>Ga0134128_10002610_pt1 | contig 22224 bp, 23 predicted proteins | sample KB31754_FD_96462 | JGI IMG/M metagenome (GOLD analysis project Ga0134128, IMG submission 96462) | Terrestrial soil microbial communities with excess Nitrogen fertilizer from Kellogg Biological Station, Michigan, USA - KB3-175-4 | ecosystem: Environmental > Terrestrial > Soil > Unclassified ... | reverse complement strand
GAGACGGTTTCGACGCAATTCCCAAGGCTTGTTAGAACTGGGCGACCCCAAATTTCACCTTACCGACATGCAGCTATATGCTGAAGATTACAAAGACATCCAGAAAATCATGGATCTACGGGAGAAAAATACTCTCGAGCGTCGAAGGAAGCAGTATCCGACATCGATATTCACTAAAGGAACTCAGGGAGCAACTCGCCTGGCCGACATGGAGACTACGAATGTCTGGTTTCCCGGATACATAAGGAGCAGAGGCTCTGCGACTAAGGGGTTGTATCAAAAAACGCAACAGGAGCGGCTAGATTTCTTGAGACAGAACCCGTATCTAACCGCCTTGAGTCTCTCGCGACCGACGGAAGAAGACGTAAAGGCTTTCGCAGCCATGCCACGGCTTGAATATCTGACTTTAGACTGCGCTTTCTTGGATAGTCGCACTCTAGCTCCGTTGCGGGCATCACAAAGCCTTAAGCGCCTTACAATCCGAACTGGTTTTGACGATTCTCATCGACTGCCAAGCAAACTCGACCTAGACAACATCACGTCAATTGACTTGAGCATTATTCCATTTTGGCAAAATGAGGCCTCGGGCGATGCATACAACAAACTGTGGGAAATTCGAAACAGAAAGCCTCAAGAGACCTCTGGTCCGCTGGATAGGGATGAGAATTTTCCCGACGCAGCAGTTGCGCCAGTTATCGATGCAGCCACAATTCCTCGCGACAGCAATATTCTGCAGTTATTGCTGGTTTGCTCGACTGTGAAAAATGGGAAATCACTCTCTGACCTGCAGTCTCTTCGCTCCTTGCGAGTGGAGGCGTACAGCCTGCCTACAGCAGCTTACGATGCTATTGCATCTCTCAAGAACTTATCTGAACTCGGGATATATTGCCATCAGTATGACGTGGCTGACCTCAAAGTCATTCTAGAGAAAAGCAAAGTCGGCGTAATCTCGGTGTTTCGTCCACCCTTGGATGTCATCTCCGCGACTGCACGCTGGGCTAATGCGCCTTCAGTCATTCTTCGTGCTGAGTCTAACCCTGTGGTTACGTTCAAGAAGGGCTGCAACACTTTTCTGTCTAACTTTGCTTCCGCAGAACTCTTAGAGTGCCTGATCAAAAACAGCAAGGAGCTTAGGTTTGTTCAAGCCCACGATGCAAACGACATCAAGGTCATTGAAGCGCAATGCACGAAGAACCTCGGATGGCATCGAACGGACCAGTAACGGAGACAGCGATGAAATTGACCAACGGATGTATTGGCGCTCAGTAATGTGTGCAATCGTCACCGTAAGGCGCCATTGGGCGACCCGGGTTCCAGGGCGACGACCAGGGATCTTGCAGCGTTGGATATCTTGTTTGGTTCGCCTTGAATGACTTTTCGGCGAATGACGGACTTTTATCTGGTGATGATGCCTTATCCGATTGCGATTGATTGGGCGTGCCTGTGTTCGCTGGTACCAAATGCAATGGCAACGCTGCGCCCGCTGTCGAACCGGTGCAGCAGATAGTTGCGATGCACGCGAACAGGCGGCTGAAAAACTTACGAGAGTGAGTTGTCCCCAAAATGTTTTTTCACCTTCGTTGTACTTAGCTCTTCTTATCCTACCAGAAGGGGCCCCAAAGGGGCCCCGACGATTTCTTGAAGTCTCTAGAATTGGAGCGGGCGACGAGTCTCGAACTCGCGACCTACAGCTTGGGAAGCTGTCGCTCTACCAACTGAGCTACACCCGCGTACCTTTTATTGTAGCAAAGTAAGTCCCCGGTAGAGCTTGACAGCCGGGGCTGGCTTTAAAGCCAGGGAAAAGGGCGTTTCGGGCTGGCTTTAAAGCCAGCCTGCAGTTAAATGCAGGCTAGAAGCCTGCGATCCCAGTGTTACTGCTTCGGAAACGCGCGCATGTTGATGGCAGAGCTGTCCATTTCTTGGCTTTGAATGCTGCGCAGCCACGCTTCGACGTTTTCGAAGTTCTTGCCGTAGTCGAAGGCAATGTTGGAATTCAAACAACTGCTGGTGCAGCGCACGCGCCAAATATTCTCGGTTGGTCCCTTCTCGATGGAGACAATCATGTTCTCGCCCGGGGATTTCCACGACTGCCCGACCATGCCGCGGATGTGATACTGATCTTCCTCATCAATGACCGTCTTGATCGACGGAACACGTTGCAGCGCGATACGGCTGCGTGAGCGCACTTCGCGCAATGGTGCTTCGATTTCCACCGTGCGTGTTTGCTCGAGCTCCCAAATTTCGTCGTGCGGATGTCCCTTCGCCGCGTAAAGGCGGGAGCTCAGGTCCGACAAGAGCAACAGCAACGCCAGGCAGAACCCGAACCCTATGCCGAGAACCGCGCCGAATGTCAGCGCCAGCGAGATTGCGGACGGCTGCTGTCCCTTGAACACGAGGATGGTGATGATCGTCATCAATCCGATGCCACCACCAAAGCCGAGGCTGCTGACGATTACCGCGCGGATGATGCGCGCGAAATACCGCGACGCACTCGGCTTGCCGCCGGGGGCGACAACCGGTCCAGACGAATTGCCTTCATCCGCACTGGGAGGATTTGCATTGCTGTCAGCGCCCGAGGTCACGTTTACGTCTCTTGTTCGCGACCCTGCCGAGCGTACCAGCGAATGAATCTGAACATGATGTATAGCGGCGGTCCAAACACCACCAACCCCAAAATCCGCTCGAACGATTTGAACATTGGTATCACCCCGTCATCCTAGCCTTCGTCACCGGAGAGGTTGCAACTGTCTTCGCTTTCCACGGCGACGGCTCCTTCCTCTAAATCTTCGAGTTCTACTGCTTCTATTTCTAATTCTTCCACGCGAACACCGGCAGCAGCGACGCTCTCGTCGGTGCGTTCTTTCTCATCGGCCATCTCGGCGGCAAGAATATCCGTTTCTACTAGGCGAGAATCACTCTCCGCCTCGGCGGCCGCCTGCAGCTTGCTTGCCGCCAGCGCCAGGCGTGCTTGCGCCTTCTCCGCGTTGCTGCGCTTCGGATACAGGCGCGCGCGGCATTTCGTGCAAAAACAGTAGCTGCCCTCGCCCAAATGCGAAAAATCGGCTTGCTTAAAACCCACGGGCAGCCAGGCTTTGGTGGCAACCAGCCTACGCTCGAGTCCTTTCAGCTTACGCTGATAAATGCGAACGTGCTCGTGGCGGCAAGGCGGCGGTCCTTGCGGTACTTCCGGCGGCGCTTCTTGGGGCGCTTCCGGCGGCGCGTCTTGCGGTAATTCCTGGGTCATCTTAGAGACACTGCTCTGAGTCGGTCAAAAGCCACAGCCATAAGTCTATCACCGTTCCTTGACCACCGGCAGCTCTTTCAAAAACAGCCCTTTCCACATGATGATTACGGCAAGCTGGTGCTCTGCCTTGACAATGTTGGGGCAGGAGAAATAAGCGGAAGAAACATCGTTGGGTTGAAGCGGATGCGAGGCGGTGGCAGCAGTGACAGTGACGGAGCCGTTTTTGCGTCGCGACGTGTTGTCATAAAAGACAATGCTGAACGCAAGATCGGTCACTGGTTCGCCCGAGATATTTTTGAAGCGAATTTCGCCTTCGGGAGTGAAACTGCCCTTTCCAAGCCAGATCCGCGATGCCACCATGGACACAGGCGGGCTACCCGGGGCGAGTGCTTTCGCGTCGGCATCGTCGTCAACGCCCTGCAATGACTTGAGCAAGTCGGCGACGCGGTCTGCATGGCCTTTGACGGACATTGCTTCGTCCTGTTTGCCCTGCTTAACGAGCAGTGTGTTCCATGAAACCAACGTATCATGCAGCTTCAGCAGAAGCGGAATATCGTTGGGGCGCAACACGATTGCGTCTTCCAGAGCGCGCACCGCGCCTGCATAATTCGAGAGCTGCAAATTCAGCGAAGCCAGCATGTCGAAATTTTCCACGCTGCGCTCTTTCTCTGTCAGCTCGAGCAAAGCCGCTTGGGCGCCTTGCAGGTCTTTGCTCTGCAAGTACAAATCGACGAGATGGTGGCGCGCCTCTAAGTTGTTGGCGTCTTGCTGCGCGACATTCTTGTAATTTTCTATTGCTTCGTTGAGCTTGTTGTTGCGCAGATACAAGCTGGCGAGCGCCATGCGCGTGGTTGGCTCGTCGCACCATTTCAAACTCTCTTGCAAAAGCGACATTGCTTTCGGTTGATCGCTCTGCTCAGTCTCCGCCACCGCAGCCAGCTCTCGATAGTATTCGCCTATTTTGTGCGGCAGCGTCGGCTTATTGGGATCGTTGTCCGGCAGCAGCGTGTAAGCCGTCTGCAGGTGATTGAGCGCTTCTTCAGTCTGTCCGCTATTGGCGTTTGCATCGGCCCAATTCATGTAGAGTATTGCCTTGCCGGCGGCGAGATCCTTCTCCGGAACAGCAGCTTGCGCCGAGGCGAATAGCTTTTCCGCTTCAGCGAAATCGTTTTTGTGCTCGTAGAAATCAGCGTAAGAAAGCACGACAGGGCCCGTCGACGTGCCCGGAAGCTTGAGCTTCAATGCCGTGTCCAGCGCGGTGCGTCCCTCAGCCAGTCTGTCGGTGCGCAGGTAACATTGCGCAAGCCAGGGAAATACTTCTGCGTTTTCCGGTTGCTTGGTGGCGATTTCTTCGAGAATGGGAAGCGCGGCGGCCTGTTTGTTGGCTCGAATCAGAGAAATTGCTTCCTCGAGTGGAGTAGGCGCCGGCTTATACATCACCATAATGCCGATGAGCACACCGAGGATGGCTGCTAGAACAAACCAAACTCGCCAGCTCGGCTGTGACGAGGCGGAAGCTTGGGCGGTCTGCGGAGAGCTGGTGCCTGGGCGAATTTCGGGAATTGCCGTATGCCTCGTGGTTTTGGCGTTGGCGCATTTAGATTGCACGATTCGTTAAACTATAATAGCCTGGCTGTTTTAGTTGCAGCAACAGAAAGCGATGCTATGAATGATTCCCGAAATTAGCCTTACCCCGACAAGCTCGCAATTTGAGATTCCGCTGACCACCGGCGGCGCCATCCCTGCCCGCTCCTGGGGCTCGCCTCAAGATTGCAAAGCAGTCGCGCTTCTGATTCATGGCTTAGGCGCGCACAGCGGCTGGTTTGAGGCGTTTGCCAGACAGCTCAAGGTGCGCGGCATATATGCCGTCTCCTACGATCATTCGGGTTTCGGAAAACGGCACGGGCACGCCTTTGGCGGTTATACCCAATGGCTGGATGACCTGGTGCGTGTCTTCGATTATCTGAAACAGCAATTTCCGAAGAAGCCTATCTACGTTATCGGCAACAGTATGGGCTCACTGCTGGCGCTGGTCGCTGCGCAGTATATGCAGCCGCAGGGCTTGGTTTTGCTCTCCCCGGGTTTTGACGGCTGCCCGCAAACATTCACGCTCGGCTATCGAGCAATAACAATCGTAAAGGCGTTTTTGCGCCCCGAGATGGAAGTTGCACTGCCTTACGACGAGGCTCTCGTCACGCGCGACGAATCCGCGCGCCAATTCATTCGCAACGATCCGGAAGGTCACTTTCGCTTGCCTGGCAAGTATTTACTGGAGTTGCTGAAGCTCAGCAATGCAGTGAAAGACACTGCTCAGTCGCTATCCATGCCGGTTTTCATGCTTACGGCCGGCAAAGACCGCATCGTCAACAACCATGTCAACCAGACTTTCTTCACCAAGCTTGCCGCTCCCCACAAGAAGCACAAGCACTTTGTTGAGGCCTGGCACGACTTGATGTTCGACCCCATGGTCGATGAAGTTGCCGACGAGGTTGTTTTGTGGATGTCAGAGCAAAGCGCCGAAAGGGTCACCACCGGATGACGCACGACGACCCGGTCAACGAGCTGGAAAGCAGCTTGCTGTCTTTGATGAACGGCAAGATTTCGCAGGCGGATTTTTTGCGCGTCTTTTTGCAATCTCGGCTGTTCATCATGGTCAACGGCGAGCCGCAAGGCAGTGTCCTGGGTGACAAGCAGCCTATGGTAATTGCCTCTGCTCAAGATGCTCCGCGTCTGTTGGCTGTGTTTGCCAGTCCTACGCGGGCGCACAAAATGGTTGAGCTGTTTGCTGAGTATTCGTTTCCCATTCAGGTGGACGCCGAATGGGTGCTTGACCACATTGGATCGCACATGGGTATTGCCTTTAACCCCGGCTGTCCCAACGGATTCGAGATGGCGCCTGAGGGCGCGCAGCAACTAAAGATTGGGCTCGCTGAAGCCCGCTCCCAATCTGGCAAATGAAGATTTATTTCGAAACAAATTTCATCTGTAACCGTCTGGATAAGCGCTGCCTTATATGGCAGCCACGCCAGATGCAATGGAGCTTACGGCGAAACCAGGGCAGACTTGACCAGGTTTGAGAGCACTCGATAACTCGTTTTATAATATCGCTGTTCTAGGGGCGAACGTCACGGTGAGGGTTTGATTGTGCATCAGTCAATTGCCGCTTTGTATTTGGAGCGAATTGCCACTTCCGGCAATGAGATCGCGGTGCAGTTCAAAGAGGGCAAAACCTATCATTCGTTGAGCTGGAATGAGTTCAGCGAATGGGTAGAGCAAATGGCCTTTGGACTGGCGTACCTGGGACTAGAGCCGGGACAATGTGCTGCCATTATGTGCAACACGTCCCACTTATGGGTGGCGGCGGACTTATCAATCATCACCAACGGCGCGGTCTCAGTGCCGATCTATCCTACAAGCGCATCTCATGACGTTCAACATATCTTGAACGACTCAGGCGCAAGCATCATATTTGTGCAGAATGAAAAACTGCTCGCCGGCGTGATCAAAGTGCAGAAGAGCGTACAAGGCTTGCGCACCGTAGTTTTGTTGACGCCGCCGAAAAACGGACGCACAGTCGCCGAAGTCGCGCAGCAGCTCGGAGCGCCGCAAGGGCTCATCATCGGACTGGAAGAGCTGCAGGCACTCGGCAAGGAATATCGCACCAAGGCTTCGGATCTATTGAAGCAGCGTATTGCAGCCATCAAACCGGAAGATCTGCTCACGATCATTTATACATCGGGCACCACCGGGACGCCCAAAGGCGTGATGTTGCTGAACTCGACAATTCTGCATCTCATTCATGATCTGCCTAACTTGCTGCCGATCGGGAGCACGGATGTTTATCTCTCATTCTTGCCGCTCTCGCACGTATTCGAGAGAGTGTGCGGTGAGTTCTACTGGCTGCTCAATAGCTGCCGTTATACATTCGCTGAAGGACTCGAGCACTTGCCGAAGAATATGCAAGAAGTAGAGCCCTCGGTTATGCTCGTGGTGCCTCGTCTGCTCGACAAGATTTACAGCAAGGTAATGAGCGGCGTCGAAGGCGCCTCGCCACGCGCGCGCAAGCTGATTCGTTGGGCGCTCGTAGTCGGTGCCGAAACTGCGCGTCGTAAGGGCGAAGGCAAATCGATTCGACCAGGCTTGCAAGCCAAACATTGGCTGGCAGAAAGGCTCGTCTTCAAAAAACTGCGCGAACGTATCGGCCGTCGTCTCAACCTCATTGTGTCCGGCGGTGCGCCTGCCACCCCTGAGGTCATCGAATTTTTCAACGCCATCGGCATGTGCGTGCTGGAAGGATACGGCTTGACTGAAACAGCCGCCCCAACCAATGTCAATCGCATTGCCAAGAACAAAATCGGCACCGTTGGTCCTGCTTTGCCTTCAGTGGAGATGCGGGTTGCAGAAGACGGTGAAATCCTCTTCCGCGGCCCGACAATTTTCCCGGGCTACTTCAAGCATGAAGCGCAGACTCGCGACGTGTTCACCGACGGCTGGTTCCACACAGGCGATATCGGCGTCATCGATGCTGATGGATATTTGAAGATCACCGATCGCAAAAAAGACCTCATCGTCAACTCTTCAGGCAAGAATGTTGCACCGCAGAAAATCGAGGCGGTATTGCGGACGGTACCATTCGTCAGTCAGGCGGTCGTGTTCGGCGACAAGCGCAAGACATTAGTCGCTCTGCTCACGCTGGAAGAGCAGTCCGTGCTGCAGTATGCTCGCGAGCAAGGCTGGAACGCCAATGACTACGAAGAACTGATTAAATCGCCAGAACTCAAGCGCTATCTGCAAAAAGAAATCGATAGCCGCGCAGGTAGTCTGGCCGACTACGAGCGTGTGCGTAACTTTGCTATACTTCCGCGAGAGCTCTCTGTGGAAGGAGGCGAGTTGACGGCTACCATGAAGGTCAAGCGTAATGTGATGAAGCAAAACTACACCGAGCTGGTGGAGGCGCTTTATCGCGAAGAGGGCTTGCTCGTCAGCTCGCGTTAAGGACGCGTGTACAAGCTACTTGAAGGGCAGATTTCCTTTGCAGGCATGCAATATGCGCTGGAATCGGTGTGTCGCCTCAACGGTGTGAAAAACGGCATCCTGCGCATCACTTCCAATGAGGGCAGCGGGTTAATCGGCATCTTTTGCGGCCGCTTTATAACCGGCGCGGCGATGACGCTTTCAGGAGACACGGGGCACCGGGCGCTCCGCCAGCTTCTGGCCGTCAGCGACGGCAGCTATGCTTTCTTGGACGCCGGCGATGAAGTCTTTGACGATCTCAAGCAAAACCTTGGTGTTGATGTCGAACAGTTGCTCGCCGCCGGCTTGAAGGTGCCGCTGACCGATGAAACGCTGACAGGCATGCAGGTGAGCGGCGACGAAATCCGGACGGTCGATACCACAAGAGATCTCTCGCTCGACGCGGAGGAAGACCACCGCGTGGAGAGAATCCAGGTTACATACGACAAGTTGCTGTCCTTATCTCGCAGACCCACGCCGACGGCCACCACCGCTGTGGAACCGGAGCTTCCCGCCTCGATAGACCCGCAGTCCGCAAATTATGAGTCGCCCGACGCCGGAACCCTCCGTCCCGATGAATTTGAAAACGTGCCCAATCGCGTAAGTGAACCCCGAGAGCTGCCACGCGAGGTGACTCACGAGCGCACTCCCTTGCCGTCCTGGGATCAACCATGGGAGGCACCGAGAGAAAAGAAGCCGGACATGGCGCCCACTGAGTTCCGCCGCATCAAGAGCTGGTCGCAAACCGGCCGCATCTACAAAGCTGTGACGCTGACGACCTTCGCGATCGTATCCGGCGGCATTCTGTATTTCTTATGGCCGACCATTCTCGGACTGTTTCACATAAAGGTTCATTGACATGTTCGTCCGTTCTTTATTGCCCTTAGCGAGTTTGGTGGTGGCAATGTCTACCATTCTTAGTGCGATCTGCTCGACAGCGGCGGCTGCCGTAGCAGACTCTTCCCAAACTCGCAGTCCTTTGATTATCGCTCATCGCGGTGGCCGCAGATGGGCTCCAGAGAACACACTGGCTGCGTTCAAGCGCAGCGTCGACGCGCACGTCGACGGCATCGAGCTCGACATACATCGCTGTAAAACCGGCGAGCTGATCGTCATACACGATGAAACTTTGCAGCGCACCACCAATGGTGCAGGACTGGTTAAAGATAAAACGCTGGCAGAACTTAAATCGCTGGATGCAGGCTCCTGGTATAAGCCTGAATTCAAGGATGAACGCTTGCCCTTGCTGAGCGAAGTCTTGGATCTTGTCGACGGCAAATGCAGCGTGAACGTTGAAATCAAAGACACGCCTATTGCCTATCCCGGAATTGATGATGCGCTTATAGAGCTTCTTTCGCATTACAAATATCCCGAAAAAATCATTGTTAGTTCGTTCGATCATGCGATTCTCAAGTCCTTTCACGCGAAAGCTCCCCAGTACAAGGTGGGTTTTCTCGATGCAGCCATTCCGGCGAGCATAGGGGAATACGCTCAAATAGTCGGCGCCACCGCGTGGAATCCTGACTATGAAGTACTGCGCACCGATGCGGTCACCGACGCCCATGCTGCAGGATTGAAAATTTTTACCTGGACGGTGAACAAGCCTGAGGAATGGAATAAGTTAAATAAGATGGGGGTCGACGGCATCATCACTGATGATCCCGTAGGAGCAATCGAGGCGCTGCGCAAATGAGTCCGACTGAACAAGCCAAAGTACATTTCGACAATGCATTCGCGTTTTTGCAGCGCGGAAGAATTGACGAGGCGATCAATCAATTGTCGATGGCCATATCAATCGAAGATCGCGCCGAATATTATTACCATCGGTCGCATCTCCATCTCGAACGCGCTGACTTAGCCAGCGCCACTCAGGACTTGAACAAGGCGGAACAACTGCTGAAGCAGGGACAAATCTGTGACTTGGCCAAGGAAGACATAGAGGCGCTTCGCGCCCAAATCGACAATCCGACGCGCACAGGCGGGCAAGACCGCCGCGGACAGTTGGGAAGCTATGCGGAAAAACGGCAACTAGAGCCGCTGCTTAACGAGCTTGGGCTGGGTAAGTTCGCGGCACAATTGAAATCACTGGTGCTTCCGTCGGTGCGTCTGAAGCCGACCGGCGGCACCGCACCTACTTGTGGCAGCAAGCTGGGCGGCTTTCCCGACCTGCCTTCCAGATTCGATTGGCCGGTTAACGGTCAGAATATTCCGATGGCTTTCGTGTGCCAGATAAACCTCGGGCAAATTGCCCCGTGTCTAAACCCTTCGCCTCTACCTTCCAAAGGACTCATGTACGGCTTCTTCGACGCTGCTTCGGCGGCGCGTGGAACGGAGGCGGAGTTCCGCGTTGCCTATAATTCGGATACGGAGCACACCTCCGTAATCCATGCGCCCGACCGTACGCCTCACGAGAACAGTTTCTTCGAAGCTGCCGTGGCAGTGGTGGCAGAAGACAGTTTGCCCGATTGGGATCATCCATCCATTCAAAAACTATTGCCTGCCGGGGCCCGTGCCGAGTATCAAGAGCTGCTCAATATCTGGTACGGACCGCAGCCCTGGCACCGTTTACTTGGATATTCGCAAGGCGTGCAAAGCTGCGTGGAAGCGGAACTCGGTGAAGCATTCCGTCTCTTAATACAGATTGATGACGATTCCGACTGCTGCATGGAGTGGGGGCGCGAAGGGCGCCTATATTTCGCTACGTCGGAGAAGCAACCGCTCAAGCTCGCGCAGGCCGATTGCCGCGTCGTAATGCAGTCGCGTTAACCGCTTTGGAGCAATAAAGTGCACTCGCATTCGCGAAACCCAGTGGACATGTTTATCTATGCCGGTATCTGTCTGCTAATTGTTGGCTGCTTGATCTTTGTTTGGTGTAGGCTGTGGCATTCGCAGTCGCCAACCGTCGCCGGCGACGACAGTTCTGCTGCGGGCTCGTCGTCGTCTCCGGGCACTGATGCGGTGCGATCTTCAGCCGAACGCGGGTTTTGGCCGACGCCTCTTCCGCTGAAGCAGTATCACGTTAAAGACATGCCGCTAGCCAAAATCTCCCACAAAAAACCGCATGGAGTGCCGCTGCCTGTGCCCCGTCCGGCTGGAAGCGGCGCGCCTGTCTCCGGCGCGTCGGGGTCTAAGCAGCCATCTCCGACGAGAAGCGAAAGTGCTCCGAGTGGCAAATGAAGCGATTGATTAGAAGTACGAGGCCGGGCCGGGCAGCGTTATCGTGAACGAGTAAGGGGGCTTGTTGCGCAGATTGAGTGATGTCGCATAGCCATAACAGGGGATGGCTGTCTTAAAGTTGGAGATCGTCTGCGGATGCAGTTCAAGGATTGCCGGAGGCTGGTAAGCCGTCAAATCCGCCGAGGCCGTTTCAGTGAGCGAAACAGGCACAGGCAACCCGAACGGCTGGACGAGTCCATTCACCTGCACTGTCACGACTACGGTCGCTCCATTGTCGGTCACCGTGGTGGTGGCAGGAGTGGGTAAGCCTGCCACGAAGCACATTTGGTCAACGGCTGTGCCGACCTTCTTCTGCGCGGTAGCAAACGGGCTGCCGGCCAATTGCGGATTTACATTCGTATTCCAGGAAACTACGCTGGCAGCAAACTGGGCCGCCTGGTTGGCTATGAAGCCAACTTTTATTTTGTAGAGCATGGTAACGCTGCAGGCGACGGACAGCATGACGCCGAATACTATGAGCATAACGATCACGATGCAGCCGGCGAGCCCTTCGGCCAATACGCCACCTTTCGCTCTTCTCAATTGTCGGCCACAGGTTTGCATAGTTTCAGCCTTTCAATCAGTAGGACGAGGTGCCGCCGGGCAAAACTGTCATCGTGGGTCCGCCTGTATCGACGTATTCGCTGAAATAGCCATCACCGGTGCTTGGAATCGCCATGGGGATGATGGTTGGTGACGTACTGAAATAGCTCGAGCGCAGATTCATCACGTCATAATTTGGTGCACCGCTGTTGCCCCCTGGTACCCAACCGTATCCCGGCATATAAAGACTGGCGTCTTGTCCGCCTGGAGGTGCGGGCGTTGTACCGTGAATGATGAACTGATTGTTCACGGGCGTCTGATCATAGCGAGCGATACTGCAAGCAGTGTCCGTGAGATCTAGCTTGGCCGGCAGAATTGTTCCATTGCCGACCAGTGGCACGCCCGAAACCGTTATAAACACATTCACCCAAAGCACGTCGCCATCAAGCGGACTGTAATTCACGGTGACGCTCGGTGCTCCCGACCCGGTAAGTCCGACCGTGTTCAGTGCCGCGTTGGCGTAACCTGTTACCGCCGTGGTGGCTGCTGAGTAGTTGGCACCTACCGTTTGATTATGCACGAAGGTCAAGGTGGATGGTGTCACGAGCGATGCTGCATACGCGGCGGTTTGTGTGGTTACCGTCGCCAGTTTCATCTTGTAGTAGATGACCACACCGACATTGAGCAGCAACAAGACGGAGCCGATGAAAACGGTAAATATCACAAACAAACTGAGCGCGCTTTCAACTAGAATCGCGCCTTTGGTTGCCTTCTGCCTGCGGCGGGATCGTTGCTGCATTATGGAACTCCTGGCGGTTTGGGAGCAGTGGTAGTGAGTGTGGCGCCGGAAGGTAGTTGGTTGGCTATCGAGTAGTACAAGTTGCCGTAACCTCTCTCGATATTTATGTCGGGCAATGGCGCAGGTGGTACCGCCCGATCGCTTATACCTTCCACGTACCAGCCCCATGAAGGGCAGACGACGGCCGCTCCGCTGGCATCACCTGCGAACGTAAAGTAGACGAGTGCCGGAGGCTGATCCGCATTGAGATCGGCAGCGCCGGATGCTTGCACATTGATCGTGCCGGGGAGGTTGCCTTTGCCCGGCAGAACGAAGCCGTTTACCTGCACGATGCTAGTGATAACAGATCCATTCAGGGTGACGGTGACCGTGCCTGACGGCAATCCCATGTCTGACAATATTCTCGTCACCATGGATTGCGTGTTGGTTTGCACCGTTGGCATGCCGCCGGGATTGATTTGCTGGTACCAGCAGTATTGGGCTGCTGCATAATGTGCCGCCTGATCCGCTACGTAACTGACCTTCCCCTGGTAATACATCGACAGTCCTATGTTAAGGACTAGACCGATAAGTCCCACAACGATGATGCTGAGCAAGATCAACAAAGCGACGCCGAAGGCCATGATGCCGAGTTTATTCCTCTGGCTGGAGCGACAGCGCATCGAGCGACCTCAGTTCAATCGGGGTTCTGGTTCAGTCTTACCTAGGCACGCATACGCAATAACTAAAGCCAATAGGCGTTCGGGACTGTCGCCAGTCACACGCGAGGGTGGAAGTCCTTGTGCTCGTGCATGGCGGCGTATTGTGCCAAAGCGGCCACGACACGGCTAAACTGCTCGCCTTCCGAACCACGCAAGCGGGCACACTGGTGTGCGTGCTCAAGAGCCTCGTCGTATTCGCCCATGTCGACGCATACTTGCGCAACGTACATCTCGACGTTGCTTAAAGGAATCGGATGATCATCCGGTGCTGCAGCAATTGCCTGCAGATAGAACCCTTTGGCCGCGCGTAAATATGCCTGTTCGCCAATCACGTCGTGATGCTGCCGCGCTTCGTCGGCTTTGGCGCACAACTTGGAGCCTTTCTTGATGGCGGACATGAAATCGCCTTCTTGCTTTTGGCTTCCTGAAGGGGCGAGCAATCCGAAAACTTCGCCCGGTCTTGCTCGATAAACTGACCCAGCCTTTCGTTCTTCGGGTGACGACGTCTCTGTCGGCGTTGCCTTGCGAAGCTGCCAGGACGCAATAAGTTTTTTCAGGTCGAAACGATCTTCGGCTGTCATGTCGCCCGATGATGCGTTCACCGGACTGCCGTCATGCGGGCTTCCCAACCCCGAAAGCACCGCGATCATCCCTTTAACGGATCGTTTGAGCGCCAGCTCGATGGATGTTGCAGCGGTGATCAGTGTTGGAGATTTTCTGGGCTGAAAGCTTGGAGCGACGTCCAATCTTTTCGGTATGCCATTTTCGATTGGTGTGGGCTGCAAGTTAGCCACCGGGCTGGGTTTTGTTTCATTGATTTCTCGCCTATCGATCCAATCGTATGCAGCATTGTCTTTATCGGCATGCCGTGGCGTTCTCGCAGGCGAACGGTGCGTCGCATCTTTATCCGTTTCAGTGACATCTTCGACCCTCTGGGCGATTAGAGGATGCGTATAGATCATTCCTTTCCCGACCTGCAAATCCACCAGCACGATGCTGCTGGCTTCGTGCAGCTGGACGGTGCCTGAATGCCACGGCAGCAAGCACAGTAAGATAAACAGGGCAGTGTGAACGACTAGCGAAAGTGCGATAGCCGGCGGTAAACCGATTTGACCAGGTAACTTCATCGCCCAGAGCATCGCAAATAAACCTGAGATGTGACTTCGCAACGCCTTATATAGCCATATTAGACCGACCAGCGATCATTAATACCGACAATTCCCCTGAATCTAATGATTCGATATCGCCGCTAGGACGCTTGCTTGTCCAGCCAGCGCCTGAACGTCTGCGATTCCTTATCCGCCATGGCATTCACACGTCCGCGTTCTTTATACGCCTCATATCCGTAGTATCCAAGCCCTCCGACGGCCACCGCCGCTCCAATGCCGGCCAGTCCAAAGCCAAAGGCCGTTCCTAAAGTGAACTCTCCAGGGAAACTGGGACAAAACGAACCCCCGACTGGCAGTCCCCAGCCGCTGTGATATATCATGGCGTCGCCGAAAAGGCCAAGCAAGCCTCCTTCTACGACCTTGAGAGCACCCGACCCTACATCCAGGGCAGCGTCGCGCAAGGCGTATCCGGTGGTGTCGTGATTGTTTAAGTCCAGAGCGAACTGTAAGTCGTCGTTCGATATGCCGGGCGTGCCATGAGCTTTGTAGCCTTCATAGCGATTGTACATTCCAGCCATCTCGTCGAAGTGGTCGTGTGCGATCTGCGCCGTGGACCTCACCTTCGCATCGGCATCGTGCGTTGCTATATTTTCAAGCTCAATCTTGTCGAGCGCGTCGTTGGGGTGCAATCTGTGCGGATCTTGCTGCAGGTGTTGCAGCGTTTTCAAAAAATCCTGCGGATCGGTCAATAGTTCTCGCGCGCTCAGCTTTGAACCGTCGGTGTGCGGCGCGGTATCGTGCACCTTCACATCATGAGCATCGGTTTTTACGTCATTCACTGCCATAGAAACGCACACTCCTGAGTATGTAAGAGCGCAGTTTCAATTCTAACGGCGCCGACGTTACGCTAAAGTGACGACGCGTCAATCGAAACTTCATTGCTTATTCAGCCAGCTTCGGAACATTTGCGAATCGCGATCTGCTAATGCATTTGTCGTGCGCCGTTCTTTGTACGCCTCGTATCCGTAGTAGCCCATGCCGCCGACCGCCAGGACCGCACCAGCGACCACGGCTGCTCCGCCCAAAAAGGCGCCGACTCCGATCGCGGTGCCCTGGGCAGCAGCGCCCGTAAGCCCGATAGCCACATTCGTGTCTGCGGCAAAATCACTTATCGCCATGATCGTCGCGCCGCCGAAGGCTGTGAATGCTCCGCCTACCACCATGCCGACACCATGTGCGACATCGCCAACGGCAGTGTCTAGATAATACTTTTTCGTGCTGTGGTTGTTCATGTCTTGGGCGAACTCAATGTCAATTTGTGAAATGTACTTACCAGTGTTGTTATTGAACTTCTCGTAACGGCCCCAGATATCGCTCAATTCCTTGAAATGCTGGGGGTCGGCTGCGATTTGTGCTGCCGCGCGTACTTTTTCGTCTTGGTTGGTGGCTGCTTCCAGCTGCAGGTCAGGAACCCCGATGCCCTTATGACCATGCGAAAGTTCGGCGTAGTGATCGCGCAGCGTTTGCAGAAAATCTTGTCCATTGGAAAATACTTGCGCGCCCAGATGTGAATCCGCGGACTGGGTCGCGCTATTGTCTGATTTCACATCAGCTGATTGAGTTTTTACATCATTGACGGTCATGACACTAAGCTCCTTGTTTATCCAGCCAGCTTCTGAACATTTGCGAGTCGCGATCCGCCAGCGCATTGGCTCGGCTTCGTTCTTTGAACGCCTCGTATCCGTAGTAGCCTACGCCACCAATCGCCGTCGCTGCGCCACAGAAAAACATTAAGCCGCCCATAACGCCACCGACCCCGGCGCCCAAAGCTGTCATTCCTCCGACTCCGAGAAAAGTAAATCCCGCGCCGACATCTGCCGCCGCGTCACGAAGAATGTAGCCGGTAGTGTTGTGGTCGTTCATGTCTTGCGCAAACTTCAGATCCTTCTGCGAGATCTGCTCGTGCGGAATATAGCCCCATTCCGCCTCGTAGCGCCCATAGATGTCCCTCAATTCCTTGAAATGCTCGGGGTCGGCTGCGATCTGGGCCGCTGCTCGCACGTTTGCGTCCTTGTTGGTTGATGCTTCGATTTTGAGATCTTCCAGGGTGACGCCGCTATGCCCGTGCGAGAGTTCGCTGTAGTGATCGCGAAGCGTTTTTAAAAAATCATGTGTATCTGTGAAGACTTGTGCGCTCAGATGTGAAGCGTCGGCTTGCGGTTCGCTCTTGTGTAATGCTGATTCCGGCGATTGCCGCATAGCGTCGTTTATAGCCATAGAAACGTACACTCCTTTAGTGGGAGAGGACAGAGGCAATTCGTTTGCAACTTTTAGTGCGAGAGAATTGCCTTTGTCTATCCGGACCGGAGTGGTTTTTGACAAAAATCAGAAATTTAGATCGCCCGAAAAGCTCACGGCGGGCGCGTTTGGCGGAACGCGATTTACGAATCTATCACAGTCGAGGTTACGATTACGTGATCCAAAAACATACAAGCCCCGGCGGACACCGGGGCTCGTCGTTGCAAACTTATTGGATAGGCAGGTATCTAATTAAGATTTCGCCCGACAACGTTTGCTTTTTTAACTCAGTGTGGCTGCGGCGGCGCGATCGGTCTTATCCAATGCCACCACTCGCAACACGCGTGACCGTCCGGCTTCGAGCACGAAGAGCGTGCCATCCGGTCCGAAAGTAATGCCGGTAGGATTCATCAATCCGTTGAGGAATGTGTCCACCCGTCCGTCGCGGCTGACGCGGTAAACGGAACCGGCCCGACCTGCTGTGACGTAAAGTCTGCCCAAGCTGTCGATCGCAATATTGCCATCGAAGCCGTCAGCGAAGTTGAAGCTTTCCGGCTCGGACACTGTGTTGCGGGCAACTTCGCGTCCATCAAGCGTGCGCTTCACGACAGAGCCGGTAGCGTGCTCGAGTCCCCAGAGGTGTCCGTCATCCAGCAGTAGTCCCTGTGTGCCCTGCCCGCCTCCGCCAACCAGAACCTCATATTCGCCAGTGCGATCGATCTTGAAGACGCCGCCTGTATTGGATGGGAAATTAGAAACGTACACTTCATCACCTGGTCCGATAACTATGTCGGCCAGGAATGTGCCACCACCTGTGAGGCTGCCGTCGAGTTGCGCCAATACACGTCCGCTCTTATTAGGATCGATTTTGTAGACAGTGCCCTGGATGGTTGTGACGTAAAGTATGCCTTTGCGATCGAAACGCAATCCGGAAATAGTAGTATTGCCGCGAATGCGCGCGTACTCTGTCAATTGACCGCTGTGATCGACAAACCATACGCTGCCGTCAACCGCGAAATAAACGCCACCGGGACCAGAGCTGATTCTGGAGAAACGATTGGAATAGGATGCATTAAGTTGAGACAATACGCGCACTGCATAACCGCGAGGTGCTTCCGGAAGATCGATCACTGATAATGATGTGCTCGATCCTGCTTGGCGCTCGCCGCCTTCGACCTCGGAGAAATCTTCGTCGTTTTCTTCGTTAGACTCGGCGCTAGTAATATCGATGTGCAAAATGAGATGCAGAGGAACAAGTATTCGCCGTATGTGAATCTGTCCATCGCTTTCATGCGAGTACGATTCGATGTCGATGTGATCGTGATCGACGGACAAGACACGACCTGTCACTGTATTGTGACAGCCCATGCCGTACCAGATTTGGATCTTTTGGCGACTATCGACAAACGCTTGTAGTCTGGTTCTGAAGCTCATAAGAATTGAATCCTCGTTGCTAGACAGGTTGTTCCCTGCAGTAGCTCTTTTTATTCATTTCGTCGTCGCGTCGTACGTCTGGTGCGCGCTTCGACAGGACTTTGAGAGACGTCATCCTCCAGCCATTCATTGCGATCCACTATCAAAGCGTGGTTCCAGAATTGCTCGAGATTGTAGTAATTACGCTCCCGTTCGTGGAGAACATGGATAATGATGAACTCGTAGTCCATTAATACCCATCTTCCCTCCCTCTTTCCTTCGATGTTCTTCGGCTCCATTCCCACTTGGTCCAGCGCTTCTTCTATCGCATCAACGATTGCGCGCACCTGAGTGGGAGTGTCGCCTCCGGCGATCACAAAATAATCGGCAAGTACTGTGACTTGTCCGACGTCTAATATCAGAGTGCCGTGTCCCTTCTTTTGTTCAGCCGCATTGGCTGCCAGGAAGGCGGCTTGCTGAGAGTTCGTGCTGGAAGCACGTTTTGCTGGCTTTCGCAAACGACTCTCAGTCTCCGATGTCCGTACCTTATTTGTGCCCACTTTGTTCTCCTTTTCACGCTGACTTTTCTGAAAATTCTCGGATTGCGCCTCTGTGTTTTATCCGCTGTGCATTAATGCAGCCATTGCATTAGACGATGGTAGCGCCGGGTGAAGCCCGCTTCCGACGGGGCACTCCGGTCGCTTATCTATATAATGATTTGCCACTACTTGGCTGTCGCGTCTCTTTTCAAGGCTGGGCGAGGCTTTTGCCCTACAGTATATAAGTACCTGTTTTATATCCAAACCCCGAAAAGCCGAACTGTGCCCGGTTTCCGCGCTACATTTGTTAACTTTGTCTTGATGCAGGCCACACAGCAAAGCCGCTAAGGTAGAATGACTGGGCAATGGGCGTTATTGATAAGTAATGACGCAAGGAGAAAACACATGGTTTTTAAGACCAGTTTTTAGCCTTCAGCATCTTGTCTCGTGTGAGGCAGTGCTGTATCCTTGCCCGTTACGTGGTTTACTAGCCCTGTGGGAGGAACCTAGGTGAACAAAGCAGAATTGGCCGCAGAAATTGCAGCTCGTACGCAAAATACCAAAAAGAACGTTGAAGAAATCCTCGGCGCGCTTACCGATGTAGTCATCGAGTGCGTAGCCAAAGGCGATCGCGTGACCCTGGTCGGATTCGGCACTTTCGAGCGCCGCGAACGCCAAGCGCGTGAAACAAACAACCCGCAAAAACCGGGTCAGAAAATCAAAGTTCCCGCGAAGAAAGTTCCGGCTTTCTCCGCTGGTAAAGAATTCAAAGAGCGCGTTGCTCACAAGTAAACTGCTTTAGACAGCAGTGCGTGCTTGCTTTGCAAGCCGCAATGCGTCCACAGCGTGCTTGTTATTTGAAACGAACGTGAGGGCAGGGTTTCGACCCTGTCCTTTGTTCTTGGAAAAAAGCGGGCTTCCGCCCGCCGCTACCTTCCCACGCAAACACTGCGCCCGCCGCTACTTTCCCACGCAAACACTGCGCCCGCCGCTACTTTCCCACGCAAACACTGTAGCGGCGGGCGGAAGCCCGCTTTGCACCGAATATGGTGCCGCTTTTACGGACGAACTTGGGTCGATTCGGAAATTTGATTCGGTAGAGCCGAAGTTGAGGTTCCGGCTTTAGGTGCAGGGGTCACTGCACCTGATCCGTTGCCGCCGTTTGCGCTCAACGGTTTGTTTTGACAGACAGCCGTCCACAAATCATCACCGCCCAACCGTTTGAGCAATGAAGCGCTACAGCTAGCCAAGGGAATGTTGTGCGTTTGCATCGCCAGCTGATAAGCGTCGATGGCCATCAGCGCTTGATGATTGAAGCTGGTTTTCCGGCTTTCGAAGCGCTTTCCTAAATACATCTCCGCCAGCAGCTTGTCTTCTTCGAAGCCGCCGGTGCCTACCGAGAACACAAGCAAGGCTGCTTGAGCGCCCGGGCCGACGAAGCTCGGCGTCAGCGAGGCTACGTTGCACGCTGTTTCCACTACTTGAGAAGATCGCAGTGCGAATTTGCTGTGCTTGCTGTACTTATGGACGCGCTTAGTAACTTCAGCAATAATCGGGTCGCTCTTGCTTATTGTGCTCACGATCAAATCGACTTTATTCTGACGTTCTTTCACCGTCCAGGTACCGTCGCTCGGAAAGTCACGAGTGGCATTTTGCAGCGACTCATGATCGCTCCATGTCGACAGTCGGTCGTGAATATGTTTGGCGGTATCTTCGCCGGCGTACGTCTTTATGGAAGACATCGAATCATTGATCAGATCTTGTCGCTTAGAAGGATCGCTTGCACCGAAGCCGGTAATCATTTCCACTACGTCTGCGACAACTTTGTCGTGAGCGCGATCCAACCACATCTGCTTGGCACACTCAGCTGATCCTTTGTCATGCACTTTCAAATTTTCGTCCAGCATCAACTGCCCACCTTCAATGGAAGGCAGAAAGCCGCGGTCGTCGAGCATGTAGTTGACCGTGCACTTGGTGACTTTCCACGCGCGTAGCGCGATCTTGCTGTATTTGTTGACCTGTTTGTTGTTCTTCTGAGCTTCAATACTTCGCTCGATGGCTGTGGCAAGTGCTTCATCTATACAGCCGGCAATCTCATCTTGCGGAGCGGTCGTGGAAACATAGCCATGCATCGATTGTATGACTTCGGTGCGAGTTTTCTTGTCGGAATCAACAGCCATATTCTTCGGCTTGTCTGTTTCGCCGGCAAACGTGGCAGTACCAACGCTTAAGCCCAATAACGAAGACAGCAATAATGCGCCGATGGATTTCAATGTAGACACCTGAGTATAAAACGTTAAGTCTAACCCAGCTTCGGAAGTATGTGACGTTAAATCCGGTCACAGTGACGGCGTATAGGTGCACATGAACCACCTAGTTTTTGAAGTCTGGCGCATCCGAAAAATAGTCAGTTGCAAAGCGGATGATCGGACTTAAATCATGCAGAGGACGGGCCGCCGATAAGACGCTGGCCGCCGATCAGGTTACCCTGGCCGCCGATCAGGTTACCCTGGCCGCCGATCAGGTTACCCTGGCCGCCGATCAGAAAGTTTCGTCAGGCGAAACGCATGATTTCAGTTGCTTTCTGGTGCTGCAGAGGTATTCGATGAATCCCACGATTGGGAAGCCGTTTCGTCTGACGAAACTTTCCGATCGCCATGGAGAGCTATCGATTACCGTTTGTCGTGTTTAACGATCGCGTCTTGGACGTCGGTCGCGATCACGATCGCCGCGCGGGCCACGGTCACCGCGATCACTGCGGTCTGAACGCTCGGCGCGTTCCCCACGATCCGGACGCTCGCCACCTTCGTCGTCATCGCCACCGCCACCGCCGCCGACACCATTGTCACCAGGCATTTGATGCTGGATGCCGGTTTGCTTCTCAATGTCGGCTCTTTCGTCGGAGCTAACGCCCTTAATCGTAAGATTGACTCTGCCGCGGTCGTCGATCTCGCGCACTTTTACGACCACGCGTTGACCGACTGATACTGAGTCTTCGACTTTCTCGACTCGGCGGTTTTCCAGCTGCGAGATGTGCACCATGCCTTCTTTGCCTGGCAATACTTCCACGAATGCGCCCACCGGAATGATGCGCGTCACTCGCCCGCTGTAGATGCCGCCGATTTCGATACGCTTGAGCATTCGCACAATCCAATCGCGGGCCGCTTCGCCGCCGGTTGATTCGACGCTGGCGATGAGCACCGTGCCGTCGTCCTGAATGTCGATGGTCGCGCCCGTTTCTTCGATGATGCGACGGATGACTTTTCCGCCTGGTCCGATAACGGTACCGATATCTTCTGGATCGATCTGCAGCGTGATGATGCGCGGCGCCCAATGCGAGAGCTCGGGT
>Ga0134128_10002609_pt1 | contig 22225 bp, 21 predicted proteins | sample KB31754_FD_96462 | JGI IMG/M metagenome (GOLD analysis project Ga0134128, IMG submission 96462) | Terrestrial soil microbial communities with excess Nitrogen fertilizer from Kellogg Biological Station, Michigan, USA - KB3-175-4 | ecosystem: Environmental > Terrestrial > Soil > Unclassified ... | reverse complement strand
GGAGGCACCCGCAGAAAGGGCTCGACGCTCGATTGCAGGGACAAACCGCTCAACCCGGTTGCGACGTCGCGAGCGCGATCGGCGTGGCGCCGCGAACTGACAGCTTTGCCGTCCCGACCCGGCAGATCCGGCTCATCGAGCGACGTACCACCCCGGCCGGTCTGGCCTTCAACCGCTAACATCCTGACTCTTTTGGTCGTTTTTTCGAAACCGAGCCCGATAGGCATAGGAAAGGAACTGCTGCATGTCACCGTAAAACTGAACGGTAGATACTAACCGTTGTTTCCACGCACTTGTCCCAGGTGAAACCCGCCGCCCGTTCCAATCCGCGTTGGCGCGCGGCGGTCCTCCACTCGGAGTCGGTCAATGCTTCAGCGATGGCATCGCTGAACCCCGCGATGTCATCAGGATCGATGTAGCCGGCCGCATCGCCGCAAATCTCGGGAAGACAAGATCGGTTCGCGACCAGGACGGGCACCCCGCTCGCCATCGCCTCGAGCGGCGGCAGCCCGAACCCTTCGTAAGTCGAAGGATAGATGAAAAGCGATGCGCCGGAGTAGAGCGCGGGCAGCGCGGCGTCGGGAACATAGCCGAGATGCTTCAGCCATCCTGCGGCGACACCCTCGCGAATTTCCGAGTGGAGCTGGTCATTGAGCCACCCCTTCGCGCCCGCCAGTACCAGGGGAGTTGCGTGGCGGATGCTGGTCGGGAGCTTCCGCCAGGCTCGGATCAGTTCGGCAATCCTCTTGCGTGGCTCCACAGTGGAAACACACAGCGCATATTGGCTGGGTACCAGCCCGAGGGAAGCGAGCTGTGGCTCTGGCTCGAGTTCCTGCGTAGCGCGCGGCCGGAATGCGCCTGCTACTCCGAGATGCACTGCGGTTGCGCTCGTCTCAGAAACCCCGAAGTCAGCGATGAGCTCGCGACGGACGGTCTCGGAATCGGTAATCACATGGGCAGCGCGGGTCAGCGAATTCTCGAATCCGCGTTCGAACGCGTGCACGCGATCAGCGGGATGGGTTTCCGGATAGCGGAACACAGAAAGGTCGTGCACCGTGATGATTCCCGTCTCTGCCTGCGCCGGCAGGAAATAATTGGGTCCGTGGATGATGCTGTCACGCAGTCGACGCTTGTCGAGCCGGTCCCGAAGCCAGTTCGAAATTTGGCTCCGCGGTGCAGGCAGCTTGTTTTCCAACAGGCCGTCGAAGCGGTCCAGATATCGTCCGTGGGCGAAGTAGCCCACACGATCGACGGCCGGCTCTAATGGCATCCTTCGGCACAGTTCCAGGACATACCGTCCGATCCCGCTCAGCTGCGGACCGAGCGCATCCGCGACCAGTGTGACGTTCATGGTTCAGCCGTTCAGCGAAACTGGGCCAAGGACTGCGACGACAATGCCATGCAAGTCAGAAAGAGAATCCGTGCGAATTGCGCCGCACGTCAGCCTCCACCATCAGGCCGCACAACTCCTCCAAGCTTGTCCGTGCCTCCCAACCGAGCTTTGCCTTTGCTTTGGCGGGATCGCCAATGAGCAGGTCGACCTCCGCAGGTCGATAAAAGCGCGGGTCCACGCGCATCACGGTTGCTCCGGTTGCGGTATTCACTGCGGTTTCATTCTCAGCTTCCCCTGAGAATTCAATATCTATCCCGGCAGCCTTGAAGGCCATTCGGACGAAATCACGAACCGTTTCCATCCGCTTTGTTGCAAGAACGAACGTGTCCGGCTCGTCGGCCTGAAGGATTCTCCACATGCCTTCTACATATTCCTGAGCGAAGCCCCAGTCCCGCATCGCGTCCAGATTTCCGAGACTGAGGCAGTCGAGCTTCCCGAGGCTTATCTTGGCGACCGCGTCGGTGATTTTGCGCGTTACAAACTCGCGGCCGCGTAGCGGGCTCTCGTGATTGAACAGGATTCCGCTACTTCCGAAGATACCGTAACTCTCGCGGTAGTTTACCGTCATCCAATGAGCGTAAAGCTTTGCGACACCGTACGGACTGCGCGGGTAGAACGGTGTAGTTTCGGTCTGAGGAACCGCTTGAACCTTACCGAACATCTCCGATGTGCTCGCTTGATAGAAGCGGATCTTGGGATTAACGACACGGATCGCCTCAAGAAGTTTCACGGCGCCGAGACCTGTAATTTCGGCCGTTGTCAGCGGCTGCTCGAAAGAAACTCCAACGAAGCTCTGGGCCGCCAAATTATAAACTTCTGACGGCTCTGCTCGAGTGAGGAGCCGAATGGAGCTGGAGAGGTCGGTGAGGTCGTACTCGACCAGATGCAAGTGTTCGTCCGAGTCGACTCCCAGCTCTTCCAAGCGCCAGAAGTTTACTGAGCTCGTTCGACGATAAGCACCATAGACCTCGTATCCTTTCGAAAGCAGAAGTTGCGCCAGATACGCCCCATCTTGTCCAGATATCCCGGTTATAACCGCAGATTTCATCTCTCTACTCGATCTCCAAAAGAATTGTCGATAATCAGCACTGCGCGGATACGTGACCGTGCCTCACCTGTCTGACTGCCTTTGCAGAACTTCCCTAGAAGAGGGCTTGTATCTAAAACTTTACTATTTCTTCTTCATCACACACAATATCAAAAAATGAACTTCTCGAATGTTCATTAACTTCCTTCGCCTTCCTCTCGGTCGACGACGCAACAGCATAATTACGCATGAACACTTTCATGACATGATCAACACCGCTGTTGGTTACCTGCCGCAGATCTTCTTCGTAATACGCTCCGCGGTTGTAGCTCCCGGCGATGATCTCATATGATGGGAAATAGTCGACATGATCGTACTTGCGCCACATCTCATCAGCGGCCACGCGCAGAACGGACTTGCTGTACGTGGTCGCTACCAAGACATGCCTTGATTCATACGTAGCGATGAGTGGAATTGGCGAAACGGTTAGTATTATACGGCATCGCGGATTGATCTCGGCTATTCGCGCAATGACGGCATGTAGGTCGGACCGTATTTCGTCCATCGAAAAATTCACGAACTCATATTCGCGGGGGTCGAAACGGCCACCTGCCACGCCCGGTGCGAGTGGGAACACTGCACCATCTACTCGCGACCTCCAGCCCTCAGTCAGACCGAGGGTGAAGATGAAGACGTCCATATCGCGCAACATTCTCCGAACCGAGGCGAGATGGTCTGCTCGCGACGCGATCAAGTCACCTTCACTATGGAATCCATCGGGCTCAATCTGCGGGCGGAATGGATCGATGAACGTCCCCCGCTCTCGGCCTTCCCAGATGCCAACTACAGGCTCGAATTCACCCTCGGCCCGTTCAATCAGCTGACGAAGCTGACGAACGGTGTAGATATTGCCGAAACGCGCGCTGAATACCCCGTAGTTGCGCGTCTGTGCACCCTCGATCGAGAGCTCGGGCGGTGCCTCTTCGGCTAAGAAATAATTGAATCCGCTCGCCTTTAAGGTCCGCGCAATATGCTGGGCAAAACAGCTCCCCGCCGTTGCCACTTTATCCTGCGGTGAGACCGTGAACCGCGGCAAAAGCACCGGATCCACATCCTCTGGCCGAGCCGATGCCACGGCTTGCTTCCAGAATTGATTCTTTGGGGCGTCGACGTATGGATTTCCCTGCGAGATTGCGGGTTTAGCCCCGCCTGTGAATCCGAGCCGCTCGGCAACGGCGAAGACTGGCATCGCAGTGGCTTCGAGACTGTGGCGATCGTAGGCCTGGAAGCAGTCGTAACTCGAAGCGACGAGCTCATAGAGCGTAAGCGATTTTTCGGGCTCGTGCCGCTTGAAGACCATATTCCCATGGAGGCCCAGACGCTTCGCAATTTCAGGATAGATCGGCCAGATCGGCATCGCCCTCAGAGGATCTTCGACCAGCGTGTGGATGCTATCGACTGTGGGTACTATGCCGATGCGCTTCAGAAGCTCGCGAGCGATATCCTCCACAACACGCAGGGTTGGATGATTGCTCGAGTACATGAAGGGACCGCCCTTCGACCAGTCCTCGAACATGCATTGCAAGGGAAACCCACTGCTCGCACCTTCGTCTAGCAGTTGGCGGCGAGCTTCCTTCCATTGGTCGAAGTAGCCGAGATGACTGTATACACCGGAGTGGTAAAAGGTGAGAATGTCGCCCAGGCTAATGCCCCACACATAGCCAAAAACCGAAATGAGCGAATGATATCCGGACAGGGGGCTCGGCACCGTTTCTGCCTCACCACCAATCTTCTTTCCGTGCACGAACGTCAGGTCAGGGTGGTAAGCGGAAAAAGCAATTACGGGAAAATAGCTTATTTTCGCTGCGTGGGCTTCGGGGGCATGCGGTCTGAAGCTCGTTTGCGCGAATATGTAGTCGCTGCCGTCGAGAACTTCGGCGAGCGTATCCGGCTGCGCGAGAATCTCGTGAATCATATACTGATTCACGTCAAGACCGTCAGTCATTGCCGCGAGGCACACCGCGAGACTCTCACACTGACAATTGCCTATGAGTGAGATCCTCATCGGGCGATTCCCTGGTCTACGGCGAGCATTCTCCGCAGCGTTTCCTGAAATGGCTTGAATTTGAGCGCTCCGCCCATGAGCCGCTCCAGTTTGCGAGCGTCACCTAGTAGACGCCAAACTTCGTTCTGTCTCACGAACTCGGCCGCTACTTCTACTTCGATCTGGTGGCCGGTGATGGTTTCAAGGGTCGATATGAGATCCTTGAGCGATACCGGCTTGCCGCTGCACAAGTTCACTGTCTCGCCGGCGGCTGCCGGGTTGAAGGCTAAATTGATCAGGATCTCGGCGGCATCGTGGATGTCGACATAGTCGCGATAAACATCGAGGTTGCCAAGCTTGATTACCGGTAAGCGGGCTTCGAATGCGCGCACCAGCTTTGGCACGATGAACTCAGCGTTTTGTCCTTCGCCGATGATGTTGAACGGTCGAATGATTGTCCATTCGACCTCATCCATATAATTTTGAACGATCCGTTCGCAGCAGAATTTGCTCAATCCATAATGGTGCACTGGCTTCGGACATAGGTTTTCATGAAGAACCTCTACGTCTTGGTTGCCGTACACCCCAGCCGTGCTGACGAATACGAAGCGTTGCCTCGCCGGCAGGTCAGCGAAGGCTCCGATTAAGTTTTCCGTGCCCGCTGTATTGACGCGGTAATAGTCCAACGTGCGTCCGGCGGTGACGCTCGAGATGGCCGCGCAATGGATCAGGATTTCGGGCTGTACGTCGTGAAGGGTGGCTTTGACCCCATCACGGTCCTCAATATTGCAATATTGCTCCCCACCGGACGGGATTCCGGTCGTCGTTCCGATTACCTCATGACCTAATTCGCGTAGCCGTTTCTGAACAACTGCACCGACGAAGCCGGAAGCGCCGGTCACCAAAACGCGAGCCATGCCACCTATCCTTAAGCCGCGGACGCGAGCTGTTGTGCAAATAGTTGGCGATGAGCTCGGTCAAGCTCGTCGAGCAGCATTGTGGTCGAACTCTTCCAGGAACGTGCTTTCCAATTGTTCCGTATCCGCGCTTCCATCTGCCGAAGCCGCTTGGGGTTATTGGCATATTCGGCGATCTTGCTCGCCCATGCGTAAGTATCCAATGGGTGGACATACTCTGTGAGGTCACGTCCGACCTCTCTTAATGGCTCGACATCTGCAGCGATGCAGAGCTTTCCGTACGCGAGACTTTCCGGGAGGGTGAGGCTCCAACCTTCGTAGAAACTGGGCAGGAGCGTAAAACGGCAATGACGATACAGCAAATCAAGCTGCTCGTCGGTGGGGGTCATGATCAGAATGCCTCCACGAACCCGGTCGTCATCGCGCAGCGTCGCGAGGAAATCAGCCGAATTCCACCCAGGCTTTCCTACAAACACCATCTGAAGCGGCGCTTTTAGCCGGTGCTGCCGCAGCAGAGTGAGATACGCTTTATACAGAACATCATGGTTCTTCCGGGGTTCGATCGTTCCTACCGAAATCACGAAATCAGACATTATCCCGAGTTCTGCCAGCGCATGCGCCTCTGAAGAAAATGCGCCGGCGGAATCTCGTTGATCTCGCCCTTTGATGTCCGAGCCGAATTCGATGAACGCACTTGGTGGCGAGCGCCAATTCAATTCCTTCTGGAGGGCGATCCCGTCCTTCTGAGCAGTTCTTCCTCCGTAGACGATATGATCGAAGTGATTCGAGATTTGGTCGAAAAAGGCATGGAAACCGTGACAGGTCGGCTCGGTATGAAACTGCGGACATTTCAGCGGTGTAAGGTCGTAGATTAGTTGCGAGGTGATCACCGATGAGTTTGGCGCAACGAGCTTTTGGACATCTTTCGAGCGATGAAGCGTGCCGCTTCCGTCAGAATCAATTCCGGCAAAGAATACGACTGAGTTTTGTGGAAAAGAGGGGAGGTGCGCAACGTGTCCCTCGAGCGGCCGCTCATGTTTGAAGAACGGATTGCGATGGCCCGTGCCTTGCTCCTCGCGCGGAATCCAGAAGTCGTGGAAGGACTTGTACGCGGTCGCTAGGTCGTCCGCTTCGAACAGCCATTGAAGATAGCTTGGGTCGATCTCGAAGAAGTAGTCGTGATATGTCTGATATCCGAAGAACCGCGTGTCGGGCCGAAGCTGCTTCAGGGTTCTCGCGAACTCCAACTCCGCTCGAATCACTCCGCTTACGCCACCAGTCCACTGCAAATAACTCAGCGTAAGATCCATCCATATCGTCGGCGAAGACCATTTGACGGTTGCACTCTTGTGTGCAGGCGCCGCGCCCATGACGGCTGCAGGTTCCGGAGCAGGGCGCTGAATTGCCGGTCGAACTGCGCGCTTTGCGGCTTTGTGCTTCAAAACCTCATCGACGAACATTTGCGCAGTATCAACCCATCGGGTGGTCGGCCATTCGGCCACTACCTTGGCGGTCTTCCGGGCAAGCAGCCGCTTGTCGCTGGAGTAAAGGATCAGCTTTTCGGCCCAACCTCTTACGTCGAACGGCTCGACATAATCGACAAGATCGCCCCCGATTTCACGCAATGGCGGCGTATCAGAGCAGAGGCAGAACTTCCCTTGGCCGAGGCTCTCCGGAAGGGTCAGGCTCCAGCCCTCGTAAAGGCTCGGAAGCAGGGTGAAGAGGCAGTTTTCGTAGAGAGCAGCGAGTTCGAGGTCCGTTGCTTTTAGACATAAAACACGCCCCTTGAGCACGGGGTGGCGGGTGAGAATGTTCATAAGATCATCCGCTCGCCACATCGGTTTCCCGACAATAACTAGCTGCGGCAGACTGTCACCGGCCTCTTCGATCGCCATCAAGTACGCACGGTATAAGGTTTCGTGGTTCTTGCGGGGCTCGATAGAACCCACTGTGAGCACGAAATCGCCCGTGATACCGAGGTTTTCGAGCAATGACGGTCCGGCAGCACCGGTCGGCGTCTTTACGATGTCGGTGCCGAACCGGATTGCTCTGCCTGGAGGCACATGCATGCCGTGATTTTTGAGATAGCTTTCGGTATCATTTTTCGCGGTTTGGCCGCCGTACAGAAGCAGGTCGCAGTTGAGGGAAGCCCACTCAATATATTTGGCAAATCGCTCCCGACCCTCTCTTGGATAGAAATGTTTCGTCTCATCCAGGAGCATGATGATGTCATAGATGAGGTATACGAGATAGATGCCTGCTGTCTCGTTCTTCAATCGCGTGAAATGCGGCTCCTTCTGACTGTCCATCCACCCCGCTGCGACAATTACGTCGCCCGCCCTGTACGGGTGAAAAAATCCTTCGCGATCGGGGGTGGAGACATGCAGGCTTTGGCCTTTCCCTTCCAATCCGGGGTACCGGCCGAAGAACTTCATGTAGGCATCCGCGACGTTCGGCGCGTCGAGGAGCCACTTAAGCTCGCTTTCGGAAATTTCGGCGAAGCCCTGGTCCACCAGCATGGAGAACCTCACGGCGGGATGAACCTTCTTCAGCCCGCATGCGAGTTCAAGTTCCGCTCGCACGATGCCAACAACTCCGCCCGTCCATTGGAACGCAGTCGTAAGATCCAGCCAAAGATCAGAGCCCGGGGCTCGTCGCGAATGTGCCTCCCGAACGGAGGTATCCCACTGAGGTGGTGGAATACGCGAAATCTCCACGAGAGGCGGATTCGATGCGGGCTGATTTTCCACGGCCAAGCGGGCCTCCGCCTGAACTGCTTTGGTGCGCTTTCGAAACCTTGCCTCCTGGCGGCGCCGCACGATCCTCTTGACCGCGTCCATGCGCAGCCAGGAAGGAAGGTCATTAGCTTCTTCGAAAAGCGCATTGCGGGCGGACACCGAAATAGGAGCCATGCTGCGTCCCGTGAGGCAGGCTTCCTCACCCGAGGCGATGGCGCTCACGACCGCGGCCTTGGACACTCCGCTCGTCAGCGCAGTGAGGTGATGCGCGAAGCCTCCCGCGTCGGGCTCACGCTGAAGGATCTCGCGATATGAGGCGCGAATGAGATCTGCGCCTTCCAGCGCGACCAGGTCGCTCCAGGTGAGCCCCGAAGTAGGCGTCGTCATCAGTCTAAACTTTCAAACTCAAGAGTTGGACTGAAGGTCATCGGCATTTCATGCGAACGCCCGAATCGAAGCTGCTCCGGCGCCCGAAGGATATCCCGCAAGCCCCAGTTGGCGCAGAAGCTCTTCCGCGCTGTCACTCCACTTCGGAAGCGTCCAATCTATGGCGGTTCGCGACCATCGGCTCGCTCGGGTGATTCCCAGGATAGCGGCTCCCAGGGACTCTGGGCTGTCGTCGTTGAAATAAGCGACGGAAGGAAGACTCTGTTCGCGGAACACAGGCACGTCTCGAGCGAGTACAGGCCGTCCATGCTTGGCCGCTTCCAACAGCGGCAGACCGAACCCCTCTGCATACGAGGCCACCAGCAAGCCGTTGCAGGAATCGTACAGTAGTCCAAGCTCCTCGTCGGTAACGGCTTTAAGCCAGTGGAGCCTGCGTCCCTGCTCGGGATGGGAGCGGATCTTTTGCTGTAGAGTTTCCGTCTTCCAGCCAGGTTTGCCGGCAATCACCAGGTTCGGAGCGTCGAGGGGGAAATTCTGCCAGAGGTGCTCGAACGCTCGAAGCGCTACATCATAGCCCTTTCGCGGCTCGACTGTGCCGACCATGAGTATCGCGGGTCGCGATCCAAGGGCCTCGAGAATATTCGTGACATCTCGGCCAACGCCGCTCGTCGGCAACGATCCCTCCCAGTCGGATCCCATCGGAATGTGCGTGATGAGCGGCACGCCGCGGCCGGCACGCTGAACGAGCCCCCTCAACTGGTCGGCGACCGCGCCCGAAATGCAGATCGCTTGGTCGACTTCCGACTGGAGAACGGAATACCACCGGCGAAAGTGCCGCACAGCCGCGGTGGTGAACCACTCCGGCCGGAGCAGCGGCAGCAAATCGTAAACCATCAGGTTCACCGTGGCTCCGCGGTGGCGCCACGCCCGCAACTGGGAGACATAATTTGGCAACAGATGCGCCGAGAGGTCCAGGCCGAGAAACTGGTCTTCGGCAGTAACGCTTACCGGAGCCGGCTCATCGAGGTTTGAACGACTCAAGAAATCGGGAGGAGCGTAGCAATATCCGTGCGTCTTGCTCGCGTAGGTCGGCACGAGCTCGAATCCGCGAGATTGGCGACTGTGAAGCTGTAACCAGAGCGCCCTGACGACCCGTTGAATGCCCGTCCGCGCATCGTGCTGAATAATTCCGGATACGTCCACCAACAGCCGCGGACCACGCGAAGCCGCGTCCGAGCCGCTGTCGTTACGGTTTCTCCACAGCCAGGCGCGGCGCGCGGCGAGTCTGGATGCCGACCTCAGGCCGATCATGCCGCCATCGCGGTTTCGGAAGCGTAGAAATCAAAGGCTTCGTCCAAGCTGTCCGAATGGTAGAGCCGGCCCTTGGACAGGACGGCGGCTCGGCTGCAGTGCTGACGGATATAATTCGCATCGTGTGAGACGATGATCATCGCTCGATCACCGCGCTTCACAAACAGCTCGTAATTGCACTTCTGATGAAAGCGCGCATCGCCAACGGCGACGATCTCGTCGATTAGGAAGCAGTCGAATTCGATCACCATCGATATTGCGAATGCCAATCTGGCGCGCATGCCAGAGGAATATGATTTGACCGGCTCCCGCAGGTAAAGACCAAGCTCCGAAAAGTCTTCGACAAAATCGATCTTGTCTTCCGGGTCCACGCCATGAACCCGGCAGATGAACCGCAAGTTGTCGATGCCGGTGAGAGAGCCCTGAAACGCGCCCCCGAACGCAAGCGGCCAAGACACGCTCATCGAGTGCTGGACAATGCCGCTGGTCGGCAATTCAGCGCCGCTGATGATGCGGATAAGGGTCGACTTTCCGGCTCCATTTCGCCCAAGAATCCCGATCCGCTCGCCGGCGCAAATCTCGAGGCCGACGTCACAAAGCACATGCACTCGGCCGTCCTGTGTCGGGTACATTTTGTTGACGTCAACGAGCCGGATCATTCGGGCACTACCGTAAGGCTCACTTTGCGCGTCTCAGCGAGGCCGAACAGCGTGAGGAGCATGTTACAAACGACCATGAACCCAACGTCGTAGTGAGCGGTAATCCGCGATCCGAAATAGCCCTCCCGCAGGATTTCCACGCCGTGAACCATTGGCAGCATCAAGACGACTTTTTGCGCGAGCGGGGGCAGCGCATCGACCAGGAAGGCAGCGCCCGAGAGGGGGAACAGCAGATAGGAGATTGGATGCCATAGCTTCTCGACGGCTTCCGACGAGACTGACAATGCACCGATGAACAGCGAAATGCCGAAGCCGTACCAGGCAAGCAGCAGCCAGCCGCCAATAACCTCGAGGACGTCTTCCGGAAGTTCTAGCCACCCTATGAAATGAAAGAACAGGACAAGCACAATGAACGATATTCCTGCACCCGCCGCTTCGAGGATCAGCCGTGCGAGATAGATATCGAGCGGTCGAACATTCCGGTGATAAAGCAGCGAAAGGTTCGAAGGGACGGCCCCGATACAGCGAAATGGCATATTGCGCCACAGCAGGACGGCCGAATAGCCGGTCACAGCGAAAGCGACGATCGGCAGGTTCGATCCATGCACGGCTTTCGTCGCTGTCCAAAGCGCGGTCACACCGGTGGTGAAACACATCGGTTCCACGAACAGCCATAGAAAGCCAATATTATGCCGTCCGTACCGCGTAAGAATCTCGCGAAGCGTGAGCGCCCAGATCACGCGCCGTTGTATTCGCCAGGATTCAGCGAGACTGGTGGCGCTCACCTCTTCAGAAGGTTGCCGCATTAGCCGCGATGCTCCCGCAGGCCGGCGAGCAGGAGGTGCGCAATGCCCCACGCAATAAGCCCGAGCATGAACGTCGCGAAGATGCCCCGGAGCCGTCTCGGTTCCGCAGCCTCGTCCGGCCTGCTCGGCTCGGCGATGCGCTCCACATAAGCCTGCTTGCGCTGCGCTTCGTCCTCGGCGCTTTGCAGCGAGGTCATCGCAGCAGCGACGCGCTTGTCAGCAAGCTCTCTCTCGAGCTCGAGCTTTTCATATTGCACCGCGCTCGCAGACAGCGACCGGCGGTCACCTGCAACCCGTCCCATCTGCTGGTCTATCTGATTCTGGAGACCCGCGATCCGCGTTCTCAAAATCGGAACCTGAGGGTTCTCCGGCGCCATGCTCTGCAGCTGCTCGAGCTGGACTCGCGAACCAATCAGCTCGTCTTGCAATTTTGAGATCATCGCGAGCTGGGCTTTCGCCTGCTCCTCCGGATCGACGACGCCATGGTTGTTTCGGAACGCCGCAAGCGCGACGGCGGCATTTCGCGCCGCCATTTGCGCGTCCTGCACTTCTCGCGAGGCATATTCGATCATATCGCGGCGCCCGCGGGTATTGAGCCGGTTTACGAGCCCCTCCGCAAGCGCCAGAAGTTGGCTGTTGAAGCGGTAGGCATCATCAGGCGAAAAGGCCCGAACGGTCAACGTCGCAACGGCCGAGCTGGTATCGTAGCCGACCCCGACCTTGCCCTGGTAGAATTTATAAAGCGCCTCGAACGAGCCGCTAAACCCGAGCGGATTGAAGCGATCGAAAATCGACACATGCTTGTTGCCGTAGGCCCGCGCTACGGCGTCATTCGCGTTCAACGCTCTCAGCGCGTCGCGCGACTGCACGTAATCCTGAGCCGCGTACACCTCGTCATCCGCGCTCGAAAAGCCGCTCGATTTCAGGAGGACGCCCAGCCCGGTGGTGGACTGCTTATCGGGGCTTCGAATGACGAATTGCGATTCCGACACGTAGACGTCGGATGCGAAGAACCCAAAATACAAAATAGCCAGAAGCGTCGGCAATACGACTGCCAGAAGGAACAGCTTGTCAGCGCGAACGAGCGCAATGCGCGCTCTCGCCGGCAGGGAAGTGCCGCCGCTCTGCAGAAATTTTTCGCGAACTTTCAACATCTATGCCGGAACCACACTCAGAATTGAACCATCATACGCTGAGGCGCCCCCGCAACCTTCAGTCCACCCCGGCTCGACTCCTGCGACGCCGACTGCCGTTCAAGCCGCCATGGACTCCATGGCGGAAAGCAATTTTTTTACCTCTTGGGATCTGCCTCTCGGCAATATCAACAAACGCTGCCCCGACGCAACGATAATGAGATCCCGAACTCCAAGAGCTGCAACCTGAAGGCCGTCGCTCCGAATATAGCAGTCGTCACATTCGAGCGCCGTGATCGGTCCATGAGCCGCCGATTCCAGGAGTTGCGCCAGCGCGTCCCAGCTCCCGAGATCCGACCAGCCGGGCGAAATCGGAACTACCACGACCCGCGATGAATGCTCCATGACTGCGTAGTCGACGGACATGCTCGGACAGGCGTCGAACGCGTCGCCATCGGCAATGATTGAATTGTCCTCAATGCGCCCGAGCTCAATCGCTCGTTCCGCTGCCGCGGCGATCGCCGGTGCGTGCAGCCGCACCTCTTCAAGGAAGGTTCCCGCCCTGAACAGGAAAATCCCGGCATTCCACAGATGGTTCCCGTCGGCGACCATGTGCGCGGCGAGGTCGAATGACGGCTTCTCGACAAACTGGACCACCCTTTTGACCCCCGCGGAGCCCGCCAGCTCCTCACCCGTCCGGAGGTAGCCAAATCCCGTGTCGGCGCAGGACGGCCGAATTCCGAACGTGACGAGATTACCCGCCCGGGCAGCCGCTTCGCCGATTCTAATACCGTCGAGGAATGCCGTTACGTCCTCAATGACGTGATCGCTCGGCATGACGAGAAGGAGCGCGTCCTCGCCGTCGCTTTGGCGTACCGCAGCCGCGGCCATTGTGATCGCCGCCGCCGTGTTTCGCGCAGAGGGCTCGAGAATCAGCTTCGCCGCCTCGCCAGCCTGCAACTCGCGCCGACAAAGGTCCGCATGACGGATGTTGCCGACGATAACCGGCCTTTTGAAGCACTTTGGATTGCCGACCCGATCGAGGGTCAGCCGGAACAGGCTCTTCGAGCCGGTGATCGCCAGGAATTGCTTGGGCGTCTCCTCGGTCGAATAGGGCCACAGCCGGCTTCCCGTTCCGCCGCTCAGGATCACCGGCACTATCAATTGGCCGCCACCATCGCGACCGCCGCTGGCCAGTCCGGTTTCGCGAATCAGACCGCTCGCCTCAGCCCCGTCCAGCGTCTCGTAGTTCCGGTTGTCGAAATCCATTTTCCCCCCTGCGGGCGCACGCCTGATACTCCACGGCCCCAAGTCCGAAGACTCCTGACCGCACCGCTGAATCACAACTACCGAGCAACTGGTCACCCAGCCGCTCTTCACAAGCCTCAGTAACTAGCTCTCGTCAATATCTTCAATCACTTGTCCGGTTGAAAAGGTCAGCGCGATGGCCCTAACTTTAGGAAGTGTTGTCGAAAGGCCACGATTTACGACCTCCGGCCCTTTGCCGGAAAAGAAATTGATCCGAAATGAACTGGGTTCCCGAAATCGCGACCCGCCCGCCGGTCCGCGCTGGCGTGTCCGGGACGCTACGCCCCGCCCAGCCGATCTGAATAGAAAAAGCGCGGAAATTCAATGTTCAGAACCAGAATTCATTTGGTTTTGCATGGGCTCGGCATTCGGTCTCCGCCGAGCACGGAACCGTCAGCAAACTTGAACATTGAGCTGCCTGGGATGTCAGGCAAAGGGCAGCATCACTGTTGCGGCGTAACAACAACGCTCCAAAATCTGGAAATTCTGGAACCGACGGGCTACTGTTTCGTCTCGCCTCCTGCTGGCCTCAAGCTTTATGAGGATTATTGTGCGAGTTAATTGATGAGTAACAAGGTTCAATGAGACTCGAAGCGTCGAAGCAGTCCGAAATGCGATGGACGATTTCTGCTCCGTCGGTGCGGGGGACCTTCGGGTCCAGGTGAATTACAAGTAACTGGTGTAGAAAGGGGTTTCTAATGAGGCGTTTCCATACAAGCGCTCTAACCGCGCTCGTTTTGGTTCTTGGAATGGGTGCGACGGCCGCAAACGCGCAGGCAGTCAGCTTCCATGCCGACGGCGACGTCGGTATCAGCAGCTTCAGCGCGGACGGCCACAGCAAGAGCAAGATCGGCTGGGGCGCGGCGGCTGGCGCGGACTTCGACCTTGGCGGGTTCTTCGTCGGCGGCGAAGGCACTTTCTGGTGGGCGCCTGCTGAGAGTCACGGCATCGACGGTCCCGGCTTTGTCGACCACAAGACCTTCCAGGAATGGGGGATCGGCCTGCGTGCGGGCGTCTATGTTACGCCGGAAACCAAGGTCTACGGCAAGATCGCCTACGTCACCAACGAACAGCGCAAGCGGTTCACCCCGTTCAACCCTGCAAACGGGCTGCTCGATTCCAGCCTGCCCGGCTTCTACTATGATCACTACAACGTGCACGGCATCCAGTGGGGCGCCGGCCTTCAGCAGCAGATCATGGGGGGCTTCTACGTTAAGGCGGAAGGCCGCTACTCGCGATATGGGCGGAAGCAATTCTCTCCCACCAACGGCGCTGGCCACTCGCACACGCTGACCGGTCTCCTCGGTATCGGCTATGAGTTCGGCGCGGCCGCCGCGGCTCCGCCGCCTCCGCCGCCGCCGCCTCCTCCGCCGCCGCCTCCGGCGACGCAGACCTGCCCGGACGGCTCGGTCATTCCAGTGACGAGCACTTGCCCGGCTCCGCCTCCGCCGCCGCCTCCTCCTCCGCCGCCTCCGGCCGAGCGGGGTGAGCGCGGCCAGTAAGGCTCGGTTCGCGTGCAAATCCGAAAGGGCGGGCTTCGGCCCGCCCTTTTTTTGTTGCCGCCGTCCGCAATCACGAAACAATGTTGCTAACCTGCGTCATCCATTGAAAATCCGCCGAAGCGGATGGAGCGCGGTTGAAGACGGGGATATTGGCGGCCAGTGGACACCACGATGACCAACCCGCCCCGCGGCCTCCCGGAATAATGAAGCTCGAACGGCATTTCGTCGACAAACCCTGGGGTCGCACCAACCTCCCGCCAATGTTCGGCAGGCCGGCCGGCGAACGGGTCGGGGAAATCTGGTTCGTCGGCGCGCCCGACGCGCCGCTGCTCGCCAAATATCTGTTCACCAGCGAACGCCTGTCGGTCCAGGTTCACCCTGATGACCATCAGGCGCAGCGCCGCGGCCTGACACGCGGGAAGAGCGAATGCTGGTACGTGCTCGACGCGGAGCCGGGGGCAAGGATCGGCATCGGCCTGCGGAGCGAACTGACCAAGGACGAGCTTCGCAGCGCCGCGGTCGATGGCTCGATCGTGGAGCAGATCGACTGGCGGCCGGTCCGGGCGGGCGATTTCCTTTATGTCCCCGCCGGCACGATCCATGCGATTGGCGCGGGAATTTCGCTGATCGAATTTCAGCAAAGCGCCGATGTTACGTACCGGCTCTACGACTACGGCCGTCCGCGTGAGCTCCACCTCGACGATGCGGTCTCCGTGTCGACGCGGGGGCCATATCCGGACGCACTCGCGAAAAGCGTGGACGAAGCGGAGGACCTGGTGCTGGTCGACGGCCCGAAGTTCGTGCTGCTTCACTGCCACGCCGATGGGCTGCAAGATCGCAGGCGCTGGATCCTGCCGCTGCGTGGAAGCGTGCGCTGCAATGGCGAATCCGCCGGCCCCGGCGAATGCCTTCTCGCCGAAGCCGGAGAGCGGGTCGAAACGGATCAGGCGCGCCTGCTGATCGGAGCGGCGGTCTAGGCGCGATGGCGACCCATTTCACCAGCCTTGGCGCGCAGGCGCCGGCCGCTGCACTCGGCAAACGTTCGCTCGCCACGCTTGTGCGCTTGCTCGGCTGGTGGCGGGCCCCGTTCTGGGCACTTGCGCTGTTCACCGGGGCAAAGTCCTTCGTCGACAACCCGATTATCGGCTCGCGCCGCCTCAATCGCGCGGGACTGCATGTCTGGCGGCTGAGGACGGCGCACGCCCTCACTCGCTACAGGCGGGCGCGGCTTTCCTCGCGCGTCCCAAAGCATTTGCGCGAGCAGTTCGACCGCGACGGATTTGTCGTGGTCAGGGACGTCCTGCCCGCCGACGCCTTCCGGCGCGTTCAGCGCGCCATCCTGGGGACCGAGCTCGAGTGCAGGGCTCATCAGCAGGGCGACACGATCACTCGCCGAGTGCCGATGGGTCCAGGCATGGCGATGCTCTGTCCGGAGCTCGACCGGCTCCTCCGCACGCCCTGGTGGCGTGGTTTGATGGCCTATGTGGCGAGCGCCTGCACTGCGCCGCTCTACTACATCCAGACCATAGCCGGCGGAGTCGCCGAAGGCCCGCCCGACCCCCAGCTGCAGCTGCATTCGGACACTTTTCATCCTTCGCTCAAGGCATGGCTTTTCCTCACCGACGTCGAGGAGGACGGCCGCCCCCTCACCTACGTCGCGGGATCGCACCGCCTTTCGCCAGAACGGATCGCCTGGGAGCAGCGCACGAGCATCGAGGTCGTCGAGAGTGGCGATCGACTGTCGCAGCGGGGCTCGTTGCGGATCCGGCCCGACGAGCTCGGCGCCCTCGGACTGCCCGAGCCGACGCGATTTTGCGTGCCCGCCAATACACTGGTCATTGCCGACACGTCCGGATTTCACGCCCGGGCAGGCTCGCACCGGCAGACGATCCGGGTGGAGCTTTGGGCCTATTGCCGCCGCAACCCCTTCCTACCCTGGACCTCGGCAGGCATCTTCTCGCTCCAGCGGTTCGCGGAACGCCGCGCGGAACTTCTCCTCGTGCTGCTCGACTGGCTCGACCGATCCGGCCTCCGGAAGCAGCATTGGACCCGCGCGGGCCGGCGGCGCCCCATCGACCTCTAAGGATCCGCCGCGGAGGAGTTTCGAAATTGGCTGGGGCGGCAGGATTCGAACCTGCGAATGCCGGTACCAAAAACCGGTGCCTTACCACTTGGCTACGCCCCAGCAGGCGCTTGCCGCACAGGCGGGAGAAGCGGCGCTTATACCGGCCACGTCCGGCGTTGGAAGGGTGGATGGGGTAGCGGCTCGGAACCGGCTAAGATGGCCCAATGGACGAACCCTCGATCCGCGATTTCCACGCGCACCTTTATTACGATCCCGCCGACGTCGAGCTCGCAAGGCAGCTCGCCGCAGCGGTCCAGGAACGCTTTCCTGTCGCCGTCGGGCACTTCCACGTCCGTCCAGTCGGCCCCCACCCGCGCGGCAGCGTCCAGCTGACGGTGCCGACGCACCTGTTCGGCGAGGTCGCCCAGTTCCTCGCCATCAACCGCGGACCCCTCACCGTCTTCGCCCATGCGAACACCGGCGACGATCTCGCCGACCATACGGCGCATGTGATCTGGTTCGGCCCGAGCGAGCCGCTCGATTTGTCGATTTTCAACTAGGCGTTCGGGATGCGCCCGTTCACCAGGTCTTCGTAGTCCTTGTCGAGTTGCTTCGTCAGCTCACCGACCTCGAACGTCCACGGGCCGATGGACTGGATTGGAGTCACCTCGGCAGCCGTGCCGGTCAGGAATGCCTGCTGAAAGCTTTCCAGCTCCTCCGGCCAGATCGCCCGCTCGACCACTTCCACACCGCGCCGCCGCGCCAGGTCCATGATCGTTCGCCGCGTGATGCCGTCGAGGAAACAGTCGGGCACCGGCGTGTGCAGCGCACCGTCCCTGACGAAGAAGATGTTCGCGCCGGTCGCTTCGGCCACCCGCCCGCGCCAGTCGAGCATCATCGCGTCATGATAGCCGTGGCTCTCCGCATGCTGCTTCGACAGCGTGCAGATCATGTACAGCCCCGACGCCTTCGACGCGGTCGGAGCGGTGTAGGGCGCCGGACGTCGCCACGGCGCGATCTCCATCCGGATACCTTGCCTGGCGATCTCCGGGTCGAAATATTTGCCCCATTCCCACGCGGCGATCGCCAAATGCGGCCTGGTGTTCCCCGGCGCGACGCCCATCGATTCCGACCCGCGCCACGCGACCGGACGCATATAGGCGTCGGTCCAGCCGTTGGCCTTCAGCACCTCGTTGCAGGCCGTCTCGATCTGTTCGACGCTCCACGGTAGTTCGAAGCCCAGAAGCTCCGCGCTTCGCCGCAGCCGTTCGCTATGTTCGCGAAGCTTGAAGATCACGCCGTTATACGCGCGCTGCCCTTCGAACACGCTACTGGCATAATGCAATGCGTGGGTGAGGACGTGGATCCGCGCGTCGCGCCACGGGACCAGCTCGCCGTCGAACCAGATCCAGCCGTCGCGGTCGTCGAACGGGCCTTGTTTCGATGTCGCCATGAACGGCGCCTAGGACAGGCGCTGCGGCTCCGCAAGCGAGGCGCTCTTGGCCTCTTGAGCAAGCTCCGCGCCGCGGCGCGCGGCCGCTTCGATGGTGATCCCGATCAGCTGGTCGAGAACGCCTTCGCGGTCGAGCACGTCGAGGCCGGCCTGGGTCGTGCCCTTCGGACTTGCCACGCGCTTTGCGATCGATTCCATGCTCTCGCCGCTGCTCGCCGCCATCCAGGCGGTGCCGAGCACCGTCTCCAGCGCCAGGACCGACGCAATCTCTTCGCTCAGTCCGCGCTTCATCGCCGCCTTCGCGAGCGCGGCGATGAACCGGGCGACATAGGCGGGACCGGCGCCCGCGACAGCGCCCAAAGCGCCAAGCTTCTGCTCGTCGGCCATCCACATCGCGAAGCCGAGCGCGACGAACAGGTCGCCGATCTGCTGCTTGAGTGGCCCCCCGGCGAGATCGCCGTAGAGCCCCGTGACTCCACGGCGCACGGCGACGGGCAGGTTCGGCGTCGCACGAATGATCCCGGGGGCTCGGGGGAGGTGCCCGCGCAACGTCGCAAGCTCGACGCCGGCAAGCAGTGAAAGCACGACCGTATCCGAGCCGACGAACGGTTCCAGCTGCGGCGCGATCTCGCCGAGCTTCTGCGGCTTGAACGCGAGCACGACCAGTTTCGGCGCAGCGCCGGCCTCTTCGACCGAAGTGACCACCCGGACGTCGTCGATCGCCTTGCCGCTCGGCCGGATCGCCGTCACCGGCGAAAGGTCGATCTCGGCCATCCGCCAGCCGTCGATGATCGCCCCGCCCATGTTGCCGCAGCCGACGAACCACGTCGGCGCGGGGATCGTCAGCTTGTCGCTCATGCTTCGCCGTGCGTGTCGATCAGCGCGGCCGAGATCGCTTCACCGGGCGACTTGCCGCCCCACAGCACGAACTGGAACACGGGATAGAAGCGTTCGCACTCCTCGAGCGCGGCTTCGGCGATCGCTTCGGCCTGTTCGAGGCTCAGGCCCTCGTCGTTGCGGGTGTCGAGGATCGTCGAGTGGCGGAACACAACAAGGCCCGAGCCTGACCACATCTCGAAATGGCCGAGCCACAATTGCTCGTTGATCAGGCTCAGCGCCTCGTAAATGGCGGTGCGCTTCTCGATTGCGACCTTGATGTCGGGAAATGCGAGGAATTGCAGAACCTGGTCCTCGGGGCGCCAGACGCCGCGAAGCTCGTACTGCGCCCAGCTTCCGGTCGCCGAGGCGACGATCTCGCCCTCGGCGGTTCGCTCGCACGCCCAGCCGCGCGCCTCGAAATATTGTTCGAGGACCTCGATCGGAGCCCCGTCGTCGCGCTCCTCCTGGATTTCTTCTTCGCTCAGGTTCACGTTCCCGGCGCGGCCTTCTTGGCGCCGCCGCGCCTGGCGGTTCCGGCAGCCGGACCACCGATCTTCGTTTCGAGCGCTGCGATCCGCGCCTTCAGCGCCTCATTCTCGTCGCGCGCCGCCGCAGCCATCGCCTTCACCGCCTCGAACTCGTCACGGCCGACGAAGTCCGTGCCGCCCATCCATTCCTTGAATTTCTCGCGCGCGCTCGCCTCCGCCTCGCGGCCCATGCCTGCGAAGGTCCCGGCAAAGCCGTTCACCATCTTCACGAAGTCGTCGAACATCTTGTTCTCGGACTGCATCGAAACGTCTCCCTTTCGGCGCGGAAATAGGGAGTCGGACGCGGTTTCGCCACCCTCGCGCCCGGACCTATCCCCAACTGGCGCAACTATCCCCAGATTTCTGGGCGCCGAGGAGGAACTCGACATTGCCTTCAGGCCCGGTGATCGGGCTCGGCGTGATCCCGAGCACTGTCCAGCCCTGCGATTCCACCCATGCCTTCGCCTCGGCGCAGACACGTTCGTGAACGGCGGGATCACGGACGACGCCGCCCTTCCCCACCTCCTCGCGCCCCGCCTCGAACTGCGGCTTGATCAGCGCAACTAACCTGGCGCCGGGCTTCGCCATTTTCAGCGGCGCTTCGAGAACCTTCGCTAGCCCGATGAAGCTCGCGTCGCACACGACGACGTCGACCGGCTCCGGAACGATGCTGGCGTCCACGCTCCGCGCATTCGTCTGCTCGTGAACCACCACTCGCGAGTCCTGGCGAAGCTTCCATGCGAGCTGGTTGGTGCCGACATCGATCGCATAGACCTTCGCCGCGCCACGGCTCAGCAGCACGTCGGTGAATCCGCCGGTCGAGCTGCCCACGTCGAGCGCCACCGCGCCCGCAACGTCGAAACCGAAATGCGCCATCCCGTGATCGAGCTTGATTCCACCGCGAGAAACCCATGGATGGTCCTTGCCCCGAACCTCGAGCAGCACATCCTCGGCAAGCAACTCTCCCGCCTTCGCCACCTTCCGCTCGCCCGAGAATACCGAGCCAGCCATGATCAGCGCCTGCGCCCGCGTCCGGCTCTCCGCCAATCCGCGGCTCACCAACAGCTGGTCTGCGCGCATCTTGCTCATGTCACTCGCCCGTCTAGCCGACCGATTGCGCTCCACTGCCCCCTACTTGCGCGGAAACATCAAGGTCTGCTCGGCGATATGCCCGACGGAAAGCGACAGGGCATGATCGACTAGGATCTTTAGCCCTCCTGCTCGAAGCCGGTCGCAAAGCAGGGCGTCCTCTCCAATGAACTTTCCGTCGCTGAGCGATCGAGTTTCGAATAGCGGGTAGAGCTCATCCCCAAGCGCAGCCAGGACGGCTTTCATCTCCATCAGCAGCAAGCCGAAGCCGATCCGGTCGACCTCTTCCAGCTCACCCGCTTCGGCCTTGGCAGGGGTTGTATGGATCAGCTGCCATTCCCCCGCGGAATCGCGTCTGACGGCGCAGGGAATCAAATTCAGGTGCCGCCGCCGATAATTGGCGCCCACGACCGGGACCCGCCGGTCGAGCAGGTTAATCAGGGCGGATGGTGGGAATGTCTGGTCCGAATCCAGCCACAGGATGTAATCCGCCCCCCATTCGCGCGCCCAATCGAAAAGGTTCGTCCGCGACTGAACGAGGATCGAGCTTCTGGCGATCAACGTCTCGATTTCGATATCGGCGGACCGCGTCAGCGTGGCCGCGATCATTCGAGCGAGGCAAAAGGTGAAACTCGCTTTTGGATCGCCGTGACACGGTATGCAGAGCGCAACCCTCATTGCGGGGCGCCTATCCGCGCTGGTTCAGCCTGTCCACTTCGGGATTGAAACCTTCAGGCCCGCGCTTCCTCGACCCCGGCGCTGTTCACGCGCAATGCCTTCACCACCGTTTCGACGATATGCGGCGCGTTCAAACGCGCTTCGTCGTACTGTTTCTCGGGCTTGTCGTGATCCTGAAAGTGGTCCGGCAGGCGCATCGTCCGGATCTTGAGACCGGCGTCGACCAGCCCCTCGTCGCTGGCCAGCGTCAGCACATGCGCTCCCATGCCGCCGATCGACGCTTCCTCGACCGTCACGACCACCTCGTGC
>Ga0134128_10002608_pt1 | contig 22230 bp, 29 predicted proteins | sample KB31754_FD_96462 | JGI IMG/M metagenome (GOLD analysis project Ga0134128, IMG submission 96462) | Terrestrial soil microbial communities with excess Nitrogen fertilizer from Kellogg Biological Station, Michigan, USA - KB3-175-4 | ecosystem: Environmental > Terrestrial > Soil > Unclassified ... | reverse complement strand
CTCCTTTTATTGACCTGTCATAAAAATGACAAAGGGTCCGGCCACGCGCCAACCGCAATTCCACCGGCTCAGTCAGCTAAAAAGTGCAAAAGTCGAGGTCATATTTTGTAACATTGTGTAACGCGCGACGGATTGGCGGGGAGCGAAAACGGGGGTTGCACTTTGGTCTGGCGGCTCGATACCGGCGGGTTTCACACGTGACCGCGGTGGAAGAGGAAGGCGTAGTTTTTGGTGAAGTAGACGACGGTCAGCATAATTCCGACGGCGAGGATCACCGCCCGCAGATATTGCGGCTTGATGCGCCGGGCGGCGAACATGCCGAGGAATCCGCCGACGGTCGACGCGATGGCCATGGCAATCACCAGCGACCAGACCAACGTTCCGCTGAAAAGGAAAATGCCGGCCGCGATACCATTGATTAACGTCGCCAGCAGAACCTTCATCGCGTTCATCTGATTGAGGTCGTCAAGTCCCGCGAAGGACAGGCCGGCCAGCATCAGCACGCCGATGCCCGCGCCGAAGTATCCGCCGTAGATGGCGACGAAGAGTTGGATGACGGCGACGAACGTGGTCCAGCCCATCGTGCGATGGCCATGCTGTCGGCCGGCCCAGCGCGCGATGGGCTTGCTGAAGCCGAAGATGCAGGTCGCGAAGGCCAGCAGCCAGGGAATGACCAATTCGAATGAGCGATTGCTGCTGACGATCAGCAGCCAGGAGCCGAGGCTTCCGCCGATCAGGCTGATGATCCCGAAGGTGAGCAGCATGCCACGCGGAATGCGGGCGAAGTCGGCGCGAGCGGCGACGACCGATGCCGCCGACCCGGGCCAGAGGCCGACAGTGCTGACCATGTTGGCGATTTTCTGATCGAGGCCAGCGAAACCAGTGAGTGCCGGGAACGTGAGGAACGTGCCGCCGCCCGCGACGGCATTCACCACACCGGCGATGAACGCCGTCAATGTTACGAGAAGCAATCCGTGCATTGTTGATTCAGAGATTCAAAGCCCATTTGCGCGGCCCCATGCCGCGAAGTGCGGAAGCCTGCACGATGCGGCGTTGGATTGCAAGAATCTCGCTTGCACGAGCCGCGATCACCGCTAGATTAGCTCAGCCATCGCAGGCGGTGGCTTAGATTCAAATCATGCCCCTTCACTGGACACAGAATTACAGCCCGGCGGGAAGCCTTGCACTCTCGACGCTGCTCGCGGCGATACCGGTTTGCGTGCTGCTTGGCTTGTTAGCGTTTGGGCATGTGAAGGCGCACATTGCCGCACTCTCGGGGCTCGCGGCATCACTGGCGATCGCGATTTTCCTTTATGGAATGCCTTGGAAACTGGCCGGCATGGCGGCCGTCGATGGGGCGGCTTATGGATTGTTCCCGATCGGCTGGATCGTGCTCTGCGCGATCTTTGTTTACGACATCACCGTTCAGACTGGCCAGTTCGAGATTATTCGAAAGTCGGTTGCCGGCCTCGCGGACGATAGGCGCATTCAGGCGATTTTGATTGCGTTTAGTTTTGGCGCATTTATCGAAGGGGCGGCGGGCTTTGGAACGCCAGTCGCGATTTCGGCGGCAATGTTGATTGGGCTGGGCTTTAGGCCGATGCAGGCTGCCTGTTTGTCATTGATCGGTAATACAGCACCGGTTGCATTTGGCGCACTGGGAACGCCGATCATCGCGCTGCAAAAGGTGACCGGGCTGCCGCTGCTAGAGCTCAGCGCGATGGTGGGGCGACAGCTTCCATTCTTCTCGCTGTTGATTCCATTCTGGATTATCTGGGCGATGGTGGGGCGGAAGAAGATGCTGGAAGTATGGCCAGCATGCTTATCTGCGGGCTTGAGCTTCGCGATCGTTCAATGGCTGCTCAGCAATTTTCACGGCCCCTGGCTGGTTGATATTGGAGCGTCGCTCGCTTCGATTGTTTCATTATTGATTTTGCTTCGCTTCTGGCAGCCGCGAACGGTGTGGCGATTCGATCATGAAGTGAGTGATGAGCGATCCGATGATTCGCCAACGCCGCGAGATGAGCCAGCGCTTTCGACAGCCCCATCGGCAACGACGTCGCCGGAACGGAGCGGGACCGCGGTTATCAATTCTGTCGCCGCGCCGACGCGCGAGCAGATCATGCTGGCGTGGATGCCTTGGGTGGTGTTGTCGCTCATCGTCTTCGCATTAGGCACCAAGACGATCAAGACGTTTATAGACAGCCGAACCGCGGTCACCTTCTCTATGCCGCTGTTGGACAACGCAGTTTCGCGCGCTCCGCCAGTCGTGGCGAAGGCGACGGCCGAGCCAGCGACTTTCGCATTCAACTGGCTGTCTGCCACCGGCACCGGCCTGCTCATCACCGCCATCATCTCGGGCTTCATGCTCGGCCTGTCGCCAATGCGTCTAGTCCGGATTTTCTTCGGGACGCTGGCGCGCGTGCGCCTTTCTCTTATCACCATTGCTGCCATGCTGGCACTGGGTTACACGACGCGTTATGGCGGGCTCGATACGACGCTCGGACTTGCCTTTGCCAATACGGGAAAGCTCTTTCCATTTTTCGCGCCAATCCTCGGCTGGCTTGGCGTTGCGCTCACAGGCAGCGATACCGCCTCGAATGCGATGTTCGGAAATCTTCAGCAGGTCACTGCCGGTCGGCTGGGGATTTCGCCGATTCTGGCAACAGCCGCCAACAGCGCCGGCGGTGTAATGGGGAAGATGATCGATGCGCAGAGCATCGTTGTTGCAAGCGTTGCGACTGATCAGAAGGACGCCGAAGGACCTATTCTCCGCTATGTGTTTTTCCACAGCATCGCGCTGGCCGTTCTCGTGGGGTTGCTGACTCTGGCGCAAGCCTATCTCTGGCCGAAAATGATCCCCTGATCTGCAAAACGATTTTCAAACTCCCCATCATCCGTGAGTCGGCGGTATGAATTTCGCTCGCGTGGAGGGTCTAACGCCTGAGACAGGCATTGGTCCCCGAAGGCCAAGGAGATTGACATGAAATCTGTCCCATTGATGCTCGCGACCACGTTAATTTTGTCGTGCGCGTATGGCTGCTCCAATTCTGATGAGCGGCAAAACGATGCACAGGTCGCCTCGGCTCGACTTCAGAACGATCGAACCGCGGAGAGTTTGCTGCAAGAGGCGCAGCAGGCTGAACGGAGTCATAATTACGCGCACGCGCTGGAAGTTTACAGCTATCTCAAAGGATTCCCCGACTCCTCCCGCCCGGCCGATCTGGATGCGCGCATCAAGCGCGATCAGGCGAAAATGGGTGATGGCCGCCAATCGGATTAGACTGTATCGTACGCCATGGCCTATCAGCCCATTGAAGATTACGGATTGATCGGAAACATGCACACCGCCGCGCTGGTCGGCCGCAACGGCTCGATCGACTGGCTGTGTCTCCCGAGGTTTGATTCGCCCAGCGTCTTTGCCGCGATTCTCGACGACAAGAAGGGCGGCCATTTCCGCATCTGCCCTGTCAACGATCACGCTACGCGCAAGCAGATTTACTGGCCGGAAACCAATGTGCTGATCACGCGTTTCCTGCTGGGCGACGGCGTCGTTGAAGTCATCGACTACATGCCGGTCGGCTTGAAGAAAGGCGAGCCGGGTTATCACCAGTTGATTCGGCATGTCGAAGCGATTCGCGGCTCGGTACCGGTGCGGCTCGAATGCTATCCCGCCTTCAACTATGCCCGCGATGAACACAAGGTGGATCTGACCCCCAGTGGCGCGATTTTTCGATCCGAATCATTGACGCTTGAATTGACCACTAGGGAAAAGCTGGATTTGAAGATCGACCGCGGCGGCGTGGACGCCGTTCTGGAATTGAAGCAGGGGACGCGCGCAACGTTTGTCCTTCGGCCGCTCGATCCGGAACATAAAGGCGCCCAGGTTCACGACCCCGATTCCGAGCTTCGGCTGCTTTCCCATACGGTTAAATTCTGGCACGACTGGCTCGGCAAATGCACCTATACCGGCCGATGGCGCGAGCGGGTTTATCGCTCGGCACTCTTGCTGAAACTGCTGACGTATGAACCCACCGGCGCCCTGGTGGCGGCGCCAACGTGCAGCCTTCCCGAAGCGGTCGGCGGCCCCCGGAATTGGGACTATCGCTACACCTGGGTCCGTGACGCGGCATTTTCCATTTATGGCTTGCTCCGTGTCGGATTCACCGAGGAAGCCGGCGCGTTTATGGGCTGGCTGGAAGCACGCTGCCATGAACGAAATCCCGACGGCGGCCTTCAAATCATGTACGGAATTGATGGCCGGCATGATCTGCCGGAGGAGGTGCTCGGCCATCTCGAAGGCTACAAATGTTCCAGCCCCGTCCGCATCGGCAACGGTGCATCGCACCAACTTCAGCTCGACATCTACGGCGAGTTGATGGACAGCATCTATCTTTACAATAAATATGGCGCTCCCATCAGCTACGATTTCTGGGTGGAACTCGTCGCGCTGGTGGACTGGGTCTGCAAAAACTGGAACCGCAAAGACGAAGGCATCTGGGAAACGCGTGGCGGCCCGCAACATTTCACCTATTCAAAGCTCATGTGCTGGGTCGCGGTCGATCGCGCGATCAGACTGGCGCAGAAACGATCATTCCCAGCTCCGTGGGGAATGTGGATTCGCACGCGCGATGAGATCTATCTCGACATCATGAAGAAGGGCTGGTCCAACAAGCGCCAGGCTTTCGTCCAGCATTATGGCAGCGAATCGCTCGACGCCTCCACGCTCATCATGCCGCTGGTGTTCTTCATGGCGCCCAATGATCCGCGCATGCTCAAGACGCTCGATGCCATCTGCAAAGACCCCGACGACGGCGGCCTGCTCTCCAACAGCTTGGTCGATCGCTACAACCTCAAGGAATTTTCAGACGGACTTGCCGGCGGCGAAGGCACCTTCAACATGTGCACCTTCTGGCTCGTCGAAGCCCTGACGCGAGCCGGGAAGACGGATCGCCCGCGGCTCGATCATGCCCGCCTGATCTTTGAAAAGATGCAGGGGTACGCGAACCATCTCGGTTTGTATTCAGAGGAAACGGGATATTGCGGGGAGGCGTTAGGCAATTTCCCCCAGGCCTTCACCCACCTGGCCCTGATCAGTTCCGCCTTCAATCTTGATCGAACGCTGAGCGGAAAGCCGTGGTGAGAACTCATCATCCCACCCTAAATGGATTTGCCCTGAAGGACATGTCGAAGCGCCGGCCCTGGGCAGCGTCAAAGCGCTTTACAGTGTTACAGTTTTCGAGCGCCGGCAAATGTAACATCGGCCGCCGATTTCTCTCGTAACTAATGTGCCATCAACTGTTTGCAGGTGTCAGCTTCTTGATGATCTCGATGTTACACGTGTAACATTTGTAATATGGACGTATATGCATGTGAAACGGGCCGTCCCGCGTAAAAATCGGGGCGTGCGGCGGGCGCTGGCCGATCCAGCGCGCATCCCCTCCGCGAGACCGCCGCAAATTGGCACGCCGCGGCGACCACGAATACGGCAGTCGCCGTGGTCGGTTAATCGTATCTAATATAGTTGCAATCCACGGGTGCCTTACGCATGTTTATCCCTGACCGATTCACGGACGGAAATTAAAGACAAAATGACTTTTCACTCCCGACCCGTCTAATTTACGCCGTTTAATCTACGCATTCTCCAAGAGATCGATTTCTACCTTTTCTTCACTTCCCGAAATCTGGGCGCTTCGGCCAGCGTGAAAACAACTATCTCCTCCCCGGTAAGCGTGCTGATGTCATGATGTAAACTCACCACTTTCACGCCCATGATGTCCTCGACCATTGCCTCCATCAGCGGCCTGGCCGTTTCGATGAGATGAGTCCGGACCTGCTTCAAAAGATCGCGACCCTTCTCCGCGGGGAGCGACTTGACGAGGTGTTGCTCGGCCGCCGTGAGCACGCCCTCCAACCGAACCACAAGCAGATCGTCAATAAGATGCGCGTGTACGTCCTTTGGCCCGCGGCCCATGTAGTCCTGCTCGAACCGATTGAGCCCTTCACAAATTGCGGCCTCGATTTCTCCCTGGCTTTTCATTGGGAATCGCACTCCTGCGGTTCATTGGACATCCGACCGTAAACAGAGCGATCAGCCTGAAGAGAAATAATGTATCAACAACGGAAAGGTTTTGTCATTGCCTTCGTTCAGCGGGCGGCGTAGAGTCGGTGAGTCACTAATCGAATCGGTGACACTGTCGGATAACTACAAGAAGGGCAACCTGCGTTCGGGAGGCCCGCTTACGAGTGAGCCGGCGTGGTCCAACACCAAAAGGTGTTGGACCACGCCGGTTTTTTTTGGCACGATCAGGTTTGGGAGGCTTTGAGAAGGAGGTTACCCACGATGGTCAAACGAACCGGACAATGAGCAGGTGAACATGCCGCGATCGCCGTTGGTCGCGATTTACAAACGAATCCGTGGGGTGTTCAAACAAGAAAAGATATCACCATGACACGACAAATTCTGCTTGCGGCCGCCGCGTTGGCGGTCGTTGGATGTTCGAGTGTTCCGAGCAATGATCAAGGCGAGGCACGCAGTCACGGGGACCAGCAAATTGGATTAGTGGGGGCACGTGGGGCGGAAGGACCTGCTGGTCCGAACGGCGCGCAGGGACCGACTGGCGAGACGGGCACCGCTGGCTACACGATGGCCGGACCGCGCGGACCGGCGGGCGCGCAGGGACCGACAGGCGCGCAAGGCCCTGCCGGATCAGCTGGGCCGGCTGGCGAGCTGGCCACCGGTGAATCTGGAGCCACGGGGACCGCCGGCGAAGCCGGCGCGCAAGGTGCCCCTGGAGCCACGGGGGCCCGGGGCGCAAGCGCCGAGGCTCGCGCGGTCGGACCTGCTGGCCGAACCGGCCCCGAGGGCGCGCAAGGCCCAGCGGGAGACAGAGGCGCGCAGGGTCCCACCCTGGTTGGCCCGGCTGGCGCCGCAGGTAATGCAGGTGCCACCGGTCAATCAGGCCAGACTGGTGAAACGGGCGCGACCGGCCAGACGACGGACGCAGTCGCTGGTCGTTCCGGACCCGCTGGTCCAGCGGGCGCGCAGGGTCCTGCCGGTCCAACAGGCGCCCAGGGTCCGGTCGGCGTTGTCAACGGTTGGCAGAGCTACAAACAACTCTCCTTTGCCGGCAACAAGGCCGATCTGCAGGAATCTTCAGCACAAAAACTTACGGAGGTGGCCGCCTATTTGAAGCAGAATCCTTCGTTGGAGATTGGCATTGACGCCAACGCCAATCTGGACGGCAACGCCGACCAGCGTCAAGCCGCTCGCGACCTGGGCAATCGACGGGTCGGGGCTATCCGAGACGCATTGATTCAGGCGGGCGTCCCTTCAGACAAGATCAAGGACGGCGCGTTCGGTGACTACTCGAAACGATCTGATCGCCGGGTAGATATCTTCTTCCGGACAGCCAAGTAGGTTCGCGTGCCCTAGTCCACGTTTTCGCAAAGGAGTACTCCCATGTTGATTAACGTTTTCGCCTGGATCGTGTTGGGCCTGATCGCCGGTTTCATTGCCAGTATGCTGGTGAACAAACGCGGTGAAGGCATGGTGCTCGATATCGTGCTCGGCATCGTTGGTGCGATCGTCGGCGGCTGGGTGTTTCATCTCTTTGGATCAGCCGGCGTCACCGGACTTAATGTGTGGAGCGTTGTGGTTGCGGTTATCGGAGCGGTGCTGCTCTTGTTTATTTGGCACGCCATCCGACGATCAGGTCCCCGTCCGACTTTACCTTGAAGTGTAAGGCCGACGTGGTCAGGCCGGCCTTGAGCCGGCTCATCACGTCGGCCGTTTTGTTCGTCGCCATGAATTGGTGCGGACCAATAAGGAACACCGTGCGAAAGACACTATACATCGGAAATCTCGCGTCCCGCCAGGACCCCGGCGAGGTGCAGCGGCTTGTCTCCCGCACCGCTGTCGTTTTGAACTTCAGGATGATGATTCACGACGACATCTTCCATCGGCACGGCGGGTTCGCGGTCGTGGAATTTGAAAGTGAAGCCGATGCAACTCGAGTCGCCCATGCACTGCATGGAACCTCGTTCCACGGCACAACGCTGAAGGTCCGCGCCGCGACCGCGCGGGAGGAGACGGCTGCGGGAAATCCCCGTATGTTCGGCGCGATGAACATGAGCGATGACGAGAATCCGCAGAAACATGTGTGAGCATGCAAGTTTAAAGGGATCCCGATGAGGCTGCTCAATAGATTCAGCAGCGCGTTGCACCCGTCGAGGATAGGTGGAGACGAAAATGGAACCAATTACACCGACGATGGCAGAGCAGGTTGCAGAGGCCGCGCGGGATTTTCAGCGGCAGCGGACTGGCCACGTGCCCAGGGCCGTCACGGTCGTGCTCAGCAACGACATGTTGGTAATCGCCCTGCATGGGGCGCTGACGCCTGCGGAGCGGGCGCTCACCAATACCGCTGCAGGTGCTGCGAAAGTGCAGGAGTATCACCGGCAGTTGTTTGCCACATCCGCGGAAACGCTACGCGAGGAAATTCGGCGAATCACTGGCGTCCCCGTCCGCGAAGCGGCCGCCGAGGTGGAAACCAGCACCGGGACCGTCGTTCAGGTGTTCACCAGCGGCACGATGGTGCAAGTATTTCAATTGGCTCAGCCGATCCCTATGGAAACCTGGAACTCAAGTCTGGCAGATCGTAAAACACCGTGACATCCAGGCGGTCAGCAGGTTCTGCGACATAGAAGGATCATACATGCGAACACAATTGCACGGTGCTCAGCAGCGGACGTTCGACGCCATTTTCCAGCATCCGATCGCGAACGGGCAAATGCAAAATCGGGAAGATGGAAGTAGTGTTAGGCAGCTTGCCCTGCTAAGATGCTTGTTGGATCGCACTGGGCGTATGCTTTGGTGCTAACGCAATTGAACATCGTCGGATGACTAGATGACGGGCGGCCGATTTGCGTGGGCGGCCCGGCGGAGAGTAAGCCGATGTGAACGATTTGCCGTTTCGACGGCTTCGTCCACGTCGGCTTTTTTTTCCGCGAATGGACAGTTTCTTCAAAGCGCCCGCAGCCTTCGAGTCCCTGGGTACGTGGGTGCCCGGTGGACTCGGTTTGCGGGGGACTTCCGCGAGGAACTATTCGACTTCATCAAACTGCCGATCCAGTGGGGGCCCGTTCGCAGCCATAGGATGAGAACAATGTTAAGCAAAGATGATTTGAGCGACGGCGTAACGTTCATTTTAAAGCTGACCGACACCGACGGCGCGCCGGCGCAGTGGGTTGCAAAGCTGAGTGGCGGCATCGCCGCGTCCTGGTTTGCGATCTATCGCAACGCCGATTGGGCGGCGCTGCGCGCACATGGCGCGGAGGTCTTCCACGACCGCGTGAACGAAGCGGAGGCTGAGCGTATCCGGAAGCGCGAGCGTTGCGTCGTCATTCATACCTCAGCGGTTAAAGCGGAAGATATTGAACCACCGACGGAACGTCCCAATCCGCTCCAGGCGGACTGGGAGAATGATGGGGGCTCGCTCGCTCCCATGGTCCTGCTCGGCCGCGATGGGTTCGACACCTGCGAGCCACCGATCAGGGCAGTGGAGAACTTGAAGTGAAATAGCCGGACGCGGTTGTGACCTCGACTAACAAGCAGCGCGCAAAGGCAATAACCGTGAAGCAATTGCGCCGGAGTAGAAAAAGGATTCCCCCGCATGCGACTTGCCGACTTCATCGTCTCAAACGTCGAACCCATCCTGATGGAGTGGGAAGTGTTCGCGCGCGGTACCGCGCCGGGTGCGAAGATGGACGCCTTGGCGCTGCGCGACCATGCTCCAGAGATTCTGCTTGCCACCGTGCAGGATATGAACTCTTCGCAAAGCGCGATCGAGCGTTCCGCCAAGTCCAGGGGTCAGCATGGATACCACGGAGGCGCGGCTGCGGGAGATGGTGTCGCGCTTAATGCCCCGGGCCTCAATGGCGCTTCTGAGCTTCATGCGGTCGGCAGATTGGGTTCGGGATTTGACTTGATGGAGGTGGTGTCTGAATACCGGGCGCTGCGCGCAAGCGTGCTCCAGCTTTGGCGCGACAGCAAGCCTGAGGCGCACGAGTGCGACGTGGACGATATCACGCGCTTCAACGAGTCCATCGATCAATCGGTGGCCAAGGCAGTGAGCAGCTTCACCAAACGAGTCGATCAGGCGCGGGACATGTACCTGGCTATTCTCAGTCATGATCTTCGCAATCCGTTGAACTCAATTGCCTTATCGGCAGAATCGCTCCGTCGTGCAGATCCAAGCGAACGTACTACCGACGCTGTCGGATATGCGTCGCAAATCTCGACGAATGCGCGGGTGATGGGGCGCATGATCGGCGATCTTCTTGATTACACCCGCACCCGCCTGGGCGCGGGGATGCCCGTTTCACCTGTCCGGATGGACCTTGCGATTCTCTGCCGGGAGTTGTTCGACGAATACCGCACTGCCCACCCCGACCGGGTGATCCACTTTCAATCCAATGGCGAACAGATCGGCGATTGGGATACCGACCGGCTTCGCCAGGCGATTTCAAATCTACTTGGAAATGCCGTTCAGCACGGCGCGGAAGACGCACTGGTTGATCTGAAACTCACCGGGGATCCATCCGAGGTGGTGGTTGTGATTCACAACGGCGGACCACCCATCCCGCCGGGCGAATTGCCAAGAATATTCGAGCCGCTCGTGCGTGGCGCCGGCGCCGAACACCCCAGACGCAACCGCCCCGGCAGCATCGGGCTGGGGCTGTACATCGCCCGTGAGGTCGCCCGGTCGCACGGCGGCAGGATCGACGTCACCTCATCCCTCGAAGCCGGGACTGCCTTCACCATGCACCTGCCGCGCCATTCTTCCGTCAAGTCACGCCAACCCATTCTGGATGACAGGCACCTCCAGACAATGTGATTTCACGGCGGCGCTGTTGGCGTTCGATTCGATTTCCTGCATTACCCGCTCGCTGCGGTTGCCCTATGGTACATAGGGTCTGAAAGCCCCACCTTTCCCAAGGAACAAATGATTCAGATCGTAGACGATCAGAAACACGCTGGAGCGCTGGCACCTCAGCGCATCGTCAAATATCGCGCTCCAGCATGCCGTTATGTTTCACTCATCGATCCTAAGTGTTGCGTTACTGTGCTCGACTGAAGAAGGTGTATTGCGCTAGCGGTTTCCAGTGTCCATCAGCAGAGGATCATCATGTTCAGAGATAAACCGGAGATTATCTTCATAAGTAAGCGCGGCTTTTCACACCCTGACCGCAAACGCTTCGCGCGCATTGTAGCAGCGCAATTCGGCGATAAGATTACGGTGGAGTTCAACGACGCGGGGCAACCGACTTTTCTCTCGCAGGAAAAAGAGCATCCGTCGCCCAACGATCTCGACCATTTTGTCAGTGGAGCTTGGCATGCTATGCGGGCTCATGTCGAGTGACCCTTGGAGAGGCGGTCGGATTCTGATGAAGACCCAAGGCGAAATCGAGAGCGCCATTTCGGAGGGCATGAGCCGCTTCGAGCAGGAATACATGGGCCGCGGTCCCGCGGACGTTCACGCTCACCTGATCAACGATCTGGTGGTTGTCCGGCTCAAAGGCGTTTTGACGGCCGCCGAGCAGCATCTGGTCAAGACGCTCCCGTCTGAGAAAGGCAGAGATCTTCTCAAGCAAGTGCGGAGCCATTTAGTCGAGACGGCGCGACCGATGATGGAGGCCATGGTAGAGGGCATCACCGGCGTAAAAGTGGTAAGCCTGCACCACGACATCAGCACAGCGACCGGCGAGGAGGTCGTGTTGTTCACGTTGGCCGGGTCGCCGACATTTCGCGAGACGAAGAAAAAATAGCGACTGTTTCGCCGCTTCGTTGAGCCGATCATTTTGCTGGTTTGTTCCCTTGCTATTCCCCTCTTGCGGTCCTAGCGTATGAAGTTGCGGGAACAGATAACTCCTGCAAGATAATCAGGTCGTCGGACGACTAAATGAAGGGCACCCCGCTTCGCGGGGGGCCGGTCGAAGAGTAAGCCGACGTGATCGAACACCCCAGTGGTGTTGGATCACGTCGGTTTTTTTGTTGTGCATGAAATCGAGAACGCAATGCTTCCATCGGCAAAAACCATGGCAGAGCAAATAGCCCAGGCCGCGACCGCGTTTCAGGAGCAGCGGACCGGCCACGAGCCGAAGTCGGTAAGCGTGGTGCTCAGCGACGACACGCCGGTCGTCAGGTTGCTCAAAGCGTTGACGCCCGCGGAACCCGCGCTCTCAAAGACTCCCGAGGGCGCTGCCCGCATTCAGGAGTTTCATTGCCAGCTTTTCGCCGGCTCAGCTCGGTCTCTGCGGCAGAGAATCGAGCGCATCACAGACGTGGAAGTTCGCAAGGCGATCGCTGAAGTCGAGACGGCAACCAGGACCGTCGCCCAGGTCTTTACCAGCGGCCAAGTCTACGAGCTTGCCCGGGAAATCTCGGCTAAAACATGGAACGGGCGCGCGTTGCCCAGAAAAGCCAGAAGGAGTCCACGATGAATGCTCGCGAACAGTGCAATCTCGGAGACCTGTTCAAATTCGTCTGTGACGAAGGCGTCCGTTGGCTCTTTGTAATCCTGCCTGATGACCAGTGGGCGATTACGCGCAATGGAGAGCGCGTTGCGAGCGGGACTGGCGAGCGGCGGTCGCTGAAGGCCGGCGTGGATAAGTTCATGGCCCTCACCCATCCGCTGCACGGTGTAACGGTCTGTGATCCGGTTATTCAAGAACACCTGGACCGGATCCAGCGCGACATCCGCCGCGGCGGCGACAGAAAGGGCATGATCGGGGGGACGCCGGCCCTCGCACACCTAAGCGGCACTCATGGCCAACTGCCAAGATCCTTTGCGAAACCTCGAACAGGAGGTCTCAAATGAATTCCGTCATACCACAACCTCAGGCTCCCATCGCGGCGGCCGCATCGCATATGGCCGAACGTTCCCAACCGAACGCCAGGCTGAAGTTCAACGGCAGCGACCGCTTTATACGCGAACTGAGGCAGCGCGTGGATGCGTATTTCGAGCGGACCGGCCGCCGACGCCGAGATTGTCCGCAGATGTACTTCAAGACCGCAACGATCCTGGCCTGGTTTGCAGCCGCCTACTTGCTGCTTCTTTTAGTTGTTACAAGCTGGTGGCTGATCCTTCCGCTGGCCGTCATCCTGGGCGTGGCGATCGCGGCGATCGGATTCAACATTCAGCACGACGGCGCGCATCGGGCCTATTCGGATCGCCAGTGGGTTAACAAGATCATGGCCCACACACTGGACCTGATGGGCGGCAGCTCCTACCTGTGGAATTGGAAGCACAACACCATCCATCACACTTACACGAACATCGAGGGCCAGGATGAGGACATCGACGTCGGGATGCTCGCGCGCCTCTCGCCTCACCAGAAGCGCTATCCGTTTCATCGTCTTCAAGGGATCTACCTGTGGCTGCTTTACGGCTTTCTGGCGATCAAGTGGCATCTGTTTGATGACTTTTACAATCTGATCACCGCCCGCATCGGCACCCACAAAATTCCGCGGCCCCGAGGGAAAGACCTGTGGGTTTTCATTGGCGGCAAAGCCGTGTTCTTCTCGCTGGCATTCGCAATCCCAATGCTGCTGCACCCGGTATGGGCAGTGCTGGCTGTCTATGCGGTCGCCGCCTTTGTCAGCGGCGTCGTGCTCAGCATCGTATTTCAACTGGCGCACTGTGTGGAGGAAGCCGACTTCCCGGCGCCGCTCCATACGCCCGATGGCGATCGCATGCAGACAGAATGGGCCGTCCACCAGGTGCAAACGACCGTGGACTTTGCGCGTCAGAATCGAGTGCTCGGCTGGTTCCTCGGTGGGCTCAATTTTCAGGTCGAGCACCACCTGTTCAGCCGGATCTGCCATGTGAACTATCCCGCACTTTCGAAGGTCGTGGAGGAAGTCTGCCACGAGTTCGGCATTCGCTACGCCGCCAACAGGAGTCTTTTCAGTGCGTTAGCATCGCACATGCGCTGGCTGATCCGTATGGGCCGACCCAGCCCGGCGGCATAGGCATGAATATCGACGGAATTCCAACTCATTGGCCGCAAGCGGCGGCAAGAAGGCATCAACATGATCAAGGCAAACATCCTGAGTGCGCTCAACAAGCAGATTCAGCACGAGCAAAGCAACGCGCAGGCGTACCGTGCGGTGTCGATTTACTTTGGACGCGTCAATCTTCATCGGCTCGAAGCTTTCATGGCCGAGCAGGTCCAGGACGAACAGTTGCACGCCGAGAAACTGATCAAGCATGTCTGTGACCGTGGCGGCGCCGTCGGATTGGGCGCGATGTCGGCGCCGTGGCCAAACTTCGAATCGCCCCTTGAGGCGGTCAAGTTCGTTCGCGACCTGGAACGCGCATCGACGGAGATGATTCATGGGCTGTATGAACTGGCGCGCAAGGAAGGCGATTACGCCTTAGAAGTCCGACTGCACTGGTTCATCACGGAACAGATCGAAGAAGAGAAGTGGTCCTCCGAACTTGCGGCGCGGATGCAGCAGGTTCACGAGCATCCGGAACAGGTCTTCATGCTCGATCACCAATGGGGAAAATGGCTCGAGCAAACTAACGCCAACGTGCTCGGGGACAGATTTTGAAGGAGAACAATGATCAAAACGCTACAAGGCACGCACCAAAAAACATATGACGCCGTCCTCCAGCATCCTGCGGCACGAAACCTGCACTGGCGGGATGTGCGATGACCGCGCACTGCTGGATTGTTGTTGTCCGAAGGAGCCCTTTTTAGATTCATCTTTATTATCATCGTAGTGTTGTTAATTGTTGGGACTCGTGCGCGATGGGGTCGCGGTCGTCTTCTGGGAAATCGTCCCACCCTTGCTATTCCCCTCTTGCGGTCCTAGCGTATGAAGTTGCGGGAACAGATAACTCCTGCAAGATAATCAGGTCGTCGGACGACTAAATGAAGGGCACCCCGTTTCGCGGGGGGCCGGTCGAAGAGTAAGCCGACGTGATCGAACACCCACAGTGGTGTTGGATCACGTCGGTTTTTTTGTTGTGCATGAAATCGAGAACGCAATGCCTCCATCTGCAAAAACCATGGCAGAGCAAATAGCCCAGGCCGCGACGGCGTTCCAGGAGCAGCGGACCGGCCACGAGCCGAAGTCGGTAAGTGTGGTGCTCAGCGACGACACGCTGGTCGTCACGTTGCACGGTGCGTTGTCACCAGCCGAGCAGGCGATGGCACAAAGCCCGGATGGCGCAGCCCAGGTGCAGGAGTTTCACCGGAAGTTATTTCACAATGCATCAGACACGCTTCGGCAGGAGATCAAGCGGATCACCGGAATGGACGTGCGCGAAGCGACGGCGGAAGTGGAGCCGACGTCCGGCGCCATCGTCCAGGTCTTCACGTGTGGCACGATGGTGCAAGTGTTCCTGCTCTCTGGCAAGGTGCCGTCTGGAAGTTTCAACGCCGGACACAAAATGTAACCATGGAGGGAACGACGATCCAGTGCGGCCCACATGGCATCGGGCTCGCGGCAGGGACCCGATCAGGAAATGGGCGACAGCGGAGACCAACCTTTTGGGGGCGGACTTAGAGTCACAAGTGGTAACTAACCATGCGCAACGTCAAATCTAAAACGGTCGGCGGTGATCGGGCAACACTCGCCAGCATCATCGAAGGCTCAGATGATGCGATTCTCAGCATGGATCTTGCTGGAATCATCATGACCTGGAACGCGGCTGCCGAGCTTCTTTTTGGTTACAGCGAGCGAGAGATTGTGGGGCAACCCATCACGTTACTGTTCCCGCCCGAGCGAATGGCCGAAGAGCGAAGGATCCTCACCCGTCTGCGCGATGGGCAGGGCGTCGAGCATTACGAAAAGGTGCGGCTGAAGAAAAAATGGCCAGGCCGTGGACGTGTCGATCTCCGCGTCCCCTATTCGCAACGTCTCAGGTCATATCATCGGGGCGTCCAAGATCGCACGTGACATCACCGCGCGAAAACTGGCGGAGGCTGCGCTTCGTGAAGGTGAGCAGCGTACGCGGGCAATCCTCGATGGCGCCGTCGACGCGATCGTTACCATCGACGAGTTCGGGCTCATCGAATCGGCCAATCGGGCGACGGAACGGCTCTTCGGGTATCCCGTCTCGGAGTTGATCGGCAAGAACGTGAAAGTGCTCATGCCCGAACCCTTTGCCGACAATCACGACCAGTATTTGCAGAACTACCGCCGGTCGGCAAAGCCCAGGATCATTGGCATCGGACGCGAGGTGACGGGATTGCACAGAAATGGGAACACGTTTCCGATTCATCTTTCCGTCGGCGAAGTGCAGTTGGAGGGCCGTCGAGTCTTCACAGGCTTTGTGCATGACCTAACCGATCGCCGGGAACTGGAACGGCAGATTATCGAGGCCACAGGAGCCGAGCAGCGAAGAATCGGTCAGGACCTGCATGACGGGCTTTGCCAGGATCTGGTCGGGATCGCCATGCAGGCCGATCATGCATTGCGGCAGTTACAGAACAGTGCCGCACGGGATGCTGAGGACACGGTCCGCGGCATTGCGGTCTCCGTGCGCCAGGCGGCAACCGATACCCGGGAGCTCTCACACGGCCTTCACCCCATCGACATACACGAGGGCGGGCTGCCTATCGCCCTGGAGGCGCTGGCGGCGAAAACCTCCCTCTCGTTCAACGTGCGGTGCGTTTTCCGAAGGGACGGTGATTGGGAGGTCAGAGATGACATGACGGCAACCCACCTCTATCGCATCGCGCAAGAGGCGATCGGCAATGCCATCAAACATGGAAAGGCCAAGCAGATCATAATCAGCCTGAGTTGTTCCAAAGTCCGGATCGCGCTTTCGGTGCAGGACAATGGCGTAGGCTTGCCGCAATCAGCTGGGGCCGTCGCGGGCAATGGTGCGCCCCCGGGAATCGGGCTCCAGACGATGCGGTACAGGGCTCATATGGTTGGAGGCGCGTTCGACGTACACTCGAAGGGCCGCAACACCATGGTTCGTTGCTCGATCAACAAGCCGGCGGCTCCGCCTCGTCGTGGAAGCGCCGCGAGAAGTCGAAGGGCGAGCGTATCGGTACGTCTCCCGACACCTTCGCTTGCAAGTCAGGAGTAATGGATGCACGAATCATCGAGGACCGAGCCGATATCGGACCGTATGCTCCGAACTCGACCCGCTCCTCGCACCCCTGGCGATTTGATTTCGCCGCGGCCCCTGGCCGCATTCGATTCGATTTCCTGCATTACGCCTTCCGTGCGGTTGCCCTATGGTGGATCGGGTCTGGAAGCCCCACCTTCCCCAAGGAACAAATGATCCTGATCGTAGACGATCAGAAAGCGGCTGGCACGGCACTGGAGCGGCTGCTCCGACATTCCGGCCACGAGGCCATGTCGGTGGCCGGCGGTGCCGAAGCGCTCGCGATGCTTTACGTCCGCAAGCCCTCCTTGCTTGTTCTTGACGTGAACATGCCCGAAATGGACGGGCTGACCGTTCTGCGCACGATCAAGGAAAACGACGGGTTGAAGGATATGCGGGTCGCGATGTACTCCGCGGATACTCGACAGGCGACCATGGCCGAAGCCAAGCGGCTCGGAGCGGTGGACTTTCTTATCAAAGGAACGATCGGATTCGACAAGCTCGTGGCCCGGATTTGCGAACTGGCGGGCGAGCCTCGAGAGCAGCGGGCGGGCTCATGATGGAATTCAGTCTTACCCAGCGCGAGCGAGAACTACTGATTCAATTAGTCGGTTTGTCGCAGCGTTCCAAGGACCATTTTGATGCTTGGATCGTCGATCCGACCGCCGAAGCGGGCCCTACCCGCGAGCTGGCGCGGCTGGATTTTGGCGCTGAGGGCGCTTCGATGGAACTGACCAAGCGCGATCTGCGCGTGTTCAAAGACGAGGGTTTCATTCACTTTCGCTGGGACTTTCCCAACCGTGGGACGGGCCGATTGTCGAGCTTGGCTCTTGAAGCTGTGAAGCACAACTTTGCGAATTCCGACCCTGGCGCCGCGGCCGCACTGGAGGAGGCTGAGAACAAACGGTTGGTGCTTGCCGACCAGAAAGCGATCGCGCTTCGGTTTGAAAAAATCACCAGCGAGCTGGTTACACTTGCCGGGCGATTGATCGACGCCGATGAGGCAATGGCGGCCAGGAACGAAGCGAACTCGATTTCCGAAGAGCTGCAAAAGGAAATCCCGGACGAAACTGTCCTCATCCGAAAAATCAAAGGGTTCGTGAGCCGCTTGTCCCTGACCTTCTCCGGCACGGTTGATCTGGCTCTGAAAGGCGCGATGATCGGTGAATTCGGCGAACGCCTGGCCGCCTGGCTGGTGGCCCTCTCAGTCTGGACCGAGTGGCACGCGGCTCACTATCCGGCCCCCGATCCCTGCGCATAATTCGTCGCGCTCCCTTCTCTTTTTACCGATAGACCCATCGCTTTTTCGGAACAGTGCCCCAGTGAATTGGATGGAGTCCCTAACTAAAGTGCTGGAGGAGTATGTTCAAGTCTCTCTGGTCGGCAGGGAAGTTGGCACTTCGGCAAGCTGGCCACGATAACGTTCCGCGCCTGGCGGCGGCGCTGGCCTTTTACACGATGCTCTCATCGGCACCGTTATTGGTGATCTCTGTCAAAGTCGCCGGTGTAGTGTTCGGACGCGAAGCCGCATCTGGCCAGATCGTGAAGGGCGTAGGACGATTCGTCGGGCGGGAAGAAGCGCAAGCCGTGCAAGGGATGATCGTGCACGCCGCCAAACCAGGCAGCGCGGTCATGGCAGTCATCGCCAGCGCCGCAATCCTGCTGTTCTCGGCCGGAAGCATGTTTGCCGAACTCCACGATGCACTCAACACCATATGGGGTGTGCGGCCCAATAAAGGCGGTGTGGTGTGGCAGATCGTGCGGGAGCGTTTCTTCGCCTTCCTGATCGTGCTCGGGGCGCCCGCCCTCCTGCTCGCGTCGCTCGCCGCGAACACGACGCTCTCTTTTTTGGACCGCGCGGTCGGTGACCGCTCCGGCATGCTCCGGTGGCATGTGATCAATGCAGTCGTCTCGACTCTTGTGGTTGGCGGCATTCTCGCACTGGGCTTTAAGTACTTGCCGGACGTGCGGGTCTCTTGGCGACCTGTATGGAGGGGGGCCGTGCTGGGTTCTCTACTCATTACGGCCGGCAACTCGATGCTCGGCTGGTACCTGGCGAGGGCGAGCGGTGTGTATGGGGCGGCCGGCTCCCTCGCAGCGATGCTGATCTGGGTCTATTACTCGGCACAGATATTCTTTTTCGCGGCGGAGTTCACAACGGCGTATGCACATCTCATCGGCGAAACAGGCACAATGGCTGGCAGTTGACCGGTAATGAAGCCCGCGCCGCGTGGCTCTCTTACAACGTTCCTCGCCGTGCGCGTTCGGGTAAATCCAGTTCTGGAGCTGAATAGCGTAGTGGTGCTGATGCACCGATTGTGCGTGCTTCCCGCCGCCGCGATAACCTGCGATAGACGAACACCCCCATCACGGACAAGAGCAACAGAATCAGCGCCACCGCCGCCAAGCGTCCGACCAAATGGTCGGCCCAGCGGTCCGCTGCACCTTCGAGGTTGGATACGAATGCCTGTTGCTCCTGTTGGAGCGACGTAGTCATTTGCCGGATACCCGCATCCCGTTGCTGCGTCAGTTCAGACGAAAACTGCCCAAGTGCCTGCTCGCGCTGCTCTGCCAGTTGTTGCGGATAGCGGCCCGCGATGTCGGTGAACCGGCTGCTGATCTCGGCGAATCGCGTCGTGCTTGAGGAGACCGTCGAAAAGTCATCCAAGGCTCGTTCAAATCGAGGTGCGGTGCCCATCTCGCGGTAGAGGTCATCCGCCTGCAACTGGAGCAGCATGGGCAGCCGCTGCAGGTAAAAGAACATTCGCTCGGAGGTAGCGCGCGATAGCTCCACCTCGTGGACCGCCGGATCCAATGTCGGCGTGGGTTTGAATAGAAATGCAAACAAACTGCCTGGCCCTTCCTCAGGCCGGGGTGGAGGCGCATTAGGCACTGGCAGGCCGGCGAGGTGGACATGCGATATGTAGCGCAAATCGGGATGCGCGCGATTCCACCGCTCGGCCACCTCCCTCACTTGCGCCAGTTGCGAATCGGTGAGGTATCGGCTGGCCAGAGAGTGGAGGTCGGTTCGCTGCTGCTTGAGGGCGTCTCTCAATGGATCAGCATCAGTGGCGAATGTTTTCTGCATCCAAGCGGTTTGGGCGATCTGACTTTGAAGTTGGACCATTACCAGCATATCCATCAGTCCGGTAATCGAATCGGCGTTCACTGCATTGCTGATGGCAGCCAGAGCCATGTCCGTCTTAAGTTTATGTGCAATGTCCTTGCTTTCTTTCGTCGGTGTCCGTCGCTCCAGTTCATCATAAACGTCTACCATCGCCGTAACGAATCGGTCGGCGAAGCCCATGATATCGCCTTGGATTCGCACGGGGTCCATCGTTCTGAGGGAATCTCGACGCGACAAGGCGCCTTCCCCGGTCGCTACTGGCTTCTGTGCCGCACAGCCGCTCATAATTCCGCACAACAGCGCAGTCACAGCAAGCCGCAGCCAATCCATGTAGGGGGGGTACCGGTTCATCCCACCGCGTACTACGCAACAAATCAGTGAGAGGCGATTTGTCGCTGTCGAATGCGACCCCGCGCGACTTGCTGAAGGCTCTTTTCGTGCGATGTACCGCATTTAAAGCTCGGCGTCTGGCGAAAACCAAACGTATCTTCGACTCGATTCGGGCGTAACTGACCCCTTCGGCGGTGTTCGATCGTTGCAGTAAGGCAAGTCAGTGTTGTGCTGGCGGTCATCTCGATTTCGACAGTCGCTGAATGGCCGGCGATCAAGAGCAGCGTATGCACAGTCCGAGGTGATCTATGAGCAGCGGCCCAGATTACAACGGGCCAGCCCGCTAAAACGGCCGTCTGCCGAACACGCCGAATAACCAGAGCAGTAGGACGATCAAGAGGATCGTACCCAGCGAAATGCCATGAGTACGATACGCCGGCCGGTAGACCCCGCCACCGTAGCTCAGCAGAATCAGGATGATAAGAATGATCAAGAGTATGGGCATGGGCTCAGTGTCGCATGAAACGGCTACCGGCGGAACGGAGAACCCGCAGCGATTCTTCAGTGACCATTACGGCAAGGGCAGTAGGACGCGACTATAATGTACTTATGAGTCTTGAAAGCATATCCCGCGTTGTTTCCAATGCCCTTAAAGCTGCGGCCACGGTGAACGGTGGCACGCCGGACGAAAAGGGCGCGCTGGATGTACTGGGTGGATTGGCGGAATTGCTGGAATCTCGGATTCAACTGCATAAGCGCGTAACGCTTCTGAGTGGCGCGGCAGGAGTGGTGGCTACGGAATCAAAGACTGTGGTAGAAGCTTCCAGTCGGGGAAAGGCTGTCGCGACTGCGCCTGACCATACAAAGCCGCGAAGTCCGGGTGACTTGGATAATTCCTACGACTTGAAGTGAGTTCCAACCTTGAGCCAAATCGAGACGCTTGTAATCATGGGAAAGACCCAAATGAAATCAAAAGCACAGAAACAGCATGAGATGGAGCGGCTCCTGGCAGACGTGGCCCAAAATGAACGAGAGCTGCAAAATGTGCGGACCAAACCCGGACGAGGCAAGGGAAAGAAGACAGGGCGGAAGGCCGGTGTCCGTCGTGGAGGTCGTTAGCCGCTACCCTCCCCGTCGCGAATCGACTCGCCGGCAAAGCGCGGTAGGTTTACTACGGTTGGCGAAGGCGCGTGTGACGCGCGAAGAAAAACGGTCACCACTCATTTCATGATTTCGTAAAGGGACAATGCAGTAAGCGGTAATGAACAATGAGCGTGTGGAATCCTGGCTCGGAAGAATCTAAGCGTAAAATAAAGGTGACGCGAACATTGGCGTCCCTTTATTTCGACCATTCTGCTGGAGATCCTCGACTCGGCCTGCCACGTCTAGTTCTTGCGGAGGAAGCCATCCACCTGGGGATTTGTTTTGCCCATGGTGCGTTCGTGTATCAGAGATTCGCCCAATTCATCTCGATGCCGGCAGCCCTCAGCTTAGTCTCCAGCAGGTAAAGACGGCAGGCGAACATCGCGACGATTTCGGCTTTGGCGTCGCCGTGCAGTGCGTAGAGGAGGCGCGGGACGGTCTTGCGAGCGTCGAAGATCGGAAGCGCCCCGCGAGCGAGCATGGCCGACAGCACGG
>Ga0134128_10002607_pt1 | contig 22231 bp, 25 predicted proteins | sample KB31754_FD_96462 | JGI IMG/M metagenome (GOLD analysis project Ga0134128, IMG submission 96462) | Terrestrial soil microbial communities with excess Nitrogen fertilizer from Kellogg Biological Station, Michigan, USA - KB3-175-4 | ecosystem: Environmental > Terrestrial > Soil > Unclassified ... | reverse complement strand
TGTCTGCGCCGCTATGCGCGCCTGCGAGTCCGGGTAGTTCAGGACGGATGATCGATCCTAAGATCGTGCGGGATGCCTGTGAACCACCGGAAAGAGCATCGCCGATGTCTTTGGCAAGCTGAGCCGGTGAATCCAATAAGCCCGGTCTAACGGCTCTAATGGTGCCTCCGAGCCTCGCGGAAATTTCGGCAATTTCTTGACTCGAAGCGTTAATGCCGCGATTGCTGAGCGTGGCTGCTACAGAAGAAACTAGCTGCGCTTCCTGAGCACCGCCAATTCCGAGGGGCAAAAGTTTAGAACGGGCAGCGCCCTGGATCGATTCCGCTTGCTTCTCAAAATATCGTAAATTGGCGCCGACGTTTCCAGAAACTTGTCCACGTGGATTTAGAATTTGATTGCTCGCTGATAGGGAGCTGGTGATCGTGACAAGACTCTGAGAGTAGGCCAATCCGGCTTGTTTCGCCGCGTCAAATCCATGGATCACAGGCTCGAGAGCGAACGCGACGCCCGCTGCAGCGAAGCCAAGTTTCGCAATGGCGCCAAGTCCACCTTCGCCGAAAGCGCCGCCGATTTTGCCAAGGATTCCTTCGCCCTTCGGTTCCTCTTTAGCAAGAGTCGCTTTTGCCGCTCTCGCGATTTCCGCATGTGTTTGTGGCAATGATTTCGCGCGCGCCAATACATCGGGATCGAGTCCGTTGGCTGCAAGTGCCGCTTCAGCCTCAGCGGAAATCGTGCCGCTAAATCTACCGCGCACTGAAATAGCTTGCCGATTGGCGACTCTTTCGGCTAGATCCGCCTGCTTTTGGATCGTGGCATCGGCTTTCTGCTGCGCTTGCGTGATTCTGATCGCTTCGCCGGTATTCACGGATAGTTGCTGCGCCCGCGTGGCTACTTCCTGTCTGCCACCGGCGGCGGTAAATCTGCTTACGGTATCCGGTGTCAAATCGGTTCCGAGCGCACGGCGGAGTTTTCGCGCTTCGGTGGTGAGCCTACGCGCGTGCTCGACACCTTCGCCTAACCCTTTGCCGAAATTATTCACATTGGCGTTTGCAGCGGCTAGAGGCTGTCCGAATTGATCAAACAGTCCTTTAAATGCGTTTGTGCTTACGTTATTCAGTTGAGACTTAATCCGACTCGTCAGAGTTGATAACTTCGATTCAATGTTGGCGATACCACGATCAAGCTCGCTGAGATCAGCACTGACTTTGATGGGGATCGATTGATTGCGGATATTGGCGAGCGGGTCGTTCTTCAGCTCCAGCTCGATCGGTACTTTTCCGGCGCGCGCAAGAGCGAGAAACTCTTTTGCATCGCCAGTAGGGATCGCATTTAGCCGAACATCGATTTGCTTTTCGTTTGGCAATGCCATATCTCCTGTCCGCAATTTTCGATCCCAGAAATTCTAGCGGCATCTCAGAAAAACTATCCCGCCACAGTGGCGGCGGTTTTCGGGCTTTATATATCGAATCGATACCCGGCTGGATTGCTCTCGGTTTAGGGCGGAATACAAATTTTCATCCGGCGCTAGCATTTCTGTAGGTGACTGAATTTCTCACGAGGATTAACGACTATGATCAAACAAACCGGCCGGCGAGCACTTCCGTTTTTCTACTCTGCGTCGGAAGTGGCTAGCCGCTATGGCGTCAGCAAGAGTTTCATCACCAAGCTAGCCCAACGAGGCGGCATTGGTTGTCTGCGTTGCGGCCGGCGGCTCTTATTTTCCGAAAAGCATCTACTAGATTATGAACGCGAAAACGAGCGCCGAATGAAACGGGGTGCATAGTCATGGTGATGGATCGACTTCAAGCGCAGGTGCGTTATTGGCACCGAAAAGGCAACAAAAAAAAAAAACGATTCGGCAAAGGAGCAATCAATAAAATGAAACCAGAGAAGGAGCCAGAGAAGCAGGACACCGGCCGCGATGCCCTATTGCTGCGTCTGTTCGTCCGCAAGCGCAATGAATTAGACCGCGTGTTATTCGCCTTTCGCAAATTGACAGGCGAGCGATTGTCGCTTGATGATGCGGCGCAGTTTCAACAGGACCACGCCGATGGCATTGCTGAGGGTATCGAGAAGTCGCGCACCGACATCAGCCGCATGAAGTTGGGCAGCCAAAAGCGCATCTTGAAGATGCTGGAAGCCGAGCTCGATTATGCACTGCGCGAAGACGTGGCGCGCGGCACTCGCAAGAACGGCCGTGATTCATACGAAGATGTCCATGGACGAGATACCGCATCCGTGTTCCGCGCACTGAGCGAGGCCAACAAGATAGTTAGTGATGTGGAATCGCGGAAATTCACTGATCGCAAAGTCAGCCTAAAAGAAAAGTGCGGTCCTGGCCGCAGCGGGCACGGTATGAGCGTAGACGAATCTGAAGCCGCGATGCACGCCGAGAAGGAAGACGAAGATGTTGGATTCACGGACGACGATACCGCCGGAATAAATTTCGCATAGGTAAAAAGAAAACTTCCGCGACGTGATGCCTCGCGGAAGTTTGAATGCTGTGGATCGAGTGAAGCCGCTACTAACACGGCTTGAACGCAAGGAGATTTGATTGATGCGCTCTGAAAGAAATTCTAGCCGAGTCGACGACGACTCGCAAATGAACTTATCTGAATGGTCATTCGATGATGTCAGCTGCTTTGTCAGTGGCTGGTTTGACATTGCATTGCGCCGGGGCGAAAAGCTGAATGACCGCTTTCTACGTAAGAATGGATGGGCGATTGACGACGCCGATTCTGTTGATATCGTCATTCGCGACTGCATCAAAGCGGGGCGTCTAGTGCTCAGCAAGCGAGGCAAACAGCGGTTCTTTCGGCAACTCGACGTATGGAGCCTGCTCGATTATCTCGGCTCAGTATGTTTTCGTCGCTGCTATACGGCGTGAGGAAAGTAACTCGAAGCCCCGCCTTGCGAGCGGGGCCTGAGGAATCAAGCAAATTTTGTTGAACGCGGTTTGCAACTGAAGAAATTATATCCGATGCCGAATAAATTAGAAAATGAGATTTTCAAAAAGTCGCAACGTCAAACACGGGCGGTAAGAGCAAATTTCAATTAGCTTGCAAACGCCCGCCGGCTGCGGATCCTCGCTGGACAACGTTTCGCAGAGAGTGTACGCTGGCGACGAATCAAACTATACGAATGCACCAAACGCGAAAGCCGTCACCCTGCTGGCGGCGACGGCTTCCACACACCTAAAACCGTAACATGAGGAGTCACGATATGGGGAATAGTAAACCGATTTCTGGCAATAGTCAAACTGACAAGGTCGTGGCGCTACAGCAACCAACACGTACAATTACGGCCGACAATCTGAATAAGATTCCGAAAACGCTCCGAGGAATGGAGTGCTGGTGTCGATGGAGCTATGGCCAGAGCAAAGTCGATAAGAAGACCGGCAAGGTGAAGCGAGCTAAGATCGCGGTTGGTGGACACGACTGGCAAGGAACCTGGCACAACGAAACGGTATCCTTTTTCAAAGCATGGAAGTTTGTAGGCAGATGCGACGGCATAGGAATTACGCTCAACCCGGAAATGGGATTAGTCGGCGGCGATATCGACGACTGCTTTAACGAAGACAAAACGCTCAAGGCGGCGGCGCAGGAGATCATAGACACACTGCCACCGACTACCTATATCGAGCGAAGTCCATCAGGAAACGGCATCCGCTTCTTTCTGCTGGGAGCAAAACCGAGCGGGTTTTATGACAAAGTCGGAATCGGCGAAGGCATGATGTTTGAGTTATATGACTCGAAACGATTCCTAACAGTCACGGGTAGACAACTGAACAAGCATCGAAACGACATACCGGATTCACAGGCTACCATAGATAAACTGTGCGCGGATTGGCTTGAAAGGCCGGTGAGAGATCCGATAGATGTTTCCACGCTGCCCGACTGGGAACGATCAAATGAGCAGGTACTTGAGAAAATGTTCGCGGGAAAAAACGGCGCCAAGTACCGAACGCTATTCGAAGTTGAAGACGGTTGGATGTCATTCAAGGAATATGAGAGCCAGAGCGATGCTGACTTTGCGCTCGTCAACGCTCTGGCGCGTTATGCAGGCAATAACCCCGATCAAATCGATGAATTGTTCAGGGAATCAAAGTTGTGTCGGCCGGAAAAGTGGGATAGGTTGAGCACCAGCACAATCAACAAAGCCTTACAGAACGCCGCCGTTCGCTGGGCGCAGCGGGCAGCCGCCAAGGACGACTTTGCGACCGTGCAAGGAAAGAAGCAGAAACGGGCTTACAAAGCCGACGAGATAAGCAATGCTTGGCGTTTTGTCGATCACTTCGGTGACGATTTCATTTATGTTGATCAACTTCGGAGTTGGTTCTATTGGGATGGACTGCGCTATGTGGCGGACACGAACGGACATACGGTTGAGTGCGCCAAGTCCGTCATGACCGGACTATACAAATGGGCTGAACAGGCGACGTCATCTAAGGCTAGAAGGCGGCGGCTGAATTTCGTGATTAGAAGCTGCAGCAGCTACGGTATCAGGGCCGCGCTTAGTCTAGCGCAGTCGGACAAAACGGTCGCGGTCCCTGCCAACGTCTTAGACGGCGATCAAAATCTGATCAACTTTGCCAATGGCACCTATGACCTATCATCCGGCCACCTCCGCGAGCACCGCAAGTCAGATCGGCTCACAAAAGTGGTCGATGTTGGCTATGATCCGGCGGCGAAGTGCCCCCGATGGAAGAAGTTTCTGCGGGAAATATTCGCCGGTAACGACGAGCTGATCGATTTCATCCAAAGGAGCGTCGGCTACTCGCTTGCCGGACATAACCGAGAACAGGTGTTGATCATTGAATGGGGTGAAGGTTCAAACGGCAAAGGTGTATTTACCAAAACCATTCAGAAGGCGTTAGGCTTCGATAAAGTAAACGAAGGCAACGGTTATGCCGTCGAGGTATCTTCAGCCGTGCTCACGGGTGACTCAGCCGCCAATCGTGACGGCTCCGTCCTGAAGCTGAAAGGCGCTCTATTCGCGTCCTGTTCGGAAACGGCGCAGGGCGAAAAGCTGAACGAAGAACGCGCTAAACGGTTGACCGGCAACGATCCGATCCCCGCGCGCACGTTATTTAAAGAGACTGTAACCTTCATGCCGACGCATGTCCTTTGGATGCAGACTAATCATAAACCGCGAATCGAAGGAGTTGACTATGCAATTTGGAGGCGCATCATCCTGATACCGTTTGTGCGCACTTTCAAACCCGAAGAAGAAATTCAAGATCCTGAAACCGAGTCGGTGCTGGATCGGAACTTAGAATCAGACCTGGAGCGCGAGCTGCCGGGTATCGTGGCGTGGATCGTTGAGGGCTATCACAAATGGCAGAGTGAAGGCTTGCTTGACCGGCTGCCAGCTACCGTCAAAGAGGCAATCGCCGAATACCGATCAGAAAACGATGTGATTCAGCAGTTTATCGCTGAGAGTTGCGTGCGCGAATCGGACGCCTCAGTGGGGATCGAAGACCTTCATCAAGCGTTCGGCAGATGGTCTGCCCAAAACGGCATATTCGAACCAATGCGCAAAGATGCCTTCGGTAAGCGGCTAACCATCCTCGGATTCAGGAGCGGCAAAGACAAAGGCGGCAAAGTCCGCACTCGCAAAGGCTTGAGATTGCGATCAGATTTTGATGATTAAAGTCAAGCGGAAGGTCTGGACGGGTAGGACGGGTAGACACCGATTTCGTAAAAGTATATCCACACACACACGCGTATGAAACTTTTCAGATTTGCTGTCTACCCGTCCTGCCCGTCCGAAGGTGCGCCAGTATTGCGTTTCGGGAATCGGGCAATGTCGCAATCCGCGAAATCCGATAAGTGATGCACTGTGAAAACCGGCGCGAACGGTGACAGCACCAATCAAGTACGGGAAACGAAACAAAAATGTCGAAAGTTGTGGAAATGAAAAGCACGCAGCGCACACGGCGGGGGCGCTATGCTGGCTTTAGCATCAGTACAGTGTGGCGAATGCTCGGAACGAAACGACTGACATACAGGCAGGTGCAGTTCGCGCTGACTAACTGGTATCGAAACCCGGACAGGAAAAATGACCTTGAGGCTTTGGCGCGATTTATCCAAGCGGCCATGAATAAGCTCGGCAAACCTGCGAACTGGTCGCGATTGGAAAAAGAGAATGCGGCGTTGAAAGCGGAAGTGCTCAAACTACGTGCGAGGATTGCGGCGTTCGAGACGACGAAGGAAATGCTTCCTGTACTTCAGATCGTTGATAGGATGGAGGCGAAGTATCGACGAGCGATGCAAGCGAAGAGACGCAAGCGGTGAAATATCTCTCGATGCATTTCGGTATACGGGCACCGTTCGGACATGCAGCAAACGGTCCTCCAAATCGCTTTTGAGTCAAGCCTTCCGATATTAATTCTGACCGGCAAAATTACCAGTCATTCGCAGACTACCGACCGCTTAAACGTCTCATCTGGTAAACCGAGGCAAACCTACAAGGCCCTATAGTAAAGCCGAAACGCGCAGCCCGTGCGGCTGTCAGCGATTCTTCGTCATTTCGCCGGCGGCACCGCGCTTGGTGGCGCTATCGGATTGGCAGTCAGGTACAGGCTTTTGAAGTAGTTGAGGTATGTGTTTACCGCGTCTGGATATCAGAAGATGCTTGCGCTGGAGGCGAGGCCAAGCGCGGTTGCGAAAGCTCCCACACTTGAACTATCGCTAGTGCGCGGTTTTTGGTGTTTTCGCCAGTGTCTGAGAGGCTCAAACCGATCCCATAAAGTACCAATCCGATTTGATTGATAGGGAAGCCGAAAACCTGCAATATGAGGTACGGTGCGCGGGTGCGCTTGGCAGATTGAATGTCCACTACTTTGATCCCGAGTGCTTGCAATTCCGCTTCCATTTGAGCCTCAAGGCTGGCTACCGTTAAGGAAGTGGTGGCGCCTCCGAGATCCAAGTACGCTTTAACACCTATTGTCTTTTCGCCCTTGAGCCAAGGAGCTTTCTCGCGTAGTGCGACCGCCATTTCCCGATCACTTTCTGCGACCCGCTCCTCTGGTGTCGCGGCGAACGTCGGACACGTCGCCACCAACCAGCAGACAACTAACAGCCAAATCCTCATCAGCATAACCAACTCCGCGAACGAACCGACGCGCCGATTATCGCTTATTGACTAGCGGCGCTCGCATCCGTGGGGTAGATTGATAGTAATCTACCCCAGTGCGCAGACGTACACAGAGGGAAAAGCCCGATCCAAAAGACCGGGCTTGCGCTTGTTCACCTCTGGCGGCCGTTAGTCGCCGCCTAGCCCCTTGAGTCTGTTCGGTGCTAGCTCGGTATAACGAACCGTGTGCGAGATGTTCTTGTGTCCGAGGTAATCTTGGATTGCTCGCGTATCGTGTCCAGCATTCGCCAGAGAGAAGCCTTTGCTGTGACGCAGCATGTGCGGGTGAACTTGGAATGTTATCTTTGCCAGTTTGCCAGCACGTTCGATAATGTCGTTCACCGTGAAGCGTGATAGCGGTCCTTTGCGCTCGGAAGAGAAGACGAACGCGGAGCCCGGATAGGCGCGGCGTAGCTCGCGAAGCGCTCGCAGTTCGTCGCCTTCGATTGGCTGAACGCTCGGCTTGCCGTTCTTGCTACGGTTGATATGAATAGTAGCCTCTTCGAAATTGATTTGGTCCCATTTGAGGTTTACCAGTTCAGAGACGCGAAGCGCATGACGGTACGCCACCAGTATCAGCATGTAGTCGCGTTGTCCGTGGCGACCGGCCGACTTGGCGGCGTCGCGAAGCCGCTTCACTTCATCGAGCGTTAGGTACTCGCGAGAACGAACATCGGCGTTCTTAGGACGACGAACCGGAGCCTTGCTATTGGACTTCCCACAAAACGGAAGTTGGAGAACGTTGGATCGCATTGCTCAAAACCTCATCGGTACACTTCCAGTATGCCACCACTCTCCACAGTTGGGGCATTTTGTGGGGAGTTCTAAGGTTAAGTATCCATGCGGGTTTTACGTAGATTGCTGCGCTAGCCGCGCCATTTTCGAGCGAGAGCCCATCATCTATATAGAATGAGCGGGCACCGCCGGTGGTGTCTGTGCATATTACCAATAGCGGCGCCGGCCCAATGCCAGCGGATAGGGTAGTGACTTTTTTTCTGGGCTTTGAACCCGCAACGCGTCCCCCGTTTGCGATCCGACGGAAAAACGCGGACAATCGGCTAATTCAATTTCATTAAATTGTTTATGGATGTATACACCTTCGATTCGGCGCGAGATCGAATCCGCCGATTTTCGCTTGCACCGCAAACGGAAAAATGGTGAGGACCGGAAAATACCGTTATTCCTCCTCGTCCTCATCTTCGTTTAGATCTTCAACAGAAGGACTTCGCCAGATAACGGATCCGCTCTTATCCTCCGTCACGGCCACGTGCCCATAGCTCATTTCATCGCCGTGCGAAAATCCCATTACGGCGCCGCCGCCGCTCGTATTTGATACAGACACGTATGCGTCCGGTGCGCCTATTTTGCCATCGTCGACCAATGCCGTAATTTGCAAGTTGCCATCGGCGGATTTCATGTTAATCATCGGCTGACCTGCTGCTACCGCGATCCTAATGCGGTCATTACCGCTGTCGTCGGAAAGAGTGATAATCGGAATGTTTGCCGTGCGAGTCACGCGCACATCTAGTTTACGGGTGCGATTATTGCCTTCCGTCACAGCGAACATCGAAAGCCCCGGTTCATTCGCAGCGCTAAGTCCAATTGTGCAGACTGGAAAACCGGATTCGTCCATGAATCGAAGCAACGGCTCCCCGTCAACCAAGCTCAGATCGGCTCTAACGCGATTGCTGTCATCTACGAGCCTAAAGGCATTTGCTTCAACGATCTTCGGCATTGGTTATTCCTCTCATGCAGGGGTTTACATTTTACAACGCCGGGAACAACGTACTTGATTCGCCTCGCATCGAATCAGACCGACAGAGCGCCTACTTTCCGCTTCCAGGGGTAGGCGCTCTGTTTTTGCGCGTCGTTGCTGTGGAGTCGGTTACGTTGCCGGTAGTGACAATCTGTTGATTGGGTTAAATCACTGAGCTTAGGGATGCGTTTGCAACGATATACGGATCGGCCAATTCCTTGAACCGTTCCAGATGCTCTGACGAGATCACTAGCTCGGACGCTTCGTGCCGGTCTTCAGCGTAAAGCTGATGCGGAATTACTAGCTGCTTGGTCCGCCCATAAGGAACGACGAATTGCCCGACACCGACTGACACTTGAGGATGAATGACGAGCCCGAAATCCCCTGCAAGTATCTGCCTCCCTTTGTCAAAGTGGACATCAAACCAGCCTTGTACGTTCTCTCGCGTAATGTCGTCATATCGAACACTATCGCTTCCAGTGTAGACAATCGCGACCGACTTAGCCGGACGCAAGCCAACGTTTCTCAGGCTCAGCGATACGTGGATTTTGCCCGCGATAGTATTCGACAATTCGGCCTCGAGCACGAGCCTTGACCGCACCCGCCGGTTAAATCGATCTGCCACCATTGCATGAGTCATCGGCAGAAATACCGATCCATTGCGAATGTAATAGCGGTTAAGTCCGCTTGCTGTCGCCTGATGCGGTTCGTCCACGCCCTCTGGAATGTACGTCACTACATAGCCGATATCTTTTGCCTGATCGGTATAAATCGGACAATGCTCTACACCTTCCAAGGGGCGGGATACCAGTTGTGGCGACAACGTGAGCAAATCGGTTTGTAATCGGGTGAGATTTGAAATCGGATGGAAGCCGACAACGACATCCGCCTTATCGCTTCCGTTTCCGCCTTTAGCCTCTACGCCCCAAACGAGCACGCCGCCGCTGGCGTTGGCAAAGGCACTGAGCGCCTTAGACAAATGTTGTTTGTCATCGTCCAACATCGGCGCGGCATCCCTCGCCAGTCGTTTGAAATCGAGCACGCCCGTTTCCATCGTGCCTATTAATTGCTCGATGTAATCGAGCCCGCCGGTTCTGTACTGTTCAAAAAGTTCACGGACTGGGTTCATGCGTCATTTCTTCTCCATATGTTCTGGCAAAATGATCAGCAAAAAACGGGCGCCAATACTGATCGATGATCTGGAACTTCTGTACAAACGGCAAGTAAGCGGCCGTCCACGTTTCGGCATCGAAATGTCCGCTGCTGTAGAACACTGTCGTTAAATGCTCCATCAATTTGGCATGGCATACGAGAGCCCGCAAGAAATTGCTGACAAAAAAGGTTTGGTAGCCGTCGGTGGGTGAAAGATCGAATTGCGCAAACCTATGAACGTAGTCTTCGTCGAGGGATGCGCGGTTAACGCATCCGAAAAATGACGGATGCACGTCAAGGCAATAATCTTCGTAATTGCCGATCAAGTAAGGTGTCAATTCTTGTTTTACTATTTTGTAAGCCATGAAGGATTTCACGTATTCCTTGCGCGCCTCGTCGCTCGCGCCGGCTGCCATCCATCGCTTAGCCGCATCACCGTTCTTGAACATGTACGCCACAAATGCAGCGATTTCGATAGCGCGTCGCGTATAGTTGCTTGAATCCGCTATGTGCCCACGCATCATGGTGAGTACGGCAGTAATCGCCTCGTTTTTCATCCATTGAAGACAATGGAGCATTGGCGCGAGACGCTCGGCGTCGTCCAATTTGGCAACGGGTTTGACCGAGAGTTTCAGGAATACGTCGTATAGGTTAAGTAGGTCTTCCACAAGGCAAAAGGACTCGCCGAGCAGTTTCCGAGTCTGCCCATAGAGCGACTCTTCCTCCTCCCTCAGTGCGTCGAACATTTGAGCGACAGTGCCAGTCGTTGCCACGTGAACTTACCTCGATTCATATCGATTCTACGGCCGCCCGCATCGCACGCCACTTTTTTCGCTATTTTCTTCGTGATCAGATATCTGACGCACATACACACATCATGGTGCATCGTTACATATCGAACTTGCTCGGCTCGTAGGGTTGGGTGCACCGGCGGGTGCACCGAGCAAAAAGCCCAGCTAATGGAAAAGCCAGCTTCCTTCGGAAACTGGCTCTCTGACTGATTGGGCGGTAAGAGACTCGAACTCCTAACCCCTTCGGTGTAAACGAAGTGCTCCACCATTGAGCTAACCGCCCGTGTTAGCGCGGCGCCGATGTTCATCCGGCCCCGACGGTAGGTCAAGTCTAGCATACAGCGGACGGGCGCCCGCCGGTACAGGTGGATCGCCACGAAAGCGGGCTGCCGCCTGCCGCTACGAATGCAGCGGGCGTTACAGACGCCGAACATTCCAGCCCAGAATCTTGACACCGGGGGCGGCATTTGCGATCCTTTACAAACTGGAATGAAAGTCATTTTCATCCGCATCTGATCAAGGTCTCGGGGTTTATGCGCAACGTTCTTTTAGCGGCGTTAGTCTTGCTTTTGGTGTTCTCGGTTGTGGGCGTTTTTGGTATTCCGTTCGCGGTTGCCAAGAGCTACGATGCAGGAACTGAAGATGGTGCGGAATTCGTTCCGGCGAAAGCTGTGAAATGCCCGTGCCCGCATTTGCCGTCGGAATTGAAAGAAGACAGCATGGATTGTTGCTGCGAAGTGCGTTTTCACATCGACGAGAAAGGTGATGCGAAAGCGAAAATCGTCAAATCCAGCGGCTCGGATGAAATTGATGACATAACGCTCCAGACAGTGAGTAAGTGGAAGTTTAGGCCTGCTATGCTTGATGGCAAGCCAGTTGCATCAACTCGGCGCTTGAAGGTTGAGTACGAAGTAAATTAGCAGCATGACCTCATCGGCACACGCGCACGCACACAAGGATTCACGGCGTTCGGGACTGACAAAAGGCGCGCAGAAAGTGCTCGAACTGCTAGAGCAATCGCAAGCGCTCAGCAGCGCCCAAGATATATATGGAAGGCTGCGCACCGAGGAGCCGAAGGCGCCCGGGCTGACGACGGTGTATCGCTCGTTGGAATCGCTGGTGCAGATGGGATTGGTGCAGGCGGTTGACCTCGGCGACGGCGAGCGGCGCTACGAAGTGGTGGCACCAGGCGAGCACCACCATCATCTTGTCTGCAGAAGCTGCAACAGCAGCACGCACATGGATAGCTGCCTCGTGGAAGACATCGAGGATGCGATTCGGAAGAAGTACAAGTTTCACATTGACTCGCACGTCTTTGAAGTGTTCGGCGTTTGCGACGAGTGCGCGAAGAAGAGTAAGAAGTAAGAAAGTAGGCTGGTAGCCGGCGCTCCTGCCCGAATCAGGCTGGTAGCCTGCGCTCCTCTCTAGCGCGACGCGAAGACGCGGTGTCCGTAGTGGTGGCGTCCGTGGTGCGAGCTTTTGTGGTGATGAACAGGTGCTTGTGCCACCGCATGCGGTGCATCGGATGAGTATTGCGGAGCGGGGGCGTTCTCGAAGGCTCCTGCAGAGGAGGCGTAGCCATTGTTGGGAATGCCGTATTCAGGGCGGTTGGCCATGTCATTGAAGAACTGCTGCGAGTTGACTTTCTGCGCGTACCAGCGAAGCGATTCGCCGAACCAGGTGTTGACGGGTGCGGCGGCGGAAACGCTGGGGAAGGCTTCGGCAGCGCCGGGACCCTGGTCGGACGTGCCGCGCGGAACGCCGAATCCATGCGATACGGCATACACGACGCTCAAGTTGGGAGCGTTGGCCGGGCGGTAACCCGTGGGCCGCGGTGAAGGCTGAGGCTGCGGCTGCGGTTGTGGCGGCTTCGGACGCAGGATGGCCGTTGAGTAGCTGGGCATCGTGAAGGCGCCCGTGTCCTGCTGGGGAAGCGCGGGCCCGCCGCGTTCGGCGTAGGTGTAGGGAACCATCACCGGAGGTGGGGGAACTTGCAGGATCGGTTCTGTGGGTGGCGGCGGGGGAACGAGCTCCCAATTGGGAGATTTCGCGGTTGCCGTGACGGCGTGCGAGGCCACGAGAATTGTGCAGGCTGCGACGCCCAGTCCGAGAATGGCTGCCTGAGCGGCTAGTACGGATTTGAAGCTCTTACGGACAACCGCGGATGTGCTGTTCATGACAAAAGGCTGATGCTCCAGAACGGCGGTATTTTACTACGAGAGGCCACAAAAGCACGTTATCGGAATCTCTAAAGTTACGGGACGACATGGGGAAAGCCACCCTATGAGCGCGATGGAGAGACTTGCAGCTGACGCAATTTTTTATAGCGAGCCGAAGAGGTAGTTCTGTCCGCCGAAAGCGGGCTTCCGCCCGCCGGTACAGGGGAAGGAGTGAAAAGCGGGCTTCCGCCCGCCGTTACAGCATGGCGAGGGGGACGTCGCGGTCGGGAGCAGGGAAGGCATCGTTGATCATGACGATATCTTCCTGGTCGAGAATGAGGTCGCCCGCCTCCGCGTTTTCGCGCGTGTGGTCTTGCGTCTGTGACTTGGGGATGGCAAATAGATTTTTGTCGCGCACCAGGAAAGCGAGAATTATTTGTGGAACCGTCGCCTTATGCTTGGACGCAACTTCGCCGAGAACCGCACCACCGGCGGTGCGCAGCGTCGGCAGCGCGCGCTGACCGAAAGGTGTGTAGCCGACCAGCGCAATGCCGCTGTCATTGCAGAATGGAATCAGGCGCCGCTCAATTCCGCGATTGCGCAAGTTGTACAAAACTTGATTACACACAATGGGATGTTTTTTCAAAACCGCTTGCGCTTCTTTGATGTCGTCAATGTCGAAATTGCTGACGCCGAATGATTTGATCTTGCCATCATCTTGCAATTGCTCTAATGCACCCATCGTTTGGCTGAGTGGATATCTGCTGCGCCAATGCAGGAGAAAACAATCGATATAGTCCACCTTCAGCCGCAGCAAAGATTTCTCGCACGCTTCAATGGTGCCGTCGTAACTGGCGTGATCCGGCAAAACCTTGCTGACAATAAACAGCTGCTCGCGCGGGAATCCGGAAATGGCGCCGGCGATGAGCTCTTCCGCGCGTCCCCCGCCGTACATCTCGGCGGTGTCGATGTGTGTCATGCCGAGGTCCAGCCCGAGGCGCAGCGCTTTCCGTGCTTCAGCGACCGCCTCTCCGCGTTCAGGTAAGTTCCACGTGCCTTGACCGATCACGGGCACGTCTTTACCTAAGCAGCCAAACTTGTACGTTCTCATGGGATTCCCAATATTTTACGCCTTTATTAATACCCAACAGCAACCAAACATTCAATAAGGAGACGCGTCGGATTTAGAATGTTGGACTGATGAACTGGCGCCGATTATTGGTAGTTGTCGTGTTGTGCGTGCTTCCCTGGCCGGCAGTTTGGTTTGGCATGTACAAATTGCATAGCATCGCTTGGACATTCTTTCTGTATCACGGCGTATGTCTTTTGCCTGCATCGATATGGGGCCGACAGCTATGGCTTTCGCATATACCGCGACCAACCGGACGACAGTGGGTAGTGCTGCTGCTGGCTTCGATTCTCTCGTGTTTGGTGGCGCTCGCGACATATTCCTTCACCGGTACCATGGTTGTTTCGCGAGCGCATGTGATGGGCGCGCTGACGGAGCGTGGCTACAAGGCGGGTGCACTCTTGCCACTTGCCATTTACTTCGTGATTGTTAATTCGACGCTGGAAGAATTATTTTGGCGTGGTGTCATTCTCAATGAGCTTGATTACCTCGATAAACGCTGGCGGTACGCAGGCACGCTTTTGGCTGCAATTGCTTTTGCCGCCTGGCACTATCTCGTGTTGCGTACGTTGCTAGAACCGGGGTTCGCGGAGCTTGCGGTTGTCGGTGTGATGCTGGTCGGTGTTTTCTGCTCATGGATTTATCGCCAAACGCAATCAATAGTGATGGCAATTCTCTGGCATGGGCTGGTGTTTGATTTGTCGATCATTGCCCTCTTTGCCGGATTGGCGCAGCGCGTGTAAAACGATGCAACGGCTTTGGTGCTATAAACTAACTTCGTAGCGGCGTCCGAATCACCGCGTTTCGACATTTTTCGACGGAGCCCATGACATGAGCGACGAAATTCACGACGTTCTGAGAACCCAAGAGTTGAGGCTGGTTGACAAGTCCGGTCGCGATTGCGCCGTTTTGAGCAGCGGTGAAAAAGGCAGCGTCAGCCTTTCGTTTCTCGACAGCGCAAATAAAGTGCGCACCAAAATCGGCGTTGGCGAAAACGGGCAAGCGGTGTTCGAACTTGGACATGCCGGTGGCGCGTCGAGTTTTTCAATTGTCGTCGAACAAGATGGTCGCGTCATTATCGAGGGAATCGACGCCGAAGGCGTGGAGCGATTCAAGCTTCAGTTAACCGGCAATGGCAGTCACACTGAGTTGTCGTTCCACGAGAAATATCGCAAGCCGAGAATGCTGTTGATGGCTGAGGATAAAGGACCGGCTGGGTTGTTTATCATGGACACAGACGGCAAGGCGTTGTTCACGACGACGTAGATCTTTGATCAGCGGGCTTATGCCCGCCGGTACAGAGGAGCGCAAGCGGCTCGCCTGCGGTTCTACTATTTCTTTTCGCTCTCGAACAATTCTTCTGCCGAGCGGATCAATTGCGATGGTGCCATGCGCAGCGCCTCAGCAATCGTCTTTAAAGTCCTCATCGAGAAATTGGTGCCACCAGTCTCCACGAATGCGATGTACTCGGCTGATAAGCCGGTGGAGTCAGCAACATGTTGTAAGCTCAGGCCGAGCTGCTCTCGGCGTTTCTTCATGCTCTGCCCTAAGAAGGGGATGAGACGCTCTATGGACATGCAGGAGTCGAAAATGGCGTGCGCGGGGTCGTTTTGCAGGCTGATCATAACATTGATTGTTCGCCGAACTTCCGCGCCGCTGAAGTGCTGCGGTTTTTATGATGGACAGCGGGTTTCATGACAACACTGCTCGTTTCTAAAAGTGCCACCACGTGCGGATTTCCAAAACGCGCAGGCCAACTATGTTTGGCCCAATCGCTCAAGGTAATTTGCGATAAATGTGTTGCTGTCTGTTGCGCGTGATGTTGGATGGAATGAACTTCGCCTATTGCGGGCCGGCGGTGTACTGCGATGGACATAGAAAAGGAGCAGGCTGGAAGCCGGCGACCCGGTGAATTTTTACGCGGCGATGCGCACCACGTTGTTGTCCATGCTGACGACGAGTACGCCGCAACTGCTCAGCGCGCGCACGATGCGCTCGGATTGCGCGCCAAAGAGCGACAGCGGAATCTGCAAGTTGCGTCCCTGACCGATGAGCGTCAAATCGCTAATGTTGCCGACTGAAAAGATCTCGGCAACCGACACCTGCTTGAGTGCGATGCTCTGCACGATCTGCCGTTCATCGACGACATCGTGCACAAACAACATCGCCTCGGTTCGCGTGATGACGAACTCATAGCGAAACGTACTGCGGCTCGATATGCGATTGGTGTTTATGTATAAACGAACGACAAAAAGACATGTTGCAATAAGCAGCCCGACACCCCAGCCAAGGTTGAAAGGCAGTACCCACAATGAAGTCACAAATGCTGCGCCCGCCAGCGTCCAGCCAAGGATCAGCGCCGCCGCTACCGGCAGCAGCGTTTGTTCATCCAGGCAACACTCTGAGACGAACTTGTAGTAAGGTCTGCGTGGAGATGCCATAAAATGTCCTCGATGTTCCCGTGGAGACAGGTGCCCAGGTTGTCGTGTTCCGCGAATTGGACGGAAGGTTAAGCAATATGGCGGAACAGCCGGCAACCAACATGGAAATTCGACAGTGTTTAAACAGTTGAGGTTATTTAGATGAAACGCCTGCCGCTGATTCTCAGCTCCCTCATGCTTATTTGCGTGAACAGTGCCGCTTACGCAGCTACCGACGCGCCGGACGCGCAAGCGAAGGAGTACAAGCGCCAGGGTGTGCAATATCAATCGCATGGACAGCTCGTGAAGGCGATCGACATGTACCAAAAGGCGATCGATATCAATCCGCAAGATGCTTCCAGCCACAACAACCTCGGATTGGCGCTCAAAGACATGGATCTTCTCGATGATGCCGAAGGACATCTGCGCGCCGCAATTCAGCTGAAGCCCGAAGATGCGAACTACGAATACAACCTGGGAATTGTGCTGATGCGCAAGAGCAATCTCGAGGGGGCCGAGGGAGCGTTTCAAAAAGCGATCGACATCGAAAACAACGATCCGGAATTTCTTTTTCGCATGGCGCAAGTCGAGTTGCTGCTCGGCAAATACGACAATGCCGAGAAGTCGATTCGCGAAGCGCTGAGCATTCGTTCTTATGACCCCATGTACAGCGAACTTCTGGGCGACGTCCTGCTGCGGCAAGTGAAAACGCTCGAGGCGGTGCAGGCATACAAGAAAGCGGTCACCAACAGCGGCCCGCACCACAACCCCGTACTGTCCAACAAGCTGGAGTACGCCGAATACCTGCTCCAGGGCAGTAAGAACAAGAGCACACCCTGAGGAACTCTTTCTCAGCCTTTTAGTCTAACCAGCAAAAGCGATGACGCCCTATCTCCTTCGAATGAAGGGCGCTTTCGTGTATTGGCGCCAGCCCTTTCCGGGAGAAAACCTATGACTATAAGGCCGAAACGCTCGTTTGCAGCGCTGGTCGTTTCAATGGGAGCGCTGGCATTGCTGGCGCCGGCATCATACAGCCAGACCGCCCCCAGTGCACCGCCCCTGCTCAACCCCGATAAAGCATCCGTCTCGGTCGATCCGCACACCAAAGAGCTGGACATAAAAGCTGTGACAAGCGGCGATCTCAAACAAGCGATTGGGTACGCTGTCCAGAATGGTGACCTCGATGCTTCCGACGGCAAGGAGCTAATCGACAAAATCACCGACATAGAAACTTTGATGGACCAATTCGATTTCATTCGCGACCAGGAAAGAACCATGATGAGTTCGGTTGGCTCTTCTTTCCACTGATCGGAGGTATCAAAAATGCAAGGGGATTTTGTCACTGACATGAATGAGATTCGCCGCCGCGCCCGCGAGCATGTGGAAGCGGGGCCGGTGACGTCGGCTTATAAAGCCGATAAAGACAAAGTTGTGAAACTGCTTAATGACGTGCTCGCTACCGAGCTGGTTTGCGTGCTTCGCTACCGGCAGCACTACCACGTCGCATCATCGATGTTTGCTGAAACGGTGGCCGCTGAGTTCAAACAGCACGCTGATGAAGAACAACAACATGCGGAAATGGTGGCAGAGCGAATTGAGCAGTTGGGTGGAATACCCGACTACAATCCGCAGGGCTTGCTCACCCGCAGTGCATCGGAATATAAGGCAGGCAAAGACTCGCTGATCGATATGATTCGCGAAGATCTGGTAGCCGAACGCATCGCGGTTGAAACATACACCGAAATGATTCGCTTTATCGGTGAAAAAGATCCGACCACGCGCCGGGTCTTGGAAGCAATTTTGGCGCAAGAAGAAGAGCATGCAGATGATTTGGCCAGCATGCTTACACACATCGATAACATCACTAAAGGACGCGGCTCGTAGTATGCAAGAAGAGAAGAAGACTAATCAGGGCGAGCGCGCTCCAGGCCCGTATGTGAGCGACGAAGAGTTCGCGGAACGCATATACGAAGAAGGGGCGCCGTTGGCGCCCCAATTCCAGGAACATCACGACATTTCGGTGACGGGCGGCAGCCTGCGATCGGGCAACGGCAAATCCGATAGCGACGCGGCCGCCGAGGAATCGTAGCGTCGTCAGCTGGCACCACTCGATGTAGCTGCGGGCGATAGCCCGCTTATCAGACGATCGCGTGCTTTCTAGGCGATTACGTGCTTTCTAGGCGGTTACGCGCATCTTTGGGAGCGCTACTATATCATGTCGGGTAAAGGGGGGAGGACCTCCGTTCGCTCTGCAATATATACTTGCTCTACTTTCGAGGGACGCACAAAGGGCCGTCGCGTGTGATCAGAAAATTGCGTGAGACGCAACTTTTCGTTTCATGCCACGAAATTTTCCGATCGGGCTGAAGAGTAACCCTGCGAAGCCCATTATTATGGACACGCAGTCATTTCCGTCCGGCTGCTTGCCGTTCGCGTTGCAGCTGACGGTCTAATGCTGGTCTCGCTCGCTGCGGTCCGCCGCTCAAGGATCCCAACAACAATCCGTAAATCGCATGTGCAATCAGCACCTCAACAAATGCCGCGAACGGATTGGAGGTGTGGAATGAAAAAAAGCCTTCTCCCATAATCGGTGCCACCACTAATCCGCGGAGTGCCCATAGGATGATTCCCCAAGTCAAACCTCTTTGCCATGGCCGAGCCCCGGGAAGATTCTCGTAAAGCATCACCGAGTAGAGAATCGGAAACACCAGAGTGCCGAGCGCGAAATATTCAACCGGCTCAGCCCACCAAGTGTAATGGGGAGAGAGGGTCGATAGTAAAACGAAGACATTCAATCGCGGGGCACCAAACAGAGGCATCGTATAAAGAAATGCCAGAATAGCGACACATCCCACGAAGCCTGAGGCCATCGCGCGGATCGGACGTATCGTGCTGTACATCTGCTTGCCTCGCATATGTCTCAAGCCGGACGGACGCATGGCGCCTCGGCCTGTTCCCGAATGGTTGAGATGGAGGGTGTCCGTATCGTAGCGGCGGGCGGAAGCCCGCTTTTCGGGGACGAGGGCTTCCGCCCGCCGCTATGATGAAAGAAAAAGCGAAGAGCAAGGCTCTACCACCTTGCTCTTCTGGGCTCCGCTGAAGCCTGTTGGCTCGCTTGGGCAGATAACAAACCTACATCGGTTTTACTTCTGCGTCGATGATGTCATCGCCTGAATTCGATGAGGCTCCCGCGCCGCCGCCTGGATAGGTTCCGGCTCCGGCGAAGCCTCCTGCACCGGGGAATCCTCCCGGTCCGGCTCCGGCGAATCCGCCAGGTCCAGCACCATATGCAGTGCCGGCTCCGGCCGCCGCGCCGGCTGCTTGAGCCGCGTGCAGCTCTTGCTGAATTCCCTGCAAGGAAGTCTTGAGCTCTTCAACAGAGTTCTTGATGCCCGCGCTATCTGTGTCACTCTTGATCTTTTCGCGCAGCTCCGCAACCAACGCGTTTACGCGTGATGTGCTCGCTTCGCTTACTTGACCGTTGAGATCCTTGAGCTGATGCTCAGCGGTATAGCACAGCGAGTCGGCCTCATTGTGCAGGTCAACTTTCTCTTTGCGAGCGCGGTCTGTTGCCGAGTTGGCTTCGGCTTCCTTAACCATGCGTTCGATGTCGCTCTTGGTCAAATTTGTGCTCGCCGTGATCGTGATCTTCTGTTCCTTGTTGGTGGACAGATCTTTCGCTTTCACGTTGAGGATGCCGTTGGCGTCGATGTCGAAGCTCACTTCGATTCGTGGCAATCCACGCGGCGACGGCTGGATGCCGTCGAGGCGGAAGTTGCCGAGCATCTTGTTGTCGCGTGCCATCGGACGCTCGCCCTGGAACACATAGATGTCCACTGCCGGCTGGTTGTCTTCCGCGGTCGAAAAAGTCTCCGACTTGTGGCACGGAATCGTCGTGTTGCGATCCACGAGTTTGGTGAACACGCCACCCATCGTTTCCAATCCCAGCGACAACGGTGTCACATCGAGCAGCACCACGTTCTTCACTTCGCCGCCCAACACGCCGGCTTGGATGGCGGCACCTACTGCCACCACTTCGTCGGGGTTAACGCTCTGGTTAGGCTCTTTGCCTGCGGTAAGTTTCTTGACGAGGTCTTGCACCGCCGGAATGCGAGTCGAACCACCGACGAGCACCACCTCGTCGATCTCTGAAGCCGAGAGTTTGGCATCGGCGATCGCCTGCTCGACAGGTTTGCGGCAGCGTTCCACCAGATGACGTGTGAGGTCGTCGAATTTCGCGCGCGACATTTTCATGTCGAGGTGCTTGGGTCCGGTCGCGTTTGCCGTGACGAACGGCAACGAGATAGTTGTTTCACTCACAGACGAAAGTTCGATCTTCGCTTTCTCAGCTGCTTCCGTCAGGCGTTGCAATGCTTGCGAGTCTTTGCGCAAGTTTATTCCCTCGAGTTTTTCAAACTCGTTTGCCAGCCATTCGACCAGCGCGCGGTCAAAGTCATCGCCGCCCAGGTGCGTATCGCCGGCCGTTGATTTCACTTCGAACAATCCTTCGCTTACCTCGAGCACCGACACATCGAAAGTGCCACCACCCAAGTCGAATACGAGGATTGTTTCGTTGGTTTTCTTGTCGATGCCGTACGCTAACGCCGCGGCTGTCGGCTCGTTGATGATGCGCAAGACATCGAGCCCGGCAATGGTGCCTGCGTTTTTCGTGGCTTGACGTTGCGAGTCATTGAAGTATGCAGGTACTGTGATTACTGCGGATGTGATCTTCTCGCCCAGATACTTCTCAGCATCTTCCTTGAGCTTGCGCAATACCATGGCCGAGATTTCCTCGGGCGTGTACTGCTTGCCTTGAATGCCTACTCGGCAGCTGCCATCCGGCGCCTGCTGAACTTTATATGAAACCATGGAGCGTTCGTTGGCCACCTCATCAAAGCGGCGACCGATGAACCTCTTTATTGAATAAACGGTATTCTCCGGGTTAAGCACAGCCTGGCGGCGGGCCAATTGCCCGACGAGGCGCTCACCCGTTTTTGTAAATGCCACCACCGATGGGGTCGTGCGCGCGCCCTCGGCGTTGGCGATAACTGTCGGTTGTCCGCCTTCCATTACAGCGACGACAGAGTTGGTTGTGCCTAAGTCAATTCCTACAGCTTTTCCCATACGGTAATTCTTCCTTGTTGATTCCCTGAAGCCGATTGCTCGTTTGCTTAATGGTTGCTTTAGTATTAGAACGAGCGTTCTAGAATTAGTTTTAGTCCTTTCCGCGCCACCAGAGCCAAAATCACAGCATTCCTTAAGAATGCCGGCGCATCCGTATATAAGGATGGGTCGCATCAGGCGCGGCGAGCGGTACGCCGAACGCTGAGCTGCGCTGCGGGGACTGCAAAATGTCCCCAAATTGAAAGTCCGAGCACAAGGGAGAAGCTCGGACTTTCAGGGGGGTAGGGGTAGGGGGTAAGGGGGCGGGGGAAGTTAGGCGCGGATGGGAGGACGATAGGAGAAGGAGGGGGGAAACGAGCGGGGGTCAGAATTTGCGGGGAGCTCAGGAGGGCATTGTGCAGGAAAACCCAAGTTGAACCGTGGCACCGACAAACGGGCGACAGCACCGGGGGAATGGGCTGGCGCGCGATCTGTAGAACCTTAGACCGAAAGAGAAGTAGATGAACTTGGCTTGAGTGTACTTATATTAAGCGGAGCTAATTATGATGTCAAGTTAATCTAAG
>Ga0134128_10002606_pt1 | contig 22242 bp, 18 predicted proteins | sample KB31754_FD_96462 | JGI IMG/M metagenome (GOLD analysis project Ga0134128, IMG submission 96462) | Terrestrial soil microbial communities with excess Nitrogen fertilizer from Kellogg Biological Station, Michigan, USA - KB3-175-4 | ecosystem: Environmental > Terrestrial > Soil > Unclassified ... | reverse complement strand
ATGTAGCCATCCCGTGTGGCAATCACTACATCGGCGAGACCACCTTGCAAATCAGCAGGAACGTAGAAAGTGATCGCCGTTGGGGAGACTGAGATCATCGCGGCTGCTTCTCCACCGATCGTCACACTCACCCCTCCGAGTTCATACGTACTTGCATTGGGAGCAACATCTACGACGTTCGTTAATGGCTTCGAACTCGGTGACGTAATTGAACCGGTGTTGCCCTGCATTAAGTTCACACTATTCGTGCCGAGTGGCAGCACGTCTGACTGGCTAATAGAAATGTCGATTCGGGCGGCGACCTTATTCGCATCAACCAGATTCTTGTTCGACACCACTCCCTTAACCATCAGATCCTCGCAGAACGACAGATAGGAGTCGATCTTATTCAACCGGTCTTTGACTCCCGACGTAGGCGTCGATTGGTTCGACAAACCTGCAGTTGATTTAGCGAGGAACAATGCGGCGTAGAGATACCTGTCGATATCCGCCGCGTCATCAAACATGCTTCGCTCTGACGTGAAGTCCAGGTACGTCTGTTCGAGAGAATCGATCAGGCTCTCGATCTGAAGGGCGTTGCTGATTGGTCCATTCGTCGTAAGATTACTACCAGTAAGCGAACTACTGATTGAGCTCGTACTGCCCCTGCCGTTCTTAACGGATTTCAGAGCCTTGCTAATCTTCACAACGATTGGTGCTGAAGTAACAGTCTGCGCCTTGTCGTCTATTGCAGTTGCGGTAACGGTATAGTTCCCGGCCGCCGGGTTGGTCCACACGGCGGAGTAGGGCGAAGCACTATCAGCTCCGACAGCCAGCGAGTTGGCAGTGAAAGTCACGTTGGAGATCACGCCATTCTGTTTCGCCGCCGTCGCGTTTAGTGTCACGTTCGACCCAAGGGCAAACGTCGAGTTAGTCGCCGGACTGGTCACGCTCACCGTGATTGCAGGCGTTGGTGATGGCGTCGGCGTTGGAGTTGGTGTTGGTGTTGGTGTTGGTGTCGGAGTTGGCGTCGGTGTTGCCGTGGGAGTCGGAGTTGGTGTCGGTGTAGCAGTCGGGGTCGGCGTGGGTGTCGGTGTGGGAGTCACGGAGGGTGTCGGGGAAGGAGTTGGCGTTGGGCTGGGGATTTGTCCCTGGAGAGCAGCGCTTAAAGCATCCATGTTCACTCCAACATCGGTTCCGTCGCTGGCCGCGTTCTTATACGGACTGTTACTCGCAAGCCGATAATTGTTATTAGCTACATCAGTAAAACCGACTGCCGTTTCCGTAGCAGCATAAAAGCTGGCAGGGAAATGTCCATTTGAGCCCGTTACGTATTGGGATCCGGCGCTTATATTGTCAACAATCACGTTTTTACTTTCGGTGAAGCCTGGCCAACACTGCGCAAACGTATTAGGAGCTTCTCCACAGACTGCACCGTAGTTATTGAAATACATAATATTGTCTTTTATTGCCACGCCGTTCATCTGTGCGGTACCGATGATCATCGAACCGCCGGGCGTATCCTGACGATTGATTATTGTATTGTGCTGAACTGTAACCGGATTGTTCGAACTTGGACCCGTAGTCATAATTACTGAAGGAAACGTTCCTACCACTGAGTATGAAATACCGCCATATGCCAGATTATTGACTAGTTTAATATTCGACCCGGTCTCACTCAGCCTGTCGCCACTGAAAAGTTGGCAGATCAGCAGGGCAGAGAATGCTGTAAATACGTTATTCCTAATAGTTACATCCTTCACGTTGGACCATGGTGAATAACCATTCTGATTTCTCAGCGTCATGAGAATTCCAGTCGGCCAACCTTGAAAAATATTTCCCTCCCACAAACCGCCCTCGAGCAGTTTTATTTCTGCGTAGCCTTTTGGTTTGCTGCCCGATATGGCAAGAACAAAATTTGTCGCGGCAGCATCAATATCAACGGTTGAATGAGTCAGATTAAAATTTGAAAGGGTATAGCCGCGCCAACGTGCTTGACCTCCAGCCTTGGGCGTAACAGAAGCAGTCACATATCGCTCGCCACCCTCATTGCGAACCAGAGTCGTATAGGTGATCGTGTTGCCATTGATGGCGGTCACAGTTCCACAAGAAAACTGATCACCTCCGCTCGGATAGGGGTTCTCCAGTGCAATCTTGTCACCAACCCTAAGATCAGTGGTGCTTGACAGAGTTGCCTGATTCAGCGTCGCTCCGGAGGAAACAATAGCGGTATGGGCAGCAGGCACACCTGGATCGCCTCCTCCGAGAAATATTGGGTTAAAGGAGGCCTGAAGGAAATTGTTATCGAGATAGAACGGCCCGCCGACCACGGCAGCAAAGGCCTCACTATCGATTACTTGACTGTGGTCATGAGCATAGAAGCCGGTAAAGCCGGAAACATGAGAGTTTGTAATCGTGAGTGAGCCCGAATTTGCCCAAAATCCTCGAGTAGCTGTTCGATAATAATTTGTTGTGCCATCCTCCTGAGAATGGACGTAACAACGATCAAAAATGATCTTTTCTCCGGACTGTACCGGATCAGGGGATGCACCGAAATTAACGAGGCTGTTGCAGTGCCGCGCGGCGGAGCCATCTGACTGATTAGTGATTTCAAGGCCGATTAACTTCCAGTATTTAGCACCTTTGGCGGCTGACAAAGCGCCTGGAGGTCCGAGCGCAACGATTTTAGCCATCAGGTTTTTGTTCGCTGGCGAGACACGACCTGAGGGAAGACTGCCGATTGCGGACGTCTGCACGGTGATGTAATCGGCATCTGTTCCAGTGCCGCCCGTCTTTGCCGGCAAGATGAATGGAGTGCCTTGATTGAGAGGAGGTGCAACATACGTCGCACCTGCCTGCAAGACAATCGTATCTCCAAACTGCGCCGCATTGAGCGCGGCCTGAAAGTCGCCTCCGGCTGGAACAATAATCGTGGCCGCCCGAGCGGCACTGCCTATTACCAGCATCATGACGACAGAAACTAAGACCGATATTAACTTGTCATTTTTTAAAGTCGCGTGTAATCGATTCAGGCTTGCTTGTAATCGAATAGAGAATGATGATTCGTGATTTGGAGACGCCGTAGCTGTTACCATTCTTGACCTCACTCAGGTTAAGAACAGCAACGTTGCACCTCTGTCTAATAACTTTGCTCAACAGAGAGCAGACAAAGACATTGAACCATCATCGAGATTTGGACACACGTCCGTCACCTTTCGCGTCTAAACAACACGAAACAAATCGTCAAGTTAGTGATAAAGAAGACAGAAGGAAGGAATGGTTCGTAAAGCTTGTCCCGAGTTGACCCGCGACCCCCAAACGAACGCAGTTATACTACCTGGGGGTTCGAAAATCTAAAATGAGGACGGGTTTGCGAATCAGATCCGCAGGACAAGAACGGGCAGAACCTTTTCTTCGATCGCCTTCGGCAACCAGACAATCTTCAAATCGAAGCTGGAATTCTAAAAACAGCTTCAATAGGGATTCACGGCTTTGCGTCCCTGCCTCTCGACAAGTTTGCCTTTATCGGGTGCAATCGTTTCACTGCTCTAAAAAAGAACTGTCTGCTTGAAGCAGAACCAGAATTATTAAACTTGGTTGGGCATTCTTTGTCAAGATGAAATATCTTTTAAGTCAAATAGACCTTTTGACCAATCTGATAGTAACAGCAACCCGAATTGTGACTCATACACAACAATTGTGAAGAAATTGCAATTTGATTTCAGCCGTGGTAGACGGTTTTCACTGGCAGTCTTAACTCACAAGCAGACACGGATCGCCAAAACCTGCGGTACCATCTCTGGCCGCCAAACCGATAAGTGTGCCATGTTGGATCTCCATTACAGCCCATCAGGATTTTTATTCTTGGCGGGTGCTTTGGCATCAACGGCCTGTGTCGTAAGACACAGCGAGAGAACCGGCGACCATACAATCTTCGTGGCCGATATCATTGAAGCAGAATTGGACTCTGCCACACTCGATCGTCGCCAACTGCTACTGTCCGATCTTCGAGACTGAATGCGCTTTCCGGGCAAAACAATATGGGACACGCGAGTGCAATCGGTATGTGGCATCCTCAGCGCCCATACTGAATCGGGAGTCGAAATTTTTGTTTCTGCATCTTTCGCGCAGGTCTCACTCTCGCCACCGCTGGTCGCCGTCAATCCAATCGAATGCACTCTGTCGAACCGGCAATAGCTTTAACAGGACGATTCGCGATTAACGTATTAACTGTTGGCTCCCGTGAAGTAGTGGCACGGATGATGAGGATGCGCCGCCGCGAACCAAACAAGGCCCAGGTTGTAGGTTTATCGATTGTAGAAGATGAATATCACATTCCGTTTGTAGATGGAGCGCTACGGGTTCTGTTTTGTGAAGTGGAAAGTAAGATACCAAGCGGTGACCGGCGTTTATATATTGCTCGAGTGCTGGAATCGCGCGTGAATAGTGCGCTTAACGAACAGAGGCCCTTGCTTTTCGCTGATGTCCTCGGAAACCAATCCGCGTCTCCGACACAGAAGTTAACCAAACGAGCGTTGATTGTTTCCGGCGTCTTCGACTCTGCCAAAAAATTACGTGACAAACTCCGACCACCTCTGCCACCTAATATCGCACTCACTACCTATGAGCAGGCCGGAGCTACTGAAGAAGAGATCGCTACAATCAACTCGTACGGCATAGTCGATCGTAGTCGCAAGCTTAGACCACCCGCTGCTCCTGCAATTGTGAAAAAGAGTGTTGGTGTATGTGTAGTAGGAACCGGATGGGGCGGGGTTCACTGCCGTTATCTCAAGATGGCCGGCCCTGCAACACGGGTTTTTGTTTGCGGACGGAATCCTGAAAAGACGGCTCGACTGGCGCGTGCGGTTGGGGCCGAGGGAATGTTTAGCGATCTTAGGAGTGCTGCAGAAGACATAAGAGTTCAGGCGTTAACACTCGCGCTTCCTCACGACATCCATCGCGAGGCAACTGAGACGGCGGCAGCGGCCGGGGAAGCATGTGCTCGTCGAGAAACCAATCGCCACGAACCTCGTCGATGCCGATGCCATGATAGCCGCGGCCGGCAAAGCGGGCACTATTCTGATGGTTGCGGAAGATATGCACTTCCGTCCCTCAGTTCGTGAAGCAGTTGCGTGCATTAGCAGAGGTGAAGTGGGTGAGCCACTGTACTTGTTAGTTCACGCCGGCGGCATACGCCGGCCTCAGGGATGGGCGGCTGATAAAATCCGAATGGGTGGGGGCGTTTTAATCGATATCGGTGTCCACTATATTCGCGGCCTGCGACTCTTGATGGGAGAACCCGATCGCATGCTTGCCTCGCGGTCGATGCAGATAAATACGAAGATGCTGGGTGAGGACAGCGTTCACCTGATTTTCTCGAGTCGATTCGGTTGGGAGGCCGCAATGTTGCTTACGTGGTCCAGTCCTCGTGGTAACCTGCCTGACATGGTGTTGGCAGGTGATGAGGGGACGCTTCACTTGTGGCCCGGCAAGCGCTATCTGGTATTATCCCGCCGCAACACGCTGGCTGCCGCAGATTATTTCTTTTGTTCGCCCTTACTGGTTACAGGAGAAATTGATTTGGCCACAGATGCAACGAATCCGCATCACGCACCCTGATAAAGACGGCACCGGTTACCTGGGAGAGATGCAGGAGTTTTTGACAGCAGTCTCGGAGGGGCGCCCTCCGGCGAGCGGCGCAGCGGATGGGCGCCGGGACTTGGAGATAACGTTGAAGGCTTATGAGGCCCTCGAGCGCGGAACCTGGACAGAAATTCCGGAAATCTAATCGCGAAATGAAAACATTCACACCAGCGAACTCTTCCACTCGCCATGAGTACTTATTACTTTTCCTCATTTTGATGGTAGCGATCGTCATTCGCCTTTATGCAATTAATTACGATTTGCCTTTCGTCTACGATCAAGATGAACCAATGTTTGTGCAGCCGGCCCTGACCATGCTCAAGAATCGCGATCTTAATCCTCACTGGTTTGGGCCTCCGGCCAGCACCACGATGTATCTGCTGTCGCTTGTTTATGCCGCGATCTTTGGCGTCGGGAAAATCATCGGCACATTTCACAGCCCCGAAGACTTTAGAACCCTTTATTATTCCAATCCCACAGTGTTTTATCTGAGTGGGCGAATCATCAGCGCTGTGTTCGGCGTGGCGATGCTATGGTTGGTTTACAAGCTAGGCCGGCGTTTGTTTGGTGACATAGCAGGTTTAATCGCTGCGGCTATTCTGACGTTGAGCCCTATTCATATCCTTCTATCACAACAAGTGCGGATGGATATGCAAATGACTTTTCTGATTATGCTGGCATTTTGGTACTGTCTGAACATTCTGGAAAAGCATGATTGGACCAGTTATTTGCTGGCTGGTTTTTTTACGGGCCTGGCCACAGTCACCAAGTACCCTGCTATCGTTTTTTCACTTTCCATCGCAATCACTCATTTTCTTGCCACCCCGTTAAAGCGATGGTCCGATCATCGCAAACTACTGGGCAGCGCGCTGGCTTGTATTGGCGGAGCCTTCGTTGGATCACCGTTTGTATTTCTCGATTTTCGAACCATGCTGAAAGACGTCATCCAGGAAGCCAGGCCCGAACACTTGAGCGCCACCGGAGAGGGCTTACTGCGCAATCTTCTCTGGTATGCGAAGGGTCCGCTTCCACAGGCACTCAGTTTCGTTGGACTATTGCTGGCTGTCGTTGGTCTCATCCTGTGTCTATCGTCAAAACAAAAGTCCCGTTGGGTCTTAATAAGTTTCCCAATTCTGTTTCTGCTTTTTATCTCGTCGCTAAACCTGAGATGGGAGCGATGGATTTTGCCTGCCGTTCCTTTCTTCGCTCTTCTCAGCGCATTCGCCGCTGTTTATTTGATTGGAGTATTGCGGAGCCGTTTCAGTCGTAGCGTCGTATTTTTGGGAGCAACTGTTCTTTTGCTGGTCTTGTTCGTGCCACTACTTAAAAATTCCATTGCGCACGTGCGTGAGACAGCCGGGCCTTATACCAGTTCGCTGGCAAGAAACTGGATGTTGAACCATATAAAGGGAAGCCGAGTTCTGGTTGAAGTGTACGGTCCGCGCCTGCCGGCCAATGAGTTTAAGACTTTCATGGTAGATGAAACGGGACACCTCGTCGAAGCCAAGATTCTCGGCAGTAATGCGGAACCCGGTTGGGATGCAGGACGATTACAGAATCTGGACGACCTCAGATCTCGTGGCATCGATTATGTTTTAATGACCGGATACTACCAGCATTTTTTGGATGAGAAGGAAAAATACTCGGGCCAGGTACAGACTTATGAACGCCTGATGAATAACAGCAAGATCGTTTATGACATTCAAAGTGTTCCCGGTGTGAGCAGAGGACCTAGAGTGAGAATTCTTCAACTTACGCGCTGATCTGCGTTGTTCGCGGTAACAGAATCAGTGCGGGCTGTGTACAACCAATGCAGGCAATAGGCATAACCTACCAAATAATATACGTTCCACAGATAGGACACGGAAGCAAAAAAACTCGCGACCATGTACCCAACCAGACTGGCCTGTAGTCCCACTGCCAGATAGTAGAAGCGCGCTTCGGTACGTCGTGATTCCACCGTCTCGCGTTCGATATGCCGTAATCGCCTGAATGGAGTAATTATGAACAGGATGTAAATGACCATCGCAGCAATACCCATTTCCGCCCCGATCTGCGTATAGGCATTGTGTGTCACTATGTTGTTGGTAGACCGCAGAACGTAGTTATTTATCCCAACCCCAAAAAGCGGATGTCTCGCCATCACCCAAAGAGATCTCTTCAGATCGTCCGTACGTGCGATTACTGATCCGTCCTGGCTGCCCACGATCCCTGCCACTCGATTACCATATCCACCGGGAGCAAGAACAATAAAGAGACTGATTGCGATAAACATTACCGCCATGGTGATCACACGTTGCCGGCGCGCGAGGCGCCATCCAAGAAAAACAGTGGAGGCGGCCAATCCCAAAAATCCCCCACGCGAATAAGTGAGGGTGATTGTTCCAATCATTGCGAGCGCGCACGCAGCATAAAGTATCTTCAGTATGAACCGGCGCGAGCCAAGCATTAGACCAACCGCAATTGGCACAATTGTCACGAGGTGAAGAGCCAAGTCATTTGGGTTGGAAAACATGTTTCCGATAACACCCACTATTCGGTAACCATCTGATTTGAAAATGCCCGCCGAGTAATCCATAAATGCGTGGACACTCAGATAGCAGCTAACTGCCAGCGCGAGGAACAGCAATCCTTGCAAACGAAATTTGGTGTGCACCACATTTATCATGACTACAAACATGATGATGACTTTAATGTAGTCGGAAAATGCATTCCATGCTCTGGTCGAATCGTCCGCAAACGGAACTGAAAGCAAGGCCGCCACTCCCAGTAGCAGAATCAGGTTGACTTCCCGCGGTCGTGCGGTGAGGTTTCCCCGAATTGACAACTGCGTAACGATAAATGCAGCCAGGGTGACAATGGCGATCCAAAAAGCCATCGATGTTAGTCCGCCCAAAGCTGATATTTGCTCATAAGGCCGGAAGTAAACTACGGCGGTAAACAAAAACAGCCCGAGATAGCTGAGCAAATGACCTCGTTGGATAACAACGGCGCGCTCTTTGAAATTTTTTGCGAGGATCGGGCCCGGCGCTGAGACCTGTGGTTCTTTTCTTACAGCGGCTTCATTGCGTTTACCCGCACCTCTGCCCACAACAGTCCAGGCGTCCGCCTCCTCCACGGACGATGAGCGCGAAGGGCGCAGCGGTTCGTAATCGAATGGCTCATCTTTCATTGATCTAATTCGTGGTGTCCCCCGGCAGGATGGTTACTACTAATAAACGAACAATTTCCATCTTTTCCCAGGACCACCCGCTTTAGTTTAATTCAGCCAGGACCTAATTAGCGATCTGTGGGTTGGCGAACCCGGTTGCTGGTAGCAGGAATCCAGTGGTTTAATGATTCGACGACCTGAAACCGCAATATTCAGGCATGTTCGATAATAACAATCACACTGCTCCAAGACATCAAATGTCATCTTTAAAATCCTCCGTCCGACAAGCCGTTCATACCGTGGGTGGGATGCGAGTCTTCCGCATCATGAACCGCAACGGCGTACGCGTGCTCATGTATCACCGCTTTTCTGAAGACCCGGAGGGTCTCGGATGGCAGTGCGAGCACATCAGACATAATTATCACCCGATTTCCTTAGACAGTTATGCTGAAGCGATTTCGAAGGGCGAGAGTGTGCCGCCCGAGTCGCTGATCGTGACAGTTGATGATGGTTATCGCGACTTCCTCCACGCGCATGCGGTATTTGCACGCTTCGACATTCCTGCTACCGTCTATTTAGTCAGCGATTTTATCGACGGAAAGATCTGGCTCTGGTGGAACCAACTCGAGTATGCGTTTCTCAACAGCACGCATAACTCATTACGTTTTAATTTGGAAGAAAAGGAGATCGCGATTTCGCTCGATGGTCCCGAGCAACGACTGACTACATGCGCGCGCATTGCAGAGGCGATGATTAAAGTTGAAGATTCCGAGCGATTGAGCCTGGTGAAAAAGATTCCGGAACTGCTCGAAGTGGACATTCCCAGCCAGCCTCCGCCACGTTGGGCTCCGCTGACATGGAGCGAAGTTCGCGCATTAGCGCAACAAGGTGTTTCCTTCGGCGCTCATACCAAAACTCATCCGATCCTCTCACGCCTTAATGAGCCCGGGAAACAACAGGAAGAAATTGCGCAATCAAAACTACGCATCGAAGAAGAGCTCGGAATGAAGGTACGTCACTTTTGTTACCCCAACGGTACCTATGAGGATTTTGACGACCACTCGATCGAACTCGTACGAAACTCCGGTTATCAAACAGCTACGACTACAGAGCGTGGCCTGAATTTCTCGCCGTACCAGCCATTCATGCTACGGCGCCTTGGCGTTGAGCCAAATCTTCCAAAGAATTATTTTACAGAGCTGCTTGCCGGTGCGCGCAAGGAATAACTTACGTAGCGTAAGGATAGGCAGGATCAGATAGATAGGCCGCATCGCCGTCTATCATATTCCAAAACATCGGCGGCTGATTTTTCAGCAATTGTTGCGGGTCGTACAGAAATAACGGTACGTTGCCTCGTGAGTGAAACCTGCAGGCTTGCAAGCTATCGCGCACGAGCGGCGTCGATGCCGAGGCAAGAATTTCATACGTTTCCGGATCGCCGGCGGCAGTTTCGGCTGCGATGCAATAAGCTGTCTTCCAGTGTGCTGGATCATCCGAGTTCACTCTGATATCCGCGATTCGCGTTTGACCGTAAACTCGACTTAACAGAAAATATCCTGAAAGCGATCCGCTATTCAGTAATTCAAATCCTGTCACTGCTGCTGCCGGACATTGAAGCCAAAAGTTTAAGTAGTTGACATCACGCCATGCCGTTGGATACTCAGATCTATAGTTGAATTCAAAAGTGGACGTAAACGATTCCACTCGCCGCGTTGTCCAATTCTTCGCGGCGTTGCCGCTTGCAGCAACGCCCCAGTAACTATTTCTTGCCAACCTCGCCATTCCTTTAAGCAACGGCTCCGCTGGGCGACTACGATACTGCTTCCATGGTCTAACAACACGAGCCAATGTCTCAACGTCAGCGACGTGAGTGAACCCGAGCTTGGGAACAATCTCTCTCGTCTCCGCTGAACCTCCAACTACGATCGAGGTTTGACTCAGCTTCATTAGTCTCTTCTTGAGCATGAAACCGGCGCCCGGCAGATTGCTGCGATTCGCCCAGTCGATGTAGCACAAACAACTTACTTCATTGTCGTGGAAGTGCAGATTGAGAGGCCACACTGCACAGTGGGCGTGTAGCTTGTCACCTTGCCGAAAGATGTAACTGCGTGAACCCTGCCACTGTGGACCAACTTCGAGGTACTTCCAGTAAAGCACCTTTTGATTCACAAATGGCGCTTCGGGTGCCGACTTAAAGACTTCCACTAACAAGCTGGCGATGGCTTCGAGGTCGGCGTATTCGGTGCGATGCAGTTCCAACGTCAGGTAGCTTCCGCCTTCTTCAGATAGCCGAGCACCGAGTCGAAAGAGACCAGGCGTTCCAAATCTTCCACGCCAACTTCAATCTTGAATTCCTCTTCAATAAGAGCAATCAAGGTGACTGTGGTAAGTGAGTCCCAACTTGCCAGGGTTGACGTGGACGCGGATCGAAGCTCAGCTTCACTTAGTTCGCTAAAAACCGCACTAAAACATTTTACTAAACGAGCTTCGGGATCATTCATCGTTCCGCTCCGTAACTCGGTGAAATAACTTCGGGCATTTGCTGTCGAACCAGCTTCGAGAAATCGTCACCGGCGATGCCGGCTCCTCATTTAACAATTCAGCGAAGAACTTGGCAAACGGCATGTTTCGCGATGTACTAACGTAGTCGAAAACAATTTCATCTCTATTAAATTTTTGAAACAGTGCCTTCAGGCACTGATGCTCGATGCGGCGGGCAAAGGCCCGGCAACTCATAACCCACGTATCCACTGAAATCCGAGAGTCTCCGAGGCGTCCAGTGATTACGGCTATTTTCCCAAGCGCGCCAAAGCGGTCTTTGTAACTCGCGGTGAGCAGGAACGTGTCCGGGTTCTGTAGATAGCTGCGCCACGCAGCCTGCGTAACTCGCCTGCCATTCAAGTTGAACTGATTAGTTTTATTGATCAACTCGAACGCCCGAGTATCATCCGGATCCTTCGACGTGTTGAGGGTTAACTCAGCCTCCGCCTGCTCCAACAACGCATCTGAGAAGCCCTCACTTTCTGCAGCGGCCAGCCGGCGAAGTTCGGTGTTGCCACGAATGCTTTTCAACCGGACTCGATCCTCTTCAGAGATCGTGTCTTTGCCAAACAAATCTCGGAGCCGCAATGTGAGGTCAAAGATACCCTGCTGATCACCATGAGGAAATTGCAGGCATTCAACCTCCGGATGAGCCAAACTAACTTCGGCCAGTTCAAGCGCGCTGTCGTCGACAAAGACCACACTGTCAGCGCCCACATTCCAAGCCGCTAGAATCTGCGAAACAGCCTGTGCTTTCGAACCCCAGCTTACTGCTAACACTGAAATGTCATCTCTTGAGATAACCAGGTCTTCCCTGTTGAATGCTTCCTCCACGATGGACGGTTCGTTCTTGCTGGCGGCGCCAATGAGCACTCCTTCGCCGGACAAAACCTTCAACATCTGCTGGTAGAATCCATGATGAGCATTATGATGGTCCTGGTCCCAATGGATCCCTTCGACGCCAACCTCTCCAACAATCCCATTCCACAACGTGTTGTCGAGATCAGTAATCAGTCCTTTCTTCGGCAAAGGCTCTCTCACTAACAGCGCCAGTAATCTCGCGAGGACAGAGGCATGGGTGAGTTGGTAAGGAAATCCTGACGACCATTCCGACTTCGCATTAAATCGTGCTGACGGCGGCGAATCATGGTCCAACCGATCCGGGTTGAGCACCTTGACATTGCTCATGTGACTCGCCAGCGCGCCAAAGGTAGCTACTTCCTGCTTCAGCCTCATACCGATTTCGCTTGCTTGCCATCCAGCGGTGAAGAAAACCGGCGGAAACGGTAACGTAGGCAAACCGAGGACGACCGGCAAGATGTGCGAGACGTTTTCAACTAATTGTCTCAAGTGGCCCAGAAACAAGATCGTTCGTTCGAGAATACTTTCCAGATTACCGGAAGCCCAACCACCTAATTGTCTAATCCCGAGCCGAGCATCGAAGTCGGACCACTCGAGGACAATAGCTACAGCGTCAAAGTTTTCAGATTGCAAACCCTCGAGAGTGCCTCTTAAGTCGCCATATAGTCCGGTAACTACTTCAACGCTATAGTCGGTAAAGAGCTGTTGGAGCTCGGCGTGTAGGAAGGTCTGGAGATGTAAGGGAGTGAATCCGCAAACCAGCGCCACCTTGAAGGGTTTACCCGTTGACTTTGCTGACTTCTGAATGATGGTCAGCGCATCGATTAGTTTCATCTATCTTATTAATTAACCGGACGCAATCCGTAAAGCTCCATTACTCGACTGACATTTTGCTTAAGATCAAACCGAGCTTTGGCATCCGCATAGGCCACATCTCCCATCCGCTCTCGAAGTTCGGGACATTTCAAAAGCAGGAGTATCTTCTCTGCGATTGCCTCGATATCGCGAGCCTCGACGAGATAGCCCGACTTGCCGTCTTCAATCAACTCCGGAATGCCACCGACGCGCGTACCAATCACAGCCTTTCGGCACGCCATTGCCTCCGCAATGGTTTGTCCAAACGCCTCCTGCCAGCGGGAGACCTGGCAAACAATTTCCGCAACGTCATATACCCCCTCTGAAAACGGATCAGTCACCAAGCCGGTCCAGGTGACATGATCGTCAATCCCGAGATCTTTGGCCAGAGCCATAAATTCCACGCGAAAAGGACCTTCGCCCGCAAGCACCAGGTGCACACGCTCTTTCTCCTGCATCACCAAATGGACGGCGTGAAGTAAATCAGTAATGCCCTTTTCGGGAATTATCCAACTAACTTGAACAATTACCGCCCGGTCATTTGGTATTCGATAGCGGGCACGAAATCCGTCTTTCCGCTCTGAACGTGCTTCAACTCGAGAAAAGTCTACACTATTGTAAATTACGTCAAACCGATTAGCTGGAAGCAGGCCCCGAGTTGCAAAACATCTCTGATTGTAATTACTGATGCAAATCACCTTCGAGATGGGGAAGTTTATCATTCTCACGGCCACGCGCTTCCAAAGCGGAGAACGTCGTGCAACATAATCGCTCGGATGCGAACCCTGGTCAGTGAAGAAAACTTTTTGTACCGATAACAGTCGCGCCAGCCAGGGATAAAAACCGATGAACCCTACAAGCTGCATGTGAAGGATTCGTGGCTTGTAACGTCGTAACACACTTGCGAGGTCGCGTAGCGCCTGCGGATTCGGCTCAACTGCATTTTCTATAACCTCAATCGAAACATTCGGTAGATCGAGGTAGCGACGCACTACCTCAGGAGGTTCACTCAAAAAGCAGATAATACTTTGCCATCCATTTTCTCCGAGTTGCCATGAGAGTTCTCGTAGATAGCTTTCGCTGCCGCCGACGTATCTCGAGGACAGGCCAAGAAGGGACACGACCGCATTTACCGCGGGCTTGGCTGGAGTCTTTGCCTGCGCATACGAATGAGACTGAACAGAACTGTCAGTGAGCTGCCGCATTGTCCGTCAGTCCTTACGAGATTGGGGCTTTATTATCTAGCGCTTGAAAGTGCGCTTCAGCCGAGCTACCAGACGTTCGTGAAAGTTTTGAGCCCGTAGTTCGATATCAAAGGCGAAAGTAAACACCCGCTGGAGAATCATATGCTTACCTGGTTTCTCGTGCGCCGGTATGAAGTTTTGCTTGTTGCCAAACCCGAGAATGCGCTGTTCTTCGACGGTTAGATTGCCCAGGAAAGCAGCATTCAATATAAGAGGATGATAACGGTAGTTTACATTGTTTGGCGGTAGTCTGACTGAAGGGTCGTGGTAATCGTAAAACAAAGCCTCACGAGCCTGAAGAATGGGAACACTTTGCCGGTGAATACCACTGGTATCAAACAAGAAAGCCGTTCCAGCTGGACCCTCAACCTCGATAATCTCGCAATCTTTCATTGACGCGACGGTCGCGTTATTCACATATTGCGGGTGCTGTTTGCGATGGCTACCCTTAATGTAGTTGAACGCGCCGCTGCTAACGTCGGTCAGATATACTCCAAGCTTTACCTCCTTCGGAATGTAATCAATAACTGTCTGGTCGTACCACGCGTCACCATGCCAACCATGAAAGTCTCTGCGGGTGGGTATGGACCTCCAGCCTTTGACTTCAACCAGCTCAAACGTTTTTCCGATATACCGGCGCAGCGTTTCCTTCACGATTGGATGAATGCCAACGTCGACAAATCCCTGGTCTATCGTGAGGAGGTCCTCGACAACGTGCCGGAATCGTTCCCGTTCATAGCCCTCAAAGTCATTCCAGCGAACGCGTTTCAAACGAGCATGAAACGCCCGCTGCATGGCCTCCAACTGTTTGCCCGCGACGAAGCTAGGCAGCACCACAATTCCATTTGTTTCCAGTTCGGCAAGTATCTGATCGACGGTCCAAGGAGTGACCTCTTCGAAACGCCTCGGCGCCAGATCGTCAGCTAGAAGATTATCGCTCGTGTCGATCACGCAATAGTCTCCCCTTGATTCCTGAACCTGTTTCTCTCCCCCTTGATTTACGGAAAACCCTAGACAACTTCCTGACGCTGTGAGATCCAGGAGGAAGTAACCTCTGACATGATTGATCGCAGGCGGTAGTCTCGATAAAGGCCCGGTTCGCCGTCGCGGCCGTCGAGCGCAGCCATTATCATATTAAATGCCTCTCGCGCGGTAGCAAAATGTACTTTGAACCTTTTACTCTGCTCGCCGAGTTCGACCACATTTCCGAAGAACTTTATAAAATCTTCTCCGATGACGACCGGTTCGTCTCCCGGCAGGAAACCGTGACAGAAAAGTTTGATGAAGATCCAGTCCGGCCGCCCTTGCACGCCGATGTTGGCGCTACGCCAGTGCTTCAGCCGTTCCAGCCCTAACGGGTACTTGTGCGACAAAACTCCATTATCAAATCGCGGAAGCGGCAACCCGTATCGCCATCGATTAAAATCGCAAATCAACGGCCCGCTAAAAATAATCGGCAACTTCGGTATGTCACCGACTTTCAAAGCCGGTCCTTTACGATGAGGTGTGCGTTCATCCAACGGGAAACCACATTGATAGATAGCGTTGATCCGCGGTACCTGTGAACGGTCGGGTGCAGAAGGAAGCGTGAGATCGGCATAACAGCCGCTCTCCGCCAGGATCTGCATCTCCGAATCCACTCCGCAATATCGACCGCTATTAGAATTGCCCAGCGCCCAATTGCCGTGCACAAATGCATATCTCGGCCGTTCGTCGCCTTCGAATCGAGAAAGACAATTGTGCTCTTCGGCGAGAATATCGCGGAACTCAGTTAGTGAGCGCCGCAGATTCTCTGCTGTATCCGGGGCTTCTACTCCGTGATGAAGGTGTATTTCAACTTCGCCGAAGCCGTCGGATTGGAGCTCCGCGAGTTTATCAAGTAGCCCGCGGTGGTACTGTTCCGCAGGATAAAAGTTGGTGTGCCGTAGCGGTGTGCCATCGGAATCGGTCACCGTCTCTCCGGCCATTCGAGCCTGTTTACACCAGCGCTCAAGGACTGACATTTGAGCGTCCCAACTCAAAGTAATACCTAAAGTTCCAGGATTGTTCGGCTCTTCGTTGTATCCCGGCTCAAAATGATTTGCGATTACAAAGATCAGATGTAGCGGATGCGAATGATCAGTCATCCTGTTGACGATGTTTTTCGCTCGCCAAAAAGGATAACGGACAAGCCACGGTAAAGACCATGCAAACTTTGTAAAACGGCCCGGATCGAATGCTCCCATAAAGAATTTCTCAGCCTCGCTCTTTCGCTATCGCTGTTTTCGGGCAATCATAAAGATACCGTCGATAATAAGCTCCTCATTAGTCATGGCCCGATATGGTGGAACGAGACGGGAACGGATCTCCTGAACCATTTGCAGCGTGGCTTGAGGATAATCGACGTTCAACTCAACTTTTTCTTTGTGGGGGTGACGATCGCCCTTTCCGGGTACGCCAACACCGATGATTCCTGTAACTAAAAGTTTCGTATCGTAACCAAGCTCGTCCATTACTCGGCGGTAGTAGCTGATTAACTTTCGATTCGGTTTGCCTGAATCAATCGCCATCAGCCGGTACACAGATTCGGGGATGGTGAGGTAGGTCAGAGGATTCATTCCGTTGTCTCTGAACATTCCCTGATCGCTGAGGTCAATCTTATGCAACATGTAACCGCCTGAGACAAGTATTCGGTCCATTGCGGCAAACGCTGCGTCAGGCTTGTAGATGTCCTGTATCGCTCCACGCGAAATCGCCAGATCAAATTTCTCCGTCTCAAGTAACTGATTTGCGTTTTCGACGTCAGTACCATAGATACAAAGTAACTTCTCAGCAGTAAGGTCTATGCCAGTCTCGAGATTGACTGCCTGATCGAATCGCGCTTTTTCTCCATCGCTCAGCGTTTCACGTAAGGCCCGATAGATTTGTTGTTGATGTCCCAGATCTCGTTTTGAATAATATTTATCCAAACACACGGCACGCTCGGCGCCAGCGGCGATAAACTTCAGGGCCACGCCAACGTTGTCTCCAAAACCCAACTCGAATATACGCATGCCCTTGAGTTGGTCCACCGTCAGTCCTGAGTATTTCAGGTAGTCTTCAAACTGGACGTTGATGTAATCGAGGCTTTCGGAAATACTCGTAAAGAACAAGCTATGGGTGGCGCCATGTAGCGATTCTGTATTACCGGCCGCGAATCTGCGTTTCATGCGCCAGTTGTCGACAATTTTTGCCGCGATTATCAGGTTTTTTGATTTCTTTGCTAGCTGTTTCAATTCCGTCATTAGTTTGCACGAGTCCGAGTCAATTCGGCTCCTTTTAGAAGTTGCTTACACCAAGTGCCTTTCGTAAAGCCTCAAAGTCCACTCCAACGTCCTTTCCATCAGTTGCAGCGTTCCGGTAAGGGCTGTCTTGTCTTAAGCTGTAATCGTTGTTCGCTGGATCAGTGAATCTTACCGCGGCTTCCGTCGCACTGTAGTAGCTGTTGCGGAAATTACCCTTCGGGCCTGTTACGTATTCCGCAGTGGCTCTGGCGTTGCCGATAAGCACGTTCTTGCCTTCTACGAGGTCGGGCCAGCAAGCACGAAATGCATTTCCGGGAACAGCACACTGAGCCCCATACGTGTTGAAATACATAATATTGTCTTCGAGGATCGCACCCTTCATGGGCACCAAACCGATTATCATTGAACCACCATCGGTATCCTGGCGATTGATGATTGTATTATGACGGACAGTAAGCGGCACTCCCTGCCCAAATGACGTATATAGGGCAACTGGAAACATGCCATGTATGGAATTGCGTATCGGTCCAAATGCGAGGTTGTTAACAAGTTCAATATTGGATCCAGTTTCACTGAGACGGTCTCCGCTAAAAAGCTGACAAATTAGCAATGCCGAGAACTCTTTGAACAGATTGTTTCGGATGATGACATCTTTTACGTTTGACCACGGACTGAACCCGTTCTGGTTCCTTAAGGTCATCAGGATCCCTGTCGGCCATCCCTGGAAGGTATTTCCCTCAAATAGTCCTTTTTCCAGTAACTTAATCTCGATGTAGGCCTTTGGTCTGCTCTTCGTCTGTTCCTGGATCCATCTCGCCGCATTTGCGTCGATTTCAACGGTGTTGCGTGTAAATGTGAAATCATGAATGGTGAAGCCACGCCACTTCGCTTTCCCGCCGGCAAGCGGCGCGCGCGAGGAATCCACGTACTGCTCGCCACCCTCATTGCGTACTAGTTTTGTGTAGGTAACAGTATTGCCAACTATCGTCTCCACTGTGCCACAAGCATATTGATCTCCTCCCGCAGCACCTACCTCAAGAGCGATCTTGTCTCCAACTCTAAGGTTGGATACCTGCGACAAAGTGGCGCTGGTGGAAGTTGCGCCGGCGGAAATTGTGGCAACGTTAGGAGAGCCGTTTTCTCCGCCACCGAGAAAGACTGTGTTGAACTGAGCACTAAGATAGTTATTGTCGACGTTGAATGGTCCGCCTGCGGCGCTGTTGTCGATAGCGATGGTGTCGATAACTTGTGACGGGTCGTGAGCGTAAACGCCCGTCCATCCAGAAATCCAATTATTGGTGATCCTAACTGAACCAGCGTTCCAAACGATCGCATGAGCGGCGGTTCGGTGATAGTTTGTTGTGCCATCTTCCTGTGGATGAATGTAGCAACGGTCAATTGTTATGTGAGAACCGTAATTGCTTGGATCGAGGGTACCTGCTTGTGGTCCTGAAAAGGTGATCATCGTATAACAAAACTGAGCCTCAGATCCGTCGGACTGGTTAACGAATTCGATGCCCACGATTTTCCACCACTTTGAGCCCTGTGCGCCGGTGAGTGCGCCGTGAGGACCAGTGGCAACAATCTTCGCCATGTTAGCTTTATCTGCCGGGGATACACGACCCACGGGGAGAGAGTCTACAGCCGAGGTTCGAATTGTAATGTAATCTGCCTCAGTGTCTGTACCTCCCTTTTTAGCAGGTAAGATAAAGGGTCGCTCCTTGGGGGCTTTGTAAACGCCTCCCGCCTCGAGGATGATTGTGTCACCGAACTGCGCAGCGTCCAGAGCGGCCTGCAAATTACCACCTGATTTTACAGTAATAGAACGAGCACTCTCAGAACCAACCCTACGAGGTCGTCCCCCTTGACCGGCTGATTTGCTTAGCCCACAACCCATTACCAGGACAAGGATGATGAGATTTATAAAGCCAGTAAGAACCAAGACTACTATTCCCACCTTACTGTTGTTACCTGACATAACAAGGATTGAGGGGGGCGGACTCTAATCGCTTCTCCGGCGGCGGCGTCGCCTTGCAAGTGCAACCAAGCCGGCGCCTAATAGGGTGAGCGTTGCCGGCTCGGGTACCGGTTCAGCGACATTGAAGGTGTAAGTAAAAGAATCGACTAGCTGACCACTTCTGGCTCCGCCAGGAATACTGAAATCCGGTGAATTGCCGAGGATGTCAATCGTGAGCGTAGCGGCATTCGTGCCCACGGTAGAGACTGTAAACAGTTGGGTGAAGGGCGGTGGAATAATTCCAAAAGCAGGAATCGAGAACTCCTGAACAATCGCCGCTTGACCTGCTTCCGCGAAGGTGATTCTCAGCGTTTGCAACTGACCATTAGCTGGAATTGTTCCGGTGATGTCCACGAGAAAGCTGATCTGCGGCCCGAATATTGTTGTGCCAGGATTCGCAAAAAGATCGACCCGGATGTCATTCTGCAACGCCACTACATTACTGAACATCAACGGATCGGCCTTGGTCTCCACGGCGGAAAACAAACAAAGCGCCAATCCCATGAGCGCCAGAATGAACCCTCGCGAAGCTCCGTTGCCACGCCTTGGATTAGGTTTTACACAAAGCTGTTTCATCTTTTTCTTGAAGCAGACCCAAGCCTAATAAAGCATTAATTCCTCGCTGTTACCACTTCTGCCCGGATTTACGCCATTTCAGCAGTCATGGAGGCTGATCCAATAGTACGCTATTTTTAGGAATTCGGGGGGAACAGCGTTCCAACCCGCGATATGTATCCACCACGTCGCGGGATTTGGAGTCTGTGATCCGGGGGGGACCGATTCAATTCCGAGTGATGTACCGCTGCCCTCAAAAACCTTGCGCAGTGTCCACCAGGCTCGGCGTGAATGATACGCTGAGGTTACAACAAGCAGGGACTTAAGGCCATTCGACTCGGAGTAGCGCCGTAACACTTTCACTTCAGTGTAGGTGCTATCAACTGGCTCGAACTCGATATCGATTCTGTCTTTGGGAACGCCGAGCCGCACTAACTCCGCGGTCGCCAACTCATAAAAGAAAGGATTGCGTTCCTCGACGGCAGACCAGCCGCCTTTATTATTGTCGTTAGTCAAGACAATTCTGTGTGCCCGGCCCATTCGGTAGAGTTCCGCTGCATATCTCGTTCGTTCTTTATAGGCTGCGCCTCCACTGAGTACGGCGATGGCATCCGCTTGTTGAAGTGGAACGCTGACAATTAGTATCCGCGCAGCCACCCAGGCACTCAACCACAGTAAGGCAATGGAGATTAGTAGTAGAAGAACTCTTCGTCGCAGGCTTAAGGTCAACGTATTACACGGTCGTCAAATTAACTCTCACCAACAGATCCCCTGATAGTTTTCCGATATCGAGCTGCTGTCGAACATCCGAACGAGATCTATTACGACTTGATCGTCTCTCAGCTTAGACTTGATATCGGTAAACTCATCCGCCTTGTTTCCGAGGACTATACAATCCGAGGTATCAAGCACTTCAGAAACAGTCGCTTTCATCAATTGCGATATATGCGGAATTTCTCGTTCGATGTAGACTTTATTGGCCCCAAAGAGTCGCGCAAGCGTTACATGCCGATCATATAGCGCCAGTTGCAATCCCTTGCCTATCAGCGACTCAATCAAAACGACCATTGGCGATTCGCGCAGATCGTCCGTGCCGGCCTTAAAACTGAAGCCAAGTACGCCCACCTTCTTTTTGCCCGAGCGCAAAATCATTTCGATGGCTCGTTCGATCTGGAGTCTATTGCTCGGCAGAATCGCGGACAGGATAGGCGTCTCAACATCGAGTTGCTTGGCTTTGTAGTTCATTGCTCGCAGATCTTTTGGTAAACAGGAGCCACCAAACGCAAATCCCGGCTTCAAATAATGCGGTGAGATGTTGAGCTTGGTGTCCCGGCAAAAGATCTCCATGACTTCATGACTATCAATTCCCAACCCCTTGCAAATATTCCCGATTTCATTTGCAAAGCTGACCTTCAGCGCGTGAAAACAGTTGCTCACATACTTGATCATCTCAGCGGATTTTACTGAAGTCACAACTACTGGAGCATCTACTCCCGCATACAATTGGCGGACAGTGTTTGCAGTTTGTTCATCGTCAGCGCCAATTAACGTAAAAGGAGGAGCATAGAAGTCAGAAATAGAAGAGCCCTCCCGCAGAAACTCGGGATTGATACAAACACCAAATCCCGCTCCCGCTTTGAGTCCGGAATATTTTTCGAGTGAAGGCACGACAACGTTTTCGACAGTACCGGGAAGCATTGTGCTCCGAATAACAATAATGTGACGGGTACTCTTCTGTTTGAGTGCGGCGCCGATTTCTTCGCACACCCGAGTCACATATGAAAGGTCAAGACTTCCGTTTGCGTTGCTCGGTGTACCCACACAAACGAGTGACACTTCAGAAGACTGCACTGCCATCACTGTGCCGGTTGTTGCCTTGAGTTTTCCAGCCCCGACCATTTCACCGATCAGCGAGTCAATACCAGCTTCGATGATCGGGCTGTTACCACGACTCACGATATCGACTTTAGTTGGATTTACATCAACGCCGATAACCTCGTGTCCCTGTTTCGCAAAACATGCCGCCGAGACACAGCCAACATATCCCAGTCCAAAGATACTTAATCTCATTCAGTTGATTCCGAGCGTTAATTATTGTCCGCAGCGAGTTGATTAGAGTTCGGCAGCAAACGT
>Ga0134128_10002605_pt1 | contig 22244 bp, 16 predicted proteins | sample KB31754_FD_96462 | JGI IMG/M metagenome (GOLD analysis project Ga0134128, IMG submission 96462) | Terrestrial soil microbial communities with excess Nitrogen fertilizer from Kellogg Biological Station, Michigan, USA - KB3-175-4 | ecosystem: Environmental > Terrestrial > Soil > Unclassified ... | reverse complement strand
CAGCGCCCGAAACACCGGGCGTATGGAGTAGATCTTGCCAGCGGCTAGCCGTCGGTCGTTCGCGACCAGAGCGTCTGCTGGTGCAAGGCTCAACTCGTACTCGTCCGCTTCAAGTCCATGCCCTGATTTAACTTTGGTCACGGGTGAATCCGGAAGAGCTGCGAGATCCTTCAATCGACGGGCAACCGTGGAGTGATCCACTCCCATGGCAACAGCCAAAGCACGGCAGCCAACTGCAACGCGGGTCTTCCCCGTCTTATGCGAGAACTCAAAGAGAGCGCGAAGCAGGAAGCGCAGGTAGATCCCGGAACGTTGCTTCGCCAAGCGAAGATCAAAGAGATCGAGCAGGGCACGCATGCGACGAATTTCGCCGTGAGTATCCCCCCGCTGTGAGTTAGTAGTGTCGTTTATGTGGCTTTTACGAACAGGTCCCTTCCTGAGCGGATACCCTTGTTTTTCTGCGAAATTTCGGGCCTTCGAGATCTCTGCGTCAATTCGTATCTGACGTGAATCCTGGTCCCGGTACTTCTGGTACAAAGCAGCAAGACCAGGAAACTGGCCATTGATGAGGCCTGTGTGGATTTGCTCGTCGCTCCACCCTGAGGCAACTAGCGAGCACATGGCGGCCATGCGGGCCTCTGAGGGAGAGGAATAGAGCCCTTCATATGAGGCTCCCTCAGCGATGGCACGAGCCAGAGACTTAGGGCGGTGATATTTGGGGGACGTACCGTAGGAGCGCGCCGGGGGTGCTGGCGGTGCTGCAGATGTCGGTCCAGTGGACGGCGAGGCAATGCCATGTGAGTCCATCTGAAGTGGAATCACTGCCTCCAAGAGCAGCGCTACTACTTCGGCGCTGTTGCGGATTTCGAAGATGGCGGCTGCGTGATCGAAATTGGTCACAAGCTCCTGGTAGCCACCGCTCTTGTGCCGGCTGCCAGGGACACGGATGCACCCATGTTTTGCAACACGGTGCGGTGAAGGGTCAAGGGAGTCCCACCACGTGCCTAGTTGTTCGACTAAGAAGCGTGCCAGCTGACAGTCCAGCGCTTCAGCGAGCGGGACATACACGTGGTGCCCTCCGGAAACGGAGCGATCTACGACGTAGAGCACATCCAAGGAGTCGAGCCAGGACTGGCATTCTTCAAGGTCACGGAGCATGCTGGCGTGTTTCGCATCGAAGTCCAGGCAAATGGTGGAAGCCGTGCCGGTTTCGGAGTAAATCATCACAGCGGCGGGCCTGGCAGGGGATGTGTCGCTGAGCACACGCTCATTACGAGGGTGGTAGTCCCCGGCGGCATTCAGGGTCCGAAAGCGGGGTCGACCCGCAATTTTCCCTGCAAATACGCGCCACAGCAGATCGGCGGAACCTGTGGGGTCGCTCGCAATACGGTATGTCCCTGTGGACACTACCGGTGCACTGTCGCTACTCTTAGTTATATCCATATGGGTGCTCCAGACAGTCTGGTGCCCTCGGATGGAGGCTCAACGGCCATAAAAGTCCCTTCGGGGTCTTATCGTGACGGTGGGTAAAACTGAAGATTGAGAGCGAACCACCTTTCCTTTCTTTTTGTGGGTGTTGTTCAAACAGCGAATTACAGGAGTTCCAACGGTCTGCGAAACCGGAAGAACTTAGGACCTCGAAAGTCCATTTCCTACATCGCTCGGTTGGCGCCGATGCGGTGTAGAAGACTTTTTGGTGAAGCGGATCAGTTGGCGCTGGTCCGCTTTCGCTTTTAACTATCCAGTTTTTCGGGGCTCCTCTTCGAGGAAGAGCTGGTCTTGGCGTGGCATAAAGGTAGGTACGCCATCGTCGTCTAAGGGCATGTTTTCCACGAGCGCGTCAAAGAATCCGCTGGCGCTCAAACCAGTACGGCTGGCTATTGCTTTGAACCGATCCCGGCTGCTTTGGGCAACCAAGTAAGTTGCCGTGACAGGCTTGACCCGGGAACCGTACGCGATACGGGGATGACCAGGTAGTGTACTCATGATTTAAAATCTACCCGAACCTACTTATAAAGATCATTAGATTTGGTGCGCGTGTCGTGCCTCAAATCAGAATCTTCGGTTCACTCGAAAACTCCGACTGATGAGATGTGCATCTTCACTCAGCATGACCGCCTGTTTCGGATTGGTTGGCCCGCACATGGGTAACACTTCTCCTGTACAAAAGCCCTGCGCTGAACTCTGCAACTTGCGCAACCGTCAATAAGTTTGAAGTGAGATCTCCGATGGCAACCGACCTCTGGCCTTCTATGAGCATTTGGGAAAGTGACTGTTGCCAGAAATTTGCATGCGCCACCCCGCTATAGCCGTGCCACATCAACAGCAGGTATTCAAACAAATAGGCTTCATCACCACCGTCCTGGAGATGAGGCACGATTGACGTGATCATGTCCTGGATGAGCCTCTCTTCACCTCCTTGGTACGTCTTCCCGTCGAAAGACGAGTAGAAACCTTCAAAGGCGGTTCTGCCCCCGGCAGCGTTATCAATGAGGTGTTCGAAGTTGCCGAGTACTTTCCACGCTCGTACCCCGCTCGAAAAGCTCGAATGAGCGATGCGAGTCGCGTTGTCTTGACGCTCAAGGGGGTTGTCTGGAATCAGCATGTAAGCAGCACGAGAACTAGCAATTAGCGCTGTACGCAGCAGTGATTCAACAGCTGTAACTCGATAGTTTAGGCCTGGTTGGTAGATCTCCCTTGCGCTATCCAAGCAAGACCAGGCATTGGCAAGCATAATGCTCGCCAATTGAGCAGGGTGGACAAGTGCGATTGTTGCTTGCTCATCAATTGCGAGATCGCTTCCAGGCTGGGCTGGGACAGAAGCACGAGAGATTTTCACGTGTAGAAGATCGATGAGCTTGATTGCTTCATCTAGGTTCTCTTGGTTCGTCGTTGTGAAGTGGTTGGCCATGAGATCAGGTTATGTCGAATGGGCAGCCTGACTGATCAGGCGGCCTTGACCGTCATCAGTCCTTTCCAGTGTGCGGTGTAGCGCGGGCTCATCATTTCGCGGCCATCTCCCCCGTCGGCCCATCCAGAATTCCAACAGGACCTAGGTCAATAGCCTTCACACCATGCTCACGCCGGATCTCCTGCAGCAACCCGCCAATACCCTTAGCCCAGAGAAAATAAGGTTCAAGGGTTGGCAGCATGTCCATAGACCTAAGATCACTGAGTACGATCCCGGCGCGGGCGTATTTCACCCTAACCAGAATCTTCGGCAACAACGTCTTTGCTGCCTTATTCATTCCACGCAGGAACGTACCGCTGGTCAGATGTGCCCCGGCCCAGACAGGCCCGCCACGGTTGACTCCGATCCAATGCGGTACTTGGAGGCTTTCTGCCCAGAGGCATTCCGGGCCGCAGCAGCGACGTGACTGCCCACAGGCGGCCAGTCGCTGGTGGCCACACCTTGGGCTTAGCCGTGGCCGCACATGGGCATTTCTTCTTGGCCGCTATCATCTGTGAATTGAGATGTCCGTGATTTTCGGCGTATTCAACTGTCAATTTTAGGGCGGGGGAGCGGCGCGGATCCTTGCTTGCTAGACGCTCATCGTGGAATGACAAGTGGCGGTTTTTGAGGCGATGACGAGAGTATGTTGCCTTCAATGTTCATTTCTGAAAACCAGCCTCAATAGCTAGAGCACAGGCCTTCCTAATCAACGATCGCGGTCATACTGCGAAAATTTGGTGAAGTTTCCAAATTTCTGACATAGCTGCTGTAATCGGAACAGCTGAATAGGCCGCCGAACATGGCATATTTGGGTCATATCACCACGCTCGACATAAAAAATGAGGTTATTCCAGATGGCGCTTTCTGATCGTTACTCAGTGCTGTTTGAACCTGTGCAAGTAGGTCCGAAAACGGCAAAAAACCGCTTCTGGGCGACGCCACACGCCATCGGCTTTTCAAGCGATCACCCGGGTTCCGCGGCAGCATACCGTGCGACGCGCGCAAAGGGCGGCTGGGGTGTTGTCTTCACCGAGGCAACAACGATTGCCCCGGAGATGGACAAGACCCCCCATCGCATGAGTCGGCTATGGGACGAGGGGGACGTTCGAAACCTCCGCCATGTCGCATCCGCGATCAAGGACAACGGTGCGCTTGCCGGCATCGAGCTCGAATACAATGCGGCCGTGGGCTTCATGACCGAGGGCCGCGGATTGACGCCCCGCAGCGTTGTTTCCACCCCGGGCGAGTCTGCGCTGTCTGTTCCGTACGCCGGGGGCCTCATCGAACTCGGCAAGGAAGGTATCGAGGAGATCAAGCAGATCTACATCGGTGCCGCACTTCGGGCTAAGGACGCTGGATTCGACCTCATCACGTTCCACTGCGGCCATGCCGCGTCGATTCTTGCGCACTTCCTGATTCCCTACTACAACACCCGCGAGGATGAGTACGGCGGATCGCTCGAGAACCGCGCGCGCTTCGCCCGCGAGATGCTCGAAGCGGTGCGCGAGGCCATCGGCCCCGAGATTGCCATTGGGCTGCGCCTGGGCGTCGATACCCTGGACGGTCCCTTTGGCCTCGGCGACCGGGGAATCCGTGCCAATGGCGATACCCCGTTGTTCATCGAGCACCTCGATGACCTCGTCGACTACTGGGATTTCGTGATCGGCGGCTTCGACTGGGCGCAGGATGCACAGTCCTCGCGTACAGTCGGCGAGAACTTCGAGAAGCCCTACGTCGACGGCTTGAAGCAGTACACCACCAAGCCTGTCGTGAACGTGGGTCGCCTGAACAGCCCCGATACCATGGTCGACATCATTAATAGCGGGCAGTGCGACTTCATCGGGGCGGCACGTGCCGGAATCTCTGATCCGTACCTGCCGGAGAAAGTTCGCACCGGTGGCATCGAAAACATTCGCGAGTGCATCGGCTGCAACATCTGCGTGTCGCGCGACATGGGCAATGCGCCAATTGCGTGCACCCAGAATGCCGCCACGGGTGAGGAGTTCCGCCGTGGCTGGAACCCCGAGATGTTCACACAAGCCAAGAACCACGAGAACGACGTGCTGATCATCGGTGCGGGTCCCGCGGGAATGGAATGTGCGGTGGTGCTTGGCAAGCGCGGCATGCGCAACGTGCACCTTGTTGATGCCTCCCCAGCACTCGGCGGCAGCATTACCTGGGCATCGAAGCTCCCGGGTCGCCACGAATGGCGCCGTCTGATCGAATACCGTGAGCACCAGCTCAGCCAGCTCAGCAATGTCGAGGTGATCCTCGATACCAAATTCAGTGCCGAGGATGCTCTCGACTACGGCGCGGGCATCATCATCTTGGCCACCGGTTCACACTATTCGCGCAACGGAATCGACCCGAACAACCGCCTGCCCTTCGGCCTGGAGCCGGCCTTCGGCGATCGGCTGCTCACCCCCGAGCAAGTGCTTCGCGACGACGTCCCGGTTGGAAAAAGAGTGGTTGTTGTCGACTCCGACGGCTACTTCATGGGCCCCGGCATTGCCGAGATGCTCGCGAAGAACGGACACGAGGTCGTTCTTGCCACCAAGGGCGAGCACATCGGTGAATACCAGCGCTACACTCGCGAAATCACCCACACGATGAAGGACTTGCTCGAACTCGGCGTCAAGCTGCGGACAGAGACCTCAGTGACCCCCGCCGGGGCTTCGAGTGTCACCCTGGCAACTCCCTACCGCGAGGCCGAGACCGTCGAGTTCGACAACATCGTGCTGGTCGGTACCCGCAGCTCCGACAACGGCATCTACCAGCAGCTGCAGGAACGTCGCGGCGAGTGGGAAGCAAACGACATCTCGGCGGTGCACAGCATCGGCGACAGCGTGCGACCGCACCTCATCGCGGAGGCAATCTTCTCCGGACACCGCCTGGCCCGCGAGATCGACAGCCCGAATCCGATGAAGCCGCTGCCCTTCATCCGCGAACGCCGCATTATCGGCAGCAGCGAGGCCGACTATGAGCTCGGCGCCCGTTCTTTGCTGCCGCTCTACCCAGTAACCGCCCCCAAGAGTTTGGAAAAGACATGGTAAACGTGGCACGTAATGTACTGATCACCGGCGCAGGCAGCGGCATTGGTGCCGCTGTGGCGGCCGAATTCGCCCAGAAGGGTGACCACGTCCACCTGCTCGACATTTCGGCCGAGCGCCTTGCCGCTGTGGCCGCGGAACTTCCGAGCGAGTTGGTGAGCACTTACACGGTCGATGTCACCGATTTCGACGGCGTCGCGGCGGTGGTTGCCCAGATCGCGGCCAAGGGCACGATTGATGTGCTTGCCGGTTGTGCAGGGGTGTTCGATGGCCTTGCCGGCATCGAGACCACCACCCGCGAGTTGTGGGATCGCATCATCGACATCAACCTCACCGGTACCTTCAACGTGGTCAAGCCGGTCGCGACCGAAATGATCAAGCAGGAGGCGGGCAGTATCGTGCTCATCGGATCCATCGCCGCATCGCGCGCCTTGCCCGACGGCCTGGCCTACGACGCCTCGAAGGCAGCGCTCGAAGGCATGACCCGCAGGCTCGCCGTCGATCTGGGGCAATACGGCATCAACGCCAACTTGGTTGCCCCCGGCGTGGTACGCACGAGCATCCGCGCAACATCCGAGGAGATCCTCGGGGACATCGTGCCGGACACGAATACCGGTGTCGGCACGAACCCCGAGCTGATGAAGATGCTGATCCCGCTGCAGCGCGGAGGGCTTCCGTCCGAGATCGCCGCGACCGTGTACTTCCTAGCCAGCGAGGGTGCAGCGTATATCAGCGGCGACATCATCCATGTCGACGGCGGCTGGATCGCGGCCTAACCGGCCGCCCGAATAGAGAGCACGATCGTGACACTGAAACTTCCTGAGGGCAAGCGCCTGGCGATCTCCCTGAGCCCCGACTTCGATGCTCACAGCGTGTGGATGGGCTCCTTCCGAACCAACTCGCAAATGGCTCTTTCGCGCGGTGAATTCGGCGCCGAGGTCGGTGCCCCTCGATTGCTCGACACCTTTGATCGGTATGGGATCACAACCACGTGGTGCATTCCAACCCACACCATGCAGACGTTCCCCGAGGCAGTGGCAGCGGTGATGGACCGCGGCCACGAAATCGCGGCGCACGGTGTCTATCACGAATTTGTACCGAAGCTCGGACTCGAGGAAGAGCGCCGCCTCATGGAACTGCAGATGAGGCTGCACGAGGAGCTCATCGGCAAGCGACCACGCGGATACCGTTCTCCGGCGCTGGATGTTTCTGACTACACGTTCGATATCCTGCACGAGTTCGGCATCGAGTGGGACTCCTCGCTGATGGGGCGGGACTTCTATCCCTACCACCCGCGGATTGTCACCAAAATCGACCTCGAACACGGGAACGAGTTCAGCGACCCCTCGCCGGTGCTCGAATTCCCTGTCTCCTGGGCGCTGGATGACTTCCCCGAGCTGGAAATGCTCAAGGGCAACGCGACCCAGCAGTCGAACGAGGTAGTCCTGCAACGTTGGAAGGACTCCTTCGATTTTGCCTACGAGCGCTGCCCCGGCGGCATGATGTCTTGGACCCTGCACCCGCAGACCATTGGCCGTTCACACAACCTGCTGATGCTCGAACGTTTCATTGAATACATCCTCGAGCACGATGGGATCTGGTTCCCCACGATTTCCGAAGCGGCCGACACCTGGACCGATTCAGCTTTCTAGTCAAGGCAATACTTTATTCGCGAAAGGGCGATAATGGCATCGCGACACATTACAGCAGGCCTTACCGAGGACCACACGGCTCTTCGCGAAATGGTGCGGGACTTCGTTGAACAACGGGTAATCCCCACCGCCAGCGAACGAGAGGCCAAGGACGAGTATCCGGCAGACCTTATTCCAGAGCTTGCCGAGTTAGGCATGTTTGGGATTTGCGTTTCCGAGGAATTCGGTGGATCCGCCATCGACTATGTGAGCTACGGGCTTATCTTTGAGGAGCTGGCGCGAGGCTGGATGGCACTGGCCAGCCTTGTGTACACGACAAGTTCGGGTGGTTACCTCATTAGCGCCTTCGGCACCGACGAGCAGAAGCAGCGCTTCCTGCCCGGTATCGTGGCTGGCACACGGATGAGCGGTATCGCGATGACCGAGCCCTCCGCAGGCAGCGACCTGAAGCAGATCAAGCTCACTGCACGCCGCGAGGGTGAGAACTACATCCTCAACGGATCGAAGATCTTCATCACCCACGCCCGGCATGCAGATCCGCTGGTGGTCATGGTGAAAACCGATCCCACCATTGAACCGGCGCACCGCGGCGGCATCAGCCTGATGCTTCTGGAACAGAACACCCCGGGGGTGAGCTATGGAAATGATTTCGAGAAGCTTGGCCACCGAGGTCTCGAGTTGTGCGAAGTCATTTTTGAAAACGCCGTCGTGCCCGCCGCCAACCTGCTCGGTGGGACGGACGGTCAGGGCTTTTACCAGATGATGGACGCTCTGGACCGCGGCCGCATCTATATGGCCGGGGCCTCGACGGGCATGGCTCGGGCGAGCCTCGAGCTTGCCTTGAGTTACTCAAAGCAACGCGAGACGTTCGGAAAGCCGATCTCTGAGCACCAAGCCATTCAGCTGAAGTTGGCCAACATGGCGACCAAGGTGGAAGCCTCGCGTCTGCTCTATATCAACGCGGCGCTCAAGACCGAGGTCGATGGTCGAGCGAGTGCCGAGTCGGCCATGGCGAAGGTATTCGCCACTGAAACCGGCTTGGAGGTAACCTATGACGCGATGCAGGTCCTTGGAGGGTTCGGCTACGTCAAGGAATTCCCCATCGAGCGCTATTTCCGCGATTCGGCTTTGATGCCAATCGGTGAGGGGTCGAACGATATCCTGCGCATGGTGTTGGCCAAGGAGCTTCTGGCCAACACCGATTAGGCCCGTGATGTTGCGGGACGTGATTCCCAGATGTCCCGCAACATCGTTGGAGTAAGGATAGCCTCGGTATTTCGCGGGGGACTTTCCTTTTGGCATCTTTGGCAGCGACTGGGACGATGGCCTGCCCGCCGGGAACTTCGCAGGGACCGTTGATGATCGTGCCGGGACCGCCGCCGGTGAACGGCGGTATGCGTCTGGGCTCTCCACATAACCGGAGTAGTCCGAACGACCGTGGTGCCAAGGACGATCAGCCCGGGGGCGCCCGAGGTGAGGGAATGTCCCTGTTTCAGCGGCGGCGTGGGATGTTCCTTCAAAGGCTGGCGCAGTTCGATCTGGTCTTGGTACCGCACGGGGCGGCGGCGCACCGCGAGCTGGCGAACTCCGCGGAACAACAGACCGCCGCTCCGTGAGCCACTGCGGTTGAACCGGAAGAAGAATTCATCCAGGTAGCTGGCCAGATGCAGCGGGTGAACCGCACCTTGGTGGGTGCCCAGCAGCAGCCATCGATTGGTCAGCGCTCCTCCCCGGTGGATCGCCGGGGAGCAGCCCGCGGGGTCTTCTCCGCGGGTAGACGGCCGCGCTGGCTATGATGCTCAGGAACTTTCCCGCATGTCCTGATGCCGCGGTACCCGCTCCAGCCATCCGTAACGACCGTGGATCCGAGATCTCGGTAGCGACGCAGGCCAGCACCTTCTTTCCGCATGCGCGCCCGCCCGCCATCCCCGGCTCGTGGCCACCGATGAAGGTTTCATCGACTCCGACGATGCCGGCCAGTGGCCTGAGGCCGGGCTGGGCCAAAAACGACAGGAACCGGTGCAGCATCGCCCATGCACTTTCGCAGAACCCGAGCTGCATGGCCCGCTGGAGGGGCAACGCGTATATCCCGTACTTTGCCGTTGCGAAATGCCAGCAGGCAGTGAACCGTACCGTCGAGGGCATCCGGGTTCCGTGACAGATCGTCTCGACGGTGACCGACGTTCGGCGGGAGCAGCTGGAACACATCCACCGCCCGGTACCGAGCTTTCATCCGGCGGATGCCCCGCATCGCGGGCTGTTGAAGCCGGTCGGCCAGCGCAACCAGTCCGAGACGTTCAGGCAGTCTGCGTCTGTGGCGAACCATGCCTCGAGCCCACCTACTGACCCAGCCGGCCCAACTGTTCACTTGCAGACAGCGGCCATCTGGCACCCAAAAAATCACTAGCCGCTACTGCAAACTGAAACGAAACGAGGTTCACAGCCCGAAACCGATGCTTCGCAAAAATCGATTTCGGATGCTCATAAGTACCATTTGCCCGTCACGTAGCCATATATGCACGTTTTTTGAAAACTCATGTTCCGTATATGGAGAATTTCCAGTCTCAGCCTCGACGGTTGGGCAGATTCCAATTGAGGTAGCCGGTGACGCGAAGGTATTTTTGATCAATTGTTAGCGGGATCGGGGCTTCCGCCCGACATGTTACTGAACCCAGTTGTATGGGGCACAAGCGCTGGGTCCGATGCGCGGCGCACAAATCAAAGACGATTTGAATACAAAGGAGCAAGTATGAACACGAAAAATCGCGGTAAGCGACTGACTATTCTATGCGCCGCGGCAGTCTCGGCGATGCTGCTAATGACAAGCTGCACACCGACGGAGGCGGGCGTCAGTGCCGTTGAGGACGTCAATCCCAAGCTCGCGGAAGCCCTGAAAAGTGAAGGCACCATAGAATTCGCCGACAATCTGTACTTAGAGAGCTCAGTCCAGGCGCACCTGATGTCCAAAGTCGTGAACGAACTCGGCGGTGATGCGAAAGTTATCCAGGGTGGGCCAGCCGAGACGCTGGCGGCCATGGACAAAGGCCAGCCAATTGTGATGTTGGATATCTGGAAGTGGCAGTACCCCGAACTTTGGAAGAAATACGTTGAAGATGGGGGAACGGTCCTGGAAGTAGGCACGTCGGATTACACGGGCGAGGAAGGCTGGTATGTCCCAACATATGTCATCAAAGGAGACCCGGAGCGTGGCATTGAAGCATCCTGCCCCGGCCTTCCGGATTGGGAGGCATTGAACGAATGTGCCGACGTTTTTAGCACGGCAAAAACGGGGTCTAAGGGACAATACATGTCCGGAGCTGAGTCTTGGGCATTGCACTATGGAGACCCACAGCGCATAAAAAACCTGAACCTCGACTACGAGATGGTCTTCGCCGGGTCAGAAGCATCGCTCTTCGCTGAGCTCACCCGTGCCTACGAGCAGGGCGAACCTTGGCTCGGGCTTATGTGGCGCCCCAATTACATGACCACTAAATATGATCTCACCCGTGTGGATTTCCCCGAACACACTGATGAATGCTGGGGCGAAACGTATGCCTGCCAATGGCCCAATACTGAAATTTTTCAGATTGCATCTTCTGTAGTTAAAGCCGATCATCCTGCTGTTTGGGGAATCCTGCAAAACTATAGCCTGAACGATGAGCAGCTGCGGCAATTGCAATCTTTGGTTATCGATGAAGGCATGACACCAGCAGAGGCAGCTGAATCCTGGATGAAGGACAACCGAGAAATATGGACGCAATGGATCTAGAAAGCCACACTGTGGTCCGACCAGTATCGGGAGTTAGTACCTCGCTTGATACGACTAGTTCTCACCACGGTTTGGGTTCGGCTGAAGTGCATCCGGACCCGAACCTTGGGCAGGGGGCGACACCGAAGTCTCATCGAACCAGGAGAGCGTTCCGATGGCACGCGTGGCACATTATAGCTGCTGTATTATCGCTCACAGTAGTCTCAGCATTGGTATGGGGCAATAGCGGTTTCCCATCCATATTTCGGATCCCGCTTGGCACCGCCTTCCAAGGTGCGTTCGTCACATTCTCCGAGAACGCACCTTGGGCCTATGAGCCGTTCGCAAATCTTATGGATGCGTCCTACGAGACGTTGCTGGACAGTTTGGCCGGCGTTTCCCCGCCGGTGTTCGTCGCAGCGATGGTTTTGACCGTGGGCTACTTCCGAGGTGCCAATTTGGCGATACTTACGCTCATAACCTTTGCCTGGGTCATATTCACTGGCCTTTGGGATTACACAATTCAAACTGTTGCATTCATGCTCGTGGGTATTCTAGCTTCGTTCGTTTTCGGGCTTATCCTGGGGGTTTTGGGATCAATAGGCCCGAAAACCAACGCGGCAGTTCGCATAATGCTGGACGCGATGCAGGCGTTCCCCGCGTTCGCATACTTTGTGCCAGTCGTATTCCTGTTTGGGATGGGCAACACCGCAGCTCTAGTCGTCACTGTAATTTGGGCATTGCCACCACTCGCCCGCATGACAAGTGTCGGCCTCCGAAACGTGTCTCCCGAAGTTCTAGAAGCAGCGGTCTCGGTTGGAGCGAATCGATGGCAGATCTTGTCAGGTGTGAAACTCCCGATGGCGGCACCCAGTATGCGCGCCGGCACGAATCAGATGATTATGTATGTAATTTCGATGGCCACGATGTCTGCAATGATCGGTGCTTCTGGCTTGGGAGCGCCGGTGTGGAGTGGACTGAGTCGATTGGCGTTCGGGGATGCCTTGGAGGGCGGCATAGCCTTGGTGCTGCTTGCCATCGTTGTAGACAGAGCGACTTCACCACGGCACAAGACACTGAAACGACCTCACTCCGGAGACACCACTTCGAGCCGGAGGCTTCGGTCCCTGCGGTTCTTCAGTGCACGATTTGGGATGGGACATGCATTCGGCCTCGTCCTCCTCATGACTGTCACCGCCACTCAGGTTTTCCGTGGTCCGTGGCAGAATTTCGCAAAGCCATCTTGGGGTACTCCTCTTAGCTTGCGGGAGCCGGTGGATGGGGCGGTGCAGTGGCTGACTATTGTCTTAGGTCCGACGCTCGACTCGTTCACTGCTGTGATTCAGCAGTATGGCCTTAACGTACTGGGCAACTTTTTCGGGGCGATTCCGTGGCTAGCGGTGCTCTTGTCCACCGCAGTCTTGGGAACGATCCTCGCGGGGAGATATATGGGGCTACTGCTTGGGATAGGAGTACTGCTCATTGGTTGCCTGGGTATGTGGGAGTCAACTGCGCAGACTTTGGCTGTTGTGACCACTGCGCTCGGCCTGGTTATCATCATCGGATTCCCCCTGGGTGTACTAATGGGGACGAGTAAAATCGTTGCCTCCATAATGCGTCCGATATTGGACGTGTGGCAGACTCTCCCCGTATATCTCCTAGTCATCCCTGCAGTCATGGTTCTTGGAACGGGCGAGGTAGCGGCGGTTTTTGCCACTTTCGTTGCCGCAGCCCCGCCGATGATCCGATATACCAATGCCGCCCTGCGGGGTGCAGACACTGAAGTTGTTGAAGCTGCACTCATTTTCGGAGCTAGTCCTGGTCAGATTTTGCGACAGATCCGAATCCCCATGGGGCTACAAACAATCATGGTGGGTCTCAATCAGTCGCTGCTGATGGCACTTGCGATGGCGGTGGTGAGCGCGATGATCGGCGCGCCCGGTCTTGGGGGCGACATCCTCATGTCTGTCGAAAGGGCCAATCTGTCACTCGGAATCGAGGCAGGATTGGCCATGTTCCTCCTTGGCGTAATTTTGGATCGATTGTTCGATGGTTCCGCGCGATTTGTTGCTTCCGCAAGACATTCTTCGGTCACTATTGGAAAGGCTGCATAATGACGGCAAATAATCTCCTCGAGCTAGAAAAAACTACGACTGGATCGGCACTTGCCGTGAGAAATCTTTGGAAGGTATACGGCCAACACCCGAAGCGCGTCGTCGGAGAGATCGAATCCGGGCAACAGCCTGCCTCGCTCGATAAGCATGTTATGGCTGTACGAGACGTATCTTTTGACGTATCGCCCGGTGAAACCTTCGTGGTGATGGGCCTGTCAGGAAGTGGGAAATCGACTCTCGTCCGATGCCTGACGCGACTTGTCGAGCCAACGGCGGGTTCGGTGACCATGGATGGTGTCGAGATTCTCGGAATGCCGCCAAAACAGTTGGCAGAATTGCGCCGAAAAGACTGGGCCATGGTTTTCCAGCATTTTGGCCTGCTCCCTCACCGACGGGTCCTGGATAACGTCGCCTACAGCCTAGAAATCAGTGGTGTACCGCGCAGCGTTCGTGATGCCCGCGCAGCTGAAATGATCGAATTGGTGGGGCTGGAAAAGGTGGGTCATAAGTTTCCCCACGAGCTCAGCGGCGGTATGCGTCAGCGTGTTGGACTGGCCCGCGCATTGGCGGTTGGCCCGCGGCTACTCTTGCTGGATGAACCATTTAGCGCCCTTGACCCACTTATCCGCACGGATTTGCAGGATGAACTATTGCGGTTGGCAAAGGACCTAAACCAAACGTCAATTTTCATTACTCATGACCTAGCGGAGGCCCTGAAAGTCGGCGACCGGATCGCGATAATGAGAGACGGCCAATTGGTTCAAATCGGCACTCCCGAGGAAATAGTATTCAGCCCTGCCGATGACTACGTTCGCAGATTTGCCGCCGAGGCGCCTCGAGCAAAGCTTGTCCGAGCGGGTGCCGTCGTTAAGTCAGCGCTAGTGGCCACTCCCTCGGACTACCCGACAGACGTATTGGTTAAGCTGGAACGAGCAAAACGCGACGTCGCCATTATCGAGGGCCAGGACGGAGAAGGACCTCGTCTGCTCACAGAGCGCCAACTACTACGAGCCCAAATAGAAAGTCTTCGGCTCGGGGATATTGTTCACAGTTTCTGCGCAACCGTGAATGAAGACGCGAAACTGAGTGTAGTCATGGAAATGCTCGTTGAAACCGGCAAACCAGTCATCGTCCGATCTCTATCTGGGCAGACATTGGGGTACGCGGATGAGGCTGCGGTGGTGAAGGCGCTCACGATTTCGCCAGCGACGGTGTAACAGTAGTCGTTGGTGCCGAGATCTGAGACTGTTGGTCACATCCGACGACATGATGGTGCCGGCGCTGGCCGGTGCCCGCCATTGACCATTTCTTCAGCTGGATCTGGTACAGAGAAGCTGTTTAGGGCGTGGGCGGCGCCAGCTGGATTTGCTTCCGCTGCCCACGATGTCAATAAAAACCACATTCTATGACAGCGGTTCCTCTCTCGAGACACTCGATAAAAGACAGCAAGTAGAGACCCGGAGGCTTCATCCCTCGTGAGGCAGTGCTGGGCGCGCTGGTCGCGCAAACTTGTCGTCTGGCGCCCACGCGCGATCGCTTGAACCAGCACAGTTATTGCTCCCCGACACCCACAGACCCCCAGAAGGACACGTATGCCTATTCATCTCTCCCATTGGGGCGCTTTTGAAGCGGAATCGGACGGATACGCGCTGACCTCCGTGCGTCCGTGGAAGCAGGATCCAGATCCCAACCACATCTATAGGAACGTCGCCAGCGCGCAACACCACCCGGCACGCCTCTTGCGACCGGCAGTCAGGGAAGGGTGGCTGAGGAATGGACCTGGGGGGAAAAATCGGGGAGACGAACCGTTTGTAGAGGTCAGCTGGGAACGTGCCATCGGCCTGGCCGCGGACGAACTCGAACGCGTGTACCGGGAACGTGGTTCCTCCGCCGTTTATGGCGCGTCCTATGGGTGGGGCAGCGCAGGCCGTTTTCATCATGCGCAGAGCCAAGTCCATCGGTTCCTTAACGTGCTCGGTGGCTATGTGGCTGGCAGGGGCGATTACAGCTATGGGTGCTCAGGGGCCCTTCTGCCTCACGTGATCGGCAAGAGTCCGGGCGATATCACCGCCCAAGCCACTTCCTGGGATGTCCTCGAAGCGGAGACGGATCTCGTTGTCGCGTTCGGTGGACTGTCGGAAAAGAATTCCTCCTCTGGACCCGGGGGCATCAGCAGGCATCGTGGGCGCGAGGCAATCGTGAGTGCCCGTAAGCGTGGCTGCGAGTTCGTCTCGATCAGCCCTATCGCCGATGACACCTTCCCGGAAGCCGAAGCCGAATGGATAAGCTTACGACCGGGAACGGATGCTGCCCTCATGCTTGCCCTGGCGTTCGTCTTGGACGCAGAACAACGGGTAGATCTTGACTTCGTGAAGCGCTACACATCTGGCTTCGAGGTTTTTCGCGAGTACCTCCGGGGAGACCGGGATGGGCAGCCGAAATCGCCCGAATGGGCGGCCGCCATCACCGGGCTCCAAGCGACGAGCATTCGATCGCTGGCCCGGAAAATGTCCGGACGCCGAACCATGATCAACCTCAGTTGGTCCTTGCAGCGGCAACAGCATGGGGAACAACCAATCTGGCTCGGAATCACGCTGGCCGCCATGCTAGGACAAATCGGGTTGCCGGGTGGAGGCTTTTCCCATGGATACGGATGCACTGCCGACATCGGGATGCCCCGCCGAGTGGCGAGCGCACCGTCATTTTCCCAGGGAAAGAATGGTGAATCGAATTTCATTCCGATGGCCCGTATCGCCGACATGCTCCTGCATCCGGGCGAGGAATATGACTTTGACGGACAGCGCCTCAAATATCCGGACATCGAGCTGGTGTACTGGTGCGGAGGCAACCCCTTCCATCACGCCCAGGATCTGGCTCGGCTCCGGCAGGCCTTCAAAGCCCCCGGGACAGTGATTGTGCATGAGCAGTTCTGGACTGCGACTGCCCGCCACGCAGATATTGTCCTTCCGGCTACGATGACGATTGAACGGGACGATTTCGGGGCCGGAAGAAACGATCCGATGTTCTTTCCGATGCCCGCACTCACCGTGCCGGCTGGTGAAGCCCGCGATGACTACGCCATTTTCTCAGCATTGGCCTCGAGCCTTGGGCGTGGAGATGAATTCACCGAAGGACGCAGTGTGGATCAATGGTTGCATCACCTGTATGACCGCTGGCGTTCCCGCCTGCGCGAGGCGGGACACAACGTCGTGGATTTCGAGACGTTTTGGGCGAGTGAGGGAATCCAGATCCCGGTGGACGAACCAGATCAGGTTCTGATGCGGGATTTCCGGGAAGATCCGGTGGGCAGTCCCCTGGGCACGGCAAGCGGCAGGATTGAGATCAATTCGGAGACGATCGCCGGCTTTGACTATGCAGATTGTCCAGGGCACCCAGTGTGGCTCGAACCCGACGAGTGGAACGAGAATCGCGAATCGCGTTACCCGCTTCACCTCGTGGCTAACCAGCCCAAGACACGACTTCACAGCCAACTCGATGTGGGCGCGTACAGTCAAGAGAGCAAGGTGCACGGTCGAGAACCGGTCCGCATGTGTTCTCTCGATGCTGCCGCGCGTGGACTCGCTGATGGCGACGTCGTGCGGATCTACAACGACCGGGGCAGCTGTTTGGCCGGATTGGTCGTTTCGGACGCACTGCGTGAAGGCGTTATCCAACTCTCCGCCGGCGCGTGGTACGACCCCGATCCCGAGGATCCCAGTCACTGTCGGCATGGCAACCCCAATGTCCTGGTTGCGGATCGTCCCACTTCCCGCCTCAGCCAGGCTACGACTGGCCAGCACGCCCTCGTCGAGGTCGAGAAGTTCACGGGCGAACTGCCTAGGCTGACCGTCCTCGGCCCCCCGGATTTTGTTCCATACCGGCCCGGAACGGATGGGGGAACGCCGTAACAGGAAAGAAGGCCGGCCCCTCGGGACCGGCCTTCTTGCTCGCTTTGAGAGGCAACGGGCGGAATCTACTTCCGCTTGAACATCACGTTCCACTGGCCTTCTTGGCATACTTCTCCGCGCTGGTTTCGCACCTTGACGTCGAAGACGACAATTCCACGATCGAGCTTGGAGCGCGAGGGGCGCACCTCGGACACCGTTTCCTCCACGTAGATCGTGTCGTTGACGAGGACGGGAGCCAGCATGTTCCAGGTCATGCCAAGAAACGCGATGGCCGTTTCGGTTTTGATGCCCAAGGTCGACTCGAGGCCGGTCGCAATGGCAAACACTCCAGGTCCGTGGAAAATCCGGCCACCGAACTGAGTCGTTTTGGCATACTCTTCATCGATATGAAGCGGATTGAAATCTCCGGAGATGCCAGCGAAGGCTGTTAGTTCAGCATTGGTGATAGTGCGCTTAGGCGAAGTCCAACTCTGCCCAACTTCGAATTCGTCGAAGTACATCCCAATTCGGATGGAGGTTGTTGCGGCTAGTTCTGTCATCAGATTGCCTTCCTTTTGAAAGTGGTTCATACGGAATTCTTCTGGAGAAGGTCACCTGCCATGAATGTACGATTAACGAAGATCATGCCAATCATCTGTACTTTCTCTCAAGGTGGCGGGTTTGGGTTAATCCCGAGAGCCCATAAGAGGGACACCGAAGATTGGGCTCTTACTAGTCAAGAACGTTTTCTCGTCCGGAAACGCATTGGCTGATTTCCCTAAGAGCGGGTGGGCGAGGTTGGTGCCGCATAGACGGCGAGGATGCGGATTTCGCGCGAGTAATGGTCCCGAGCAGACCGGTCTGGCACCCAATTGAGGACAGCGTGCCAAATAGATGGTTGTCACGATTTTGCGCCAGCTGCCGGTCAACTTCAACCGGACAACTTCAATAGATTTTCAGCGACGGAGCGTGAATTCAATAGTTCTTCAGCGCCGGGGCGTAAGAGGTAGCGGACTAAGACCAGACCGGCCCATGGCCAATTGGGCCTATGTCTCGAAGGGCAGCAGGAAATACCGGCTGAACCGTGGAATCCAATGCGTGATCCCCGAAAAAGTAGACCAGAAGGCCGATCAGAAGCGCGAGGGAAACGTGGGCGGGCAGTCAAATACTGCAAGGATGCCTACGAGCGGCGCAACAATGTCGAGCGAATCTCCAACACCCCAGGCCGTGGCACAGGCCTGCCACCAGGGTGCCTTGCTCACGCTGAACTACCGCCCCGCTGTCGCCATACGTGCTGTGCTCATCTGGAGGGTGATAATCGAGGAATCCGACGTAGGAGACACGCCCTAGTAGCTTCTTGCCCCTGGAGGCTTGACGGCCGTGAACTGAGACGAAGGTTGTCGGGACAACGGTGGAGCGATTCCCAGCTCCGTGATGCCGTCGCTGGTACCTAGCTTGGCTTGGTTTGCGACCTTGACGTTTCGTTGGCGGCCTTGGAGATCAACGAGATCGAGCGACATGATGGCGAGAAACAGGGAAGCGATGGCAGCCGGGTGGGTAAGCTTTATCTCCAGCAATTCTTCGACTTTCGCCAAACGGTAACGCAGGGTGTTGTGATGGATGCCGAGGGCGTCAGCCGTGGCATTGGTGTTTTGTGCGTGTTCGAAATACCGGCGGAGTGCCTCCAGCATTGGTTCGCGTTCAAGGAGCGGAGCCAGGAAAGCGCGAGATGCTTCCACCATGCGCTCGAGACCGACGGAAGCAAAAACTCGGGTGGCAAAATCAAACTGCTCGAAAGCCATGCGTGGCTCATCATGTCGACCCGCCCTGATGGTTCGAATAGCGATTAGCGCGTCGGCGTAGGAGCTCGAGATATCGCCGATGCCGTTGATTTCCCTGCCGATGCCAAATATCAGCGGCCGCATCGAATCTTGGTTGATTCGAAGTAGGCGTGTGATGGTCTCGGCGTTCGCCTGCACCAAATAGATGGCTGTGGAATCACGCGAAGTGATGAGGTAGGCCGTATCTGCTTCCTCGAGTGCCAGCTTGAGGGGCTCCTGAAGCTGGCGCAACGATGCGCGCGATGCAGGCCGCGGTTGCGAACCAGTCGAAGCAACCACGACTCTCAGCGAGGCCTTGAAATCGAATCCAAGCGCTCCCAACCTGCTGGCAAGTTCAGGGGAGTCGGGTTTGGAGCTCAAGACGAGGGCCTCGTCGAATACCGAAGCACGGATTGCGTTTTCTTGTTGTTGTGAGGCGATCTGCATGCGGTGCGCAGTCTCGACGAGCGTGGCGACAATATGCATGGCCGCGGTCTCTTGGCTATTTGGAAAGTCACCTCGACGTGCGGCGACCACCAACCAACCGATGCCGCGTTGATGGGTGGGTTCCGGACCTTTCAGGCGGATTGCGTGCCCCTCCCAGCCTTCGACAGAGACGTGCTGCGTGGAAGCTTCCGTCTTGCGAATCTGCTCCAGAAAGAGGCTGAGTGGAAGGCTGCCGATGCTCTCCCTGACGCGTCCCTGTCCGTCGATTACAAGACATACCGCATTCGTCTGTCGCTGGAGTCGCCGTAGGAGCTCATCAATCGCTTGGGGATGTTCGAGGGCCTGGCTGAAGCTGCGTTGCAGCGACGTGAGCCGGCGGAGCTCCGCGACACTGGGTGGTTGGGAGAGCCGGGAGAGCTTCGTGACGATCTCTGTGGCATCTTCGACCTGGGCCGTGAGGATGACTGCATGTTGGCTGCCCGCAATGGGGAGTTCGGCAAGGACTTCCTCTGGCCATCCGCACATTGCCCAAGTGCGTGGCTCGGGGGAGGCCAGCTGGGCGCGCAAGATTTTTGTCGCGGCTCTGTCCTTTGTGTATGGCAGGACCAGTAGCGTCTCCGGGTCAACGGGCCCGATGTCCTGATGCCAGAAAGAGGCGGTTCGCAGGAAGGCCAGTTCTGTGTTGGCTTTCGTTGGCAGAACCCGTGCTGTCGTACCCAGTGCCGAGACGAAATCAGAAAAGCCCACCAGCTCTTGAAGATCTTCCATCGTGGGGTAGCCCTTCGGTGTGGCTAGGAGCCGCGGACATTCGTTCACCGCGACTTGTCGGAAATATGAAGTCTACAGACGGATCCCGGAATATTTGGACAAATTACGATCCGCTCCGTGAAGCCCCGTGGGTACCTTCGAAACATACCGAACTTCCGAAGAAACGAGAGGGCCCCACGATGAGTGAGCAGACCAAGTACTGGCAGACGTCAATTAGCGAGATCGAGCCCGAGCACGTCTTCGTGCGCGGCTACGACCTGGAACAGGTGATCGGCATTCCCTTCGGTGCCGCCACGTATTTGATGATCAAAGGCGAGATGCCCACGCCGGAGCAGTCGCGGGTGGTCGATGCCTTGTTGACCGGCGTGCTCGATTACGGACTCGAAAAGGCCGGCACCGTTGCTGCGCGAGCCGTCGTGTCGAGCAACCCCAACATGCAGGCAGGCTTGGCCACCGCAATTCTCGCTGCCGGCGAGCACAGCCTCGCTCCGGAGAACGCTGCACGCTTCATTTCGGAGCAGTTCGCAGCCTATGAGGCCTCCGGCCTCGAAATGGCGGACTTTGCGGCGCTAACCGTGGCAGAAGCACGCGAGAAGCGGTATCGCATCCCCGGATTCGGACACCAAGTGTTCCGCGGCGCAGATCCGCGCGCGCAGAAGCTCAAGGGAATAGCGGTGAGGGAGGGACTGTGGGGCGGCCCCGCCGCCCTCTACGAAGCGATCCACCAGGAATTCGTGAAGAACCCGAAGGTGGCACACTTCCCCATCAACGACGTCGGAGTGATCGCCGCAATTTCCGTGGCGTTGGGCTTCACACCTGAAGAGTCCACCGCCTTGGCTGTCATCGGAACCCTCCCCGGCGTAACGGCCCACATCACGGAGGAGATCCGCTCGGGTCGCCTGGTGCGTGCGATCCCCGCCGAAGACGTTGACTACGACGTCGCCCGTCGTGATCTGGCCGAAGACGCTTCCCGGCTCGGGTGGCCCGTTGCTGATAAGTTTGTTTAGTCGGTTGTAGCCGCAGTCGTGACTTGGCCTCTTTAAGGATGTGGACAAACGTGGATCCCGTACTCGACTCTGCTGACGTCATTGTGATCGGCGCCGGTATTGCCGGGATCACCACGGCGTTCGAATTGCGAAATCGCGGTTACGACGTGGTCGTCGTTGAACAGCGCTTTCCCTCTTATGGGGCATCGGGACGAGGCACCGGCGCGATCTGGTTGCAGACATGCCAGGCTGGCACGGAGCTTGAACTCGCACGTGCCGGCCGCGACAAGTACCAGTGGTACGTCGATGAACTGGGAAACACGTTTGACTACCGGCAAAACGGTGGTCTGTTCTTCTTCGAGACCGAGGCCCAAGGTGCCATTCTCGAAAAGTATGTGAAGGGCCGCGCCGCGGCCGGACTCGACGTTGCGCTTCTCGATGCCGAGGAGGCACGGGCGCACAGCTCGCTTCTTCCCGAGACGGCGATCGGTGCCGTCTACTGCGCAGACGATGCTCAGGTCGATGCCACACGTTTTGTGAATGCAGTAGCCGGGGCCTGTGCAAAAAAAGGCGTGCGGATCTATGAGAATACGACCGTCATCTCGACGATTCGCCAAGGAGACTCGATCGTCGGCGTACGAACCGTACGCGGCGATATTCTGAGCCCGGGCATCGTCTGGGCAACCGGTGCCTGGGCCGTGAATCTTTTGGGCGAGGGGATTGACCTGCCGATCGCCACTGCGCGGCAGGGACAAATCCTCACGCAGGCAGTCGGCCCGGTTCCCGGGCCGATCATGCGCGGGCCTCGAGGGGTCACTT
>Ga0134128_10002604_pt1 | contig 22249 bp, 21 predicted proteins | sample KB31754_FD_96462 | JGI IMG/M metagenome (GOLD analysis project Ga0134128, IMG submission 96462) | Terrestrial soil microbial communities with excess Nitrogen fertilizer from Kellogg Biological Station, Michigan, USA - KB3-175-4 | ecosystem: Environmental > Terrestrial > Soil > Unclassified ... | reverse complement strand
GATACCCTCAGGCTCCATGGAAAACACCATGCTCATAAACGATTACCTGTTTGTAAGCAAGCTGGCCTACGGCCCCCGCATTCCGATGACACCAATTGCTGTTCCTCTTGTGCATAACACCATGCCGCTTATCGGCGGCAAATCTTATACAGAAGCTGTAGAATGGGGATATCATCGCCTTCCAGGCTTCGGTCATGTACAGCGCAATGATGTAGTGGTCTTTAATGCTCCCGATGGTGATACAGCTATAGATGGTCAGCCTGAATACGACTATTATCAGCTCTGTCGTATCCTCGGCCGCGCCGAAGTGTACAACAGGTTTAAAATAGTTACACATCCCGTTGATAAAAAAGACAACCTAATTAAAAGATGTATAGGAGTTTCCGGCGATGTGCTGCAGATAAAAAACACACAGGTATATATTAATGGTCAGCCTGCTCAATCTTTCCCTCACGTCAAGCTCAATTATATAGTAAAAACAAATGGCATGTTGCCTGGCGTGGATGATGATATTGAGCAGATAAAACCACTGAGCAATTCGATTTATATATACAATCTCGAAAATGACCAGGTAGCCGACGTAAAAAAAGCTGTTAATGTTACTTCTGTCGATTTATATATAAAAGATCCAATAGGCAATCCGCCACAGGATCAGGGCGATTGGGTCTTCCCTTTCGATACCACCAATTATAAATGGACTCGTGACGATTATGGTCCTATTACCATTCCCAAAGCCGGCACTACTGTACAGCTCACGCCACAGAACATACCTTTATACCGTCGTTTGATCGTGAATTATGAGCGCAATACGCTGCAGGAGCAAAATGGAAAATTCATCATCAATGGCAAGGAAACTAACTCCTATACATTCAAGATGAATTATTTTTGGATGATGGGTGACAACCGCGACAATTCACTCGATTCACGCTATTGGGGTTTCGTGCCCGAAGATCATATTGTAGGCAAAGCATGGTTTATCTGGCTCAGCTATGGTGAAGGCGGGCTACTTAGAGACATGCGCTGGCGCAGGCTCTTCCATAGTATTCACTCATTGGAAAAATAACCTTTTATGGAAGACACTAAACAACCAACTTCTAATAACGGGAAAATTTGTTATATAGAAATTCCTGCTGTTGATATCAATATCTCAGTCGCTTTTTATAAAGCAGTTTTTGATTGGAACATCCGTACACGTGGCGATGGATCTATCGCTTTCAATGATTCTGTCGACCAGGTTAGTGGCACATGGGTACTAAATCGCTCACCTATGACGCAGGTTGGTTTGCTAATTTACATCATGGTAACCGACATCTCTAAAATTATAGAAGCTGTTGTTGCCAATGGCGGTATTATAGTCCAGTCTGTTGGAGCAGATGCGCCAGAAATAACAGCACGTTTCAGCGACCCCGCAGGAAATATCCTGGGTCTGTATCAACAAAGGTGAAGTAATGAAAGATTTAAATGAACATAAAAGGCCACCCAGGTTTCAGCTATTTTTTATAGGCTTTCTTATAGGCGTGATCATCCTCTGCTACAAAGCGTGCTTAAGCCATTGATTAGAGGCTGAAATAAAATAGAATATTTTCACGTTATATTAAAAAACTCTATGAAACATTTATCCTTCTTTCTGCTAATAGTTTTATCCATCACCAGCTACGGACAAACGTCAAAAGGAGTAGTCAAAAAAAATGCTCTAATTCATGGCAGCTATTTTATAGATACAACTTTTGTCGAAGACCCAGTCACAGGCCAGCAACTAATGAAGATTTCTAAAATGAATACAGATGAAGCTCTTAAAGACTTAGATAAAAAACGAAAAAAAGGCACTCTCTCCGAGTCCGACTATGTTGAACAAAGAAAATACATACTCAGTATATCACATCAGCAATAACATTAAACCGTTTATCCCCCAAAAGCGCTCGAAAACTGGATTGATAGCAGCGTTTGCCCAAAAAGCAAAAAAACGGTGCTTTTTCTTCCTAATCTTGTGTCGGGTTAATTAATTGATTAAATGGATTTATTTAAAAAATGCAGGGCCATGTCTATGGTCCTGTTTTCTTTATATCAGCATTGATCAGCTCCATTGCAATTGTAGCCTGTTTAGGTTTTTATACAACCCCTCTTCTATACTCAACAGTTCCTTATGAGTGCCGCTTTCTTTTACAGATCCTTCTTCCAGTACTATTATTTTATCAGCATTACGTATAGTTGATAGTCTGTGAGCTATTACAAATGATGTCCTGTTTTTCATCAGGTTTTGCAGCGCACCCTGCACCAGGTGCTCAGATTCAGAATCCAGGGAGCTTGTAGCCTCATCCAGTATCAGTATTATAGGATCTTTTAGTATTGCTCTGGCTATAGCTATTCGCTGTCTTTGCCCTCCGGATAGCTTTATCCCCCGCTCTCCCACTATGGTTTCATACCCTTCCGGGAAACCGCTGATAAAATCATGAGCATTAGCTTTTTTCGCTGCCTCCTCTACCTCTTTGCTGGTGGCTCCCTCTTTTCCGTACGCAATATTTTCAAAAATGCTTCCTCCGAATAGTAGTACATCCTGCGGTACAAGCGCCATCTGCCTTCTTAATTGTGATAAGGGTATGCTTCCGGCAGGCATCCCATCAAATAATATCTGTCCGCTATCTGGTTCATAAAACCGCAACAGTAACGATATCAATGTGCTTTTACCTGCTCCACTTGGGCCTACTATAGCTACCTGCTGGCCGCTATCCGCTTCTATATTTATGTCCTTTAGCACTGTTATTTCTTTCCTGCTGGCATAGCTGAAATAAATATTCTGTAATGAAACCTGTCCTGATAGCTTAAATTGCTTTTGCAGTCCATTGTCTGTAATTGACACATCTTCAATATTTTCTTTCAGCAGCTCACGAACTCTTTGTGTAGCGCCAAGTGTTTTCTGCAATTGGCTATATAGATCAGCGAAACCGGCCATCGTGCCACCCACAAAAGCTGTATAGACAACAAACGCGGTAAGAGCACCAAACGATAGCATGCCATGCTGCATCAAACCAGCCCCATACCATACTACCAATACAACCGCTCCAAATACACTGAATAACAGGAACGAAACAAAAAAACCTCTGAACCTTCCATTCTTTATTGCCAGGCGCACTACCTCTTCTATGCTTTTGCCATATCTCTTCACTTCATATCCTTCGTTAGAAAATGCTTTTACATTGCTGATGCCCTGCAGCGTTTCCTGCACTATTGTTCCTGAATCCGCTAACTGATCCTGCGCCTTTCTTGATATTTTGCGTATGCGCTTGCTAAACACAATAGCTATTGCAATAATAACAGGGATAACTGACAGCATAATTAAAGTCAGCTTCGATGATATATAAAATATCATCCCCAACCCTATCAGCAATATCAGCACGCCTCTTAATATTTCAGCAAGCATACTGGTAACGGCATCCTGTATTTGTGCTACATCTGCGGTAATTCTGCTTGCCAATTCTCCTACCCTTCTTTGCGCAAAAAAATCCATCGGCATCATTATCATTCGCTGATATATATCCTTACGCATATCTGCTACTGCATTTTCTCCTACCGCAGTAAACAGGTATATCCTCATAAATGAAAATATCATTTGCAGCATTAACACTCCTATCATTATCAGCGCTATAGCTGTTGGTGTTGCTGCAAGATTTCCTGCGCTTATCTGATGTGCGCTGTCTATTAATTTTTTTAGCAGGTAAGGAAAAGCCATTGATGACGCACTTGATAATGCTATAAAAACTAACCCTGCTATAAATTTCCCTTTATATGGCTTTATATACCTGAAAATGAGTAAGCTCTCTTTAATATTCTCCCGGCTGAGTTTTAACTTTAGTGGCTCTTTTCCTGCTCCATAATAATTTCCCCTTCGTGCCATAATAGATATTCTATAATATATACAAAGGTACTTTCTTGTCTCAAGCGGGATAACGTATCATCGGCTGAAACAACATTTTTGTCGGTAGAAAGGGTGATTTTGTCGGTTAAAACAATAAATAATGTTAACTATTTGATTTTCAAATCATTTTTTTAGAACTAAAAATTTATCTTGCAGGTATATTATTAAATATTGGCAGTCATAATTTATTATATAGCATTACCTTTTATTTATTTGCTATCGGCACTGCCGTTTCCGGTACTGTACTTGCTTTCTGATTTCTTTTATTTTATCCTTTATTATGGATTAGGTTACCGAAAAGATGTTGTATTAGCAAATCTCCATAATGCTTTCCCAGACAAAAGTCAGGTGGAAATAAAGAAAATAAGTAAGCAATACTATCGCTATTTGTGCGACTTGTTTCTCGAAACATTTAAAACTTTGACAATAAGCAAAAAGAAGATGCTAAGGCATCTTTATTTTAGCCCGGGTGCTAAGTCTCTTTTTGAAAAGCTTGCTGCTGAAAACAAAAGTATCATTCTTGTAATGGGCCATTTGGGCAATTGGGAATGGGCTGGTAACAGTTTCAGCCTCCTTTGCAATCATCAACTATATGTTATTTATCATCCCTTGTCCAATAAAAAATTTAACGGGCTTATGTATCATATGCGTACCCGTTTTGGAACTAAGCTCATTGCGATGAAAAATACTTATAAAGATATGCTGGCCAATAAGGGCGAGCTAAATGCAACAGCTTTTATTGCAGATCAGACTCCTGCTCCTGAAAATGCCTATTGGACTACATTTCTCAATCAGGATACTCCTGTATATAAAGGAACTGAAGTAATTGCCAGGAAAATTAATTACCCAATCGTTTATGCCAATGTAAAAAGGGTAAAAAGAGGCCAATATGAAATTTTTGCAGAATTACTTGTCGAAGAACCTGCGAAAACAAGGGATGGCGAAATCTCAGAATTACATACCAGGAAACTGGAAAAAGATATAATAGCTCAACCGGAAACATGGCTATGGTCGCATAAACGCTGGAAGCATAAACGACCAGCAAGTTTGCAACCTACAATTTCAAAATCAACAATAAAAGCATAATAGTTATAAATGACAGGTAAAGAGCTTATACTTGCTACAAAACCTTTTGCAAAAGAAATAAGAAGTAAAAGCTGGTATTATACCATCTCTACCCTCGTGTTCCTATTAAGTGCGTTGATCTGTACATTATTGATTCCTTACATACTTCCAAGGCTACTTTTTAGCATTCTTGCAGGTTTATTAATGGTAAGGATGTTTGTTATTTATCACGACCACCAACATCACGCTATTTTACACAGATCACACTTAGCAAATGTGATAATGACTATCTACGGCATTTATGTACTTGCCCCAACCAGCATTTGGAAACGCTCACATGATTATCATCACAAGCACAATTCCAAATTCTTTAGTGCCAGTATAGGTTCATACCCTATAGTGAGTAAAAGCAAGTTTTTATCCATGACAGATGCTGAGCGTCGGATCTATTTAGTCACACGCCATGGGCTTACTATATTGTTTGGATACTTTTCAATGTTCCTTGTAGGCATGTGCCTCAACTCTTTTTTAAGCAGTTCTAAACGTCATTTTGATTCTTTGCTCGCATTAATAATTCATATTACAGCCTCTGCATTGGTCATTATCTTTTTAGGCTGGGAGACATGGCTGTTTTGTATATTTATTCCTTTTTTTATTGCAAGCTGTATAGGTGCATATTTGTTTTATGCCCAGCATAATTTCCCTGCGGTATATTTTTCATGTAATGAAGAATGGAAATATGAGCTTGCAGCAATGGAATCTTCCAGCTATATACCAATGCATCCGGTATTTGCCTGGTTTTTTGCCAATATAGGGTATCATCACATACATCATCTTAATTCCCGTATTCCATTCTACCGTCTTCCGGAGGCAATGAAACGCATACCTGAATTGCAAAAAGCGCGCACTACCACTTTGTCATTCAGGAACATCAAAAAATGTCTTAGATTAAAGGTATGGGATCAGGATACGAAACAAATGATAGGTTTTGATAAAATGAGCTATAAAGAAGAACTTGTAAAATAGACGTTCTCAAAAATTATGGATAATCAAAATATTATTAGTATCTTTGCTTTTTCTAATTTTTTTATTAAACAACAATGCAAGAAGGTACAGTAAAATTCTTCAATGAAACTAAAGGATTTGGTTTCATAACTCCTGCCAATGGTGGTCAGGATATCTTTGTTCACGTTTCAGGTCTTATCGATCAGATCCGTGAAAACGATAGAGTAACATACGAAGTTCAAAATGGTAAAAAAGGCTTGAACGCTGTTAGCGTAAAAGTTATTTAATACTCTAAATACTTTAGTATCGTAAACATGCTCCCAAAAGAGCATGTTTTTTTATTTTATAGCTATTCTAATTGCCTACAAATACATTCAATTTACAGCATAAATGCACAGGCCTTAATATTTGACAATCAAATAGTTAAACTCTAAAAAATATCCCATTTGCAAGATGGTAAAAAACCGACACTGTCAAATATCTTGACGCTTGTTGATATGATAAAAATTATATAATTATAATTGCATACAAAATAAAACAAATAATATATTCAGCAATGCAGTTATAGTTTAAGTATAATTACCATATAATTGATGTGCACCAAAGTGGCATTGTGGATAAGGTTTGCGGTTATAGCTTAAGCTTATAGTTTGAATACAATACCAAATCTGTAACTTGCGATAATGTCAAAATCCCATGCTGATCTACCTTTGCACTATGGCCAGGTACCACCCTGGCTTTATCAACGTATGGGGAAATTAGGTGGGGCAATTGTAGAGGCCATCGTAATTGAATATGGTAAAAATGCTTTTTTAAGTCGTATGAGTGATCCTTTCTGGTTTCAGGCATTAGGCTGTGTTTTAGGAATGGATTGGCATTCATCCGGTATTACTACTTCAGTTATGGGTGCTTTAAAAGGTTCCCTCAATAAGAAATCCAAGGAGCTTGGAATTTACATTTGTGGTGGCAAAGGCCGCTATTCCCGGGAAACACCGGCAGAATTATTACAAATAGCGGATAAAACCGGTTTAAATGGGGATATGCTTGTACGTAGCAGCAAGCTCGCAGCTAAAGTTGACAACACCGCTATTCAGGATGGTTTTCAACTTTACCTTCATTCTTTTATTTTAACAGACGAAGGAGAATGGGCTGTGATCCAACAGGGCATGAATGACGCAAGTGGAATGGCCCGCCGGTACCATTGGCACTCTCCCACCGTCACATCATTTATAGAGGAGCCACATACATTTATTTATGGGCCCAATCAAGGCCTGATATTAAATATAACGGATAAAAAAGCTGACACTACAAGGAATGGTGTTTTACAGCTCACAAAAGAAAACCCTACCGATCTATTATCTGAGATCAGAAAGCTGACAATGCCTTCTCATCATGATGTAAGAAAAAAAGATGTTGATCTAAAAAGGCTCGGCAGCATACTTGCCGTTGCTTATGAAAAGGAATCATTGGACATGGAATCTCTTTTATTGCTCGAAGGTCTTGGCCCTCGCACATTGCAATCTTTAGTACTGGTAAGTGAGGTTATTCATGGCACACCTTCCAGGTTTGAAGATCCTGCAAGATTCTCTTTTGCTCATGGTGGCAAAGATGGTCATCCCTTTCCGGTTCCTACAAAAGTTTATGATGAAACGATACACACCCTTGAAAATGCAATAAATAAAGCCAAACTCGGTCAGACAGATAAAAATGAAGTAATAAAAAAATTATCAATCGTTGCCCAGAAACTGGAGAAAGATTTCCAACCCAACGACAATTTTGAACAACTTGTAGAGCGCGAGCGTACTGAATCCTGGAAATATGGAGGCCGTACAGTTTTTGGTAAAGCTCAACCGCCAAAACAAAAACGGAAAGATGCGCAATTAAGATTATTCTAAAAAGAAAAGACCGGAATATAATCCCGGTCTTAAGAAATTAAGGTACTCTCAAATGGCATTATCGTATAACTCGAACGTTCACTGCGTTCATACCTTTTCTACCTTGTTGTAATTCGAATTCTACACGATCATTTTCCTTAACCTGGTCCCTTAGTCCACTTACGTGAACAAATGTTTCCTGGCTGGACTCATCATGCTTAATGAAGCCGAAACCTTTGCCTTCATTGAAGAACTTTACAGTTCCTGTTAATTTTTGTGTTTGCACTTTGAAGAAATTTTTAAAATAAACGATTATATCAAAGATAGTATTTAATTAATAGAAAAAAATACTCAATGATAAAATTTAGTCTTTGCCAAGTTTCCTCAACATTTTTCCATGTTGCACCAAAGCATGTGCGAATGTTGGTTGCACTTGATATGGCAAACCATGCGCCAGCGCTGCATTCTTAACGATCTTTGCAATCTTGGGATAATGTATGTGACAGATATGCGGAAATAAATGATGTTCTATTTGATGATTTAATCCACCAACAAACCAGAATACAAAACGGCTGCGTGGAGAGAAATTGGTTGTGGTCAATAATTGATGCACAGCCCAATTATTTTCCATCTTCCTGTCATCAGGTGGATTTGGGAAATCACATCCTTCCATAACGTGTGCCAGTTGAAATATACATGACAGAGCCAGGCCTGCTACAAAGTGAAGGATCAAAAAGCCTATCACTACATAATACCATGGCATACCGGAAAAGATGATAGGTAATACCAAAGCATAAGTAAAATATAGTATTTTATAAAAGCTTAGTTCAAGCAGGGCTTTTCTCAATGTTATCTTCTCCTTACGTAGTAGTCCTTTCTTTTCATAGAGAAATAAAAGACGGTAGTCTTTATATGTTACCCATTGTAATGTCAATAAGCAGTAAAGAAACCATGCATAAATATGTTGATACCGGTGCAATGAATATTTCTTGCTATGCGGAGAAAAGCGCATTAGAAAACCTACATCAATATCTTCATCCAGCCCCACAATATTAGTATAAGTATGATGAAGGATATTATGTTGTATTCTCCATGTTACATCATAGCCACCTACTACATTTACAATATCCCCAACTACTTTATTCACAGTTTTATTATCTGAATAAGATCCATGATTTGAATCGTGGTGTACAGAACAACCTATTCCAACCATGCCAAGTCCCATCATAAACCATAAAGTAAAAAATACTATAGGACTGAAGGCAGCAAGACCTGTTACAATAAAAATGTAAGGAACAAAGAATAATGATAACATGGCCAAAGTCTTCCACCTCATAGCCGAGTTACCAAAGGAATCAATATTATTTTCTTTAAAATAATTGTCTATATTTTTCTTAACTGTATCGTAGAAACCTTCACCATTACGAGGAGCAAAACGAACAATCTCTAATTTTTTAACTGACAACTGAAAAAATTTATGTAAAGGTAAGCTTAAAATAAGTACTATTTGATTATTGTTTTCACAATGAATAACGATCATAAACAATGGCCACTAATGCCAGTTTATAGCCATTATCAAAACGTTAAAATTATCACATCCCTTCAAGTTTCTTTTTCATTTCTGTGGCCTTGTCAAGTTTGTTCTGCATCGCATATATCTGCTTAAGAGCAATTACTGTACTATGAAAAGTTTCTCTATCGTCTCCTTTCAAATCAGAACCTTTAGCATTTAATATATTGTACGATTTTTCGAGATAAGGTAAAGCCTTGTCAAATGTGCTATTCCTTATTGTTTTAAGTTCATCAAATCTTTTCTGTTCATTTGTTCCCAAAGCATTCATTTGTGTATTAATTTCAGTTGCCTGGTTATAATATAGCACACCTAAATTGTAGTTATAAGTTGGGTTGTCGGGACTTAGAGTAACTGCTTTTTGATAGCTTGCTTCTGTTTTACTTATCAGGTCTTTATAGTTGGCTGGCTTCGGTAAATCTTTTCCGGTAGCGTCTTTAGGAAATGCTAACCCCATATATCCGTTTCCCAAATCAAAAAATAATTCTGCATTATTAGGATCTTTTTGTGTTGCGTCTTCCAATTTCTTCATTAGCTCATCCTGCTTGCCTGTCCTTATATAATAGTTCAGTTCTTCGTTCCTGAGAGATGGATCATCCGGAAATTGTTTCCTTCCTTCTTCTATTGCTGCAAAGGCATCTTCCGGCTTGTTTTGCTTATTATATATGTCTGATATATACAAATAAACGGTAGGCTTTCTTATTATATTATCACCTTTCATTTGTTCAAAAAGTGGTAATGCCTGGTCATTTTTATTACTGAAATACGATGCATTAGCTGCAACATATTTTGCTTGCGAAGCCACTGTGTCAAACGATTTATTACCGGCAAATGTTTTGCCATTATCTAAATTATGGATAGTAATTACATTCTGCGATAAATCATATGCATCATCGTACTTTTTGCTATTGTAAGCATTAATGCCATCGTTAAAATAATAATAGGCACATGCAAGCAAAGTTCTGTCGGTAGTCTCTTTATCATAATCAGGTTTTAAAGAGAGTACCTTTAAATATGACTTAGCGGCTTCCTTATAATAAGCACTGTCCTTGTTTTTAGGATCCTGCTGTAAAAGCATATATAGCTCGCCTCTTGTCGACCACGCTTTTACACTTTCTTTTGTAGATGGATCATTTACCGCTTTATTTATGTCATCTTTGGCAGTAACATAATCATTGTCTTTCATTGCAAGCCTTGCAGAGGTAACGTTTTTATCCTGTGCATTAGCTGCAATTCCTATAAATAGTGCAACGGTAATTGTTGTAATATTTTTCATCGCATTATTATTCATAATACTTATTCTTAATTTCCTCCAAAAATAAACTCCCAAATTTTAATGGGAGATTATTTTTTATTGGTAATAATTTTTATTCAGCCGGTGGTGGGTTGAAATCAACAACACCTGCGGCTTCTTTGTCATCTTCGCCTTCCACTTCCTGTTCTTCTATACGCGCAATAGCCGCAATAGTATCACCTTCATCAAGGTTAATGAGCCTTACGCCTTGTGTAGCTCTGCCAGCTTCGCGAATGTGAGCTACTTTCATACGGATTGTAACACCTGAACGGCACGTTATCATCAGATCATCTTTTTCTTCTACTGCCAGCAGGCCAACCAGGTAACCTGTCTTTTCAGTGATATTAATGGTTTTAACACCCTTACCGCCGCGGTTTGTCACGCGATATACAGGTACTATTTCATTCGTAGTTTCATCTTTTTCAAGGAAAGTAGTACGCTTGCCCAAACCTTTTTCGGACACTACAAGTATTTGTTTGCTATTATTATCTTTTGGCACACAGATCATTCCTACAACCTCATCATTATTATTGTCAAGCTCTATACCAAATACACCTATAGCGCCACGACCTGTTGATCGCACCTTATCATCTTCAAAGCAAATAGCTCTGCCCGATTTAACAGCCATCATGATATAGCTATTACCATCGGTAATAGAAACATCAAGCAGTTGGTCACCATCTTGTATTGTTATTGCGTTGATACCATTCTGGCGAGGCCGACTAAAGTCTTTTAAAGATGTTTTTTTGATTATCCCTTGCTTTGTACATAGCACTATACAATGTTTATCAACATACGCTTCATCCTCCAATTGCGGAATATCAATAATAGTACGGATCTTATCGTCAGGGGGTATTTGTATCAGGTTTTGGATAGCCCTTCCTTTGGCATTTTTATCAGCTTCGGGAATTTCATATACTTTAAGCCAATAGCAACGACCCTTTTCAGTAAAAAACAACAATGTATGGTGAGTAGATGCAACAAATAGATGCTCAATAAAGTCCTCATCCCGAGTGCGTCCGGCCATTGCTCCCCTACCTCCACGACGCTGTGAGCGATACTCAACGGCAGAAGTACGTTTTATATAACCTAAATGTGACACAGTAATAACTACATCTTCTTCCTCTATTAAGTCCTCGATGCGCATCTCATCAGCCATATAGTGTATCTCACTTTTGCGTGAATCACCATATTTTTTTTGCACGTCCAGCAATTCATCTTTAATTATCTTAAAGCGTAAAAGCTCATCAGCAAGTATTTCGTTATAATAAGCTATTTGCTTCATTAACTCTGCATGTTCTTCACGGATCTTTTCACGCTCCATGCCTGTGAGCCTTTGCAGACGAAGTTCCAATACTGCTTTTGCCTGTATTTCACTCATGCCAAATTGAGTGATTAACCCTGTCTTTGCAGTATCCGGATCGGCAGAATTACGTATTAATGCGATCACTTCATCCAGGTGATCCAAAGCTATTAAATAGCCTTCCAGTATATGAGCACGTTTTTGAGCTTCTCTAAGTTCAAATTCTGTGCGGCGCACAACTACTTCATGGCGAAAACTGATAAATTCCGAAATGAGATCTTTAAGGTTCAATGTGCGTGGACGCCCGTTAACAAGCGCCACATTATTGATACCATAAGATGTTTGCAGTTCGCTATGTTTATATAGCTGGTTAATGATTACCTGGGCTACAGCATCTTTACGCAATTCTACAACAACACGTGTACCATCCTTATTCGATTCATTGGCAACATGTGTGATACCTTCAATAATTTTATTATTTACTAAGTACCCTATTTTTTCAGCTAATGCATCCCGGCTCACCTGGTAAGGCACTTCATTTATAACAATTTGCTCTTTACCATTCTTTGTTGTTTCCACATTTACTTTACCACGCAGCACTACTCTACCACGGCCTGTATGCATTCCCTGCTTTATGCCTTCTATTCCATAAATAATGCCGCCTGTCGGAAAATCCGGAGCTTTAACGAATTTCATCAACTCGTCAATAGTTATATCCTTATTTTCTATGTAGGCAATACAGCCATCTATAACTTCGGTGAGATTGTGAGGCATCATATTGGTAGCCATACCAACAGCGATACCAGATGAACCATTTACCAGTAATTGAGGAATGCGTGTTGGCAAAACCGTTGGTTCTTCCAATGAATCATCGAAGTTTAGAGAAAAATCAACAGTTTCTTTTTCAATATCCTCCAGCATGCTTTCGCCAAGCCGTTGCATACGTGCTTCCGTATAACGCATTGCGGCAGGGCCATCGCCATCTTGAGAGCCATAATTACCCTGGCCATCCACGAGCATATAGCGCATACTCCATGGCTGTGCCATACGTACCATAGTATCATATACGGCAGTATCACCATGAGGATGATATTTACCCAATACTTCCCCCACTATACGTGCACATTTCTTATATGGTTTATTAAATGTATTGCCCAATTCGTGCATGGCAAATAAAACACGACGATGTACCGGTTTCAATCCATCACGTACATCGGGTAAAGCACGGCCGACAATTACCGACATCGAATAGTCGATATATGCCGTCTTCATTTGTTCTTCAATATTAACCTGGACTATCTTATTTGTTTCGTTGCTAAAAGAATCCTGAGGCGTTGCATCCTGGTTGTTTTGATCCATAAATATGTGGAATAGAAAAGATAACGCAAATATAATGAATTTGTGTTAAAGTGAGGGCTGTTGGAATGGGTAAAATCACCTTCCTTTTTAAAATCAAATTCACAGAAATCAGGCGCATTGTTTTTAATCAAAAAGTAACTTTAGCAGTCATCCGGCCATAGTAGGGAAAAATAAATGTATATGGTACAATTTTTTTATAGATTTTTATTGAAAATAAATATGGTTCTTACATTCAATTATTTTAATATTATAAATTAACTTATTATGAAATCAACCATAGGTGTATATGATACACATGAAAAAGCCCTGGAAGCCATAAAAAAATTAAAAGATAACGGATTCCCGGTAAAGCAACTCTCTTTAATTGGCAAAACAGAAACTGAGGCAGTAGACGAACAAATGAATGTAATGCCGAAGGAAGAAATAAATATAACTGGCGTTACCGCTGGTACTGCTATTGGTGCTACATTAGGTATTTTAACCGGGGTTGGTTTATTCGCTATTCCGGGACTTGGCTTTTTATTTGGGGCTGGCGCATTAGTTGGCGCAATTGCCGGGTTTGATTTTGGACTAATTGGTGGCGGAATAGCCTCTGTACTAACTACGGTGGGTGTAAAGAATGAAGCTGTAAAAAAATACCAGAAGGAGATTGAAGAAGGGAAATTTCTTGTGGTGGCTCAAGGAAGTGATGAGGAAGTAAAACATGCTAATGAAGTATTAAATGCCCATGGTACCCATACCGACATGGCAATACACTAAAAAATTGTAATCATTAATAATAAGGGCCGTTTCTACGGCCTATATTATTTTCAAAAAATGAGCACACATAAGTGATTGCATTTTCTTTACTTTACAAGTATATAAATGAGTGTGCTATAAGATTTTTACTCTAAAATCTAATTTTCCAATAACTAAAGCTGATTGAACAAACCTTAAATTTATTTTTTACTTTTTATATTGATCTAAAATGGACATCCTGCTTATTGAAGACGACGAACGGGTATCTGAGTTGATAAAAAGAGGACTGGAAAATCAACAATACAACATGACGGTAGCCTATGATGGCGAAATGGGCGAAAAACTTGCAATGGAAAATGACTATAACCTTATAATTACGGATATAATATTGCCAAAAATAGATGGATTGGAGCTGTGTAGGGAAATACGCAAAGCAAAACCACAGATACCAATTATTATGCTGACGGCACTTGGTAGAACCGATGATAAAATAGAAGGATTTGATGCAGGAGCTGATGATTACCTGGTAAAGCCGTTCGACTTCAGAGAGCTTGAAGTACGTATCAGGGCTTTGCTCAATCGAAACAAAAGAGCTACTAATAGTCTAAAATTACAGGTGGGAAACCTGGAAATGGATCTACAAACAAAAACTGTCTATAGGCAAGGAGTGAATATCAATCTCACGCCGAAAGAATTTAAGTTACTGGAATATATGATGCGCAATAATGGTCGCTTGCTTACCAGAACAGAGATAGCAGAAAAAGTTTGGGAAACACATTTTGATACCGGAACTAACTTTATTGATGTGTATATTAATTACCTCCGTAAAAAAATAGAAAAAGATTTTACTGGGAAATTAATACATACCAAGCCAGGTATGGGCTTCATTTTTAAGGTAGATTAATGAAAATCAGGGATAGGCTTACTTTGCTTTTTACAGCCTTAATAGCAGGGTTGCTGCTGGCTTTTGCTTTTGTTATTTATTATTCCTATGCAAAAAACAGGGAAGAAGAATATTTTAAGAGAATAAAAGAACAGGCAATAACAAAGGCAAATTTGCTATTAGATGCCAAAGTTGCCCCTTCAGTACTTCAATTGATCTACAAAAATTCTCCTAATTCATTATTTCAGGAGCAGGTTGCTATCTATGATACCCATTTCAATTTATTATATCACGACGCTGTGGATAGGGACATAGTAAACGAAACGCAGCAAATGATGGATAATATAATATCCAAAAACGTTATTACTTTTTATACAGACAATTGCCAGGTAGTCGGTTTTTTATATCATCATAACAATAAAGACTATGCAATAACTGCAGCAGCAAAGGATGAGTATGGATTTGCCAAGTTGGCCAATCTTCGGTTCACATTAATAATCACTTTCCTTATAAGCATAGTATTGATATTTCTTGCCGGGCTAATTTTTTCAAAACAAGCTCTAAAACCAGTTTCAAATCTTGTACATGAGGTAGAGGAAATTACAGCAACAAATCTTGATCTGAGAGTAAATGAAGGAAATGGCAAAGATGAGCTTGCAGAACTTGCTACCACATTTAATGCGATGTTAAATCGCCTTGAAAGTTCATTCGATTCTCAAAAACAATTTGTTTCTAATATTTCTCATGAATTAAGAACCCCGCTCTCTGCAATCATTACTGAATTAGAACTATCAACAATTAAAGAACAAAGTGCTGAAGAATATAAGCACATCATTCAAGTGGTGCTGAATGATGCTAAAAAGCTGGTAAGGTTATCAAACGGATTATTGGACCTGGCTAAAGCCAACTATGATGAGGCTTCAATTAAATTTAAGGAAGTACGACTTGATGAATTATTGTTGGATGCCAGGCACGATCTGCTAAAAGTAAATCCATTATTCAACGTAAACATCACTTTTGAGAAAGAAGATCTTGAAGATGATGCTTATATTTCTATTATAGGCAATGAATATTTATTAAAAGTTGCTTTTATAAACCTAATGGAAAACGGTTGTAAATTTTCTCCCGACAAAGAATGTAATGTTGAAATTATCTATCATAATAAAAACACGGTACTTCTATTTAGAGATAATGGAATAGGAATAAAAAAAGAAGATTTACCTCACATCTTTACTCCTTTTTATAGAGGCTCTAATAAAGATTATACGTATGGCAATGGCATAGGCCTGTCATTAACTTACAGGATTATCAAGATGCACAAAGGCATGATAAAAATAGAGTCTATATTATATCAAGGCACTACAATTATAATTGAATTTTCTCATATCTAATATGTTTATTCTAATCTATTTCTAACTGCATTCTAATACTATTTTAATGCGCCAAATAGCTTGCTGAATATACCTTTACAAAGTTTTATATATTCAATTTTTAGATAAACCAATATATCTTACTATGAAGCATATAGTAGGGTATCAATAGCAAAAAATTCTTATCAATTAGCATGTACAGGATTTGTACAAAAACAATAATGGATACTACAGCAGATCCGGATATTGTTTTTGATGAAAATGGGATTAGTAATTATGTAGAAAAATATAATTATCTGCAGGATTTAAGAATCCCCGCCGAGGATGTTAGAGATAAGAAGTTAAAACTGATAATTGAAAGGATAAAAAAAGATGGTAAAGGGAAAGATTACGATTGTTTAATTGGCGTAAGCGGTGGTGTTGATAGTACTTATGTAGCTTATTATATAAAAAAATTAGGACTTAGGCCTTTAGCTGTACATTTTGATAATGGATGGAATTCTGAACTAGCAGTAAGCAATATAGAAAAGACTTTAAAAAAGCTGGAAATCGACTTGTACACTTACGTAGTTGATTGGGAGGAGTTTAAGGAAATACAAGTTGCTTTTCTGAAAGCTTCAGTTCCGGATGGTGAAATACCAACAGATCACGCGATCTATGCAACGCTATATAATACTGCAAATAATTATGGCATCAAGCATATAATCAGCGGCACTAATATCAGAACAGAAGGCATCTTGCCGAGAACCTGGGCCTACGGACATATAGACTTGAAGTACATTAAGGCAATTTGTAAAAAATTCTCTACACTTAAAGACAGATTCAAAACTTTTCCGCATGTAAATCTTTTTCAATTCTTCAATTATATATACATCAGGAAGATAAAATCATTCCCCATTTTGGATTACATCAATTATGACAAAGCTGAGGCTGTAGACATACTTGAAAAAGAGTTAGGCTGGGTAAATTATGGGGGTAAACATTACGAATCAATATACACACGATTTTTTCAAGGATATATATTGCCTCGTAAATTTAAAATGGACAAGCGCCGGGGACATTTATCAACATTAATTTGTTCTGGTCAGATTACAAGAGAAGAAGCTCTAACAGAAATATTGAAACCTTCCTATTCCGATAAAGATATGGAACAGCAGGATAAAGAATTTGTATTAAAAAAGTTTGGCTTATCAGAAAAAGAATTCGAAGACATTATGAATGCTCCGACCAAATTATTTAAAGATTATCCCAATAATTTTAAGCAGCAGCAATCTCTTACAAAATTGTATCACTATTTGAAAAAATTCGGGCTCTAGTATTTTTGCGGCAATTAATATGTAAGTTGTTCACTCGATATATATGCTATCAATAAGGAGACTATATTTATGGTTTCCTTTTTTTATTACATTGTACGGCCGATTGCTGATGACACGTCAAAATTTGAAAAATATTACCATTGTAATAATTACTGTGCTGATTATGGCAGTTGTGATTGCTATTATTGTTAATAAAGAGAATTTTTCGACTGGCACGAATTCACGTGAACCTGCTTTTGGTATAAATGAAAAGGTAGCTTTTATTATTTCACAAAATATTGTTACAGATTCTCTCAAACTAAATTGGACGGCCAAATTTCCACTCTCCGATTATTCTTACGAATATTTAGGCAGTAACACTTATTCCATACGATCTTATGTAGATTTCATCAATAATGCAGGTATCAGGAAAAGGAATAATTATTTTATTGAGTTACAATATGTAAATGGTGCACCATCAAATACCCGCAATTGGAGACCTCTATATTTTTCAGTAGAGCCTTACCCACGCAGTCTACCTCCAGGAATTAATAATTAAAAAAGCTAGTTAAGAATAACTAGCTCTCTCGTTAACCTCTAAAACATACTTATGTTTTAGCATCTTAAAGTTAAAAATAAAATCCTTAAAAAAGCTCAAAATATATTAACAGATGTTAATAACCACACATTCAAAGTAGATGTTTGTATAAGAAGCAAAATAACATAAGGGATAAAATAGCTACTTTTGCACCATTTGCCTCTACAAATTATTCAGACTAAATATATTTTTTATTACTAATAGTAATACTAATTTAGAACATTATTGATGACTATATGAAAAGAATGGTGGCAGCTTTGATCTTAATCTATCTAGCTAATTATACATTTGGACAAAATGCAATACAGACAAAAAGAACTGGTAAGAAAATATACATAAGCAAAGGCACGGATAATGGTAGATATATTGGTAGTGATTGGAATTATAAACCTGGAGATACTTTTGTTATAAGAGCAAATAATAATCCGTATTCATATCTTTCATTTGATGGCATACATGGTACTGAAATTAGCCCGGTAGTCATTATTAATGAAGGTAGTCAGGTGAAAATGGGCAATGGAATGGCTTTTAATAATTGTACTTACATTAAAATTACAGGTACAGGAAGCAAGGATTCATATGGTTTTTATATTTCAGATGCCGGGTCGAACGGAGTAGCGATACAAATATCCGGCAGATCCTCAAATATTGAGGTGAGTAATATTGATATCTATAAGAAAACATATGGTTTTTGGGTTAAAGAAGAAGCCTCTTGCATTGATTCATTACAATTTCCAAACTGGATAATAAGCAATATTTCCCTTCATAATAATCGGATAAGAAAGGTAACCCAGGAAGGAATGTACCTTGGTTCCACGGCACCAAACGGCGAACGGGAAATAAAATGTAATGGGAAAACCATGCATCCTAAACCTTTATACTTAAGCAACATTAAGGTGTATAATAACGACATTGATAGCACTAACCGTAGTGGCATTCAATTATCCTGTGCAGCAAGTGGTAATAATAAGATCTACAATAATCACGTTTCGAATTGTGGTTTTGAATTTAACGATTACCAGGGGAATGGAATAAGTCTTGGAGGCTATACTCAAGCGCATGTTTATGATAATGTGATCAGCAATACGTATGCTATCGGTATATTAGTATTAGGAGCCGGATTTATCAAAATAAATAACAATACAATAAATAATAGCGGCATTTTAGCCGGCAAACGCGTAAATGGCATGGATGGCATAATGGTTGATACACGCTTTACTAAGCCTGTAGATAGCACTGTCATTCAAATAACAAACAACAGGATCAATAACTATACTGATTATGGAATAAGACTTTATAAAACCTGTAATACTTATAAAAAGGACAATATAATCTCTCATAATACAGGAACTATAAATGTTGCTGAAGGAATAAGCTGGAATGGAAGCCACTAATTGAGAATAATTATCGAAGTAAAGTACCAGCCACTTTTGAATTTCACTGGTTATAGCTTAGTTGCCACGATACACCAAATCTGTCAGTAAGCCACGCATATTTTTTACTGAATGGATAGGTGTTCAAAGGCATAAGGACTTGCCCATCTTTCGAAAGCTCACTGAACAATTTTTCTACTTCGGTTTCAGTATCACAATTGATATAAAAAGAAATAGCCGGGGTAAAGGTAAATGAATGCTTTACTGAACTGTCTATACACATAAACATTTGTCCATTTAAGGAAAATGAAGCGTGCATAATACTCCCCTCCGCTCCGGCTTCATTTGCTTTGTAGCGAATAATATGAACAATCTCAGAGTTTGGAAATATTGCAATATAGAAATTCATGGCCTCCTCTGCTTTACCATCAAACAGTAAGAAGTTGGTGATCCCTTGCATAATTGGAATTTTTTTTGATAAATATTATAGCATTTGTATTGCGAAATAAATTGATCACGGAAAATACTTTTTCAATTCCAAAGCTCTTTTCTCGACAATAAACCATGAAAGCGCGCCAAAAATAAAAGTAACCGGAATAGAAACAAACATTAGCTGCAAATGATTGAATTTAAAATAGTACATCAATGTTTGTTGAACGATAAATCCATACAGATATATACCATAAGAAAAGTCACCCATTTTTTTATTAACCCCGCAAATTCCTTTGGTAGAATAAGAGCCCGCAAAAACGATTACTAAAGGCAGAATTAAGAATTGGGTAAAATAAAAAGTTTTAGTAATTAAGAATACAATACACAGTAAACACGATAAAATAAATAATGGTGTTTTTAGTTTTAACTTATGGATATTAACTGCTGCCAAAGCTGCACCACCAAAGAAAAGTAATGCAAAATGAGCTAATAGATGTACCTCAAATGTGTCTTTGGGAATATAAAGGTCCGGATGGTTTTCATATCTAATAGTTAGCAGAAAAAGAATAACATAACCTAATAATAAAAGTATAGTCAACAGTCTTTTGTTTTTTCTTAGAATAAAGGCAAAAGCAAGGATGATATAAAAAAGAAATTCATAAGGTATGGTCCAGATGGAGCCATTGATAGCGTATTTATATGGGTTTGTGCTAAAAACATTGTCTATCTGATAATGCAAAGGCAAAAACATAGCCAGGTTGTTACCCAGGTACGACCAAACCGAATGATCTCTAAAATATAAGCTCGGACTGAGGTGAGAAATGACTGCACCTAACAATATGGCAATAATAGTCACCACTATGTAGGCAGGGTAAATCCGCAATATTCGTTTAATAAAATAGTCGCCGAGGTTTTTGCTGCGAAGCACACTTTGAAAGATTAGAAAGCCACTGATGACAAAAAAACCTTTTACACCTAAGGATGAACAATTTAGCTGACCACTTGTTAAACGCGCCAGAAAATCATTTTCTGCATAGCCGCTAAGAGCATATGAATGGGTAATCAATACCAGGGTAGCAAAAACCAATCTTAGAAAATCAAAGTTGTTTTTATGCATTATAAGTTTAACAAATTATTTCATGGTTTCTAATCCTATCCAGTCAAGACTGAATCACAGTGGAATGAATTTTTTATTCATTATTTCATCATGTAATATTAAAAAAGTGTAGCGATGAAACCGATAGTAAATATACCACAGAAACCTGAAACACCGGAAACCAATCCCATTCCCGAACAGCCAAAAGTTCCTGAGGTAGTGCCGGTTATACCGGAACACCCCCAAGTTCCAGAACATCCGGAAGTAATGCCCGGAAGAGAGCCTGAACCAACTCCAACTCCAACTACTACTCCTACAGAAGTACCGATGCCCAAAATGCTTTAACTTATTTTGTTTTAATCTCTACAATAAGAAAGCATATTTATGTGGTTTTCTTATTTGCTACCTTTTTCGCTTTACTTTTTACACTTTCCATGTCTTCAATTGCTCTGAATTTAACTATGCTTTTTACTAATTCTGTAGGGATCGGTTGTGTAATTGGGAATTGAATAGCACCCTTTGATGTTGTATAACCTGATAGTTCATTTTTAAATGCCTGAATCGCAGAAGATCTTGGGTATAGGCCGATATGCTCTTTATGCACTGCATACCATACCAATATTCCATTTTGCTTAAATGCAGGCATGCCATAGCTGATCACTTCTTCTGCTTTGGGTACTATTTGTTTTATTGTCTTTCTTAGCCCTTCTAAAATGACCTTTTCATTTTTGGGCAACAAAGACATATACTCATCTACAGTTTTAAATTTTGAAGCCACTTTCATATCACATGTTTTGATAGTTTGCTAACAATAAAAATAAAACTTTAATTGTCATTATACATTTTGTAGTGACTCGAGTGTGTGCTTGTGTCATGAAAGATTGCTTCGTTTTTCGCAATGACCCTCATTGTGTGGATCATGATGATCCGGTGCGCATGTGTTGAGTAAGGAGTCTTCTACAGATTGAGTAAAGCCGTTTTAATAACGGCTTTATTTTTCAAACTGACCCTTAAATTCATTTTGTGGTTATGAGCCGGCTTTCTCATTGCAATTGAACATCCATTGCACGCCGAAGCGGTC
>Ga0134128_10002602_pt1 | contig 22260 bp, 24 predicted proteins | sample KB31754_FD_96462 | JGI IMG/M metagenome (GOLD analysis project Ga0134128, IMG submission 96462) | Terrestrial soil microbial communities with excess Nitrogen fertilizer from Kellogg Biological Station, Michigan, USA - KB3-175-4 | ecosystem: Environmental > Terrestrial > Soil > Unclassified ... | reverse complement strand
CTTTCAAACAGAGGAAAGGCATTGAACCCGCTGAGATGCGCGGCGGCATCAAGACCGGCCGCTCGGGCTCGCTCCACCGTGGTGCCATCCGCCACAGCTCCGGCCGCCGGGCTGGTGCCATCTATTCCGTCCGTGTCCGCGCTGAGCACAACCAGGTTTTCGCCGGCAATTTTTTGTGCGCAATATAGCGCGAAATGCTGGTTGCGGCCGCCGATCCCCGCATTTCCGCTGACCTTCACCGTGACCTCGCCGCCGGAGACGATGCAGGCTTTGCTGACTCCACGCTTCATCTCGCGCAAACGGCCCAGCAAGTAATCGGCAGCTTTGGCGTAATCCCAGTCGTCGCACGAGTGGTCGATCTCGACGGCAAAGCCATGCCGCGACACAGCAGCGGCGGCAGCTTTCTCGGCGGTTTCATTCGATAAAATCTTCCACCAACGCGCGCGAGCGAACGCCACATCGTCCTGCTTGGGTGTCTCTTCCAAAGCGTGACGCTCAAACAGTTCCCGAACTGATGCTGGAAATTCCGGCAGCAGCCTGTAATCGTTCACAATTCGATAACAATCATCGAGTGTGCTGCTGTCCGGCATGGTGGGCCCCGAAGAAAGCGCATCCAGCGCGTTCTCCGGCACATCGGAAACCATGATGGAGACTTGTTGCGCCGGATAAGCAGCCCTGGCCATGCCCCCTCCTTTGGTGGCAGAAACATGTTTGCGCACGGCATTGATCTGCGCGATGGGCGCTCCGGAAAGCACCAGTGACTTGTAGGTAGCAATCAGATCCGGCAGCGAGATCTCATCGTTCACGGGCTTCTCTACCGCCGCCGACCCGCCGCCGCTAATGAGGAAAATGGCCAGAGCCTTCTCGTCAAGTGCATCTAATGATTTAAGGATCGCCTCCGCCGCCCGCATGGATTCTTCATTGGGCTGCGGATGACCTCCGGCAAAGTAGCGGTAGCCGGGGAGCTGGTAAGGATGCGCTGTTGGATCTGCGACGATTCCCTGCACTGTCGGGCCGACTTGGCGCGCCAGAATTTCCGCCAGCCGGTGTCCGGCCTTGCCGATCGCAATCGCGAGCACGCGCGAATAGGATTTGAGGTCGTAGAGGTCTTCGCAGACACGCAGCACGCCGCGGTCATACTGCACGTGGCGCTCAAACGCCTCACGTATGCCTGCCTTGCTCAGCGCTTCCAGAAAGATCTCTCGTGCCAGCGAACGCATGGTGTGCGCCAGTGACATCAGCTCCCCTTCACAGCTCCAGGGAAATTCTTGCTGATCCATTCCTGAATGGCATCCTGCAATTCCGGCAGGTGCCCTTCAAAAAAGTGATCTGCGGCTTCGACTAGCCGCAACTCTTTCGGCTCGGCAGCCGCTGCCACAACCTCGCGCAGCTTTTCCTTCGGGCTGTACTGGTCGAGTGCTCCGCTCACAAACAGCTTGGGCCGGCCGCAGTCGTGCAGGAACTGGTAAGTATACACACGACCCTCGGCAGCAACTGGAGTGCCGAGTGAGATCAGGCCAACAACGTTCGGATCAGGACAGGCGGCGCGCAGGCCGGTGGCGGCGCCAAAAGAGAATCCGCAAAAAATGATCGGCAGATGATATTCGGAGTAGAGCCAGTTGAGCGCAGTGCGTACATCATCCACCTCGCCGTGCCCGCGATCGTGCTCGCCTTCGCTCAGACCGGCGCCGCGAAAATTGAAACGCAGCACCGGAAGTCCGAAACCGTGCAGCGCCTTCATGGCCCGATACACGACCTTGTTGTGGACAGTGCCGCCATACAAAGGATGAGGGTGGCAAACCAGCGACGAGAAATGCGCGTTCGGTCGGCCTTCATTCAGCAGCGCCTCGAGCCGACCGGCCGGGCCGGAGAGGAAAAAGGATTTGAGTCCAGCGGGCACATTATCTTTTACACGAAAAATGAAATTCGCACCAAACCAGAACCTCTGAAACACAGAGGAACGGAGGAAGCAGAGGAGTGAACCAAGGGGTGCATGAATGAGAATCTGCGAGAGCTGTGCCGTTCTCATTGGCGAAACATCGGGCTTCTTCAAACTTCTTGGATTACAGTCGAACTCCTTCTTTGGCTCCTTCGTTTACTCCGTTCCTCTGCGTCTCAAAGAGTTTTGGGTGCCTCCGTGTCTCCGTGCCTCCGTGGTGGATTTTATTTATCCTGTATTCGGAATTTATGGACCCGATAAAGCTCACGCGCAGGCTTGTGGACATCGAATCGATCAGCGGCAATGAGGGCGCTGTTGGGGCGGAGCTGTACGATGAGCTCTGTCGCCTCGGTTATACCACGCACAAAATGCCGGTAGCGCATGAGCGATTCAACGTTCTCGCCACGCTGGATGACGTTCCTGCACAGATCGTCTTCTCGACGCACATGGACACAGTTCCGCCCTTCATTCCTTCGTCGGAAGACCACGACAACGTTTACGGCCGGGGCTCGTGCGATGCCAAGGGCATTATCGCCGCGCAAATTGCCGCCTGCCAGCGTTTGCGCAAGGAAGGCGCCGCCGTGGGAATGCTGTTCCTGGTGGGCGAGGAGCGCGACAGCCTGGGAGCAAAGGTCGCCAATGAATCACCCATCGGCAGCCGCTTCATGATTAATGGTGAACCAACCGATAACAGGCTGGCAGTCGCATCGAAAGGAGCTTTGCGCGTGGAAGTGACAGCACGCGGAAAGATGGCACACTCGGCCTATCCCCATCTCGGTGACTCGGCCATTGAGAAACTGATTACGGCGCTCGATCGCTTGCGGAAAATGAAGCTGCCTGAAAATCCAGGAGTGGGGCCATGTACGCTCAATATCGGGATCATTGAGGGTGGACGAGCGCCGAACGTGATTCCTGATTTTGCGAAAGCTCAACTGCTCTACCGCCTGGTGGGCGCGTCAGACGAACTGCGGCGACAGATCCCTCAAATCGTGGCCGGTCTGGCCGAAACGGAAGTGGTGCTCGAGATTCCTTTCATGAAGCTGCAAACCGTCCCGGGGATTGAGACGATGGTTGCCGCATTCACCACGGACGTCCCCGCGCTGAACAGATGGGGGACGCCCGTGCTGCTTGGTCCCGGATCAATCCATGTAGCGCATACCGACCGCGAGTTCATCTCCAAGAAAGAGCTGCATGAGGCCGTGGACTTGTATTGCCGCGTAGCGAAGCAGGTGCTGGCCAGCTAGGTCATTCGATAGATACGGTCAGCGCGAGCGGACCATGCGTTCGCGCTTACTTGCTCGCCCCGCAATGGCACTTCCGCTCGCCTGAGCAGCAGTTTCCCGGCTCCGCCAGCTTGCCGTCCGGCCCGATGCACGTCTGCGTGAGCCCACACCAGAACAAGCCATCACCCGAACGCGGTACCGTGGGATCCGGCTCCGACCATATGTATTGACTCTTCCAGTGCAGGGCGGAGCACAGGCCAGGGCGGTCAGTGTTGAAACGATCAGATATGTTGCTCATGCTGCGCCTCCTTCTGCGCCCGCCGCTTTCAGAATGGCCCGTTTGACCGCCACGCGCGCTAGATGTATCTTGGCTGCGTTGTGTCCCAGGCTCTTTGCCTTGGCAACGGCCGCCTTGGCGGCTTCGTCGGCCGTTGCCTGGGTAATGGCTTTTCCCTTCAGCGCTTCTTCTGCCTCGGCAGAAACCCACGGCACCGGAGCCACATGTCCCATGACCACGCGCGCGCTCTGGATGGTTCTTCCGTTCATCTTGAGCGCAACAGCGGCGGTGGCGTAAGGCCAATCGAACGCCTCTTTTTGCCGGATCTCATAGTGCGCTGCACGCACGCCCGGCGCCGGAGGAACGATCACGTCAGTGATGAACTCATTCGGCCGAAGATCGTGTTCCCGTTCAGCTTCCGATTTCGGGATTACAAAAAACTTCTCCAGCGGAATCTCGCGCTGCCCGCGTGGGCCCAGAATCCGCACTCGAGCATCGTAGGCGATGAGCACGGGCGCAATGGTGGACGGGCTCACGAAATACGCCGGGCCGTCGTTGCCAAGAATCGCGTGATAGCGGTTATCACCCTGGAGGACGAGCGACTTGCCATTCTTATCGAGCGCCAGCAAGCCGTGCCCGGTGCGGAAGTACCAGCAGCGCGGTCGTTGGCAAAGATTGCCGGCAATGGTGGCGACGTTGCGGATTTGTGGGCTAGCCGCGTCCCCGGTGGCATCGGCCAGCATGGGATGGTGCTGCTTGATTTGCGAGGCAGCGGAGATCTGGTCCAGCGTGACCAGTGCACCCATGTGTAGCGCGCCGGCCTGGTTGCTGATGGCATGAATGCCGGCAACTTGCTTGATGTTCACCAGCCGTTTCGGGGTCGTGATGTCGTCCTTCATGAGCGAAAGCAGATCGCTGCCGCCCGCGAGGATTTCCGTCTCACCCCAGGTTTGGCCCAGCAGCCCGGAGACCTCTTCTTTGCGTGTTGGTGACGCGTAACTAAACGGCCGCATGGCTGCCTCCTTCATTCTCGTTTAGTGCCGCCACCACGCGATCCGGCGTTATGGGCATGAACGGCACGCGCGCGCCAATTGCGTTGGCTACTGCGTTTGAAATGGCCGCCATGGGACCGACAGTCGGCGGCTCGCCCAAGCCAATCGGCCCACGCTCATCATAGCCTTTGCCTGTCATCATGTGCACCACCAGTTCGCCCACGTCGCCGATGCCCGCAAGCCGGTAGAAATCCATGTTCGGGTTGAGCATGGCGCCGGTGGTCGGGTCCATGATCTTCTCTTCGTAGAGCGTGCTGGCAATGCCCATGATCATGGCGCCGTAGACCTGGCTTTCCGCGGTTTTCATGTTGATGATGAGCCCGCAATCTTGCGCGCAAACCATTTTGTTCATTTTGACAATGCCGGTTTCCGTGTCCACGCTGACGTCGGCCATTACGGCTCCGCCCACGCCGCTGGAAATCAAATCGCCCGGCCCGGGATTCTTACCCAGCACCTGGATGGGCTGCGTACCAAGGCGCGCGCATGCATCTTTCCAATTCATGCTTCGCGACGGAGCTGATTTTACGCGGATCACCTGGTTGACGATTTCCAGCTCCTGCGGCTGAGCATTCAGGGCAGGCGCCACTTTGGCCAGCAGTTGATCGCGCGCGTCCACCGCTGCACGGCGCGTGGAAGAGCTAACGCCGCCGATGGTCGTGCTGCCGCCGGAGCCGCCGTCCGGTGGATATTCGTTGTCGCCGATGTTGAGTTGGATCTTGTCAATCGGCAGACCAAGCGTGTCACCGGCGACCATCAAAATTGCCGTCCGTGTGCCTGTGCCCAGGTCCTGGCTTCCCATCTTGATGTCGACGGAGCCATCGGGATGAATGGTCAGCGCACAATTGCTATTGTGCCCGCGACCACCCCATGTGTGGATCGCTACGCCAAGTCCGCGCTTCACCACTCCCGACCCGCCCTGATTGCGAGGGTGCCAGTTCTTCTTCCAGTTCATAAGGTCGGAAGCAATGGCCAGCTCTTCGCGATAGACATCCGCGCGTTGCGTGAGCGAGAGATTCTTCAGCAGCAGCTCTACCGGATCCATGTTCAGCTTGGCCGCCAGATCATCCAGCGCGGCCATGGTGATCAGGCAGCCCTGTGGATGGTTGGGAGCGCGCCAGGCGCGCGCCGGACCAATATTCGTCAGCACAGCAACATGTTGCTTGCGCTGGTTGGGAATCTCGACTACATACGGCATGGGTGGCGGCCCACCACCACCCGGACCACCAGTTCCCCAGGACTCCGATTCCCACGCCAGCAGTGTGCCGTCTTTCTTCGCGCCCACTCGCACATGCGCGTACCCCGAAGGCCGGCATCCAGCCACTTCCAATTCCGGAGCACGCTCCAGCATATAGCGCACCGGCTTCCCTCCGGCTTTGCGCGACACCTCAGCCGTGTATGCGCCCCACCTATCGATGCCGAATTTGCTGCCGAAACCGCCCCCAATATGGTCTTGGTGCACATGAACATTGCCGGCTGGAATCTTCAGCGCCTGGGCAAACTGTCCGGCCAGGCCAGACACATTCTGGGTGGAAATATGCGTGAACAAATGTTCCTTGTCCGGCCATTCTGCAATTGACCCATGCGTCTCCAGACAGCAGTGCGTGATTACCGGACAGCCGTATACGCCTTCAGAAACCACTTCTGCCTGTTTGAATCCCTGGTCCGGATCCCCCTTGGTCTGTTCCGCTTCCTTGCGATATCTTTTTTCCGCCTTATCTTCCGAGGGCTTCACCTGCGCCGCCTGCAACGCGGAAATCACGCTTTCACTTACCTCGTTCTCCCGCAATCGATCAAGCAGCCGCTTTTCCGGCTTGAAGGTGATGCCTCGCGTCTGAAGGGCAGAGATAATTTGTGGGTCCGGCGCGTCATTGCGCAACATGGTGATGAAGTCTTCCTGGTCCATGGGACCGTGCTCTTCCGGCACGTTCTTCGGCTGGGTGAAATCATCTACAAAGTGCGGCAGAGGCTCGTATTCCACCTTCACGGCTTTCAGCGCATCTTCGGCTGCGCCTTCATCTGTGGCAGCAACCACTACGATGTCATCGCCAGCCCAGTGGATCTCTGTTCCCGGACTCTGGATCACATGCACCGCAACCACACCCGGCATCTTTTCCGCCGCAGAGGTATCCACGCTCGACACTTTGGCGTGCGCATAAGGACAGCGCACGACTTTGCCGTACAGCATGCCGGGCCGGTGGACGTCATAGGTGTACTTGGCGCGACCAGAGGATTTTGCCGGACCGTCCACCCGTGACACGCGTTTTCCGATGAGGGTGCGCTCGCCGGCGTCGGGCCATGTGTATTTCGTAGTTTCGTCGGCCATGGTTTACGCTCCCTTCGTAGTTTTGGCAGCCTGCAACACCGCCAGCCGCATGCCTGCGTAGGTTCCGCAGCGGCAGAAGTTTCCGCCCAATCCGTGCTTCACGTCTTCCAGCGTGGGATTGGGCTTGCGGTCAAGCAGAGCTTTGGTGGCCATCACGAACCCGGGAGTGCAGAACCCACACTGCTGGGCATCATTGTCCACAAAGGCCTGTTGAATGGGATGGAGTCTGCCCGGCTCGCCAAGAGCTTCGATTGTCGTAATCTCATGCCCTTGCGCGTCAATGGCCAGCACAGAGCACGAATAAACCGCCTTGTCGTCCATCAGGACCGTGCAAGCGCCGCATGTTCCACGATCGCATACGCGCTTGGCCCCTGTGAGCTCGAACTTATCGCGCAATGCATCAAGGAGTGTCAAGCGCGGCTCGAGCTGCGCGTTCATCTTTTTGCCATTGACGCTCAGCGTGATCGGAACTTTGCCGGGACCGAGTTCGCGGACTTGATCTGCCGCGGCTAGCGCCGATACTTCGTTGACCAGCGGGACCGCCGCGGTCACGCCGGAAATTTTCAGAAAGTCGCGCCGGGACACCCCTGCGCTGGATGAAGATGATGAACGTTTTTTTGATTTCGTGCCTTTCTTTTTTTCAGGCAGGTCGTCCACTGGGGGCCTCCGTGCATGCAGCGTGGAATTGCCGCGTCTTGGGAAACGGAGAATTGTAACTCTCCAGCGTTGCGCGTGTCTTGTCTTTACAGATTAGAACAATGCAGGAGAGATCTCTGCTTGCTGCAGGCAGGTGTGGTAAAGGCACTCTGCCGGGACTTCTTCTTCATGAATCACAGGCACAGTGAAGAGTGTCTGGGCCAGACGGCTTTCAATAGAGCTACAGGGCCGGAGTGTCATATCCGGAGTAACTTGTGCGCTCGCATACTCCCGGATATTGTTGCGAACAACAGCGGGCTGTTACAGGCCCTTGAAGGAGCTATCCATGGCCGCCGGAGATATCACGTTTATTGAATGCCCTTTCGGAGATCTCTTCCCAGTGCGCAAGACAGCATCACGCGCCTGGGACTTCCAGAAGATGGAATGCCCGCGCTGCGGGCACAAGTTTGAACTGCTGCTGGAGGAGTCTGTCGAAAGACTGTCGGCAGAAGCCGTCGCAACCCAGTGAAGCCAGCTTAGGAAACCAACGGCAATTTGGGGCGTGGCCCTGGTTCGCATCTTCTCGCTATCCTTCTTTGCGGAAAATCGGCCGAATTTGCGCCGGCATGTTACCCTGTCCCGTTTCCATCGGACCTAGAAATGAATCAACGGCACAGGAACCATATCGATCTACAGGCAACGGCCCGGCAGATCATGCTGGAAAACGGCTTTGAACCCGACTTCCCGCCGGAAGTACACGAGCAAGTGGCGGAGATCCAACGCACGCCGCCACAGGTCACGCCCTCTGCTGACGTTCGCGATCTCCGTTCCCTTCTCTGGTCATCTATCGATAACGACACCTCGCGAGATCTCGACCAACTGGAAGTCGCAGAAAAGCTCAACGACGGTTCAATCAAGGTTCTGGTGGCGATCGCCGATGTTGACGTTTTTGTGCCGAAGGACTCCCCCATCGACCGGCACGCAGAGCGCGAGACCACTACGGTCTACACGGGCGTGCGCAATTTTCCCATGCTGCCGGAACAGCTTTCTACAGCGGCCAGTTCCCTGCTGGAGAATGGTGACAATCTCAGCGTGGTGACTGAATATGTGGTGGCTGACGGCGAAGTGACACGACACCAGATTTATCGCGCGCTCGTCCGTAACAAAGCTCAGCTCGCTTACAACGCAGTCGGGGCATGGCTGGAAGGGCGGGGCGCACCTCCGCCAAAGGTCGCGGCATCGCGGGAGCTCCAGGCGCAACTCAAGCTGCAGGATGAGGCAGCCCAGGCGCTGAAAAGCAGCCGCCATCGTCACGGGGCGCTCGATATAGAAACCATTGAAACGCATCCGGTGGTGCTCAACGAGCAGATCGTGGACCTGGAAAAGCAGGAGAAGAACCGCGCTACCGAATTGATTGAAGATTTTATGATCGCCGCAAATGGCGTGATGGCCGTGACACTGGCAGACGCAAAGATTTCATCCATTCGCCGGGTAGTGAGAACGCCGGAGCGATGGGACCGAATCGTCGCATTGGCTGATCAACATGGGGCCAGGCTCCCGGCGCAACCGGATTCAAAAGCCTTGAACGACTTCCTTGGGCAGCAAAAGAAAGCCGACCCTGACCATTTCGCAGACCTGTCCTTGGCAGTCATCAAGTTGATGGGGCCGGGAGAGTATGTGGTGGAGCGTCCCGGCGAACCTGCCCCGGGCCACTTTGGCCTTGCTGTCCAGAACTACACTCACTCCACGGCCCCGAACCGCCGTTTTGCGGACGTGGTGACGCAACGTTTGATCAAGAACGTGATGGCAGGAAAATTCACTCCCTACTCTGACGATGATCTCAGTAGCGTTGCGCGCAACTGCACCGAGAAGGAAGACGCAGCGCGCAAAGTGGAGCGCGCCATGAGCAAACGAATTGCAGCGGTAACCATGAGCAACCGCATTGGCCAGACATTTGACTCCATCGTCACCGGCGCCACCCCGCATGGGACTTTTGTCCGCGTTCTCAAGCCGCACGTAGAAGGCATGCTGATGCATGCTCGAGGCGAAGACGTCGGCGACAGGCTGCGCGTAAAGCTGATCAATACCGATCCGGAGCACGGCTATATCGATTTCGTTCGCGCATAAAAGTGTCCGGCGGAACTGCCGCACCCTTAATCTTTAAAGCGTCCGACTCTGCGGGTTTCATCGCTTCCCGTGCCAAGCCGGCCGGAGCATCACTAAAGTAACTGGCGATGAATTTGCTCCTGTCTATATTTCATGAGCTTTTCCTAACCCTTATACAGCAGTAGTCGCATCACAGACTTAGCAGTACGGTTCAGCTCTAAACGTGGCAAACAAGACAGTTTGAATCTGTGATTCGTGGAACCTCACGACCCCAGACGCGATCTGCTCTCGTGTAATTATTGCAAGTTGCTGGAAAATAATTCATCCCCCCGGGAGAGGCTCATGGACGACTTTCAGAAATGGCTCGAGGCTGCCGCTGCTATTCAAGAAGACATTCAGTACCTGAAAGATTCGTTGAGCGAACGCGACCTCGCTGCCCTGCAAACGGCGCTCTCTGTGTATATGAAGAACGCCCGGACGGGAGAACGCTGGCCGGAACCAGACGACCTCTACTGCATTGAAGAGCTTTCGAGAGGTCCTCAAACCGTAATCAGCACAGCGACGCGGACGGACTACAAACTGGCTTGCTGAACATGGGAATGCATCATGAAGAAGTTGAAGGTCATTGTTGCGGATGAGGAGCCAATCTCCTCCAGCCTGCTGAGATCTTCGCTCTCCTACTGGGGCTGTGATGTCGTCAGAGTCCACAGCGAAGATGAAGCGCGAACCGCGCTGCAAGCGGGCAACGTGGACATTTGCATCCTCAATTGGGACCTCAGCGGCTTCAACTGCCTCAACCTTTGTCAGTGGATTCGCCACGCCGAACTCAAACGCGAACCTCACATCATCGTTTTGATGGAAACGGCCTCACGCGAAAATATCCGCGCCGCATACCGGGCCGGCGTGAATGACTATCTGACCAATCCGTTCCGGGTAGAAGAGCTTCGCAGCCGAATTTCCGCGGTCGCCGCCAGGGTGTCGCAAATGGACTCCGTCCACTGGCAAGCTGGGCGCCTTGACCCGCTCGAGTGCTACCGCCTGAACCTGGCCTTCCACACCAACACCTACAGCCGCGTTTAGCGCCGTCCCTCGCAGCCGGCCATCCCCATAAGTATCTGAATGGCCGCGCCTGGAAAGACCACGCGCGGCCCGATTCGACTTGGATTCAAAACACCCTGCTGCGCGCGGCTTGCTGTTCGCGGGAAGCGATCACTGGCCCATGAAAGCCGGATTCAACCAGGATTTTGCGCAGCCGCTCCAGGCACCGGCCACGAACAAAGCCGATGGAGCCTGTGGCGAGCCCGAGCCGCCGCGCTACTTCGGCGTACGGCAATGGCGGCTGTTCAAAGAATAGAAGCCGCACCAGCTCAGCGCAACGGGGCGGCAGTTTCTCCACCACCTCACGCACAATCTGCTCCTGCTGAATTTGCAGAACGCTTTCCGGAACCGCTGCCAGCTCTTCCGCCACTTCCGGCTCCATGGCGTCCAGTTCGAGGTGGTTCGATTGTTTTTTCTTCCAGCGATAGGACTGGCGCACGGCTACGGTTATCAACCATGACCGTAGCGAATCCGTATTCTTCAATTGAGCCAAACTGTTGAGCACCTCTATGCAGACAGACTGAAACACGTCGGCAGCATCTTCCGGGCTGGCGCCGTACTTAAGCGGGATCGAATAGATAAGCCTCTTGTACTTGTCAATCAAGATTTCCCAGGCCTGCTGATCGCCTCTAAGGCACATGGCAACCAGGCGGGCGTCTTCTGTATTGATAGTTTCGCCGCAACGGGCGCATAACGGGGAACAGGGGTCGCCATCTTCCTGACTAACAGGCACTTCTTCCTGCGGGACAATAGCTGTAAACACGGGTTCACAGAACTCGGTGGACTTCATTTTTCCATTCCTTTTTTGGCTCAACAGCAACGGGTTTCATGCCGGCAGACACAAGCCGGAATGAATACTGGCCAGGAGTACAGAACAGCAAAACTACGTGCGCCTGACCAACAGACACACTTCGGGAATGGAGAACGAATCAGTTTCTTAGAGGCGGGGAGAAAACAGCGGAAGCGGAATGAACTCCTGCGAGTTCAAATTCCACCGTATGCAGTGGAACCATGTGCCGGCGGAACGCGGCCATGATCAGCTCCGGGAGCAGCGTGGCCACTCCAACGAAGACCAGAAACATCCCGATCAGAGCCAAAGCGAAGATCATCTGCAGCTCAATGTCATCGGTGGACCGGGGAAAGGCATCGAAACTATCAAGCTGCATGAAAGGCGAAACGAGTACCATCACCGCGATCAAACACAGAACAACTTGGCGCAGCCGGTTGAGCATGGGTACTCTTTCGCTTTCCAGCCCGACTATACCACCTTGCCAAAACTATCCCAAGCACTTTTTGGCTTCGTGAGCAGGAGGTGTCGCAGCACGACGTGTAACTTGCTGAAAGTAAGAGATCTTACGAACATGTTTGGCAATTCAAATCCTTTCCTTCGGCTCCCAATTATCAGAAACGCTAATAAAGGTTGGCGAAGCTATGAAATGAAACTATGCAAAAGCGCCAAGGTAAAAACCGTTCCGTGGCCATTTCAGCGCGGCGACCATAGGAAGACGAAGCATGACTTATAGCCAATCCGTGTGGGCTAAAATCGGAGGTTCGCCTGGAAGATCAATGCTGTCCTGCATCGAGCCGGAGAGGAGCTCGTAGGGTGCTCCTCCCCTTTTGCTTCAATGAGCTTAATATCTGCCGTACATTTGGAACGGGGAACTGTCCAGATCAAGCCCCAGTTGAAGGCGAGCGCCTTCTGACATGCGGCCAGGATGCCAGGGTGGTTCAAAAACGACTTCAACATTGACCTGATTGACGGAAGGTAGAGTGGCGATCTGCCGCTGAATATCTGCCTTGAGCACATCGGCCATGCCGCAGCCCGGGGCCGTCATGGTCATCTTGATATCGATGTTGTGGCCGCTGCCCGCGGAAGTAATCTGGCAGTCGTAGATCAGGCCCAGGTCAACCACGTTTACCGGAATTTCCGGATCGTAAACTGTGCGCAGCCGGTCCCATACCAGCTTCTCGCTGAAGTCGCCAGGGGAGGCTTGCGCCTGCGCTTCTTCTGGGCTAATGCCCAAAGCATCGGCATCTTTGGCGTCGAACCGGAGCATGTATCCCATGTCGGTCATTACGGTATAGCTTCCGCCCAGCGCCTGCGTAAGCCTGACCTTGGTGCCCGCGTGTACAGGATATTGAATGCCACTGGGAATCTGGGTGGCGACCGCGTCGCGCGTGGTAGTGGTTGTATCGCCCGATTTCAATCATCCCTCCTGTACGCCGTTACTCCGTGGAAACCGCCTGTTGCTCTCCACGCAACGCGGCCCGCATTGCATGCCAGGCCAGAGTGGCGCATTTTACGCGCAGCGGGTATTCCGATACGCCTGCGAAAACTGCAAGCTTCCCAAGCGAATCCGGCGCGACGCCGTGCCCGGTCACAAGGTCATGAAAGCGCGTAAACAGCGCCTCCGCATCAGCGGTCGACTTGCCTTTGAGCGCCTGCGTCATCATCGAAGCTGAAGCCTTGGAAATGGCGCATCCGGCTCCCTGAAAAGCAATCTCGGAGATCGCCCCGTCCTTCACCGTCACGAAGATGGTGTAGTGATCGCCACACAACGGGTTATAACCCTCCGCCTTGTGGTTTGCCGATTCCAGCACCCCATAGTTGCGAGGCTTCTTGCTGTGCTCCAGGATCACTTCCTGGTAGAGGTCCCGTAGCTCGCGAACGTCCGCCATCAGCCCAGCACCTCGCGCACTTTGTGAATGCCGCGCACCAGAGCGTCCACTTCTTCACGCGTGTTGTACAAGCCGAAGGAGGCCCGCACAGTGGCGGGTATGTTGTAGCGCTGCATCACCGGCTGAGCGCAGTGATGGCCGGTTCGCACGGCAATGCCTTCGCTGTCGAGAATGGTTCCGATATCGTGCGGGTGAATGTCTTCCATCACAAATGAGAGCACACCGGCTTTTTCTCGGGCTGTTCCGATGATGGCCACGCCCGGGATCTTCTCGATTTCACGTGTGGCGTAGGCCAGCAAGTCAGCTTCGTGCTCCTCAATCTGCTCGAGGCCTAGCTGGTTCAGGTACTCGATGGCCGCTCCCAGCCCGATGGTGTCAGCAATGTTCGGTGTGCCCGCTTCAAACTTGTAGGGCAGCCGATTGTAAACAGTTTTATCGAAGGTGACCGAGGCAATCATGTCACCGCCGCCCTGCCAAGGCGGCATGGCTTCCAGCAGCTTCGCCTTGCCATACAGGAAGCCGATACCCGTGGGCGCGTACATCTTGTGGCCGGATACGGCGTAGAAGTCGCAATCGAGGTCCTGGACATCAACCTTCATGCGCGGCGCTGCCTGCGCGCCATCCACCAAAACGGGGATGTTCCGCGCGTGCGCCATGCGGACAATCTGCTTGATCGGGTTGATGGTGCCCAGCGCATTTGAGAGATGGCCAACGGCGACGATCTTCGTCCTGCCGCTCAACAGCTTTTCGAACTCGTCCAGAAGCAGTTCGCCGTGTTCATTGATAGGCGCCGCGCGAAGCTGCGCGCCTTTTTCATCACACAGGATCTGCCAGGGGACGATATCGGAATGGTGCTCCATCGCGGTGATGAGCACTTCATCACCGGCGCCGACATGTTTGCGGCCATAGGTCTGCGCTACCAGGTTGATGGCTTCAGTAGTTCCACGGAGGAAGATGATCTCCCGTGAATCAGCAGCATTGACAAATTTTTGGGCAGCGGCGCGCGCCTCCTCGTACGCTTGTGTGGCCCGTTCGGAGAGCGTGTGCACGCCGCGATGGATGTTGGAATTGTCGCGACGATAATAATGTTCCAGAGCCTCAATCACAGCCAGTGGCTTCTGTGTGGTTGCCGCGTTATCCAGATACACCAATGGCTTGCCATGCACCTGCTGTTGGAGGACGGGAAAATCCTTCCGAATCCTGTAAACATCGTAGCCGCCATGTACGGCATGGATTTCGCGAGGGGTCTTGGCTACGGTACTCATCCCACTTCCTCCCAGTTTCTTTCTACTTCCGCGGGACGCTTACCCGCGTAGCGGGCCGTCTCGGGAAGCCACTCGTTCACCAATCGCTCCAGATGCTTGCGTACCTGCTCGGAGTTCATTCGATCGAGACATTCGTTGGCGAACGCCAGCAGCAGCACGTGCTTGGCCTCGGCTTCATCGAGCCCGCGCGAGCGCAGGTAAAACAGCGCGTTCTCCTCCACCTGCCCGATGGTGGCGCCGTGCGTGCATTTCACGTCGTCAGCGTAAATCTCAAGCTGCGGCTTGGTGTCGATCTGCGCGTCGTCAGAAAGCAGAAGATTTCGGTTGGTCTGCTTTGCGTCAGTCTTCTGCGCGTCTTTATGAACGATGATTCTGCCATGGAAAACACCGTGCGACTGCCCGTTGAGCACGCCGTTGTAGAACTGCCGGCTGTTGCAATGCGGGCTGGCGTGCTCCACCAGCATGTAGTTGTCCATGTGCTGACGATCATTGGCCATGAACAAACCATTGATCAGGCACTCGGCGCCTTCGCCCGCCAGGACGGGATGTACGTTGTTGCGCACCAGCGCGCCGCCCAGCAGCAGCGAGTGCGTGGCCATATTGGTACTGCGGCCCTGCTGAATGCGAAGCGTAGAGACGTTGAAGGCATTCTGCGCCGGACGAACAATCATGTAGTGCGATGCCACAGCGTTTTCGCCTGCAATCAATTCCGTGACAGTGTTGGAGAATGACGGGAACGAACTGCCGTTTTTGACCGAGACGTAATCTTCGACGATCGTGGCCTGGCTGTTTTCTTCCAGCACGATCAGGTTGCGCGGGTGCTCGATTACCGGCTTGTCTCCTGGTACGGAAACGTACAGGACGTAAATCGGCAGTTCCACCACGGCGCCGCGCGGAACGTAAACGTAAGCGCCGTCTTCCATGAACGCCGTGTTCAATGCAGCGAAGGCATCGCGCTGGTAGTTGAGATAGCGGCCGAGATGCGGCTTGAGGCTGTCTGGATCCGAGGCAAGCGTCTGCGCAAGCGAAGCGACCTTCACCTTGCCCAGAGCGGGCACGTGCGACAGTGCCGGAAGATATCGTCCATTCACAAAGACGATCTGGCAGGCGAAGTCAGAGGTGCCGAACTGCTCCAGGTCGGCTGCTTTGATGGCGGCCTGAGGCGCAGCCTCAAATTGCGTGCTCGCGATCGCGCTCACATTGGTGAAGCGCCAGTCTTCGTCGTGGGTGCTTGGGAAGCCGGTTTCAGCAAAGCGGGCGAACCCCTCCTGGCGGAGCGAGCGAAGCCATTTTGGCTGGCCCGACGCTTTGTCAACCCTGTCAAAAGCTTCTAGATATTTTTCCGGAGCTGCAGTCGTTGTGATCACGAAATCTGTTTTCCTCTTTTGCTCTTGGCGCACTAAGGCCGCGCTCAGGGGCTAAAGCCCAACTACATCTTCTTCCGGCGCCGCAGGCCTAAAGGCCTGCTCCACCCTTTGCAATCGGTGCTAACGTCTTGCGCCGGCGGTCTCCGGCTCGGTCCAGCCGTAGCCTTTCTCTTCCAACTCCAGCGCCAGTTCTTTGCCGCCGGATTTCACAATTTTGCCGTTGACCAGCACGTGAACGAAATCGGGCACAATGTAGTTCAGCAGCCGCTGGTAGTGCGTCACGACCAGGAATGAGCGATCCTTGCTGCGCATGCTGTTCACGCCATTGGCCACGACCTTCAGCGCGTCAATATCCAGACCGGAATCGGTTTCATCCAGCACGGCGAGGGTCGGCTGCAGCACCGCCATCTGCACGATTTCATTGCGCTTCTTCTCGCCGCCGGAAAAGCCTTCGTTCACAGGCCGGTTGAGGAATTTTTCGTCCATCTCAAGCAGGCGCATGCGGTCGCGCAGGAGAGGAAGAAAATCCATGGCGTCGAGCTCTTCCTGCCCGCGATACTTGCGCACTGCGTTCAGCGCCGTCCGCAGGAAATATGCGTTGCTGATGCCGGGAATTTCAACCGGGTACTGAAAGGCCAGAAACAGGCCTTCGCAGGCGGCCTCTTCCGGTTTCATTGCCAGAAGATCTCTGCCGTTAAACGTGATCTCGCCGCGCGAGACTTCATAGCTTTCGCGCCGCGCCAGCACTCCGGCCAGTGTGCTCTTGCCTGAGCCGTTGGGGCCCATGATGGAATGCACCTCGCCGGGATTAATGGTCAGGTCAATTCCCTTCAGGATCTCAACGCCGTTCACGCTGGCGTGCAGGTTTTTGATTTCCAGGAGACTCATTCGTTTATCCAACACTCCCCTCAAGACTGATGCTGAGCAGCTTCTGCGCTTCCACGGCAAATTCCATAGGCAGCTCACGGAACACGGCCTTGCAGAAGCCGTTGATGATCATGCTGACGGCCTCTTCCTTGCTGATGCCGCGCTGCTGAAGGTAAAAAATCTGGTCTTCGCCAATTTTCGATGTCGAAGCCTCGTGCTCCATGCGCGCGCTTGCGTTCTTCACCTCGATATATGGGAAGGTATGCGCGCCGCACTTGTCGCCGATGAGCAACGAATCACACTGGGTGTAGTTGCGCGCGCCTTTCGCGCCCTTCAGGATCTTCACGCCTCCGCGATACGTGTTCTGGCCGTGTCCGGCGGAGATGCCCTTCGAAACGATCGTGCTGCGCGTGTTCTTGCCGATATGGATCATTTTGGTTCCGGTATCGGCCTGCTGATAGTTGTTGGTCAGCGCCACGGAGTAGAACTCGCCCACAGAGTTGTCGCCCTGCAAAATGCAGGATGGATACTTCCAGGTGATCGCCGAGCCCGTCTCTACCTGCGTCCAGGAGATCTTGGAGTTTTTGCCCAGGCATTTGCCGCGCTTGGTCACAAAGTTGTAGATCCCGCCCTTGCCTTCCTTGTCGCCGGGATACCAGTTCTGCACGGTCGAGTACTTGATGGTCGCGTTGTCATGCGCGATCAGCTCGACCACGGCGGCGTGAAGCTGGTTCTCATCGCGCACCGGCGCCGTGCAGCCTTCCAGGTAGCTGACGTATGCGCCTTCATCAGCGATGATCAGCGTGCGCTCGAACTGGCCCGTGTTCTGAGCATTGATACGGAAGTAGGTGGAAAGCTCCATGGGGCAGCGCACGCCCTTGGGCACATAACAGAACGAACCGTCACTGAAAACGGCTGAGTTCAGCGCAGCAAAGAAATTGTCAGTGTACGGGACCACCGATCCGAGATATTTCTTCACCAGGTCGGGATGATTCTTCACAGCCTCAGAGAACGAACAGAAAATCACGCCTGCTTCCGCCAGCTTGGCCTTAAAGGTGGTCGCGACAGAAACGCTATCGAACACAGCATCCACAGCCACGCCCGCCAGCAACTTCTGCTCGTGCAGCGGGATGCCGAGCTTCGCGTATGTGTCTAAAATCTCCGGATCAACTTCATCCAGGCTCTTGAGCTCCTTCTTCGCTTTGGGCGCGGAGTAATAGGAGATGGCTTGGTAATCAATCGGCGCATAATGCACGTTGGCCCATTTGGGTTCCGCGTCCTTCGCCTGCAACGACGCCCAGTGGCGATACGCCTTCAGCCGCCACTCCAACATGAAATCCGGCTCGCCTTTCTTGGCCACAAGGGCGCGAACGACATCTTCATTGAGCCCCGGCGGTAGGCGGTCTTCCTCCACCGATGTGACGAAGCCCCACTTGTATTCCTGTTTTGTCAGGTCCTGAATCTGGTCAACTGAGCTCATCTCACTCCTTAAGCAATTCCTGTGGGTTCAATGGAAATAATCTTGTCTGCTCGCCGTTCGTGCTGCGGCATCTGGCCGTTCAAGTCCGCAAGCATCACGTGCTCCAGCGCGTCCCGCAACGCATCACCGATAATCTGCGAGTTGATCTTGATCGAGCATGAGCGCTCCATCTCGCATAGGCCAGGAAGCACGCTGCACTCGGTAAACCCGATAGGCCCTTCCAGGGCCAAAATAATGTCCGCGACGGAAATGGTCTCCGCCGGCCGGGCCAGGTTATATCCGCCCTTAACCCCGCGATGCGAGCTGAGCAGGCCGGCGTCAGAGAGCTGCCGCAGCAGCTTGCCCACGGTCGGTAGCGGAAGGCGCGTTGCCGCTGCAAGGCTCCGGGCCGTGTGAGGGATCTCTTCCGTGCTGCGCGCGACATGCGCCATCAGCACAATCCCGTAATCCGTCAATTTATTCAGGCGAAACATAAAAAGCCCTCATCCGGCCAGCGGGAGCAATCCATACCGCGTTGGTATTAATTTTACAGAAACGCCTTAGGATAAACAAGACTGGATCGGTATGGTTTGGACCAGCCAAATGCCGGGGCTTGAACTTCGCCGGACAGGCGCAAAAGCCAATCGGCCAAGTTCTGCCACTCAGCTCACATTAAAGATTTTAATCTCGGCTTAATCAGGGAAAAGCCTCAGAGAGGGTTTCATCGCTGCAACCGACTGGCATCGGGAGCTTTCGGAGGTCAAGCGATGTTGAATTTGCTCAACGCCCTCTTTCAATGCCGGCACAAGAGATATACCTTCCCCATCACCCGCAAGCCGGGTGATCGGCGTTCCGGCACCGCCGCCGTTACCGGCACCTATTACGTCTGCCTGGACTGCGGAACAGAGTTCGCCTATGACTGGCAGGCCATGGAAGTGGTTGACACGCAGCGCAGCGGCATCAAGGCGTCAAGGTTCATGGCGCGCAAAGCCACTCAGAAGGCGAGTTGAGCGAGAGCTCGTTCTTACTGATCTGAGCAGCAAAAAGGCCCGCCGCTGCAGGCCAACTTGCACTTGAGTGTCCTTACAATCAGGGTTTTGCAGAAGCTGACGCTTGTTTGAGCGTGATCAGGCCCGGAACATCTCCGCCGTTGGCGTCTACTGCGTGCGCCCAAATGTGATCGAAGACTTCTTTGAGTTCGGGATATTGGGTCACCAGGGCTGTAGCCAGACTTCGCGCATCTGCCTGAGTGGCGTTGAAGTCTGCCGTACTGGGCACGGAGTACTTGAGCGAGAGATCAAAAGCGTTGTTCACGTGCAGAACGCTCATATCCGTGATGGTGTAAGTCTTGCCGTTGGCCGTGTAGTTGACCGGCTTTCCACCCACCGGGACGTCCTTGGGCTGAACCGTGCCGGATTCCTGCGTGATCTTGTTCAGAAGACGCGTGTCCATGAAGGGCACAGGCGCGAGCAGGTCCCATGAAGTGAGATAGTAGAACCAGGCGTTATGGTTCTGGCCTTTGCTCTTGAACTGGCGTGCCTGTTCAAGGAACCAGATGCCGTCGTGACCCTGCACTGACTCCGGACGGATGCGAAAGTCTGCAATCTTCCACCCGCCCGTATCCTGAAATACCGTACTCAGGATGTATGGCCCCTTGGGGCCGATGAAGTCCTGAAACACCACTCCGTACTTACCTGCGGGAAGATTGGGAATTTGAAACTCGGCGCCATTGGAGGCCATGCCGTTCGAGCCGAAAACACCGCAATAGAACGTTGCTTGCTGGCTCGGCGTCGCCCCTGTATCCAGTAGGAATGACGTTCGAATCTGAGATGTAGCTCCCTGCAGCGCGTCCTTGTTGCCGTTTACCGGCGCAGCAACATCATTGTCAAAGTTCAGCGTGGGACTGCTGCTGGTGCGGAGCGCGTTCAAGTTTCCCTGAGCAGCCTGATCGAAGGCCTGCTTCGCGGCGTTATCCAGCGCTGTTCGCGCCTGCTCGGACATTTCATCGCGCGTCTGGCAGGACTGCGCCCACACCGGCAGGCTCGCCAGCAGAAACAAAGATGGAAGCATCAGTTTCAGAAGCTTGGTTCTCATAACACCGGATCTCATGGCTTTGGCGAAGTGGACGGATGAAAATCGACTACTCTGGCACATTCTTAAGATGCGCAGCCCGGAATTGCAGATGTACGTTTCACCACCCCGGCCAATCTGCTCACTCAGGCGGATGCCTTACCCAGTCTAAGTCATACAAATGCAGGAGGAAAAAATTAACATGAGCAAGGTTTCTTTCATCAGCCGTTCTGAGCATAAGGGAGTAAAATTGTTTAAGCTTTAACAGCGCTCAAAGTCCCCATGGCTCGCTTTTCCCTGACAATCTGCGGCTTATCTCTTCTGCTTGGGCTTACGGCTCTCGGACAGCAGAGCACCACTCCGCAGGTCAGCACGGGCGTGGGCTCGCGTCCTGCGCAGTACCGGCCGCCAGCCAACATTCCCATCGTCAGATTTCCGCGTCCTGCTGCCGGGGCGGCTCGTCAGCCTGCGACACAAAAACCCGCCGCAGGCGCGCGCGTGAATCCGCAGCCCGGAGTTGTGGCTCCTAAAAAGGATCCGGCAACATCGGGAGCGCCAGCAGCTTCGGCTGCAACCGAGCCCATGGGTCCGCCATACCCGGTTCCCGAGGTTCCCAAGCCCTCTCGCCCGGCGGATATGCCTCCCTCGCCGCCACAGGTTTCATTCCACGACGGAATGCTTACCGTCCACGCGCTGAACTCAACCATGAGCAGCGTGCTGCAGGCGATCCGCAGCAAGACGGGAATTGAGTTTGAGGGCGCGGGAAATTCCGCAGAACGCGTGGCCGTGAACATGGGCCCTGCTCCGGAAGGCGACGTTCTGGCCAGCATCTTCTCAGGATCCAGCTTTGATTATGTAGTGCTCGGCCGGCCCGATAGTCCCGGAATCGTCCAGCGGGTGATTTTGACTCCGCGCGCCAAAGGCGGCGCTGCAGTGGCCGGCGGACCTCCGCAACCGTTCCAGCGGCAGCCCCAGGCGCAGGCACAGCAGCAGGCGGATGAAGACGCAAACGAAGAAGCAACCCCCGCCGACGACGACCCGCAGGATTCGGCCAATCAACCGCCGCCGGTCCAGGAGCCGCCTGCCGCGCAGAACGAGCCTCAACAGCAACAACAAAACGAAGCGCAGCAGAACGAGAACCAGCAAAACGCTCCCAAAACTCCTGAGCAATTGCTGCAAGAGTTGAAGCAAATGCAGTTGCAGCAGCAACAGCAGCAGGGCCAGCCCCCGCCGGACACCAACTCTGTCCCAAGAAAAGTGCCGCCAAGATAGACGTAAAAAACTCAGCTGATAAAAGCGGATGGGGGCGCTGAAAAATCTTATGGTTCCTTCAGCTCTTATCTCATTTGATCAAACACCCGGCGCACCCGGTCCACCTATTCTGTTTCGGCGGGATGGCTGGGATAACATAACGCCGGCACGGAAATTGTCGGGATGTTGTTCCGGCTGGAAAATCCCCACCGCGTCGAAGTCCCGTCTGCCACAATCAACGATGAGAACCTTCGGATCTTCAATGATGCGGCGATCGACATAGTGGAAATTAAATATATCGTCGCGCATCACGATGTCAGGATCAGAGCGACGTTTATGGCAGTACGACGGCAGGGTGTATGGAAACTGGCTTCGGCACAATACACCAGCATCAAGCCTCGTACGTAATCTAAAGGGCTCACAACTTCTTTTCTTGCCCCTCGGCTCAGAACACCGGACCAACTGCACGAAGAAGACGCTCAACCATTTCAGCCAATCTTATTGTTGTACGAGTCTAGGGTAAAAAAAGAAAGGAACACGTCATCGTCCAGTTCTCAAGCAGGACTACCATGGTTGCGGCTCCAAAAAGCGGAGTAAATTCAACCCGGGAAACAGCTAGCGCAGGGTAGAGTTCAGCCTCGCTGAAGT
>Ga0134128_10002600_pt1 | contig 22263 bp, 25 predicted proteins | sample KB31754_FD_96462 | JGI IMG/M metagenome (GOLD analysis project Ga0134128, IMG submission 96462) | Terrestrial soil microbial communities with excess Nitrogen fertilizer from Kellogg Biological Station, Michigan, USA - KB3-175-4 | ecosystem: Environmental > Terrestrial > Soil > Unclassified ... | reverse complement strand
TCCCTGCCGTTCGAGGATGCGAGCTTCGACGCCGCGATCTCCATCTTCACCAACACCGACTTCGACGACCTCGCGTCCGTCGTGCAGGAGATCGCGCGAGTCCTCCGTCCCGGCGCGCCGCTCGTCCACCTGGCCGTCCATCCCTGCTTCGTCGGCCCGCACTCGGTGTACGACCCCGTGGGCGGCGTCCCCGAGCTGCATGCCGGCTGGTACCGCAACGTCGGGCGCTATACCGAGGCGCCGGGGATCTGGCGGGCGACGGGCGTGCGGACCAGGGTCGGAGCGAGCCACCTGCCGCTCGGCCTCCTTCTCCAGACGTTCCTCGACGCCGGGCTCGCGCTCGAGCGCATCGAGGAGCCGGAGGCGCTGGAGTACCCGTTCGGCCTCGCGCTGCGCTGGAGTCGGTGACCAGCGTCGCCACCTGGGAAGACGTCCTCGTCGGGGACGAGCTCGCGTACCTCACGACCGAGCCGGCGCGGGAGGCCCGGACCGCACCGTTTCCCGACGACCTCCAGCCGGCGGTGGGCGAGGCGCTCGCGCGGCGAGGCATCCACGAGCTCTACACCCACCAGGCAGCGGCGTACGCGGCCGCCGGCGAAGGAGGCAACGTCATCGTCACGACGGGCACGGCGTCGGGGAAGACGCTCGCCTTCAACCTCCCGGTGCTCGACGCGCTCGGCGCGGACAGGCACACGCGGGCGCTCTACCTCTACCCGACGAAGGCGCTCGCGCAGGATCAGGCGCGCTCGCTCGGCGGGCTCGGCGTGGCCGGCGTCCGCGCCGCCATCTACGACGGGGACACGCCGACCGAGCGGCGTCGCCAGATCCGCGGCTGGGCGAATCTCGTGCTCACGAACCCGGACATGCTCCACATCGGCGTCCTGCCGCGCCACGACCTCTGGGGCGACTTCCTCCACAACCTCCGCTTCGTGGTCGTCGACGAGGCGCACGTCTATCGCGGCGTCTTCGGCTCCCATGTCGCGAACGTGCTGCGGCGGCTGCGCCGGCTCGCGCGGATCTACGGCGCCGAGCCGCAGTTCCTGCTCGCCTCGGCGACGATCGCGAACGCCGGGGAGCTCGCCCGCGCACTCACGGGGGAGGAGGCGACGGTCGTGGAGGACGACGCCGCGCCCCGCGCGGAGCGAACCGTCGCCCTCTGGAACCCGCCGCTGCTCGACGCCGAGCTCGGGCTGCGGGCCAGCGCGCTCGGCGAGGCGTCGCGGCTGCTCGCCGGGCTCGTCGGGCGGGGCCTGCGGACGATCTGCTTCGCCAAGAGCCGCAAGTCCGCCGAGCTCATTCACCGCTTCGCGAGCGACCGGCTCGATTCCGCCACCGCTGCCCGGCTCGCGCCGTACCGCGCGGGCTACACGCCGCAGCAGCGGCGGGAGGTCGAGCGGCGGCTCGTCGAGGGCGAGCTGCTCGGCGTCACGTCCACAGACGCACTCGAGCTCGGGATCGACATCGGAGACCTCGACTGCGCCATCTCGGTCGGCTTCCCGGGGACGATCGCGAGCCTACGCCAGCAGTGGGGCCGCGCCGGCCGCCGCGGCCACGGCCTCGCCATGTTGATCGCCTCCGAGGACGCGCTCGACCAGTACTTCATGCGCGAGCCGCAGGCGCTGCTCGACCGCCAGGTCGAAGCGGCAATCCTCGACCACGCCAATCCCCGCGTACTCGACGGCCACGTCGCCGCCGCCGCGTTCGAGGCTCCGGTGGACGATGGAGACGCGGCGACGCTCGGTCCGGAGGCGCTCGAGCGGGCGCCGCTGGTGCCGGAGCTGCGCCATACCCAGCGGGGCTGGGTGTGGGCGGGCAAGGACGCTCCGGCCGCGCGCGTCCCGCTCCGCTCGACCTCGCCGGATGCCTTCCTCGTCGTCGACGCCTCGAGCGGCGACGTCCTCGGGCTGGCTGAGCGAGAGCGTGCGTACTCCACCGTCCACGAGGGCGCCGTCTATCTCCACCTCGGCCGCCAGTACCTCGTGCGCGAGCTCGACCTCCAGGCGCGGCGCGCGCTCGTCGAGCCCTTCGACGGCGACTGGTACACACAGGCGAAGAAGGAGACGCAGACCGCGATCGAGGAGCCGTTGCGCGTCGAGCGGCGGCTCGGGCTCGAGCTCTCGTTCGGCCGCGTGTCGGTGACCGAGCAGGTCGTCGCGTACCAGAAGAAGGCCGCCGCGGACGGCTCGACGCTCGACACCGTCCCGCTCGACCTGCCGCCGACGACGTTCGACACCGAGGCGGTCTGGTTCGTGCCGCGACCGCATCAGCTCGAGGGGCTCGAGGCGATGCCGCTCCTGCTCTCGTCGCTCCATGCGGCGGAGCACTCGCTGATCGCGCTCCTACCGCTCTGGGCGATGTGCGACCGCTGGGACATCGGCGGGCTCTCGACGAACCTCCACAACGACACCGGCGCGCCGACGGTATTCGTCTACGACGGCCACGCAGGCGGCGTCGGGATCGCGGCCCGCGGCTTCGACCAGTTCGAGGGCTGGGTCGCCGACACGGCCGAGCTCCTCGCGGGCTGCCCGTGCGAGCGCGGCTGCCCCTCCTGCGTCCAGAGCCCGAAGTGCGGCAACCTCAACGAGTTCCTCGACAAGTCCGGAGCGCTCACACTGCTGACGAGGATGTCGAATGCGGGCTAGCCCGCTCGTCCAAGAGCCATGAGATACCTACTGCTGCTGTACGGAGAGCCCGTCCGACCCGAGACCCTGACGCCCGAGCAGTGGCAGGGCGTGGTCGAGACCCACACGACGTTCCACCGCGAGCTGACGGAGGCGGGCGCGCTCGTCGACAGCTCGCCGCTCGCCCCGCCCACCGAGGCGCGCACGCTCCGGATGCGCGGCGGCGAGCAGCTGATCGTCGACGGCCCGTTCGCCGAGACGAAGGAGGTGCTCGGCGGCTACTACCTCGTCGAGGCCGAGTCGCTCGACGCCGCCGTGGAGTGGGCCAAGCGGCTCCGCCACCATGCGGACGGCTCGATCGAGGTGCGGCCGCTGCTGCAGCTCGGTGTCGATTCCGGCCCGTCCGGTTCGTCGTAGAGACGTCAACGATCCCGAAGGAGGGACGCATGCAGTACCTGCTCCTGATCAACGACGACGAGGCGCAATGGGGCGAGATGCCCGAGGACGAGCGCAACGCGATGTACGGCGAGTACATGCGGTACACGGAGGAGTTGCAGAGCCGCGGCGTTCTCGTCGGCGCCAACCAGCTCCAGCCCTCGGGCACGGCGACCGTCGTCCACGTCGAGGACGGCAAGACGCTGACGACGGACGGGCCGTTCGCCGAGACGAAGGAGGTGCTCGGCGGCTACTACCTGATCGACGTCGACACGCTCGACGACGCGATCGAGTGGGCCGCGAAGATCCCGTCGGCGCGCTACGGCCACATCGAGGTGCGGCCCGTAGTCATGCGCGAGGCGGAGGTGGCCTCGTAGACGAGCTCGCGCGCGCGTACCGCGACGAGCGTGCGCGCTCGATCGCGATCCTCGGCCGCGTCCTCGGTGACCTCGACCTCGCCGAGGACGCGGTGCAGGACGCGTTCGTCCGGGCCGCGGAGCGCTGGCCCCGCGAGGGGACCCCACGGAGCCCGGGCGCCTGGATCGTCACGACGGCGCGGAACGCCGCGATCGACCGGATCCGCCGCGAGCAGACCCTGGCCCGCAAGACGGAGCTGCTCGCGCGGGCCGAGGAGCTGGCGGAGGACGAGGAGGCGACCATTCCCGACGAGCGGCTCGAGCTGATCTTCGCCTGCTGCCACCCGGCCCTCGCGCCGGAGGCACAGGTCGGGCTGACGCTCAGCCTCGTCGGCGGCCTGGAGACCGCCGAGATCGCACGCGCCTTCCTCGTCCCGGAGGCCACGCTCGCGCAGCGCCTCGTCCGGGCGAAGCGGAAGATCCGCGACGCCGGCATCCCCCTGCGCGTGCCCGCCGAGCACCTGCTGCCCGAGAGGCTGCGGCTCGTGCTCGCCACGATCTACCTCGTCTTCAACGCCGGCTACGGGCCGCCCGTGCGGCGGGAGCTCTGCGGCGAGGCGATCCGGCTCTCCGCCGTCCTCGCGACGCTCATGCCGGACGAAGCCGAGGCGCACGGCCTGCACGCGCTGCTCGTACTGCAGGACGCCCGCCGCGACGCGCGCATCTCGCCGGCCGGGGAGCTCGTGCTGCTCGGCGAGCAGGATCGCAGCCTCTGGGACTCCGACGCGATCGAGCAGGGTCGTTGCGCGCTCGAGCGGGCGATCCGCCTGCGCCGGAGCGGCCCCTACCAGCTGCAGGCGGCGATCGCCTCGCTCCACTACGAGGAGCCGGAGGACTGGGCGCAGATCGCCCTCCTCTACGACCGTCTCGCGGCGGTGACGCCGTCGCCGGTCGTGGAGCTGAACCGTGCGGTGGCCGTCGCGATGGCGGACGGGCCGGAGGCAGGTCTCGAGCTCCTCGACAGGATCGTAGGCCTCGACGGCTACTACCTCTTTCACTCCACCCGAGCCGACCTCCTCAGCCGGCTCGGGCAATCGGCCGAGCGGGACTGGGAACGCGCGCTCGACCTCGCCCCGAGTGAGGTCGAGCGCGAGTTCCTACGCGGCCGCCAGAACCTGCTTCCGCCGCAGCCGTAGCAACGAGACGGCCTGGGAGGTCGGACGGAACGGGTCGTACACGGTCGTCCCGTCGTCGACCGCGACCGCCGCCACCGGCACTCCGTCGACGTCGGCGACGATCCAGTCGCCCTCGTGCAGCTGCCGCTCGCTCAGCGCCGCCAGGCGCTCGAGCTCCTCGCGGCACGCGCTGAGCCGCAGCTCGATCGCGGTCCTCACCGGGCGGAGCGGACGGGCATGTGCCGACCGCGCCCGGCGAAACCGCGCGGCATCGCGCTGCAGGTCGGCCACCCTGGCGACGGCGACCTGGCGCATCAACTCGGGATGCATCACTACTCCTCCTCTCGACGTGCTACCCTAACCACTGTTCGGAGATTACCAGTTACGTAACCTCCGACGCAAGAACGATGGTTACGGATTTACATACCCAGCTCGACCTCGTCCGCGACTACGTCAACACGCGCGACTTCGAGACCGGCATCGACACGATCGCGTCGCCGGAGGAACTGGCGACGTGGTTCTCGGAGCAGGGCCTCGTCGACGATCTCGTCGAGCCGACCGACGAGGACCATGCGGACGCGCTGGCGGTGCGGGAGGCGATCCGCGAGCTCCTCCTCGCGAACAACGGCGTCGAGGCGGACGCCGGCGCGGCGTCGAAGACGCTGGAGGAGGCCGGGCGGAAGGCCAGGCTCGGAGTCCGCTTCGAGGAGGGCCGGCCGGTGCTCGCTCCCGAGGGCGACGGCGCGTCGGCCGCGATCGGCCGGATCGTCGCGACGGTCGCAGAGCTCGCGCCGACCGACGAGTGGAAGCGCCTGAAGACCTGCCGCGACGAGCATTGCCGCGTCGTCTTCTACGACCAGTCGCGCAACCGCTCACGCGCGTGGTGCTCGATGGAGGTCTGCGGCAACCGCGAGAAGGCGCGCAGCTTCCGCAAGCGCCACGCGACGAGCCACGCGGCTTAGGCCGAGCGGGCGAGGTCGTCCGGCCCGGCGGCCGGGAGCGGGGCCTTGCTTCCGCCACCCGGCGGAGAGGGCGCGGGCGGCGCCGCGCTCTGCAGCAGCCGGTGGACGACGAGCGCAAAGGCCGCCGCGCCGCATACCGACGGAACGAAGAAGACGAGGTTGAGGAGCAGCACGTGCGTCATGTCACCCCCGTATGCCGTGCTGCCGCGAGAGCAAACTCCACCGCCTCCTCCGGTGACCGCGCCCGCTGCGTGCCTTCGACCTCCCAGCCCGGCTCGAGCACGACCACCGGCCGTCCGAGCGTGAGTGCGAAGCCGATCTCGGCAAGCGTGCCGTAGCGCCCACCGACCGCGATCACGGCATCTCCCGACGCGACCACGGCGAGGTTCCGCCCGTGGCCGATGCCCGTGACGACGACGTGATCGAGCCACTCGTTCGCAGCCGCCCTCGTCTCGCCGGCGAGGATCCCGATCGTCGTGCCCCCGGCACTCCTGGCCCCACGCGAGGCCGCGGCCATCACCTCGCCGAGCCCACCCGTCACGACCGTGGCTCCGTGCGCGGCGAGCAGCCGCCCGACCGCCTCGGCATTCGCCTCGTGCTCGGTTCCGCTGCCCACAACGGAGACCTGGATCGCCATGTGTGCGCGATGCTAGGTCACGTGAACGCGACGAGACAGGCCCGCGGAGGCGTGCTCGTGCTCGGCGGAGGCTTCGCCGGCGCCTACGTCGCGCGCGAGCTCGGCGCGCGCGGGGCGACCGTCGTCAGCCGCGAGAACTTCATGCTCTACACCCCGCTCCTGCCGGAGGCTGCGTCCGGCACCCTCGAGCCGAGGCACTGCGTCGTGCCGCTGCGCCCCATGTTCCCTCACGCAGAGCTGATCCTCGGCCGCGCGACCGCGATCGACCTCGACGCGCAGACGGCGGAGGTGGAGACGGACGAGGGGACGCAGTCCGTCGCCTGGCAAGAGCTGGTGCTCGCGCTCGGCGCCGTGCCGCGGACGCTGCCCGTCCCCGGCCTGTCCGAGCACGCGCTCTCGTTCAAGTCGCTCGCCGACGCGATCAACCTCCGCAACCGCGTCCTCCACCAGCTCGAAGCCGCCGATGCCGCGCTCGAGGAGGAGGAGAGAGCACGGCGGCTGACGTTCGTCTTCGTCGGCGCCGGCTACGCGGGCGTCGAGGCGCTCGCGGAGCTCTCCGACCTCGCGGAGGACGCCCTCCGCTACTACCCGCGGCTGCGCTCGACCCGGCGCCGCTGGGTGCTCGTCGACGCGGCGCCGCGGATCCTGCCCGAGATCCCGCCGCCACTCGGGGACTACGCAGCGGCCGAGCTGCGCAAGCGCGGGGTCGAGATCCACGTGGGAACGACGCTCGAGTCGGTGTCCCTCGACGAGGCCGTGCTCGGGAACGGGACGCGGATCCCGACGAACACGCTCGTCTGGACGGCAGGGGTCGCGCCGAATCCGCTCCTGCGCGAGTGGTCGCTGCCGCTCGACGAGAAGGGCCGCGTCGAGGCCGACGAGCTGCTTCGCGTGCGGGGGCACGAGCATGTCTGGACCCTCGGCGACTGCGCACGCGTCCCGAACGCGCGCAGCGACGCGCCGGATCCGCCCACCTGCCAGCACGCGCTCCGCCAGGCGCGACGCCTCGCCCGCAACCTGACGGGACCGCCCGAGCCGTACGGCTACCGGATGCTCGGCCAGGTGGCGACGCTCGGCCGGCACAAGGGCATCGCCGAGGTCCTCGGCCTGCGCCTGCGCGGCTTCCTCGGCTGGTGGGTGACGCGCTCGTACCACCTGTACCAGCTCCCGCTCGCGCAGCGGAAGCTCCGGGTCGTCGTGGACTGGACCGTCTCGCTCTTCTTCCGCCGCGACATCGCCGAGCTCGGGCAGCTCGGCCACCCGGAGAAGCTGGGCTGATGGACGTCGGGCCGCTCTTCGGGCTGCGGTTGCGAACGCCGCGGCTCGAGCTACGCCTGCCAGTGTCGGAGGAGCTCGACGCGCTGCGCGAGGTGGCCCTCAGCGGCATCCATCCACCCGAGTTCATGCCGTTCACCGTCGCGTGGACGGACGACCCCGAACTCAGGGGGTTCCGCGACTACCACGAGATGCGAAGGCGGGACTGGCGCGCCGAGGAGTGGCATCTCGAGCTCGGCGTCTTCCTGGAGGGCGAGCCCGTCGGCATCCAGGCCGTCGAGAGCAAGGATTTCGCGGCGACGCTGACCGTGGGCACCGGCTCGTGGCTCGGACGGCGCTTCCAGGGGCGAGGCGTGGGCACGGAGATGCGGACGGCCGCGCTCGAGCTCGCCTTCCGCGGGCTCGGGGCGGAGCTGGCCCGGTCCGGCGCCGTCGACGGGAACGCGGCCTCGCTGGGCGTCTCGAAGAAGCTCGGCTACCGGGAGGTCGGCCGCGGCACCGTCGCGCCTCGCGGCGTGGAGCTGCAGCACACGGACGTCGCGCTACAACGAGAGGACTGGAGGCCGCCGCTCGCCGTCGAGATCGAGGGCCTCGAGCCGTGCCTGCCGCTCTTCGGCCTTCCGCCCGAATAGGGGAAAGCGAAGCCGAGACCGCCGGAAGCTCCACGACAACGATGCGCCTGCAGCCGCCTCGGCGAGCTGGCGCCCCAGCTCGTGGTCTCTCAGCGCGACCGAGACACGCTCGGCGTGGTCGACCGCTCAGGTACGAGCGGTGACGGGCGAAGGCGAGACGATCACGCGCTAAGCGTACGTTGCGCGGCCGGATCTACGCCACGACCGGCGAGTCGACGACCTCCGCGGTGTCGCCGCGGACGAGCACCGCCCGGCCGTCGGCGAGGCGGCAGAACGGCACAGCGGGATTCGCGTCCACGATCGCGTCGTGGATCTCCCGTGCCTCCGGATCCTGGTCGTGCGGCAGCACGGTGAACGGGACGAGCCCGAGAGCCAGGCTCGACTCGAGCTCCGGAGCCTCGCGGCGGTTGTCCAGGTTGGCGGCCGGAGCGAGGTCGGGCCCTGCGACCATCGCGCCCGCGCTCGTGCCGACGTAGAGAAGCTCACCGGCTTCGACGCGCGGCGACGCGAGCTCGGCGAAGCCGCTGCGGCGCGCGTGCCAGAGGAGGAGATACGAGTTGCCGCCGGCGAGGAAGACGCCGTCGACAGCGCACAGCGCCGCCTCCACCTCGGCCGCTGCGACCCGCGCGATCGAGTGTCGAGACCTCGCAGCCAAGCTCTTCCAGCTGGCGCCGGTCGCTCTGCACCCATTCCCTCGCCTCGGCGTCGGGGCCTGCCGCGGTCGGGATGAAGGCGAAGCGCAGACCCTCGGTCTTCCCGTCGGCAAGCTCCGGGAGCGCCCCGACGCCGTACGAGGCGAGCAGGAGCCGCTTCACTCGACCGCCTCGAGCCGCGGATTCGCGCGGAAATGCCTTCCGAACTTCCCGGACGGCCGCCCGTCGGTCAGCACGACGTCGGCGGTGAAGTCGTTGGCGCCGCGGATCAGCGAGGAACCGACGCCGTACGCGTCCACGGGCACGCCTCGCTCCTCGAACGCGCGGATCTTCTCGACGGTGAAGCCGCCGGAGACGACGATCCGAACGTGGCCGAACCCCCCGTCGTCGAGCGCCGCGCGCGTCTTCCGGACGAGGCGCTCGTTCACGCCCGCGGGCTTGAAGTCGCCCATCTCCTGCCACAGCGAGCGGTCGACGAGCGTCTCGGACGTGTCGAGGCGGACGCCCCAGAGCCGCTCGCCGAGCGCCTCCGCCACCTCGATCGCCGTTCGCACCGAGTCGTTCTCGAAGTCGGCGAGGACGGTCACGGCCATGTCCGGAGGCGCCCAGTCCGCGAACGTGCGCGCCGCGAGGACGGTGTCGCCGCCGTAGGCCGCGATGAGGGAGTGCGGCACCGTGCCGATCGAGCGGCCGCCCCACCACGACGCCTGCTCGTCGCTCGTGACCCCGATCTCGAACCCCGTGATCCGCCCGGCGACGTAGGCCGCGTAGCCGTCGCCGGCCTGCACGCGGTGGTGGTCGAAGCGGGCCGGCATGAAGATGATCTGCTTGCCGTTCGCGGCCTCGAGCACCTTGACCACGTTCGTCGTGATCAGGGTGCGACGGGCGAGCGTGCCGAGGTAGGCCGTCTCGAGGTGCGCGAAGGTCGTGTAGTCGCCCTCGATCGTCAGCACCGTCTCCCACGGTTCGATCCGGTCGCCGTCGTGAAGCGCCCGGATCGTGAGCCCGTCCGGCCGGTCGGAGCAGAGCCTCAGGATCGCGATCGCCTCGTCCATCCCGCCGAGCCAGGCCTCGTTCTTCTGGAAGACCTGGACGACGACGTCGGGATGGCGGCGGTCGGCCAGGAGCGCGTCGCGGGCGTGGTTGAAGTACGCGTCGGTGTACCAGCCCGCGCGCATCTTCTCGACGGGGAGGTCGAAGACCTCGGGAGCGAGGCGCTGCCTACCTGGCGGCGGCATGCTCGAGCTCGAGGCACGCCTTCAGCGCAGCCTCGGCGACCTCGAGCTGCTCGGCGCTCGGCTCCGCCGTCGAGAAGCGGTGCTGGAGCTCGTGGCCCGGCTTCGACAGCGCCTGCGCGAGCGGGTGCGACGGGTTCCGCGTCATCCAGCCGAAGAGCTCGGTCGCTGCGGCGATCGCGCCGATCTGGGCAGCCGCCTGGGCGTGCTTCCGCAGCCGCTCCGGCGCGAGGCCGGCGAGGACGTTGCCGACGGCCGACGTCGCGACCAGCGGCCCGACGAGGTGGCCGCCGCAGCGCTCGTGCTCGCGGGTCGCGCGCTTCCCGTGCTCGTAGCTGCCGATCGAGATGTGCTCCGCGCCGTGGTAGGCCGCGAGCTCGCCCGAGCGGAGCGCGAACACCGCCGGCGCCACCGAGGCGATCGAGGCGAGGAGCTCGCGGGCCGCGGGTCGCAGCCCGGACTCGCGTAGACCCCGCACGACGGCAGCCGCACCGAGCAGCGAGACGAGCGAACGCGGGCTCTCCAGCGGCAGGCGCGCAGCGGGCAGCTTCGCCTTCAGCTGAGGCAGCAGCGCGAGCGCCTCGGCGAGCCGGGCCGGGCCGCGCAGGAGCGGGTTCTCGATCCGCGAGGCCTGGAACCGCTTTCGCGCCGACACCACCTCGATCTCCCCGTCGTCGTTCCGGATCGCGCACGCCCACGCGTGCGGCCCGTGCACGAGCACGCCATTCGGGAGAGCCATGCCGCCGAGCCGGATCTTCTCCTTCGCCATGTCTCCGAAGGGTACTGGGGCTAGGCGAGGATGGCGTGCGCCGCGTGGCGCAGCCAGCGGACACCGAGCTCGAGATCGGCGACCGGAACGCGCTCGTCCGCCGAGTGGACGAGGAGCGCCGACACCTCCGGAGGCATCTCGGCGGTCACCGGAAAGAAGCCGTAGGCGACGGTGCCGAACGCGTCGCGCAGCCAGTGGCTGTCGGTGAAGCCGACGCAGCTGAGCGGTGCCGCCTGCGCGCCGGGCTCCGCCTCCGCGACGAACGCCTCGACCGCCTCCCACAGCGGCGTGTCGATCGGCGAGCGCGTGCCGCCCTGCGGCTCCTCCGTCCACTCGAGGTCGTATCCGACGTCGCTGCCGAGCACCGCGCGGATCATCGGCTCGACGAGCTCCGGGTGCTGGCCCGGGAGGAGCCGGCAGTCGACCTCGACGTCGCACAGGCCCGGAATGACGTTCCGCTTCTGCGACGCCGAGATCATCGTCGGCGAGAACGTCGGCACGAGCAACGCGTCGACGAGCGAGGCGGCGACGGGCGAGAGCGCGGCCACGCGGTCCACCGCCTCGGCTGCCGTCGGCGTCTCGCCCAGAACGGCATGGACGTAGGCCTCGGCCTCGGGCCCGAGCTGGGGCTCCGGCCGGAACGAAGCGATGCGCTCGATCAACCGGGTCGCGTTGACGAGTGCGTTGTCCGCGATCCGCGGCATCGAGGCATGTCCGGAGCGCCCGCGCACGCGCAGCCGGAACGGCGCGGTCATCTTCTCGGCCACGGTCGCCTGGTAGATCACGCGGCCGTCTGCGAGCTCGACCCGCTCGCCGCCGCCCTCGTTGATCGCGTAGTCGCAGCGAACCGCCTCCTGGTGCTCTCGGCAGAGCCACGAGAGCCCGAAGTCGTCCCCGACCTCCTCGTCGGCCACAGCCGCGAAGACGAGGCCGCCGCTCGGCCGGAATCCCTCGCGCGCGAGCGACGCGATCGCGACCGCGCTCGCGGCGACCTGGCCCTTCATGTCGAGCGCGCCGCGACCCCAGACCTGTCCGTCGCGCAGTTCGCCCGAGAACGGAGGCACCGTCCACTCTGACGGATCGGCGAGGACAACGTCCGTGTGCGAGAGCAGGAGGAGAGAGGGGCCGTCGCCGCCCGGGATCCGCGCGACGAGATTCGCCCGCTCCGGCACCTTCGCGATCAGCTCGCAGGCGACGCCGTTCGCCTCGAGGTACTCGCGCAGGAGCTCAGCCGCGGCCGTCTCGTTGCCCGGGGGATTCGTCGTGTCGACCCGGATGAGACGCTGCAGGAGGTCGGTGACCTCGTCCCGGAGCGACGACGCGCTCAACGGCGCGTCCCCAGGACGAGGACGTACTCACGCTCGAGCACGCCCGGCGCGAGATAGTCGAGAAACACCCGCTCCGCGCGGCCTCGGTCGTCGGCGCTCTGCTCCGCGAGCCAGATGCGCAGCGGCGGCATCGACGTCGAGGCCAGCTCCCACAGCGCCTCGCCCGACTCCGCCTCGATGCGCCACTCGCCGGTCTGGAACTCGAGCTCGAACGCAGCGCCGAGCAACGCGCGAACGTACTCCTCCCGCGCCCACTCTCTCGCGTCCGAGCCTCCCGGGAACGGGCGCCCGGCCCGGACGTTCACCTCCGACCACTCGTCCTTCGGCCAGGCGGTGAGCGCAAGGCGGCCGCCCGGCCGGCACACGCGGGCGAGCTCGGCGGCCGCGCGCTCGTGGTCGGCGGCGAAGATCGCGCCGAAGGCGGATGCAACCGCGTCGAACTCGCCGTCCAGGTACGGAAGCTCCTGGCAGTCGCCCTCGTCGAACCGGACGTCCAGACCCTGCTCCCGGGCTGCGCTGCGCGCCTTGGCGAGCTGATCGGCGGAGATGTCGATGCCGACGACGTCCGCGCCCGCGTGCGCCGCGCGGAGCGCCACGCCGCCGGTCCCGCACGCGACGTCGAGCAAGCGGGTGCCGGGGCCGGCCGCGAGCGCCGCGACCACGCGGTCGTGAATCGACGCGAAGGTCTCCGCGATTCGCTCGTAGCTCGCGCCGCTCCACGAGTCGGCCACAGAAGCGGACACGGCCCGGAGCATACTTCGGACATGGGTGACCTTTTCTCCGACGCCGCCGACGTTAGAGCCGGCCAAGTCGCGCCGCTCGCGCAACGGCTGCGGCCGACGAGCCTCGGCGACTTCGTCGGCCAGGCCCATGTCCTCGGCGAAGGGTCGGCGCTACGGCTGGCGATCGAGGAGGACCGGGTCCGCTCCTCCATCCTCTACGGCCCTCCCGGCAGTGGGAAGACGACGCTCGCGCGGATCGTCGCCGCGTCGACGGGTGCCGCGTTCGAGGAGCTGTCGGCCGTGTCGGCGACGGTGAAGGACGTGCGCGAGGTGCTCGCGCGGGCGCGCGAGGGCCTCGGGACTACCGGCCGGCGCACGATCCTCTTCCTCGACGAGATCCACCGCTTCAACAAGGCGCAGCAGGATGCGCTGCTGCCGGGCGTCGAGTCGGGGCTCGTGACGCTGATCGGCGCGACGACCGAGAACCCGTACTACGAGGTCAACTCCGCGCTCATCTCGCGCACCCAGGTGTACGAGCTCGAGCCGCTGGCCGACGAGGATCTCGCGGAGATCGTGCGGCGCGGCGCGGCCGAGCTCGAGGTCGAACTGGAGGACGAGCTCGTCGCGCTCGTCGCCCGGCGATCCGGCGGCGACGCCCGCTCGGCGCTCAACATCCTGGAGCTCGCCGCCGAGACGGCCAAGACCGAGGGCTCGCCTCTCACGGAGGAGCACGTCGAGGACGCGGCCCGCACGCCGCCGCTCGTCTACGACAAGGCCGGCGACGCGCACTACGACTACACCTCCGCCTTCATCAAGTCGATGCGCGGCAGCGATGCCGACGCAGCCGTCTACTACCTCGCCGCGATGCTCGAGGGCGGAGAGGACGCGCGCTTCGTCGCGCGGCGGATGATCGTGCTCGCCTCCGAGGACATCGGCAACGCCGACCCGCACGCGCTCCTCGTCGCGGTCGCCGCGGCGCAGGCCGTGGAGCACGTCGGGCTCCCCGAGGCCCGCCTCAACCTCGCCCAGGCCGCGATCTACCTCGCCCGGGCGCCGAAGTCGAATGCGAGCTACCTCGCGCTGAACCGGGCGACGGCGGACGTCAGGGAGCGAGGCGCCGCACGGCCGCCGAAGGCGCTGCGCGACGGATCCTGGTACGGGCGCCGGCTCGGGCACGGCGAGGGCTACGTCTACCCGCACGACGATCCCGCCGGCTTCGAGGCGAGCCACCTCCCCGAGGAGCTCGAGGGCAGGCGCTACTACGAGCCGTCCGGCAACGGGGAAGAGAGCTCGGACGCGAACGCCTCGTAGGCGTCGTCGCCGAAGACCGCGAAGACCACGAGCTCGAGCGACCGCGGCTCGAAGCTCCGCGCCTCCTCGACCATGATCCGCGCGCAGTCGACGAGCGCAAAGCCGCCGACTCCCGTCCCGAAGGCCGGCAGAGCGAGCGAGCCGCAGCCGAGCTCGTCGGCGAGCTCCAGGCACGACCGGGTCGTGCGCCGGACGAGGGCGCCGTCCGTCCGCAAGTCCTGACCCAGCACCGCGCCGTGGATCACCCAGCGAGCCAGCAGACTGCCGGCCGTGGTGGCGACGGCGCTGCCGAGCGGGATCGGCCCGAGCGCCGTCGCTTCTCATTCGATCTCCTCGCCGCCCGCCCGCTTGAGCGCCCCCGCCACGCCGGCTCCCATCCAGAGCCGGTCGTTCGCGGCGTTCGCCACGGCATCCGCCTCGACGGCCGCGATGTCGCGTTCGCGGACCTCGAGCCGGAGCACGTCAGAGGATGCGTGCGCCGAGCGCGGAGGCCACGAGCTCGACCGCAAGCTGGCCCGTCGCATTCTCACGGTCGAGGATCGGGTTGACCTCGACGACGTCCATCGAGTCGAGGAGCTTCGACTCCGCCACGGTCTCCATCGCGAGATGCGCCTCGCGGTACGAGAGCCCGCCCCGGACAGGAGTGCCGACGCCCGGCGCGTAGTCGGGGTCGACCACGTCCATGTCGAGCGAGACGTGGAGGAACGCCGCGCCGGCAGCGTGCGCGAGCGCCTCACGCATGCACGGCTCGATCCCGATCCGGTCGACCTCACTCATCGTGAACACCTTCGCGTCGATCCTGCCCAGGAGCTCCCGCTCTCCGTCGTCGAGCGAGCGGACGCCGACGAGCGCGAGCTTCCCTGCGTCGACCGCCGGCAGCGGCCAGCCGTCGCGGCGGAACGCGTCCCCGCCCAGTCCGAGCGCGGCCGCCAGCACCATCCCGTGCACGTTCCCGCTCGGCGTCGTGGCGGGAGTGTTGACGTCGCCGTGGGCGTCGACCCAGACGACGCCGCCCGCGCCGCCCCCCACCCTGGCCATCCCGACGAGCGAGCCGAGCGCGACGGAGTGGTCGCCCCCGAGAACGAGCGGCAGCGCCTCTCGGCCGGCCGCATCCGAGACGAGCCCGGAGAGGCGGTCGCAGAGATCGAGGATCTGAGCGAGATAGCGCGCGTTCTCGTCCCCCATCGCCGCCGTTTCCACGACCGGAGAGATGACGTTGCCCGCGTCGGAGACCCGCACGGCGAGCTTGTCCGTGAGCTGCTGCTCGAGCCCCGCGTACCTGATCGCAGACGGCCCCATGTCGACGCCGCGCCGACCGGCGCCGAGGTCGAGGGTCGCGCCGATCACGGCGATCTCGCGGGAGGCCTCCTCGACGCTCACGGCGCGGAGGCTAACGCTCGCGGCGGAGAGGGCATGGCTACACTGACCGCCGCCCAGCCGCGGCGAGGTAGCTCAGCTGGTAGAGCACTCGGCTGAAAACCGGGGTGTCGCCGGTTCGAGTCCGGCCCTCGCCATTTCGATTTGGGGGCTTCGCCCGCTTCGCTTGGGCAGGCTCGCTTCGCTCGCGTGCCCTGCGCTGTGCTTTCCGCTCGCCCCTTGTGCCGCGCCCGCGCATGTCGGTCGCGGCACGGAAAAGAGAACAGCGCAAAGAGCGGCTTTTCGCCTCGGGGGGTCTTGATCCGTCCGGAGCGCCTTTTTAGCTTCTCGTCACGGGTCTGTCACACGTCCAGGGGAGGACAACAACACCATGAGCACGATCGCCGCGACGCTCCGGGGTGAGGGCTGGCTGGAGCGCTACTTCGGCTTTGCCGCGCGAGGCACGACCTTCGCGCGGGACACGATGGCCGGCGCCACGACGTTCGTCGTGATGTCGTACATCATCTTCGTCAACCCGATCATCCTCACGGGGGTGACGCATCCACCGCTCGGCTCGCCGCTCGCGTTCGGGGCGGTCCTGACGAGCACCTGCCTCGTCGCAGGCGTGATGTCGATCCTGATGGGGCTGACGACGAACTACGCCTACGCGATCGCACCGGGCATGGGCCTGAACGCGGTCGTCGCCTACGGCCTCGTCGCGAGCGGCAAGGCGAGCTTCCCCGAGGCGATGGGGCTCGTCGTGCTCGAAGGCGTCGCCATGGTGCTGCTCGCCGTCACCGGGATGCGGGAGCTGATCTTCAAGGCGATCCCGCTCGAGCTGAAGAAGGCGATCGCGATCGGCATCGGCCTCTTCATCGCCTTCATCGGTCTCTACAACTCGGGGATCATCCAGTCGCTGCCGGCGAGCGCCGGCCAGCCGGTGACGCTCGGGAGCTTCACGACGTGGCCGATCTTCGTCACGATCTTCGGCATCCTCTTCACGTTCGCGCTGCGGGCGATCCGCTTCCGAGGCGACCTGATCGTGGGAATCGTCGGCACGACCGTCGTCGCGACGATCATCAACTCCTCGGTCGCGAACCACCGCGCCTTCGGCACGGCGACGGCGACCTGGCCGGGCTGGCACCACCTCTACGCGAAGCCGGACTTCTCGCTGCTCGGGAACATCAGCCTCCACTCGTTCTCGAACACGCAGCTCGGCGTCATCGCCTCGCTCGTCTGGGTCTTCTCGCTCTTCCTGAGCGACTTCTTCGACTTCTCGGGAACGGCGATCGGCGTCGGCAAGCAGGCGGGCTACGTCGACCAGGACGGCAACATCCCGAAGTTCAAGAAGGCCCTGGTCGTGGACGGTGCCGCCGCCATGGCCGGCGGCTTCGCCTCGTCCTCGTCGGCGACGACGTTCATCGAGTCGGGCTCGGGCGTCGCGGCCGGCGGCCGGACGGGCTGGGTGGCCGTCGTGGCCGGCCTCCTCTTCTTCCCCTTCATGTTCATCTCGCCGCTGATCGGGATGGTGCCGGCCCAGGCGACCGCCGCCGCGCTCGTCGTCGTCGGCTGGCTGATGATCTCGACGCTGACCGAGATGGAGGGCGAGGCCGAGGGTCGGGCCGCGTCGAGGCTCGCCGGGATCGACTTCCACGATCTGGCGATCGGCCTCTCGGCGGCGCTGGCGATCATGGTTATGCCGTTCACGTACTCGATCACGAACGGCATCGGCTTCGGCTTCATCACGTACACCGTGATCTGCGCCGCGCGGCGCGAGTGGAAGCGGATCCACCCGTTCATGTGGGTCGTGACGGGCGCGTTCGTCCTCTACTTCCTCGTGCCGTTGCTTCAGCAGCACGTCAGCTGGTTCGGCGGGCACATCTAGCGACCAGAGAAAGAGGCCCCCGTGGACGCTGGCGCGTTCTCGGGGGCCTCGGGTCGTTCGGACCGGTGCGACCGTGTCGCGGACGACCGTTGGCCTGACCCTATCGCCTCTTCGCGCGCAACGCCGTCGCCGGCTCGGCCGAAAACTCCGCAAATTCCGCGAAGCCCCGGCGCTCGAGCTCCCGGCGCATCGGCCCGGGCGCGACGTAGATCGGCGTCTCGCTGCCCCGCGAGAACGAGAACACGAGCGTCCCTCCCGGCGCGACGACCCGGGCCAGCTCGTCGTAGAACGGGATCATGTTCGAGAGGACAACGAGCTCGAAGTCGCCGTCGGGGCAGGCGAGCGCCGACGCGTCGCCGACCTCGAAGCGGATGTGTCCGGCGAGCTCGGGCGCCGGCTTCCGGCGGGCCTCCTCGATCATCGCCGGGCTCATGTCGATGCCCACGACCTCGGCCGCGGGATAACGCTCGGCGAGTGCCAGAGCCACGACGCCGGTGCCGGTGCCGAGATCGAGAGCCCGCGCGGGCGGCGCCACGTCCGCGAGCGCCAGGTCGAGCGCCCAGAGGTGATGCGGCCCGATCCGGGTCTCCCACGCCGGCGCGAGCCCGTCGAACATCGTGCGCAGCGGCCGCCGGAAAAGCCGCCAGAGCGCCGGTCGCCGCACGACGGCCTCGGTCACGAAGCGTGCGAATCGCTGGCCGTCGATCATCGCGCCGCGAGGTCGAGGAGGATCTCGCTGCCCTCCTGGATCCGGAGCAGCTCGGCCGCACTACCACTCGAGACGGCCAGGGCGAGGCTGCCGTAGCTGTCCTCGTAGAGGATGAGCGCTCCGTGCGGAGCGTCCGCGAACGTGCGGGCGGCGACGGCGTAGAACCGGTCGCCGCGGCAGGTGAGCTCGATCCGCGTGCCTGCGGCGAGCTCCGGACGGTCGAAATCCTCCCGCCGGAGGTTCAGCGCGACGTTGCCGAAGCGGTCGACCACCAGAGCAGTCGCGCGGATCCGGTTCTGTCCCACCTCCGCCTCGGGAAGCTCGACGCGCACGAGCTCGCCCGGGTCGACCGGGGGACCGAGCTCCTCGAGCGCCACCCCCGCGGCGAGATGCGCCGCGGCGGGCGAGAACAGGTCGCGGCCGTGAAAGGTGCGCGACACCGGCTGCAGGGAGTACTCGGCGTTGGCCAGCTCGTGCGCCGCGGCGACACCACCGAAGCGGTCGGCGGCCGGGAGCAGCAGGCCGTTGTCGGGACCGACGTACACGCGGTCCTCGCCGTCGCGCAGGGCAAGTGCACGCCTGCCACTGCCGACGCCGGGATCCACCACGGCGAGGTGGACTCCCGCCGGCATGTAGGCGAGCGTGTTCGCCAGCACGAGCGCTCCCTGGAGTACGTGCCCCGGCCGGATCCCGTGGGTGACGTCGATGACGCGAGCGTCGGGGGCGATCGTCGCGATGACGCCGTGACACGTTCCGACGAAGTCGTCCTGGAGCCCGAAGTCCGTCAGGAAGGTGATGACCACGAGAGGGAACGTAATGCCTCGACGAGGCCGTCGAGATCGTGACCGGCGGCGACGGCGGCGACGTCCAGGCCGGCCGCCTCCGCCTCGGCCGCGGTCCGGGGGCCGATCGCGACGACGGGCACGCGCGCACCGGTCGCCGCCAACGCACGGGCGGCTGAGCCGGACATGAGGAGCGCGACGTCTGCCTCCGGCACCTCGGGGCGTAGCTCGATCGTCCGGTAGAGGGGCAGGAAGTCGGCGTCGAGGACGTCCTGCCGTGCGCCCTCCGCCGCAGCGAGCAGCCGCGTTCCCTCCGGCAGCTGCTCGCTCAGGCCCTCCTGCGTGTGGGTCGAGGCGACGAGATCGACGCGCAGGCCGTGGGCTCGGAGCGCCTCGGCCGTCGCCGGCCCGATCGCCGCGATCCGGTTCGCAGTGACGCCGCGACGTGCGAGCTCGTGCGCGCCGTTCCGGCTCGTGACCACGAGCCAGTCGTACGCGCCCGCATCGACCGGCTCGTCACCGAGCGGCTCGACGCGGATCAGCTCGCAGAAGACCGCGTCGTGCCCGAGCGGCTCGACGCGCGGGACGAGCTCCTCACGAGTGACGAGTACCCGCATCCGCCAGCTCCTCGCCGAGCGCCATCGGATCGGTCCCCGTCCGCCGCTCGATCCACGACCCGTCCTCGGCAGCGACGAGGCCCGTCAGCACCGAGCCGTCGTGATACGCGGCCGTGGGAGCGAGACAGCCGCCGCCCACCGCCGCGACGACGGCCCGCTCCGCCTCGACGCGCTCGCGGGTCTCCGGGTCGTCCGCGGCCGCGACGAGGTGCTCCTCCCCGGCCCGTACCTGGAGGGCGAGAGCGCCCTGCCCGGCCTCGGGCAGCATCGTCTCCGGCTCGAAGCGGTGGCCGACCTCGCGGCCGAGCCCGAGCCGGTCGAGCCCACATGCCGCGAGCACGATCGCGTCGAGCCCTCGCTCGCCGCGCTTGCGCAGGCGCGTGTCGATGTTGCCGCGCAGCGGCTCGATCGAAAGCGTCGGGTCGAGTGCGAGCAGCTGTGCCTTCCGCCTGACCGAGGCGGTGCCGATCCGCATCCCGGGCCGCAGCTCGGCCGCCCCGCAGAGCGCGTCCCGCGGATCCTCCCGGCGAAGGAACGCGCCGATCGCCAGCCCTTCCGGGTCCGTCGCGGTCAGGTCCTTCGCCGAGTGGACGGCGACGTCGATGCGACGGTCGAGCAGCGCCTCCTCGAGCTCCTTGACGAAAACGCCGCGCGACCCGATCTCACCGAACGGACGCGAGCGGTCGCGGTCGCCGGCCGTGGTGATCGGCACGAGCGCGAGCTCGATGCCGGGCGCGCGCAACGACGAGAGCGCGCGGTCGGCCTGGGTGAGCGCGAGCCTACTGCCGCGACTGCCGACGCGGACGAGCACAGGCCAGTCGTCTCCGCACCGGCGGCGCGCACCCGACACCGCGCGGCCGGACTCGAATGAACGCCGTCGGCGCCTGAAGCGGCAGAGGGCGACCCGTGACGGGTTTGACCTTCAGCGCTCGTCCTCGCCGAGACCGAAGAGGTGCCGCACCGCCTCAGCATAGAGGACCCCATCGGCTGCCGCGGCCGCCTGCTTCAGGCGAACGGTCGGCAGATGGAGCAGCTTGTTCACGATCTGGGCGGTGACCGCCTCGACCGCCCGCCGCTGGCTCTCGTCGAGCCGTCCGAGCAGGGACTCGGCCTTTCGCAGCTCGGCCTCGCGGATCTCCTCCGCGCGCGCCCGCAGCGACGCGATCGCCGGCACGACGTCGAGCGACGCGTGCCATTCGTGGAACTTCTCCGCGTCGGCCGCGACGATCCCCTCGGCGCGCTCGGCCTCGCGGCGGCGCAGCGACAGCGTCTCGACCACGATCTGCTCGAGGTCGTCGATGTCGTAGAGGTAGCAACCGTCGAGCTCGCCGATCGCGGGGTCGAGGTCCCGGGGGACGGCGAGATCGACGAGCAGCAACCGGCGCCCCCGCCGGCGCCGCAACGCATCCGCCACCGTGTCCGCCTCGAGCACGAGTCCCGCAGCGTTCGTCGACGCGATGACCACGTCGACCGACGCGAGTTGCTCGGCGATCCGCTCACGCTCCGTCTTGCTGTTCGCGACGAGCGTGATCTCGGCGCCCCGGCTCCGGAGGTTGCGCGCGGCCTGCTCGCTCACCTTCCCGGCGCCGAGCAGGAGGATGGAGCGAGCCTCGAGGCTGCCGAACACCTGCTCCGCCAAGGCGGCCGCCGCCGCCGACACCGAAGCGGGGCTCTCACCGATCGCGGTCTGGGCCCGCACCTTCCGGCCGGCATGCAGCGCCTGACGGAAGACGCGGTCGAGCAGCGGCCCGGTCGTCCCGAGCTCGTGCGCGACACGCACCTGCCCGAGGATCTCTCCCTCCCCGGGCACGAGGGAGTCGAGCCCGGCCGCGACGCGGAAGAGGTGGTGCGCGGCGGCGCGATCCTGCAAGCGGTAGAGCGCCGGCTCGACCTCGGGCCCCAGCGACGCGAGCGCCGCGACCGCGTCCCGCTCGGCCTCGGCCGCGTCCTCGGCGGCGACGTAGAGCTCGGTGCGGTTGCAGGTCGAGAGGCAGATCGCCTCCCGCCCACCTTCGGCGAGCCGCGTGGCGAGCGCCTCCGCCTCCTCACGGCCCAGCGCGACCTGCTCGCGCAGCTCGACGGGCGCGTGGTGGTGGGAGGTTCCGACGAGGACGAGGCGCAGCACGGTCAGGTGAAGTGGGTGGCGGGAAGGGCGAGCCGGACGACGACGACGAGAGCGAAGCCGACGAGGGCGAGATACGCGGCGCGCCGGCCCGTCCAGCCGCCGAGCAGGCGCAGGCCGAGGTACGCGCAGAAGACGAGCCAGGTAGCGCCCGTCACGGCGATGAGCGCATCGAGGCGGTCGCCCCGCGCGACGAGACGCACGAGACCGACGACGGCGCCGAACGTGAGGAGCGGAACCGACCACGCGACCGTCCGCAGCGCGAGGGAATCGAGCGTGGCCAGCGCCGGCATCTGCCGGCGCAGGATCGTGGCGGGGCGCGTCTGCAGCCGCCGCTCCTGCCAGATGTAGAGCCCGGACAGCGCGGCCGCGAGCGTGAAGCCGGCGAAGGCGGCGAGCACGAGCCCGACGTGGACGACGAGGAAGAGGTTCGAGTAATGGCTGGCGTTCCCGATCCCGGTGCCGCCGCCGGCGCGCGCGACGACGAGCAGCGCGACCGCGAGCGGCATCACGACGAGGCCGAGCAGCCGGAACCGCCTGCGGCAGCCCCAGATCAGGTACGCCGACACGACGAGCCAGACGAAGAGCGTGAGCGACCCCGCCCACGTCCCCCACGGGAAGCCATCGTCCCGTGTCGCCTGCACAACGAGCAGCGCGGTCTGGGCCAGCCAGCCGAGGCGC
>Ga0134128_10002599_pt1 | contig 22266 bp, 22 predicted proteins | sample KB31754_FD_96462 | JGI IMG/M metagenome (GOLD analysis project Ga0134128, IMG submission 96462) | Terrestrial soil microbial communities with excess Nitrogen fertilizer from Kellogg Biological Station, Michigan, USA - KB3-175-4 | ecosystem: Environmental > Terrestrial > Soil > Unclassified ... | reverse complement strand
GCGTTTTGGGCAAACCCAAGCGCGGGCCAGGCGCCTGTGCCAAAACCGGTGGCACCGCAGCCGCTCAAACTGGCGCCACCACCCGCGCGCAACGAAGCTCAGCCATCGTCAATGGATCAGGTCCATCTCACGTTCGCGCCCGTGGTCAAGCGCGTCGCCCCGGCGGTGGTGAATGTCTATGCCCGCTCGGTGACCCAGGTTCAGGTCAATCCGCTTTTCAACGATCCCTTTTTCTCCCAATTCTTCGGCGCCACGCCGGAGATGCGCCAGCGCGTGCAGCAATCCCTGGGCTCGGGCGTGATCGTGCGCGCCGATGGATTGATCCTCACCAACAATCATGTGGTGGCGGGCGGCACCGATATCGTGGTGGCCCTGAACGACAAGCGCGAGTTCAAGGCCAAGGTACTCCTGGCCGATCCCCACACGGATCTGGCGGTGCTCAAGATCGACACCAAAGGGGAGCGGCTCCCCACCGTGCCGTTCGGCGACAGCGACCAGGTCCAGGTGGGCGATCTGGTCCTGGCGATCGGCGATCCGTTCGGCGTAGGCCAGACCGTCACCATGGGCATTGTCTCGGCGCTTGCGCGCAGCCAGGGCTCGGCCAATGACTATCAATTCTTCATCCAGACCGACGCGGCCATCAATCCCGGCAACTCCGGCGGCGCGCTGGTGACCACCGACGGCAAGCTCGCCGGCATCAACACCGCGATCTATTCGCGCTCCGGCGGCAATATCGGCATTGGTTTCGCGATCCCCTCGAACCTGGCGCGCCGCGTGGTGGAAGGCGTGGAAGGCGGGGGCGGGGTCAAGCTGGCCTGGATCGGCGCCAGCGGCCAACCCGTGACCAGCAGCATCGCCGAGAGTTTGGGGCTGGCCAGGCCCGGCGGCGTGCTGGTGAAGGACGTCTATCCAGGCGGCCCGTTGGCGAATGCCGGCGTCAAGTCCGGCGAGGTGGTGCAGGCGGTGGACGGCGCCGAGGTGGACGACATGCAGGCGCTCAATTACCGCATCGCCACCCACAGACCGGGCGAAAGCGTCAGGCTGCATGTCGAATCCGGCAAGAGCGCACGCGATGTGAATGTTGTGCTGGCGCTGCCGCCCGAAAATCCGCCACGTGAGGCGACCACGATTTCAGGCCGCAACCCCCTGGCCGGCGCCAAAGTGGAAAATCTGTCGCCGGCGACGGCGCTTGACCTGCAGATGGATTTGCTCGCCAAAGGCGTGGCGATCGTTTCGGTCAATCCCCGGTCCTATTCCGGCAATGTGGGATTTCGGCCGGGCGATATCATCAGAAACGTGAATGGCACGGCGATCAATCGTGTGGGCGATTTGGCACGCGCGCTGAATGGCGCCAATCACTGGGACATGGCGTTTGACCGCGGGGGAAGGCGCTTGACGCTATCCGTGAACGGATAACGTCAAGCGCTTTTGTTTTGCCCCTTTTGTCTTCCTCGGGATAAACCCTCGGAAGACATCTTCCCCCGCCAATGGCTTCGCCATGCGGGGGAAGAAAGTCTCGACCAAAACGCACCGCCCGATTGGGCCTGTGCTATACGCTTTCCATGAGCGATCTATTCGAATCCGGCGGGCTGGCCGAGGACGCGCCGCGTCCTTTGGCCGATCGGCTCAGGCCCAAAAGCCTGGCTGACGTGGTGGGACAGGAGCACCTCTTGGGTCCCGAAGGCCCCATCGGCCGGATGGTGGCCGCGGGGCGGCCGCACTCCGTAATCCTGTGGGGACCGCCCGGCACCGGCAAGACCACCATCGCCCGGCTGCTCTCATCGGCATTCAAGCTTCATTTCGAGCAATTGTCGGCGGTTTTTTCCGGCGTCGCCGATCTCAAAAAAGCCTTCGAAGCAGCGCGTGGCCGCCGCAAGACAGGATTTGGCACGCTTTTATTCGTGGACGAAATCCATCGCTTCAACCGCAGTCAGCAGGATTCCTTCCTGCCGGTGGTGGAAGACGGCACCGTGGTTCTGGTGGGTGCGACCACCGAAAATCCCTCCTTCGAGCTCAATGGCGCGCTGCTCTCCCGCGCCCAGGTGCTGGTGCTGCGGCGGCTGGACGACGCGGCGCTGGAAAAATTGCTGGAGCGCGCCGAGGCCCATTATGGTGAAGCTCTGAAGCTCACCCCCGATGCGCGCGCGTCCCTGCGCGCGATGGCGGATGGCGACGGCCGCTATCTGCTCAATCTGGCGGAGGAAGTGGCCGGCCTGAAATTGGTCAAGCCGCTCGATCCCGCCGGCCTGATGGCGGCGGTGCAGCGGCGGATGCCGCTTTACGACAAGTCGCGCGAGGAACATTACAACATCATCAGCGCGCTGCATAAATCGATCCGCGGCAGCGATCCGGATGCCGCGCTCTATTGGCTGGCGCGCATGCTGGCGGGCGGCGAGCAGCCGCTCTATATCGCCCGCCGTCTGGTGCGCGCCTCGGTCGAGGACATCGGCCTGGCCGATCCCGAAGCCGTGCACCAGGCGCTTGCCGCCAAGGATGTGTTCGATTTCCTGGGCTCGCCGGAAGGCGAAATCGCGCTGGCGCAATGTGTGCTCTATCTGGCGTCGGCGCCCAAATCCAACGCGGTCTATGTGGCGCTGGGCGCGGCCAAGCGTGCCGCCGAAGAACATGGTTCGCTGATGCCGCCCGCGCATATCCTCAATGCGCCCACCAAATTGATGAAGAATCTTGGCTATGGCGCGGGCTATCAATACGACCACGAAGCAGAAGAGGGTTTCTCCGGCCAGAATTATTTTCCGGAAAGCATGGAGCGTCAGCGCTTTTATCAACCCAAGGAAACCGGCTTCGAGCGCGAGATCGCCAAGCGGCTGGACTATTGGGCGAAGCTCAGGGTGAAAAAGGGGAAGGTCGAATGAATTATGCAGTGATTGCCGCGGTCGCGGCCGGCGGGGCGATCGGTTCGGCGGCGCGCTATCTGATTGCCGGCTGGGTGCAATCCGCGGCCTGGGAAGGTTTTCCCTTCGGCATTTTCGCGGTGAATATCAGCGGCGGCCTCATCATGGGCATCCTCACCGAATTGATGGCGCTCAAATGGAGCGTCTCGCTGGAAATGCGGGCCTTCCTCACCACCGGCATCCTGGGCGGCTACACCACCTTCTCGACCTTTTCGCTGGACAGCGCGCTCCTGATCGAGCGCGGCGCCTACACCAGCGCCGCTTTTTATATGGCAGGCTCCGCCATCCTCTCGGTAGTGGCCTTGTTCGCAGGGCTTTGGCTCATACGCGGTCTTTATGCCTGAACTGCGCACGATCGCGGAGGAAGATGACGGCATCCGCCTGGACCGCTGGTTCAAACGGCATTATCCGGCGCTCAGCCATGGCCGGCTGGAGAAGCTCTTGCGCAAGGGCGAAGTGCGGCTGGATGGCAAGCGCGCCAGGGCGGCCGACCGCATCCTGGCGGGCCAGAGCCTGCGCCTGCCACCGCAGGTGATCCATGACCAGGCGGAGGCGAAGCCCAAGCCTGTCCCGGTGAAGACGTCGCGGCGACTGGAAGACGCGATCCTCTACATGGACAAGCATCTCATCGTGCTGAACAAGCCGACGGGGCTGGCAACGCAAGGGGGGTCAGGCCTCAGCGAGCATGTGGACGGGATGCTGGACCAGCTCGCCTTCGAGAAAACCACGCGGCCCAAGCTGGTGCATCGCCTGGATCGCGACACTTCGGGCGTATTGCTGGTGGCGCGCACGGCGCAGGCGGCCGCGGGGCTATCGCGGGCGCTGGCCAGCCGCGACGCGTCAAAGGTCTATTGGGCGTTGGTGAAGGGCGTACCCGAGGAACGCCATGGCCTCATCAAAGCCGCTTTGGCCAAGGAAGGGATGCGCGGCAAGGGCGAGCGCATGACGGTGAGCGACGACGATGACGCGAAATTCGCGCTGACCGAATATGCCGTGATGGGCCAGGCGGGGCAGGAGTTCGCCTGGGTGGCGGCGCGGCCGGTGACAGGACGCACCCACCAGATCCGTGTTCATCTGGCGAGCCTGGGCCATCCCATCGTGGGCGATTTCAAATATGGCGGCACGGACGCGAAGGGGAAGGGCGCCATCGCCGACAAACTGCATCTGCACGCCCGCTCGATCGATATCGCCCGTCCAGATGGCGGGCGTCTTCAAGTCGTTGCACCGCTGCCGCCGCACATGGTGAAAAGCTGGGAGCTGTTGGGCTTCGATTCCGACGACAAGCGCGATCCGTTTCCGGCCAAAAAAGCAAGACGAAGAAAGTGAAGCGCTTCTACAAAGACGTCACGGTGGATGAGACGCCCGACGGTTTCCGCTTCCTGCTGGACGCAAAACCGGTGCTGACGCCCGCGCGCCAGGCGCTTGTGCTCCCCAGGCGTGCGCTGGCCGAGGCATTGGCCGAGGAGTGGCGCGCGCAGGGTCAGGAGATGAGCCCCCTCACCATGCCGCTCACCCGCCTGGTCAATACCGTGGTGGATGGCGTGCGCGGCAATCGTCCTGAGACCGTCGCTGCGATCCTGCGCTTCGGCGAAAACGATCTTCTTTCCTATCGCGCCGAAGCGCCTGCCGAACTGGCGCGGCGCCAGGGCCAATGGGACGCTTGGCTGGATTGGGCAGAGCGGCGCCACGGTGCGCGCCTGGCCGTCACAAGCGGCATCGGCCATGTCGGGCAATCGCCTGAAGCGCTGGCGGCGCTGGAAAAAGCTGTCGCCTCCCAGGACGATTATGCCCTGGCGGCTCTCCACATCTTGTCGTCCATCACCGGCTCCCTGGTGCTGGGACTGGCGGTCTTGGAAGGTGAGCTTGCCCCGGCCCAGGCCTTTGCCCTGTCACGGCTGGACGAGGCCTATCAGGCCGAGACCTGGGGCATGGACCAGGAGGCTGCAACGCGCGCCTCCGGTCTGGCCCGCGAGATGGAGCTGGCCGCAAGGCTGGTGGCGCTGTCGCGGGCTTGACGCATTTTCCGCGACCCCTAGTCTGGAGCGACGGCCAGGAAAAGTGGGAGCCTGCAATTGCGGGCGAGCGGTTTTCCGTAGGCCGCGCGACCAACAAAGGAATCCATGAAAGACATCATCGCCGAATTGGAAGCACGCAGGGCCTTGGCCCGGGCCGGCGGCGGCGAAGCGCGGGTTGCGGCCCAGCACGCCAAAGGCAAGCTCACCGCGCGCGAGCGGCTTGAGCTTTTGCTCGACCCGATGAGCTTCGAGGAATTCGACATGTTCGTCGAACATCGCGGCACCGAATTCGGCACGGAGAAGAACCGCGTGCCCGGGGACGGCGTGGTGACCGGCTGGGGCACCATCAACGGCCGAATGGTCTATGTCTATGCCAAGGATTTCACCGTCCTGGGCGGCTCCACATCGGAGGCCCATGCCGGCAAGATCTGCAAGATCATGGACATGGCGATGCAGAATGGCGCGCCGGTGATCGGGCTGTTCGATTCCGGCGGCGCGCGCATCCAGGAAGGCGTGGCGTCGCTGGCCGGCTTCGGCGAAGTGTTCAAGCGCAATGTCCTGGCCTCGGGCGTGGTGCCGCAGATTTCCGTGATCATGGGACCTTGTGCGGGCGGCGACGTCTATTCTCCCGCGCTCACCGATTTCGTTTTCATGGTGGCGGGCACCTCCTACATGTTCATCACCGGCCCCGACGTCACCAAGACGGTGACGCACGAGGACGTGACGCCGGAAGAACTGGGCGGCGCGCAGATCCACACCACCCGCTCGTCAGTGGCCGACGGCGCCTATGACAATGACATTACCTGCCTGGAAGAAATAAGGCGGCTCTACGATTTCCTGCCGCTCAACAACCGGGACCAGGCGCCGCATTGGCCGGTGGAAGACGATCCCCGCCGCCAGGAAATGTCGCTGGACACCCTGGTGCCGGAAAATCCCAACAAGCCCTATGACATGAAGGAACTGATCCTCAAGGTGATCGACGAGGGCGATTTCTTCGAGGTTGGCGAGGCGTTCGCCCGCAACATCATCACCGGCTTCGGCCGCATCGAGGGCGCGACGGTTGGCTTTGTCGCCAACCAGCCCATGGTGCTGGCGGGGGTGCTGGATTCCGATTCCAGCCGCAAGGCGGCGCGCTTCGTGCGCTTCTGCGATTGCTTCAATATCCCGCTGGTCACGTTCGTGGACGTGCCGGGCTTCATGCCGGGCACCGCCCAGGAACATGGCGGCATCATCAAGCATGGAGCCAAGCTTTTGTTCGCCTATGCCGAAGCCACGGTACCCAAGGTGACGGTGATCACGCGCAAGGCCTATGGCGGCGCCTATGACGTGATGGCGTCCAAGCATATGCGGGCCGACGTCAATTACGCCTGGCCATCGGCCCAGATCGCGGTGATGGGGGCCAAGGGCGCGGTCGAGATCATCTTCCGCAAGGAGGCGGGCGATCCCGAAGCGATTGCCCAACGCACCCGCGAATATGAGGAACGCTTCCTCAACCCCTTTGTCGCCGCCTCACGCGGTTATATCGACGACGTGATCCGGCCTCATTCCACCCGCTGGCGCATCGCCCGGGCGCTCCGCATGCTCAGGAACAAGCAGGTGGCGCAGATCTGGAAGAAGCACGACAATATTCCGCTTTAATGTGAGCCGGGCGCGCCGTTGATGCCGCCCAGGAAAGCCGCCAACGCGTCGGGATAGGATTTGTACCGGACCGGCGCCTGGCAATTGCCGTTTTGATCCGACAACAGGCAATCGGTCAGGCCCCAATCACTGCTCTTGTCGTAATGGTCGAGCATGAATTTCCAGGCTTCATCATGGCGCCCCAGGCGTGACGCCGCCGCCACGAATGAGGCGCAGGCGCCGTTGTCGTGGTTGGCGCAGCCCTGTTGGAAATTCGGCACGTCCCTCTCGTCCAGCGGGCGATAGAGCGGACTCATGGTCACGTCCGCGAGCGCGCCTTCCACCAGTTTGAATACCCGCTTGGGCGTGCCCGCGCAGGCGTAACAGGAGAATTTGTAGAGGAACCGGTCGTCGCCATGGACGATTTCACTCTCGCCGTCGCCGTCGGCATCCTGGGGAATGATGTCCGAGCCGTCCCACTGACCGCCACGCACGATGCGCCACTGGCCCGCCACCACGTCGAGGATGAAGATTTCCGCGCAGCAATGGGCGCCCCCGGTGTAGCGCGAGATGAAGAATTCCGGCGTCGCATTGCCGGCATCCATTTCGGCCATGGAAATGGTGGGCAGGAATGGACGGCCTGCCTGGTTGCTCGCCAGATTCAAGGTCACGGGCGTGGTCCCGGGCGCCGAGGCGGTGATGGTGATGGCGCCCCCCTCGAACGAGGGCATGGTGATGGCAACCGCGGCATTGCCGAATTGCAGATTTTCCTCGCCGGAACGGGGCAGGGGCAATTTCTGCAAACTCTGCGCCTCTGCCACCCCGCCCAATGCCAGAAGCATGGCGGAAATGACGGCAGCTTTCAGCATGGCGTGCCTATATCCCACTGGGCGGAAGAGGGTGGACAGATAGGAAAGCACCACGCCAGTCCCTCGTATCCGTGATGGGCTCGGAAAAGCGACGCGAATCGGGTTTCCGGGGAGGGGCCGAATAGCGGTTTACGCAGAGGCTGCAACCTCTTACTGTCGCAAGATAAAGCAAGAAAACGCGCTCTGACGGGGACGCCTTATCGAATGTCCTGCTGCTTCGCTATTTGAGGACGCTTTGTTCCGCAAAATCCTGATCGCCAATCGTGGCGAAATCGCCTGCCGCATCATCAAAACCGCCCGCAAAATGGGCATCGCCACGGTCGCGGTTTATTCCGATGCCGACCGCGACGCTTTGCATGTGAAAATGGCGGATCAGGCCGTCCATGTGGGGGCGGCGCCGGCTTCGGAGTCCTATCTCAGGATAGACCGGATCGTGGCGGCCGCCCACGCCACCGGGGCCGAGGCCGTCCATCCCGGTTATGGCTTTCTTTCCGAGCGCGAGGCTTTTGCCGCGGCACTGGCCAAGGCGGGCATCGTCTTCATCGGCCCCAACAGCAAGGCCATTGCGGCCATGGGCGACAAGATCGAATCCAAGAAGCTTGCCAAGGCAGCCGGCGTCTCCACCGTGCCGGGCTTCATGGGCGAAATCCGTGACGAAGCCCATGCCCGCGAGATCGCCCGCGAGATCGGCTATCCGGTGATGGTGAAGGCTTCGGCGGGCGGGGGCGGCAAGGGCCTGCGCGTGGTCCAGGCCGAGGCCGAACTGGCCCAGGCGGTGATTTCCTCCCGCAACGAGGCGCAAGCCAGTTTCGGCGACGGACGCCTGCTGGTGGAGAAATTCGTCAGCCAACCGCGCCATATCGAAATCCAGTTGATCGCCGACAAGCACGGCCATGTGATCCATCTCAACGAACGCGAATGCTCCATCCAGCGCCGCCACCAGAAAGTGATCGAGGAAGCGCCGTCGCCCTTTCTGGACGAAAAGACCCGCGCCGCCATGGGTGCTCAGGCCGTGGCGCTGGCCAAGGCGGTGGGCTACGACAGCGCCGGCACGGTGGAATTCATCGTCGATGGCCGGCGGAATTTCTATTTCCTGGAAATGAACACGCGGCTTCAAGTCGAGCATCCGGTGACGGAATTGATCACCGGGCTCGACCTGGTGGAATTGATGATCCGCTCGGCAGCGGGCGAGAAACTGCCGCTCGCTCAGAAAGAGGTGAAGTGCCGCGGCTGGGCGATCGAAGCACGCGTTTATGCCGAGGACCCTTATCGCGGCTTTCTCCCCTCCACCGGCCGGCTCACCCGCTATCACCCCCCGGCCCAAGGCACCGAAAACGGCGTCACCGTGCGCAACGATACCGGCGTGTTCGAAGGCGGCGAAATCTCGGTCTATTACGATCCGATGATCGCCAAGCTTTCCACCCATGCGTCCTCGCGCGAAGAAGCCGTGGATGCGATGGGCGCGGCGCTCGACCGTTTCGAAATCGCGGGCATCGCCCACAACGTCTCGTTCCTCGATGCGGTGATGCACCATCCCCGCTTCCGCGAAGGCCGCATCACCACCAATTTCATCGCCGAGGAATATCCCGACGGCTTCAAGGGTGGGCCGACTTCCGATGCCGACCTTCACCTGTTCGTGGCGGCTTCGGTGGCGGCGAAGCTCTGGCGCACCCAGCGGGCGGGCGAAATCTCCGGCGCGCTCAAGAACGCGCTCAAGGTGGGCGACTCTTTTGTCGTGCATATCGCCGGGCGCGACATCGCAGTGTGCGACGCCCATCTGGCGGTGGGAAGCCTGCACCTGGCGATTGACGGGAAAATCTTCGAAGGCATCACCGACTGGTTTCCCGGCCGTCCGCTTCTCACTTTGAAGCACCAGGGCCGTGAAACCGTGTTCCAGATCGCGCGCCATGCCGGCTTTTACCGCCTGACCCAAGGGGGGCGGGAATTGGACGCGATCGTGCGTTCGCCTTATGCCGCCACGCTGGCGGCGATGATGCCGGTCAAAGTGGCGCCGGACATGTCGCGGCTGCTGCTCTGCCCCATGCCCGGCCTGATCACCGCGCTGGCCGTCAAAGAAGGCCAGGGGGTCAAGGCGGGCGATCCCCTGGCGGTGGTCGAGGCGATGAAGATGGAGAATGTGCTGCGCGCCGAGCGCGATGGCACCGTGGCCAAGATTCGGGCCAAAAAGGGCGACAGTCTGGCCCGCGACGATGTGATATTGGAATTCGCCCGATGAGCGAGGACATCACCAGCCTGCGGGTCCAGGTCCGCGGCTTTGTCCAGGGCGTGGGTTTTCGTGATTTTCTGTTGATGGCCGCGCAACGCCACAGACTGGATGGCTGGGTGCGCAATCGCAGCGACGGTTCTGTCGAAGCGCTGGTGAGCGGCCCCACCAAGGCTGTCGAAGCGTTCGTCAGCGCGGCCACCCAAGGCCCGCGCGGCGCCCGCGTCAACGCGGTGGACCTGCACAATACTCAACCGCCCTCCGACAAGGGTTTTCAACGATTGGCGACATTATAATGGAAAAGCGAGCACTGGGACGTTCGGGCATCAAAGTGGCGCCGCTCTGCCTGGGCGGCAATGTGTTCGGCTGGACGGCGGATGAGGCGATGTCCTTCAAGCTGCTGGACGCCTTCCTGGCGGCGGGTTTCGATTTCGTGGACACCGCCGACGGCTATTCGAACTGGGCGCCCGGCCATGTCGGCGGCGAGAGCGAAACCGTCATCGGCAAATGGATGAAGGCGCGGGGCAATCGTTCCCGCGTGATCCTCGCCACCAAGCTGGGCATGTGGAAGAAGACGGCGGGGCTGAAAGCCGCCAACATCATCTCGGCCTGCGAAGGCTCGTTGGCGCGGTTGCAGACCGATTACATTGACCTGTACCAGGCGCATCGCGACGATCCCGACACGCCGCAGAACGAGACCCTGGAAGCCTTCGGCAAGCTGGTGAAAGAGGGGAAGGTGCGCGCCATCGGCGCGTCGAATTTCGACGCCACCAGGCTCGCCTCGGCGCTCAAGATTTCCGAGGAGGGGGGCTTTCCCCGCTATCAGACGCTTCAGCCGCTCTACAATCTGATCGATCGCGATTTCGAGAAGGCGCTTCAGCCTCTCTGCGTCGAGGAAGACGTGGGTGTGTTTCCCTATTACGCTCTGGCGGCCGGGTTTCTCACCGGCAAATACCGCAATAAACAGGACACCGAAGGCAAGGCTCGCGGCACGCGGGTCGAGACTTATCTCAATGACAAGAATCTAGGGCTGCTGGACCGGATGGAAAAAGTGGCGAAGGCGAACAATGCGACGATGGCGGAAGTGGCGATCGCCTGGCTGCGGGATCGCCCCAGTATCGTCGCGCCCCTGGCCAGCGCCACCAACCTGGATCAACTGCAAAGCCTGATCCGCGGGGCGCATTTGAAACTTACGGCCGCGGACATCGCGGCGCTGGGCTAGCCAAACACCTTTTCAAAACTCTGCTTCATGGCCACATCCACATCGGCCATGTTCACCATCACACCCAGATCGGCCAGGCTGGTGACGCCATGCTGGCGCACGCCGCAGGGCACGATGCCGCCGAAATGGGTGAGATCGGGTTCGACATTCAGCGCCACGCCGTGAAAGCTCACCCAGTGGCGGATGCGCACGCCGATGGCGGCGATCTTGTCTTCCCGCGTGGCCCGCGCGACCCAGATGCCCACCCGGCCTTCGCGCCGCTCTCCCTTCACGCCGAACAGCGCCAGCGCCTCGATCAGCCATTGCTCCAGGTCATGGACATAGGCGCGCACGTCGGGCTTGCGGGCCTTGAGGTTGAGCATCGCATAGCCCACCCGCTGGCCCGGCCCGTGATAGGTGAACTGGCCGCCCCGCCCGGTGCGATAGACGGGAAAGCGCGCATCCAAAAGGTCGGCGTCGTCAGCCGACGTGCCCGCCGTATAGATGGGCGGGTGCTCGAGCAGCCAGACCAGTTCGGGGGCCTGGCCCTCGGCAATGGCGGCGGCACGGGCCTCCATCTCGGCGATGGCGGCCGGATAGGGCACCGCCCCTTCCGAAATCCGCCATTCGGTCAGGGGTTTCAACGTGATGTCTGGATTAAGCATTCCGAAACCATAATCCGCCACGCTGCCAGTGTCCCGATTCCGAAATTCGCACGGGTTCTATACGGGTTTCAGGCGAATTTCGGAATCGAAGGACACTGCCGGCGAAGGGAATATAGGCATCCGGGATGAGTTCGAATATCGACAATATCAAGGTGGAGATTTCGGTGGTCCTGGGCCGCTCCGTGATCCCCATGCACCAGCTCCTGCGCATGGGCCGGGGCGCGGTGATCGAGCTGGATTCCCACCAGGACGACCCCGTGCTGGTGCTGGCCAACGACAAGGCAGTGGCCAAGGGTGAAATCCAGATCCAGGGCGAGAAGATCGCCGTCTCGGTCGTGGACCTGCTGCCGAACTACGAATAAACACCGCAAATATTGTGGGGATGGCGCCGCGCAATCTCAGCGTGTGGGACCGCGCCTGTTCGGCTAGGGTCTTTCCGGGCAGATAAAGATTCGGGGAGCGGCTGGTGGTCACCGTGATGACGTTCCCCGATGCGGTGAGGACCTGTCTGTCGAAATACATCACCTTCAGCGGCCGCGCCACGCGATCGGAATATTGGTATTTCGTCCTGTTCGCCTTTCTGGTTTTCCTCAGCGCCTTCGTGGTGGACGGCATCCTGAACATGGCCCTGGACGCGCCGGCGCTGGGCGGAAACATGCTGACCGGCGTGATGATGCTTTTCCTGTTGCTGCCCCACATCTCCGCCGCCGTCCGGCGCCTGCACGATCTGGGTCATTCGGGCTGGTGGTATCTGATCGGCCTTGTCCCCGTCGTGGGGGGTGTGGTTCTGCTCATTCTGTTTTGTTTCCAGGGAACCCCCGGCGAGAACAGGTTCGGCCCGGATCCGCTGGCGTTCGAAGCCGACTGGGCGCCGGAAATCAGATGACGGCGCGCTGCCGTTCCCGCTGAGGGGGCCAATAGGGAATGGTGCGGTCAAGAAGACTCGAACTTCCACGGGTTGCCCCACTAGCACCTCAAGCTAGCGCGTCTACCGTTCCGCCATGACCGCACAGCCAATAGGAATTTCCTGGTAGGCGGCGGGGTTTAGCAAGGCCCATCCCCCAAGACAAGGGAGCGCCCGGGAGGGGTGGGGAAACCCGGGCGGCGGGCTATCCCGCCGCCAACATCTCCAGACTATCGCAATAGGAGAGGGGTCTGCGTGCGGGCGCCGGCGGCAGATGCGCATCCATCTCGAGCCGGTAGAAGGTTTCGAGCATGGTGGCGACCACGCGGCCCGCGCCGGGCGACAAATGCCCGGCGATGGCTTCCCGCACGATACCGAACATCCCGGCCATTTCGGCCCTGGCGCCCTTCAAATGTTCATAACCCAGGCTCCAGCCGGGAAAGGAACGCGCGGCGACAGCGCGGTCCACCAGCACACGGGGATGGGTGTGGCGGGGGTCTTCCGCGATCCGGCCATACATCTGCATCACCTGGTCGCGCTCGCCTTCCAGGACCTGCAGGAAGCCGCCGTCGATATGGATGAGCATGCCGCTCAAGCCTCGCGCCGGATTGTTCGCGCGTGCCGCCACCAATATGTCGTCAAGGTCCGATGCCGGGATGTCCCGCGCGGCCTGGCTGACATACAGGAGCTGGTGCATTTCCATCCCCATCTTTTGCAGCGATGATAGGCAGGCACCGATTGACGCGAGGTGAAGGAATTCCTCTGATCGCACATCTTCCTGTGTCAGAATGGATCATGCTGCATCTGATCAAACTTTGCGTCGGCGTGGATACGCTCCAGGAACTGGCCGACTGGCAGAAGAAACGCCTCAAGGAAAAGCGGGCCAAAGGCCAGAAGCCGGAGCTGATGCACATCACCCGTCAATTTCCCAAGCGGGCGGAAGAATTGCTCGATGGCGGGTCGCTCTATTGGGTGATCAAGGGCCAGATCACCGCGCGCCAGCAACTGATCGAATTGCGCGAAGTGAGCCGGGGGGGCGTGCCCCATTGCGGCCTGGTCTATGACAAGAAGCTGGTGCCGGTGAGGCTGCGGCCCCGGCGCGCCTTCCAGGGCTGGCGTTATTTCGCAGACAGAGATGCGCCGCCCGACATCGCCGAAGTGAAAGGCGCAAAAGGGTTGCCGGAAGCCCTGACGCGCGAATTAGCGACACTAGGTCTGCTCTAAAAATCAAAGACGCTTTGGGCGGAGCGTCTTGGCCCAGACCCGCCTCCCCCACGCATGCGAAGCATGCTGGTGGGGGAGGTGGCCGTAGCACCGATCAGGTGCGAAGGCCGGGGGGGCTACGTGTTGTGTTCCACAACACAAGAGTCGCCGCGCTTGGTGAGGCGGCTGCAAACTTCGCGTGCGCGTTTTTCGGCAAAAAGGCCGAAGCGGGCGCGATAGATGGTGCGGCCATCTCGGGATTGGAACGGCACCACCATTTGCACGGCACGGCCCAGAAGGCTGATGGATTTCTTGGCATAGGCGTCGAGATAGGCTTTGGCCAATTCCTCATTGGCATAGGCGCCGATCTGGATCGTCCAGTCCTTGCCCGGCTCGGCCGAGACGATCTGCTGCGCCCCTTTGACAGGCGCGCTGGCGGCCTCGACCAATGCCGGCGGCACCGAAGAAACCGGTTGCGGACCCTCGGCATGGATCACCGAATACTTCTCGTCGGGCGCGCGATGGGCTTCGGCAGCGTCTTCATCGTCGGTCTGGGGAATGGGCGGGGGCACGGCCGACAGCGCAGCCAATTGATCGCTGGGCGAAGGCGGAGGCGCCTGCGGAAGGGTAAAGCCTGCCACCATGGGCTGTTCGCGCGTCATCGCTTCCCATGGCACCGAGCCGTGCGCCACCAGGGTGGGATTGGCATCGACCTCCGCGAAAGCCACATCCATCAGATGCATCATCTCGAGGTCGCGGCGCACCGCCGTGCGGCCTCCCATCACCACGCCGATCAGATGCACGCCGTCGCGCACCACCGAGGAGGTGAGATTGAATCCGCTGGCCACCGTGAAGCCGGTCTTGATGCCGTCGGCGCCCGGATAGCGGCCGATCAAATTGTCGTGGGTGGGAATATAGCTGCCCTTATAGACGAAGCCGGGAAGCGCGAAATAAGGGAAATATTGCGGGAAATCGTAGGCCAGATGGCGCGCCAGGATGCCCAGATCGGCGGCCGTGGTGATCTGCAGCGGATCGGGCAGGCCGGAAGCGTTGTGGTAATAGGTCTCGCGCATGCCAAGCTGCTTGGCCTTGGCGGTCATCTCTTGCGCGAAATTGAGTTCGGTGCCGCCCAAGGCCTCGGCAATCACCACCGCCACGTCGTTGGCGGAGCGGATGACGATGGCGCGGATGGCATTGTCCACGGTGATGGTCTGGCCCGGACGCAGGAAAAGCTTGGTGGGTTTTTGCTCGGCCGCATGCTCCGAGACGGGCATGGGCGTTTCCATGGTGACTTTGCCCGCCTTCAACGCCTCGAACAGCATATAGAGCGTCATCATCTTGGTGAGCGAGGCGGGATGACGTTCCGCAGTTTCGTTGCGGGCATAGAGCACCTTGCCGGTAGCTCCATCCAGAATCAGTTCTGCATCCTTGTCGGGATCGGTGGCGCCCACCGGCGCGCGCATGACACGACTATTGTGGCTTTTTGCCGGCGAAACATGGTGGTGACGATGGCGTGACGCCGCCTCGGCGGGCGCAAGGGAGAGCAGCCCGGCCGCCATGAGGGCGATTCCTAGGAGCAAAGACCGTTTCGTCACACCAGCCAACCTCATAACCCCCGAAACAGCCGTTCTGTCATAAAGACCAAAAAAAGGCGGTCGCGCAAGCAAGAATCATGAATCTACGTTAGATTACTTATGTTTAGGTTGGGTTGAGAAAGTTGCCAAAGTTCCCAAGGAAAATTTTGTTGCGGCGCAACAAAAACTCTTGACGCAATGATCAAGGGTAGGCATATATCTCATGTTGCAGTGCAACAGGCCGCCGGACTCCCGGGCCGTGCCCACATGAATACGAACATGAAAGGGATCACCATGACCAAGGAAAACGCGGCTGCCGATTTCAACGCCGGCGCCGACGCGATCAAGGCCGGTTTCGACAAGGCGATCGCGGGCTACGACAATGTCGTCGCCTACAGCAAGGATACCGCCGAAGCGCTGATCAAATCCGCCACCGTCGCGGGCAAGGGCGCCGAGACGCTGAATAGCGAGATTTATGCCTATGCGAAGCAGTCATTGGACGACTCGCTTGCGGCCGGCAAAGCCTTCCTCGCTGCCAAATCGGTGCACGAGGCGATCGAAGTCCAGACCGGTTTCGCCAAGAGCGCGTTCGAGAATTATGTGGCGGAACTCACCAAATTCAACAAGCTTTTCACCGCGACCGCGAAGGACAGCTTCGCGCCGCTGGAAGGCCGCGCGCAGGCTTGGGTTGAGCTGGTACAGACCAGCGCCTAACGCCTGACAGATAAATATTCCAGGGGGCCCGGGGCACTTGTCCCGGGCCCTTTTTATTTAACCAAAAGAACTTTTGGCTTAGTCTGAGCCGCGGCCGGGCATGCGCCTCGCGTCGTTAAGGAATGTGGACCACGTGCGCGATTCGGGCAACAATGGCGGAAAAGGCGACAATACCGGCTCCGGTATCGTCACGCGCACGCGCCCGAAAACCAAGAAACCCTCGCTCTACAAGGTGCTCCTGCTCAACGACGACTATACGCCGATGGAATTCGTTGTGCATATCCTGGAGAAATTTTTCGCCAAAAGCCGCGAGGACGCGGTAGAGGTGATGCTCCATGTCCATCGCCATGGCGTGGGCATTTGCGGCGTCTTCACCTTCGAGGTGGCGGAAACAAAAGTGGCCCAGGTGATTGAATTCTCCCGCCGGCATCAACATCCTCTACAATGCACCATGGAGAAAGAGTGATGCCGTCACTGTCGCGCAGCCTGGAACAGGCCCTGCACCGGGCGATCAAGCTGGCCAGCGACCGCCACCACGAATATGCCACACTTGAGCATCTGCTCCTGGCCCTGATGGACGACGCCGACGCGTCCCAGGTGATGAAGGCCTGCAATGTCGATACCGACGCGCTTCGCCGCGCGGTGCAGAAATATGTGGACGACGAACTGGTCACCCTGGTGATCGAGGATGGCGAAGAGGCGAAGCCCACCACCGGGTTCCAGCGCGTGGTCCAGCGCGCCGTGCTGCATGTCCAGAATTCCGGCCGCGACGAAGTCACGGGCGCCAATGTGCTGGTGGCGCTGTTCACCGAGCGCGAAAGTCACGCGGTTTATTTCCTGCACGAGCAGAACATGAACCGGCTGGATGCGGTGAGCTATATCAGCCATGGCATCGCCAAGCGGCCCGGCATGAGCCAGCCCAAGCCGGTGCGCGGCAATGACGATGACGAAGCCGAGGAGAAGCCCAACAAGCAGGGCACCGACGCGCTCGAGGCCTATTGCGTCAATCTCAACGAAAAGGCCAAGTCGGGCCGGGTCGATCCCCTGATCGGGCGCGGCCCCGAAGTCGAGCGCACCATCCAGATTCTCTGCCGCCGCCAGAAGAACAATCCGCTGTTCGTCGGTGATCCCGGCGTGGGCAAGACCGCCATCGCCGAAGGCCTGGCGCGCAAGATCGTCAACAATGAAGTGCCGGAAGTTTTGCGCGGCTCGACCATCTATTGCCTGGACATGGGCTCTCTGATCGCGGGCACCCGCTATCGTGGCGATTTCGAGGAGCGGCTGAAGACGGTGGTGAAGGAGTTGGAAGGCGTCAAAGGCGCCATCCTCTTCATCGACGAGATTCATACCGTGATCGGCGCCGGCGCCACCTCAGGCGGGGCGATGGACGCCTCCAACCTGCTCAAGCCGGCGCTGGCGGCAGGCATCCTGCGCTGCATCGGTTCGACCACCTACAAGGAATACCGCCAGTATTTCGAGAAGGACCGCGCGCTGGTCCGCCGCTTCCAGAAGATCGACGTGGTCGAACCCACCTTGGCCGACTCGATCAAGATCCTGATGGGCATCAAGTCCTATTTCGAGGATTATCACAAAGTGCGCTACACCTCCGACGCGGTGAAGGCGGCGGTGGAGCTTTCCGCCAAATACATCAATGACCGCAAGCTGCCCGACAAGGCGATCGACGTGATCGACGAGGTGGGCGCCTCGCAGATGCTTTTGCCCGAAAGCCGGCGCAAGAAAGTGATCGGCGTCAAGGAAGTGGAAGACGTCGTCGCCAAGATGGCGCGCATCCCGTCCAAATCCGTCTCCAAGGACGATACCGAGGCGCTCAAATCGCTGGAAGCCGATCTGGGCCGGGTGGTCTATGGCCAGGAGAACGCCATCCATGCGCTTTCCAGCGCCATCAAGCTGGCGCGCGCGGGCCTGCGCCAACCCGAAAAGCCCATCGGCTCCTATCTCTTCTCAGGTCCCACCGGCGTGGGCAAGACCGAAGTCGCCAAGCAGTTGGCCCGCATCATGGGCGTGGAATTCCTGCGCTTCGACATGAGCGAATATATGGAGCGCCATACGGTAAGCCGTCTGATCGGCGCGCCGCCCGGCTATGTGGGCTTCGACCAGGGCGGCCTCCTGACCGATGGCGTGGATCAGCATCCCCATTGCGTGCTGTTGCTCGATGAAATCGAAAAGGCCCATGCCGACCTGTTCAACATCCTGTTGCAGGTAATGGATCACGGCAAGCTCACCGACCATAACGGCAAGAAGATCGACTTCCGCAATGTGGTCCTGATCATGACCACCAATGCGGGCGCCTCCGACGCCGCCAAGGAAGCGATCGGCTTCGGCCGCGGCAAGCGGGAAGGCGAGGACGAGGAAGCGATCAAGAAGCTGTTCACGCCCGAATTCCGCAACCGGCTGGACGCCACCATCACCTTTGCCCCGCTCTCGCGCGACACCATCGACAAGGTGGTGGAAAAATTCGTGCTGGAGCTGGAAGCCCAGCTTGCCGACCGCGATGTCACCTTCGACCTCGCGCCGGAAGCGACGCGCTGGCTGGGCGAAAAGGGCTATGACGATTCCTTTGGCGCGCGGCCTTTGGCCCGGGTGATCCAGGAGAACATCAAGAAGCCGCTGGCCGATGAGATTCTGTTCGGCAAGCTCAAGGACGGCGGCACGGTGCGGGTGCTGTTGGACCGCGAGAAGGACAAGCTCGCTTTCGAAATCATCACCGCCGCCGAGGCCAAACCCCGCCCGCCGCAGAAATCTGCCAGGGGCAAAAAGCCGGCGGCGAAGGAAGATGTTTAGCGGCAGATTCAGGCCGTCGACTTATTTCCTCTTGTCATTCCCGCGCAAGCGGGAATCGAGCATCTGTTCAAAAGCTCAATGGATGCCCGCTGGAGTTTACCCTCGGACCGCGCTTTGCGCGGACCCGGGGCGGGCATGACACTTTTGTCCGAGCGCTTTATAGGGCTGCTCGGATCTTCGCCGCGACAGGCTCCAGCGTTTTCGGGTCCACCATGGCGCGGGCGTGAAGGCCCAGATCGATGCCGGCCGCGCGCGGGATCACATGGAAATGCACGTGAAAGACGCTCTGGCCGGCGGGCACGCCGTTCAGCATCGCCAGCATGATGCCGGGCGCGCCCAACCCCTTCTTCACCGCCTTGGCAATCTTCTGCGTGGTCGCCATCAGGGCAGCCGCAGCTTGCGGTGAAAGATCGTGGATGTTCTCTGCCGCTTCCTTGGGGATCACCAGGGCATGGCCTTCCGCTTGCGGCATCACGTCCATGAACGAAAGAGTCCTGTCGTCCTCATAGAGTTTCACGCAGGGAATTTCGCCGCGAAGAATCTTCGCGAACACATTGTTGCTGTCGTAAGCCATCAGCTCTCCCTCCTGAACGGGCCATGCCGGGCCAGTTCGCCGATATGTTCGCTCACCGCCGGACGCTCCACGTCCAGAAATTGTTCGACGGCGCGCCTCAGGCCCTTATGGGCGATGTAATGGGCGCTGTAGGTTTCTTCCGGCATGTAACCGCGCAGCAATTTATGTTCGCCCTGGGCGCCGGCTTCCACCTTGGCAAGGCCCTTGGCGATGGCGAAATCGATCGCCTGATAGTAACAGGTCTCGAAATGCAGGAAGGGGACATATTCCACCGCGCCCCAGTTGCGGCCATATAAAACCTGATCGTCCATCAGGTTGAGCGCGCCGGCGATATAATGCGTTCCCCGCCGCGCCATGATCAGCAGAATCTGGCCGGCCATGCTTTGGCCGATGCGGCTGAAGAAATCGCGGGTGAGATAGGGATGGCCCCATTTACGCCCGCCCGTGTCCATGTAGAACGTGAAGAAGCGGTCCCAGTGCGCCTCGGTGATGTCCTTACCGGTCAGCCAGTCGAATGCGATGCCTTCCGCGACGATCGCGGCGCGCTCCTTGCGCAGATTCTTGCGCTTGGCGGATGAGAGTTCGCTCAGGAATTGCTCGAAATCGCGATAGCCGTGATTGCGCCAGTGGAATTGCCGGTCGGTGCGCAACAGATAGGATTGCTCGCCCGCCGCCAGCCAATCTTCCTTCCTCAGGAACGTCATGTGCAGCGACGAGGCGCCGATCTGATCCACCCCCGCCTTGCCCATTTTCAGCAGCAGTGCACGCCGCTCCGTACCCTGGGTGAGGATGCGCGGGCCCGTCACCGGAGTGAACGGCACCGAGGCCTGGAGCTTGGGATAATAATCGCCGCCCGCCCGCTCCAGCGCATCGGCCCAGGCATGGTCGAAGACATATTCGCCTTGCGAATGGCTTTTGAGATAGGCGGGCAGGATGCCGGTGACGCGCCCTTCTTCCTCCAGCACCAGATGGGCCGGCTGCCAGCCGGTCTTGGCCGTGGCCGAGCCCGACGCTTCCAGGGCATGGAAAAACTCAAAGCGGGTGAAAGGGTGCGGCCGGGCTGCGCCGTCCGGATTGGCGCAGGCGTTCCAGCTTTCCCTGCCGATGCCTTCGACCCCGTCCGCGATCCGGACCTTCATGCGATCTCGAACACACCATCCACTTCGACGGCCACGCCGCGGGGCAGCGAACCCGCGCCGGTGGCGGCCCGGCTGTGCTTGCCGGCATCGCCCAACGCCGCCACGATCAGGTCCGAGGCGCCATTGCCCACTTCGGGATGCTGGGTGAAATCCGGCGTGGCGTTGACGAACACGCCCAGGCGCACGCAGCGCCGCACCCGTTCCAGGTCGCCGCCGCAGGCCGCCTTCAGTTGCGCCAGAAGATTGACGGCGCAGAGCTTGGCGGCGGCCTTGCCGTCCTCGATGGACATATCCGCGCCCAGCTTGCCCACGAATTTGAGGCCGTCGGGCGTCATGGTCACCTGGCCGGAGATGAAAACCAGATTGCCGCTCACCACATAGGGGACGTAGTTCGCCACCGGTGCATTGGGGGTGGGAAGCGTGATGCCAAGTTCTTTCAGGCGGGATTCGGTTTTGGACATGATTAGCCTATGGGGGACCTTCTGGTTGTTTGGCTATAAGACCGCATGACGTCCGATTTTGCCATGCCCGCGGAATGGATGCCGCACGCACGCACCTGGATGGCCTGGCCCTGCCGCCGCGAGGCCTGGGACGGTCCAGAGGCGCTGGCGCGCGCCAAAAGTGCCCATGGCGTGGTGGCGCGGGCGATTTCCCGCTTCGAGCCCGTCGTAATGGCCGCGCGCCCGCGGGATGTGGCAGACGCGGCGGCGGCAACCGGATGTGAGATATTTCCGGTGGCGCTGGATGACAGTTGGGCCCGCGACACCGGCCCCACTTTTGTGACAGGCCCTTCCGGGCGGGCCGCAGTGCAATGGCGCTTCAACGCCTGGGGCGGGAAATATCGTCCGTTCGACCAGGACGCGGCCTTCGCCACGCGGGTGGCGGAAAAAGCCAATTTGCCTGTGCGCCAGGCCCCGATCTTCTGCGAAGGCGGCGCCATCCATTCGAACGGGCAGGGCACGCTTCTCACCACCGAGCAATGCCTGCTCAATTCCAACCGCAATCCCGGCCTCGCCAGGAAGGCGGCCGAGGACGTGCTGGGAGATTTTCTCGGCGCCCGCCGCGTGATCTGGTTGGGCGACGGTTTCAGCGACGCCGAAACCGATGGCCATGTGGACAATATCGCCTGTTTTGTGGGGGAGGGCCGGGTGATCCTGGGCGTGCCGGACTCTAAATCTCACCCTGATTTTGCGCCGGTGACGGAGACGAAGCGGCGCTTGAAAGCGGCGGGTCTCGAAGTGATCGAGTTGGTCCAGCCGCGCGCCATTCGTTACGACCGTTTCGGCCATTTGCTCCAGACCAGTTATGTGAATTTCACTCTCTGCAATGGCGGGCTGGTGATGCCGTCCTTCGATGACATCCACGACGAGAAGGCGGAGGCGCTGCTGGCGGATTGTTTTCCGGATCGCGAGATCGCGACGGTTCCGGCGCTGGACATTGTGGCGGGGGGCGGCGGCATCCATTGCATCACCCAGCAGGAACCGGCATGAGGCACGTATGAGGCAAGTTACCTTCGCCGCGACCCAATTCGCCTCCGGCACAGATAACCTCGCGCGCGCCGAAAGCCTGGTGCGCGAAGCCGCTTCCCAGGGCGCGCACGTGATCCTTATCCAGGAATTGTTCGCCTCGCTTTATTTCTGCCAGGACCAGAAGGCGGATCATTTTGCCCTGGCGCTGCCGTTCGAGGGCCACCCCCTGATCGCGCGCATGGCCAAGCTGGCGAAAGACTTGAACGTGGTGCTGCCGGTGAGCTTTTTCGAGCGCGCCGGCCAGGCGCATTTCAATTCGCTGGCGATGGTGGACGCCGGCGGCGACGTGCTGGGGCTGTACCGCAAGTCCCACATTCCCGATGG
>Ga0134128_10002597_pt1 | contig 22269 bp, 18 predicted proteins | sample KB31754_FD_96462 | JGI IMG/M metagenome (GOLD analysis project Ga0134128, IMG submission 96462) | Terrestrial soil microbial communities with excess Nitrogen fertilizer from Kellogg Biological Station, Michigan, USA - KB3-175-4 | ecosystem: Environmental > Terrestrial > Soil > Unclassified ... | reverse complement strand
GGATCGGAAGGCCGGCCCCTCGTCAATAGGCCGCTGAGCCGAGGGCGTAGCGAACGGCTAGCTGTACCTGGGTGTCCGTTACCGGACCCGGGTGGCCCAGCTCTTCGCTCCAACTGTAAGAGCGGCTGGTCACTCGCAGTCCTTCCAGGGTAACCGACCAGCTCCTTCCCGGATCGAACACGTAGGCGGCGGTCCAGGCGTGGCCGCTTTGCTCGCCGTCGGACTCCGGATTGCGGCTCTTCACGTCGAACCGGTCGTAGCGCACGCTCATCCGATGGTGGCTGCCCAGCTTCTTGGACAGCAGCAGGTAACGCGCGCTGAATGGCCATGCCAGCGTGTTGCCATCCGGAGCGATCTGCGTCTGACCGGCCATCCATTGCGCGATCACTGTCCAGCCCGTGCCGGACTCCAGGCGTGCCCCCGCGCTGGTGAACGTCGTATGCCACGCCACGACTTGCTGCACTGCATCCACCACCAACGGGTCGGCTCTGTTGTCGTATCGCAGTGCCGTGAGCACGAGGCGCCCCGGACACTCGAGCTCCAGGCCGCCGTAATATCCCGCGTGCCCGTCGATCTCCCGGAAGGGCTCGATGCGCGCGCCGCCGCTCTCGAGTCTGCCGACTCTGTCGAACAGAGGCGTCTGGCGATCGTCGAGTATGAAGCCGCCGCTGGCAAGCGCTGCGCCGGCCACCTCGTTCCAACCGAAAGCTCCCACGACGACACTGACGTCGAACGGCAGGTTGCTGCGCGTGCCGAGCCAATCGACCTTGGTCTCCAGACCCACGGTGCGCAGCTCCTCCGCGAGCCAACTGTTCAACGCCGAAAAGGACAGCGTGTAGGGGGATGCCCATCCGCCCGCGCCGTTCTCGAGCGAGACCGGTGCATAGAATCCGCCTGCCCTGACCCGCAGCCGCAGGTGACCGCGGGGATAGGGCCGGAACAGCAGATACGCTTCGGTCAGGCCCACGGGATTCCTGTAGGAATGATCCCAGGCGGAGGCGTCCAGGTGCAGCTTCCATACCTCGCCGAGCGGCGTGTCCAAGCCCAAGCGCAGACGCCCCAGCTGCAAACCTGACTGCTGCCTGCTGAATCGCGTCGGACCGTAGCCGACGTCGAGCACGGAGGCCGGCGCATCGGAGGAGACGGCTCGCAGATCGAGATCCAACTCCCAGTTGGAGCCACGTGCAGCCGTGGCAGAGACCAGCGCCGATGCGACCAGCATGAGCAGCGTCGTCGTGGCGCGCATCAGTAGTCCTCACCTTCCATGGGCGCCGGCCGCAGCGATTTCGTGAGCCGTACCATCAGGGTCGCGCGGTTTGCGGTGTCGATCAGCAGCTCGTGAACGAGCGTCGCAGTCTGCTCGCGCATCCGCGGATGCCAGACGGTGACCCTGTAGCGGCCCGACGGCAGCTGCGCGGACCAGGCGCCCTGCGCATCGGTGGTCCCGTAGTAGGGCGCATCCGTCACATCGATGTAGGAGATCATCCAATCGTGGATGTTGCAGCCGAGGATGACGATGCCGGTCCGGTCGAAAACCACCGGCGGGTACGGCTTGCCCCGGTAGAGCGGCAACTGGAAGCGCTTGGCCGGCGAGAAGGAATAGATCTGGTGACTCACCGAGTCGCTGTTGGGAAATGACACCGCCGATCCGACCGGGACCACCAGCACTTCGGGGACGAACATGCGGTTCATCTGGTCCATCACGGCAGTGATCGGCGCCGCTGGGGGAAGCTTTCTGCCGACCGGCTGCACGGTCACGACGGCATCGGCCAGGGGCTTGCCGTTTGCCAGCTGTACCGAGATGGCCAGCGATGCGGCGGCCGCGGGCGCCGCGGCCAGCAGCGTGCATAGCAGGGTCAGCGCTGCAATGGCGGTGTGAACCGCAAGGAGCGCGCGATTGGATCGTGCGGAAAGTCTCATTCCTGTCACCGGTTACTCGCCGCGCCGTGCGGCGGCGCCTACGATGCGGCATATTCGAGCGGATTTATGGGCAGTTTCCGCAAACGGCTTCTCGTGCTGATCATCGGTCTGGCGGTTCTAACCCAGACTGTGACGCTGTTTGCAGTGCTGGCAAGCACTGCGCGGGACGTGAAAGCGCGCGGTGCCGAGCAGTTGAGCGCCGACGGCTCCTTCGTGGATCAGCTGATCCATTACCGGGCGGAGCAGCTGGCGAGCGCCGTGGCGGTGTTGGCCGAGGACTTTGGGTTCCGCGAAGCGGTGGCAAGTGGCGATGGGCCGACGATGCTGTCCGCGGCCGGGAACAACGCCCGGCGCGTCGGCGCCGACCTGGTATTGCTCATCAATACGCGTGGACGGGTGTTGGCCTCGAGCGCCCCGTCCGAAGTGCAGGTCGGGAGCTCGATCGGCGGGTTGCTGCTCGGCGGAAGGGGGCAACACAGCCGGCCGCGCTTCATGGTGCTGGGCCGGCGGACCTACCAGTTCTTTCTCGCGCCGGTGCGCACGCCGGAGATCATCGCCTGGGTGGCCATGGGATTCGCGGTCGACGATGCGCTGGCGCGCAACATCCGCGACCTCGCCGGTGTAGAAGTCACTCTCGGCATCCGCGGACAGGCCGGCTTCACCCGCGTCGCCTCGAGCCTCCCGCCGGACGAGCAGAGCGCGTTGCAGGTCGATTCGGCTGCGCCGGCGCCGAGGCGCGTTGCGCAGGTGATGCGCCTCGGCGCCACGAGCTATCTGACTCTGGTGCAGCAGATCGACTCGCAGGGCGAGCCGGCCGAGGCCATCCTGCAGAAGCCGATGGCCGCGGTGCTGGCGCCGTACCGGGAGCTGCGCAACTCACTGCTGTTCATCGACGGCGTGGCCATCGTGCTCGCCGCGGTGATCGGCATGGTCCTGGGGCGAAGCGCCACGCGCCCACTGGGAGAGCTCGTCCTCGCGGCGGAGCGCATCCAACACGGCCGCTACGATACCGCGGTCAGGATAGCCGGCGGCAAAGAGTTCCGCAGCCTCGCGGATACGTTCAACACGATGCAGCGCACGATCGCCGACCGCGAGGCGGACATCACACGCCATGCGTTCTACGATTCCCTGACGGGCCTCCCCAACCGCGCGCTGGCCGAGCGCCGCCTGGAGGAGCTGCTGCGCGGCCATGAGACTCCCGCCACCCTCGCCCTCATTCTCATCCTCGTGCGCAGCGTGCACGAGGTCAACGCCACGTTCGGACAGGAGGTCGCCGATGAAGTCGTGCGGGAGGCGGCGCGGCGCCTGGGCCGGAATCTCGCGGCGGAGCATGTGATCGCGCGGCTCGGCGAGAGTCAGTTTCTCGTCATTGCGCCCGGATTCTCCGCCGAGCGGGCGCGCATCTATCTCGACCAGCTCGCCGGCGCGCTGCGAGGGGGCTTCCACCTCTCGGGGATGACGCTCGATCTCGGTGTGACCGCCGGGATCTGTGTCTATCCGGATCATGGCCAGAACGCCCAGGATCTCCTGCGGCGGGTGCAGGTCGCGCTCGATGATGCCGGCGACACGCGGTTGCGGGTCGCGAGCTACGAGCCCGGCCGCGATGAGCAGCACCGGCGCCGGCTCACGCTCATCACGGGCCTGCGCGCCGCGATCGAGCGCGACGAGCTCACGCTCAAATACCAGCCGAAGGTGGAGGTGGGCACCCGCTGTGTAAAGAGCCTGGAGGCGCTGGTTCGCTGGCAGCACGCGACGCTCGGCGCGGTGTCGCCGGGAGAATTCGTGCCGCTCGCGGAAAGCGCGGGCGCGTCCCGCGCGCTGACCAACTGGGTGCTCGGGGCGGCCATCCGCCAGCTCGGCGAATGGCGGCGCGATGGCCTCGGGGTCGAGCTCGCAATCAACCTGTCGGCGCCCGACATTCTCGACCCGGACCTGGGTGACGGCATCCTGAGGATCCTGGCCGAGCGGCGCGTCGAGCCCGAGGCCCTGCTGCTCGAGATCACCGAGAGCGCGGTGATGCGCGATCCGGAGCTGGCCGCCCGTCACATGCAGCCCCTGCGCGCTGCGGGAGTGCGGTTCGCGATCGACGATTTCGGCACCGGCTACTCCTCGCTGTCGCTGCTCAGCAGACTGCCGGTGGACGAGCTGAAGATCGACCGCTCGTTCATCTCGCAGGCCCTCACTGGCCGCAATGCGGCGATAGTCGCCTCGACCGTCGCGTTGGCGCATGGAATGGGGCTCAGCGTAGTTGCCGAGGGGGTGGAGACCTCCGATGCCTGGAACCTGCTCAAGCGCCTGCGTTGCGATTGCGCCCAGGGGTATCTCATCAGCCAGCCCATGTCGCCCGAGGCCGTACCGGCGTTCGTCCAGCGCGCCAACGCCCTCCTGCCGGCCTCCGACTCGACGGTCCTGCAGATGCGCGCCCTGGAAGGGCTCGCCGGCAAGGCCTGACGGGTACCTTATTCACTTGCTTTCGCAGGGGCACTCCGTAGACTCCCCGCCGTTTCCAGGGCTTAGCGATTCTCGGAGGCACGACATGGGCAAGGGCGACAAGCGGTCCCGGCGCGGCAAGATCTACCGGGGCTCCTTCGGTAAGTCACGGGCCAAGGACCCGGTGAAAAAGAAAAAGCGGGCTGCGGCCAAGAAATAGCCAGCGCCCGCAAGGGGTCACCGCCCGGCCTGAGGTGGAACGCGGCTTGCGACGCGCAGGCGCGAACGCACATCATCGAGCGGCCCGAAGCCGCCTTTGGGACGCGGGACCGGAAGCCACTATGGCTCGCGGCCCAGAGCGCCACAGGCGACTTTGGGCCATCCACGCACACGAGGTGATCCCTATGAATCGTAGCCTGTTGATGCTATGCGCTGCCGCGCTCGCGCTTTCCGTGGGCGCATGCTCGCACGATCAGTCGAGTAATCCGGGCGGGACGCCGTCCAGCGAGCAATCGAGTCCGAGCACGCCGCCGTCGAACGAGCAGGCGCCGCCACCGGCCAACGCACCGAGCTCTCAGCCCGGTGGTGCACCGGAGCAGAACCCGCCACCGCCTCCGCCGAGCACGAACCCGAACCCCAACGGACCGCCGCCTCCGGCCAACCCGCCGCCGAACCAGAACGGCAACCCGCCGCCGCTATAAACCTAAAATAGCGGCCCGGCGCTCGGCCGGCAGCCGCGCAGCCAATCATTTCGGCGCTTCCGTCTCGCTAAAGGGCGATGCGGGGGCGCCGAATCGTTGAGGCCGATTCGATCAGGAAAGAATAACAACACAGCATGAACTCCGACTCGCCACTCGGCTACGCCCGCTGGCGTCCTCATCCCTGGCACGGGCTCACCCCCGGCCCGGAGTGTCCGCGTGTGGTCAATGCGTTCATCGAGATCACGCCGTTCGACCTCATGAAGTATGAGGTGGACAAGGCCACGGGCTATCTGCGGGTGGACCGTCCGCAACGCACCTCGTCGCACCCGCCATCACTTTATGGATTCGTTCCGCAGACCTACTGCGGTGAGCGGGTGCGGCGTCTGGCGACGGGTTGCGATCGGGGCGACGGTGATCCGCTCGACATCTGTGTCATCAGCGAGCGGCCGATCACTCACTCGGAAATCCTGCTGCGGGCGCGGGTCCTCGGGGGCCTGAAGATCATCGACCGCGGCGAGGCCGACGACAAGATCATCGCGGTGCTCGACGGCGACTACATCTGGGGCGGTGCGCATGACCTGGCCGACATCCCGGCCGCGCTGCTCGAGCGGCTGGAGCACTATTTCTCCACCTACAAGCTGGTGCCGGACGAGCCGCCGAAGATTTCGGTCGTGGGCCGGTATGGCTACGAGGACGCGGCGCGCGTGATCGGCGCGGCGATCGAGGACTACCGCGAGATGGTCGGTCGGATGACGGAAGAGACCCACGGCGCGGCCAGCCGCGGACCCTGGGAGCGGCATCAGGAATGAAGCGGCTGAGCGAGTACCCTCCCATAGCGGACTACGCGCTCATCGGTGACTGCCACTCCGCAGCGCTGGTTTCGCGACAGGGCTCCATCGACTGGTGCTGCCTGCCGCGCTTCGATTCGGACAGCTGCTTCGGGCGCCTGCTCGACTGGGCCAACGGTGGCTACTTCGAGATCAGTCCCGAGGGGCGCTTCAGCACGCGGCGCGAGTATCTGGAGAGAAGCCTGGTGTTGGTGACCACCTTCCGCTCGGCGAGCGGTGAGGCGCGGCTCATCGACTTCTTCGCCATGCGCACCGGCGGCCGGCAGCGGCCGCGCCGCGAGATCGTGCGCATCGTAGAGGGGGTCAGCGGCACCCTGCGGCTCAATGTCAGGTTCGTGCCGCGATTCGATTTCGGCGAGGTCAAGCCCTGGATCCGCGCGTCCACGCGGGGTGCCTATATCGCGGTGGGCAGCAACGCGGGGCTCGCGCTCATCGGAGACGTGCTCCTTCATCCCGGGAGCGACCACGACCTCGAGGGGACCCTGGAAGTCCGCGCCGAGTCGCGTCGGCACATTGCGGTGCAGTTCCTGCAGCCCGAGGAGTGCGAGGGCGCTCTCCTCGGGGAGAAGCTGCTGGTGCAGCTCGGTGAGCACTACGAGGAGACGCTGCGCTGGTGGCGCGACTGGTCCGCGAAGATCGTGTTCCGCGACGGCCAGGGGACCGGCATCGTGCGCTCGGCGATCGTGTTGAAAGCGCTCTGCTATGCCCCGACCGGCGCGATCATCGCGGCGCCGACGACTTCGCTCCCGGAGGCGATCGGCGGCGAGCGCAACTGGGACTATCGCTTCTGTTGGATTCGGGATTCGATCTTCACCGTGCATACGCTCGGCAACCTCGGGCTCCGGACGGAAGCAGTGGGCATGCGGCGCTTCATCCAGCGCAGCGCTGCGGGCAATGCGGACGAGCTGCAGGTGCTGTACGCGGTCGACGGCAAGCGCCGGGTGCCGGAGATCGACCTGACGAAGCTCGATGGCTGGCGCGGCTCGCGGCCGGTGCGCATCGGCAACGGCGCGGCCGAGCAGTTCCAGGCAGACATATACGGGCTCGTGATGGAGCTGTCATGGCGCTGGAGCGAGCTCGGCGAGCCGCCGGATGAGAACTACTGGGGTTTTCTCACCGCGATCGTCGAGGCGGCGATCAGCCGGCGGCACCTGCCCGACCGGGGTATCTGGGAGGTGCGCTCGCGGCCGCTGCATTTCGTGCAGTCGAAAGTGATGTGCTGGGCGGCGGTCGACAGCGGCATCGCGCTGGCGGAGCGGTACTCGTTGCCGGCGCCGATCGACCACTGGCGCGAGGAGCGCGATGGCATACGCCAGGACATCGAGAAGCGTGGCTATGACCCCAAGCGGGGTGTTTTCGTCCGCAACTACGGCAGCAAGGATGTCGATGCGGCTCTGTTGCTTCTTCCCGCCGTCGAATTCGTGGCCTGGGATGATGAGCGGATGGTCCGTACGACCGATGCCATCCGCGAGGACCTCTCGCTCGATGGGCTGGTGCAACGCTACAAGGCGAAGGACGGATTGAAGGGAACCGAGGGCGTGTTCGTGGCATGCACGTTCTGGCTGGCGGAGTGCCTGGCGCACCAGCGGCGGCGCAAGCAGGCGCGCGAGGCGTTCGAGCGGGCTTGCCGCTGCGCCAACGACCTCGGACTCTTTGCCGAGGAGTTTCAGCCGAAGCTCGGCGAGATGTTGGGTAACTTCCCGCAGGGCCTCACGCATCTGGCGCACGTGTCGGCTGCGATGGCGCTCGAGAAAAACTCCGAAGCGGAGCCTTCGCGCGGAGGGGGACGCTCCGAGAGCTGATGCCTGGCACGACGGTTGCGCACTCCCGCGTATGCTCAACATACCGGCTCGGGTCGGCGGGTGCGCGCGGGAAGCCTGGTCGCTCATCATGGACGCGGTCAACGGCTGGAGTGAGCATCACGCGTCCCGGATAGGAGCGGCGCTGGCCTTCTACACTGTCTTCTCGCTCGGGCCGATTCTCCTGCTCGCGGTGGCGGTCGCCGGATTCTTCTTCGGGCAGGGCACGGCACGCGGCGAGATCCATGAGCAGATCACCAACCTGATCGGCCCGCAGGCGGCGGCTCAGGTCCAGCTGATACTGCTGCACGCGCACCGGCCGACCGCCGGCGTGATTGCGACCGCAATCAGTCTGGTGACGCTGCTGCTCAGCGCGGATACCGCGCTCGTCGAGTTGAAATCCGGTCTGGACGAGATCTGGGGCGTGCCGGTCGGGAGCCGCCACTGGTACTGGGCGTACCTGCGCACCCGCCTCCTGTCGGTCGCGGTGATCTTCTCGCTCGGCATCCTGCTGCTCGCATCCCTGCTCTTCAGCGCCGCACTGGGCGCATTGGAGGCGCTGTCGCGCGGCATCATCGTGGTCGGCGTCATCCTCCACTGGACGAACTCTCTCATCTCCTTCGGGCTCGCGGCGCTGCTCTTCGCAACCGTCTACAAAGTGTTGCCGAGCCTGCGGCTCGCATGGAGGGATGTCGCAGTCGGAGCCCTGATCACGGCGGTGCTCTTCATCGTGGGCAAGTACGCGATCAGCCTTTATCTGGGCAGCAGCACCGTTGCCTCGACGTATGGGGCGGCAGGCTCGGTGATCGTGGTGCTGTTGTGGGTCTATTACTCCGCGCAGGTGTTCCTGTTCGGGGCGGAGCTCACACGGGGATATGCCTGCCGGTTCGGGTCGCGGAAGGGCCTGGGTCCCCCCCTCATGGCGCATTGAGATTGGCGCGCCGGACTGGATTGCGCCTTGACCGTCCATGGCCGGCGCCCTTCGGGCCCGCGCTCCGCGCGGTCCAAAATCGCTCCAGGCGATTTTGTCGAACCAGCGATTGCTCAGGTGTGACGGGCACGAATCAATTGGCGCGCCCGACTGGATTCGAACCAGCGACCTGCAGCTTCGGAGGCTGCCACTCTATCCAACTGAGCTACGGGCGCGCCGCCCGGACCGGGATCGGAATGATACGCGGACTGGGGGGCCGGTGCTATTGAGGTCGCGTGGCGCGCCGGGAGCGGCTGCCGCGCTCGGACGACGCCAAAAAGCAGCGCGTCAAGGGCGCAGCCGTGAGAGGAAGTGTTCGATCGCAGGGAGCGCCTCAGGTTCGTCGAGCAGCGGGACATGTCCGCGATTGGCAACGGTCAACTGCTCGAGATCGGGCTTCTCCCGCTGCATGCGCTCGAGCGTCTCGAGACTGAGGATGTCCGAGAGCTCGCCGCGGATCACCAGCATTGACACTCCCGACGCCTTTGCAAAAACCGGCCATAGGGCATTCGGCGCCGCCGGCGGCGCCCGCAGCGCACGACCAATCCCCTGATCCGCATCGAGCACAGGCGTACCGTTGGCGTCCACGCGGTAGCTGCGGCGCGCCAACATAGCCCACTTCGCGTCCGGGAGTCCCGGCCACGCATTGCCGTAGACGGTGCGCAGCTGACTCACGGCTTCCGCCCAAGTGCGCACAGGTGGAAGCACGCCCGCATAGCTCATGATGCGTTCTGCGCCTTTCGGATCGATGTCCGGCCCGATGTCGTTCAGGACGATCCCGGCGACGCGCTCGGGCGCCGCGGCCGCCAGCATCATGGCAAGCAAACCGCCGAGCGACGTGCCGATGATGGCGGCGCGTCGGATCGCGAGCACAGTGGCGAGGGCCTGCAGGTCAGCGAGGTACGTTGCAGGCTGATAGTTCCGCCAGTTGGGATCGCGCGCGGAAAGCCCCCGGCCCCGCAAGTCCGGACAGACGACCCGGTAGCGGGGCGCAAGGTGCAACGCGAGAGCCTCGAAATCCCGGCTGTTGCGCGTCAGGCCCGGCAGACATAACACCGTGAGCGCGCCTGCCGGTGCGCCGTCATACACCCGAGCGTAAAGCTCGAGGCCGTCAGCCGACAGCCAGCGCTGCTCGCGAAAGCCAGGCCGTGTCACTCTGGCATCTCCCGTCTCCAGGTCAGCTCGTCTCCTTTCGGGCCGGTGCGGCCGCCCCGAGCAGGCGCAGCGCAAACTCCGCGTAGACCTCCGCCACTTGCCGCGAGCTGAGGTCAAACTCGGGCGTATACCAGTACGCGACGCGCATGCCCATGGCCCCGATCGCCGCGGCCGCAAGCCACACATGCGCCACGTGGAACACGCCGTGATCGACACCACGCTGCACGATATCTTCCAATGTCTGGATGGACTGGTTACGCAGCGCGAAAGTCGTTGCGCCGAGCTCGCTCGATAGCGCGTGCAGCTCTCCATTGGCGACGACTGCCAGCATGGTGAATTGCGCGTGCATCGCAACGTGCGCGTGTACGTACGCGACTACCTGATCGCGAGGGTCGGCTCCGCATTCCAGCAGCGCTCGCTGGATGCTGCGGCGGTGCTCCTCGTGCCCGATCCGACAAAGCTCGGCCAGGATGTGCTCCTTGGAGGGGTAATGCGCATAGAGAGAGGCCCCCCGCATGCCGACGGCATCGGCGATCTCCCGGATGGAGGCGCCGGCATAGCCGCGCTCGGCGAATAGCTTGAGCGCGGCCTCGAGCACCATGCCCCGAGTGCCGCCGGGCTTGTGCTCGGGCAGCAGGACTGCGCGAGTGGCGGCCAGCCGCCGGGCGGGGCTGAGAATCATTGGGCTAACGACCGTTCACTCATTAGTTGAGTAAATACTACTGAATTCATGCTGTCAACCGAACGATCGCTAGGCAATTTTATTCGTTTGGGATAAAGTGTACACGGACACGCTCGAGCGACTTTCGCAGCGGGTCTCATCATAGGGGGCTTGGTCATGTCGAAAAGGGTATCTGCCGCATGCCTCATTGCATGCGGACTGCTCGCTGCGCAGGGAGCCGCAGCGGTCGCTGCAGGCTCTTCATCCGCTGCAACCCCTGAGCCGAATCCCGGGAGTGGGCCGGACCCGGCAGGCGGCGCCATCGCACGGCTGCAAGAGGTCGTCGTCACCGCGACGCGACGCAAAGAGACTGTGCAGAGCGTGCCGTTTCAGGTCACCGCCATGACAGCCGGCGCGCTGCGCCAGATCGACGCGCATAATCTCGGCGACTTCGCCGCCTATGTGCCCGGCCTCGTCACCAATTCCGGCGCCGCGCCCGGGCTGATCGCGATCCGCGGAGTGACCATAGGCACCGGCGGACAATTGAGCAGCGCCATCGGGCTGTACCTCGATGGGGTGCCCCTCGGGGCGAGCACCTCCTTCGGCCTTGGCTACCAAAGCTTCAACGTCAATACCTTCGACCTCGATCGCGTCGAGGTGCTGAACGGACCCCAGGGAACGCTGTACGGCGCCAACTCCTTGGGCGGCGCGGTGAAGTACGAGACCGTCCCGCCTGACCCGCACGGTCTGCATGGCATTGCGGAAACGGAACTCTCGCAAACCGATCATGGCGGCACCAACTACGGACTGCGCGGCATGGTGAACCTGCCCTTCGGCGGCGACATGGGAGCGCTGCGTCTCGACGGCTTCGACGAGTACTATTCGGGCTACGCCACCGATCCGGTCTATCACCGGGATAACCAGGGCGCCACACGCAACGAGGGCGGGCGGGTGCAGCTGCTGCTCACGCCGGCGCCGCAATTGGACGTGCGCCTGAGCGCCTTCTACCAGCGCGATCCGAGCGTGGGCCTGGATACCGCGTTCCGCAACTTCGTGACGCGCCGGCCTACGATGGGCACCTACGATCAGGCTTACCCGCTCGAGCAGCCGGCGGTGAGCAGCCTGACGCTGTACTCCGCCGAGATCAACTGGCGGCTGCCGTGGCTCACGGTCACCTCGATCACCGGCGATCAGGCGAATCACGGCTTCTCTCTGAGCGATGAGAGCCTGGTCTACGACGCCCTCCTCGCTAGCTTAGGCGCAGGGACGAATCCGTTTCAACTCCCTGTCGACACCAATACGCACAAGTTCACCCAGGAGATACGTCTGGTCTCGCACCAGGAGGGGCCGGTACGCTGGATCCTCGGTGGCTACTACGACCATGAAATCACCAACGAGATCGTGGACCTCTTCGATCTCGCCAATCCGGGCGGAACCTTCTTCGGCGAGGTGCCATTCGCCGCCGACCTGCCGAGCAGCTACCGCGAGCTCGCCGCATACGGCGATGCGACGATCTCTTTCACCAGGGCCTTGAGCCTCGGCCTCGGCGTGCGCTACAGCACACAGCATCAGTCGTATCAGGAATCGACGTTTGGGCTGTTCGCAACCGGCTCGAATATGGAGTACGACTCGCCCATCGCCGTCACCGAGCAAAACGTCACCACCTACTCGATCAACCCGAAGTACCAGCTGACGCCCGATGTGATGTTGTACGCGCGGGCGGCAAGCGGCTTCCGGCCGGGCGGCCCGAACTTCGTCCTCTTCTCGGGCCTGCACAATCCGAGCTTCGCGCCGGACAAGCTCTGGAACTACGAGCTCGGTGAGAAGTCCTCGCTCTTCGACCACCGGGCGCAGCTCGACTTCGACATCTTTGACATCGAGTGGCAACACATCCAGCTGGTGGTCAACGCAGGCGGGGTAAACCAGCTCGAGAACGGCAACGATGCGCGCGTGCAGGGCGCGGAGATGAGCTTCAGAGCCCGCGTGACGCCGCAGCTCACACTCGGCGGCTCGGCCGCATACACCCATGCATGGCTGACCGGGCCGGTGCCGGTGCTGGCGATCGATTACTCCGGCGCGCGGCTGCCGATGTCCCCGCGGTTCAATTTCGCGCTGCTGGGAACCTACAGCTTCGGACTCGCTCCGGACCATCCGGCCGCCCTCACCGTGAGCGACCGCTGGCTCGGGGAGCGCACTGAGGGTTTCGGCACGAGCGCGAGCGCGCTCTACTCCCTCAGCTCGTACAACACGGTGGATCTCGACCTCGAGGTTGCCCTGACACAGGAGCTGTCCGTGAATCTCTACCTCAAGAATGCCTTTGACACCGCCGGCGAAGTGGACGCAACCACCCTCGGCAACCTGTATGATCCGGCCGCACCGACTCCGGTCATCATCTCGCAGCCGCGCACGGTGGGCATCGTGCTGCGCGCGAGCTTGTAGGGGCGGGCATGCCCTTGAAAACACGCGAAGCGGTGCGCCAGCACCTGATCGAGCTCGGCCGGCGCATGGCGGCCGCCGCCGGGCTCCCTCCGCAGATTGCAGCCCGCGCGGCCATGGAGGAATACTTCACGGCCCCGCCGCTGTCGAGCGTGCGTCGCGTGCCGGCGGTTCTGGCGCCACTGCAAGCCGAATGGCTGGTCGACCGCGACGCGGACTGCGCCCGACGGATGCTCTTTCTGCACGGTGGCGGCTATGTGGCAGGCGGCATCACTGCGTATCGCAACTTCGCGATGTGGATTGCACAGGCGACGCGCTGCGCGGTGCTGCTTCTCGAATACCGGCTCGCACCGGAGCATCCCTTTCCCGCCGCGCTCGAGGATGCGGTGGTCGCGTTTCGCTGGATGTGCGAGCACGGGCCCAGCGAGCCCGGTCCTGCACAACGGGCGTTCCTCCTTGGGGACTCCGCCGGAGGCGGCCTTGCGCTTGCGACGCTGCTCGCGCTGCGCGAGCGCCGCAGGGGCCAAGCACATGCCGCAGTGACCTTCTCAGCCTGGACCGACCTCACCAACAGCGGCGCTTCGATGATCAGCAACGAAGACCCGCAGCTCGGGGCGGTGAAGGCGGTACCGGACCTGTTCGCAGGACTCTACCTTCAGGGGTCAGACCCGAGACATCCGCTGGCCTCGCCTCTCTTTGCAACTCTCGAGGGACTGCCGCCGCTTCTCATGCAGGCCAGCGCGGCGGAGCAATTCCTCGATGACAGCGTGCGCGTCGCACAAGGAATCCGCACCGCCGGCGGTGAGGTACAACTCGACATCTGGCCCGACTTGGCTCACGTGTGGCAGGGATTTGCGCCACTGCCCGAGGCGACCGAGGCGCTGCGGCGCGCGGGCGAGTTCTTCGCAGCGATCTGACACCATGCGACTGAAAGACAAAGTGGCGGTCATCACCGGGGCAGCCGGCGGCATTGGCCTGCAGATCGCGCGCACCTTCGCGCGCGAGGGAGCGAGCGTTGCCGTGGCCGACCTCGATCGCCAGGCGGCCGAGCAGGCTGCCGCGGAACTCGCCGGTCCGGGCCGGCGCGCCATTGCCGTCCACATGGACGTGTCGAGCGAGACTCACGTCGAGGCGGGGATGGTGCGCGTGGTCGAAGCCCTCGGCCGCATCGACATCCTGGTAAGCAATGCGGGGATCCAGCGGGTCAGCCCGCTCGAGTCGCTGACGCTCGAGGAATGGAGGCAGGTTCTCGCGGTGCATCTGGACGGGGCATTCCTCACGACGCGCGCGGCGCTCCGCCAGATGTACCGTCAGGGGGGCGGCAGCATCATCTACATGGGCTCCGTGCACTCCAAGGAGGCCTCCCGCCTGAAGGCCCCGTACGTCACCGCCAAGCACGGCTTGATCGGACTCGCCAAGGTGGTGGCCAAGGAAGGCGCCCCTCACGGCGTGCGCGCCAATGTGATCTGTCCCGGCTTCGTGCGTACGCCGCTCGTCGAGCGCCAGATTCCCGAGCAAGCAAAGGCGCTCGGGATTTCCGAGGAAGCCGTGGTCCGCGAAGTCATGCTCAGAGAGACCGTCGACGGGGAATTCACAACCACGCAGGACGTGGCGGAGGCGGCGCTGTTCTTCGCTTCCTTCGAGTCAGGTGCGCTGACCGGTCAATCGCTCGTGGTCAGCCATGGCTGGTCCATGCAGTGAGCCTCGGGGCAGTTGTCACAGGCTTGGCTCCGTACCCAGCTTCATCATCAGCCGGTAGGTGAACTCGACGGTGCTGTAGAAATCGTCGATTTCCTTGCGCTCGTCGCGGCCATGCATGCGCAGATCGTTGAGGTCGTTCCAGCCGCCGCCCACGCCGTAGGAGGGGATTCCGGCGGCGCGCGTGAAGATGCTGTCGCTCGCACCCGCCGCCATCTGCGGCAACACCACGACACCCGGCCACATGGTATGAACGACCTGTGTAATGGCCGCCATGACTTTCGGATCGGGTACGGTCTCGGGCGCAGGCTGTACGGGCTCGAGCAGCGTGACCTTGATGCCGGGATCGGCCGCGATTCTCTGCAACCTGGCCCGCGTTTCCTTTTCCGTCTCCCCCGGGAACACGCGACATTGAATGGTCGCATCCGCGCTCGACGGTAACGCATTCTCCTGGACGCCTGCCTTCAGCATGGTGGCGACGCAGGTGGTGTGGAGGATCGCGTTCGTAGCGACATCGCGTGCGGCGACGCGCCGGGCCACCGCCACATCGAGCGGGTCCTTGGAGAGTGCCATGAGATCCGCCCGCTTGCGGCCGCTCGCGAGTTGCGCGGTCGCCGCGAAGTAGCCACGGGTGGTGGCGTTGGTCTTGAAGGGAAACTGATAATGCGCCAGCCGCGTGAGGCCGCTCGCCAGCTCGTAAATCGCGTTGTCGGGACGGGGCTCGGAGGAGTGACCGCCTTTGTTGGTGGTTTCCCACTGGAACGTCATGTAGGTCTTCTGGACGGTCTCGACGGCGAAATCGAGGCGCTTGCCGTTCACGATCTCTCCTGAGCCGCCGTCCGGATTGATCACCAGTCCGGCATCCACGAGATTGCGGTTGTGCACGAGGAGCCAGTGGGGGCCGTCCTGCTCGAGTCCCACTTCCTCATCCGCCGTGAATGCGACGATGATGTCGCGGTCGGGCATGAAGCCCGTCTGCTTCAGCCTGATGAGCGCTGCTGCCGCCGCTGCATCCTCGTCCTTCATGTCGGATGTGCCGCGGCCATAGAAAAAGCCGTCTTTCTCCGTGAGCTTGAACGGCGGCAGTGTCCAGTCCTCCGGCCGCGCATCCACCACGTCCAGGTGACAGATCCACATCACCGGCTTGCCGCTGCCCTTGCCTTTGAGGCGCACCACCAGATTGACCTGATGAGGCCACGGGCCCTCGGGCACCAGATTCATTTCCTTGTCCGTGAAGCCGGCCGCCTTGAAGCGGGCGTAGAGCGCCTCAGCCACGCCTTTGGTGCCGACGGGGTGCACCGAGCGGATCTCGACGATCTGCCTGAAGATGTCATGCGCGAGGCGCCGGTTGTCCTCCGGCGGCATGGGGCCTGGCGCCGGCCAGCCGGGGGTTGCAGCAGATGCGGCGGTGGCGAGCAGGAGCGCGCACGCAAGCGTGCCGAGCTTCGCAAGCTGGTTCATGGTCCCTCTGATGCGGCTGTGGATTTCGTAGTTTACGAAGGCGGCGGCCGAACCGCTATACTGCGCGCTTCGTGTCGCGAGTTCGTGGCGAGGCGTCGGTGAGCAAACAGGACACCCATTTCATCAACATGTTCAGCCTGGTGATCGGCGTGCTGGTCGCGATCGCCATCGTGATCTTCGTGGTGGCCCGGAGCGTGGGGGAGCGCACCGAGGGCCGCCAGATGATGGGCGAGCCGGACTACTACAAGAGCGTCGAGGCGCGGGTCGCTCCCGTCGAGCAGGAGGCTGTCGCGGGGCAGAACAATGCCGCGCTGGCCATCAAGGCGCCGGAGGGTTCCTCGGCGCAGGCCGGCGGCTCATCGGGCCAGGCCATGCCGACCAGCGGCAAGGAGCTCTTCGAGCAGACCTGCAGTGCCTGCCACGGCGCCGGCGTCGCGGGCGCGCCCAAGGCAGGTGACAAGGCAGCCTGGGCCTCCCATATCTCCAAGGGCCTGCCCACTCTCTACGACCATGCGCTGCACGGCTTCACGGGAACCAGCGGAACGATGCCCGCCAAGGGCGGCCGCGCGGACGTCCCGGATCCGATGGTCGAGCAGGCTGTGAACTACATGGTCTCGCTGGTCGCCCCCGGCATGGTCAGCGGCAAGAAGAAGTAGCCCGCTTTCGATCCTGGAGCTCGCACGCTCGCCGCGTTGCCCGAATCGGCGGCGCGATCGGCGGCGATGGTCCGACCCTAGGCCGCGGCCGATTTGGGCGGCAACGTCAGGAGTTGGCCGCGGATGCGCTCAGCCTCTTTCTCGCTCACACCTGCCTCCATGGCGAACGAGGGCCACGCCTGGACGGCGTCACGGACTCGGCTGATGACACGTGGCGCGGTGCCGATCGCGAAACGATCCGCTTCGGCGTGGAGGTCCTCCTCGGTGAAATCCTTGAACTTGCCGTTCACGGACATCAGATGTTGGGACGTCCATTCGCCTCTCGGGTTGTGCGCGAACGTGACATCGTATGCGGGCGCCAGCTCCCACGGATGTCCCTGCCTCAACCGAAACGAGAAATTCTTGGTGTGATCGTCGCAGTTTCGTGCCATGACGTTGAAGGTCATGCGCCGGAACGCCTCTTCCTTGTCCTCGTACGACAGCCCCAGGCGGTTGATCGTGTCGAAGAACTGCGCGTAGGAATTCGCGCCTCTCTTCCTGTAGTCGAGATGGGACATGGCGCACAGAGACTGGATGTGGTGGCGCACATTCGACTCTTCCCGATCGAAGCGCCGGGTCATGAAATGAGCGCGCCCGTTCTCGTGCAGAAGGCGGGACTCGTTCGTTCTGATGCCTGCCGCGGCGGCCATCAGGTAGTACGCGTATTCGATGCGACCATAGTCCTGGGAGGCGCCGAGCTCGAAGTCCCGGCCCATGCCGTCGAATTTCAACAGCCAATGCTCAAATCCGGCCGGTGCCGCAACCTGCCCGGAGCGGATCTCACCGGTCTGACGATTCCAGGCGATCACGGCTTTTGCGCGGGCACCGCCCGCCGAAGTCCCGACCTCGATGATCTCGCGCAGTGCCGCTCGAGCATGGTCGTCACGGTCGAGATTGCCGTGCACTGCTTTGCGCGCCGTGCTGACGAGCTCGCTCAGCTCGAGCGCGATCGCCGTGCGCGTCCCTGGTCCCCGGGCTGGCTTGAACTGCATCGCACCCATCGCCCGGCTGCTCATGTATGCCAAGCGATCGAGTGAGGTGATCTCCTCGCGCCGGATACCGTGATCGAGCATCCAGCGATCGATCAGCGCATTGCCGAAATCATCCGGAAGCGCATCGGAGAGCATAGCCGGCAGGCGCTTGTAGGTCTCCAGCGGCAGATCCGTGAATATGAACGTCTGATCGAGTGTGGTTGGCAGATAGAGAGGGGCTGGCTCGATGCCACGAAGCTTAAACTCCGGGGTGTAGCGGAAAGCGTAAAAGCCATAGGCCGGATCGAGTGCCACCACGCCCATGAGCTCATCCCAGAGATAGACCTCGACATGACTCACATGGTTGTAGCGCGCCGTTCGCGCTCGCTCGCGTGTCTTGCGACTTGTCATGAGCTCAGCGTTTCCTGCGGCCAGTCGCTCGACGGCGTGGCTCCGCCGATTTCGGCATGGTCAGAGGATTGATCGTGGCGACTGGAGCGATCGCCTTGAGCCAATCCTCACGACCGAGCGCGCGCAGGATGCTGATGAGGGTGTGAGTGGTGGAGCCGCGGCCGCTCTCCAGGCGCTTGAGGGCAGTCAGGCTCACCCCTGCCCGCTGTGCCAGAATTGTCTGCTCCAGATTTCGATCCAGGCGCAGCGCGCGTAACCGGGCGCCGAGCTCCGCCTCGAGGTCGGCCACGCTGGCGTAGGTGGCATGTCCGACCGCCGGTGTACGGAGCTGAGGTGATTCCTCTTGTCGCTTTGGCATAAGGGCTTATATTTAAGCTAAAAGTCGGAAAATCTGGAATAAAAGCTTCTTTAACATCCATTATAGAATAGCCTAGAAGTACATTCTACAGCTTAAAAATAAGCTATTACAACATGAAATTTAAGCTAATGGATTATATTAGAGCTGTTATTGACAGAGCATTGTAGATCGGCGCTCGTCGCCGCTACTAGCGGGCAGAAGGCGTAGCTCGCTCCCGATCCAGACAGCGCAGCATGACTGCTTCGCTGACATGGGTATCGGCAATGGAGTCCAGTCCGTCGAGGTCGGCAATGGTGCGGGCCAGCTTGAGGATGCGTTGCCGTGTCCGTCCGGAGAAGCGCAGGTGCCGCATGGTGCGATCGAGCAGCGCCCGGGCCCCGGGCTGTAGGATGCAACAGCGCTCGATCTGGGCGTCATTCAGGCGCGCATTGCAGCGACCCTGCCGCGCGAGCTGGCGTGAGCGGGCTGCGGCGACGCGGGAGGCGAGTGCTGCGCTCGATTCTCCTCTGCCAATGCGATCGTCGAAGTCGCGGACGTCCAATCGGGGAACCTGCACGTGCATGTCGAGACGGTCGAGCAGAGGGCCGGAAATCCGAGCGCGATAGCGCAGAGCCTCTGCCGGCGTGCACCGGCACCTTCCGGAAGGGTCGCCCAGGTAGCCGCACGGGCAGGGATTCATCGCGGCTATCAATTGGAACTCCGCCGGGTACTCGGCGTGCGCGGCGGCTCGAGAGACCCTGACCACTCCCGCCTCGAGTGGCTCGCGCAACGCCTCGAGCACGGCGCGCTCGAACTCCGGCAACTCATCGAGAAACAGCACGCCGTGATGGGCGAGGCTGATTTCACCCGGTCGTGCGTGCGAGCCGCCGCCGACCAGGGACACGGCCGATGCCGTGTGATGCGGTGAGCGGAACGGGCGGCGGGCGAAGGCACCCATGTTGAAGCCGGTGGAGCTGACGGAGGCGATCGCCGCACAATCGAGCGCCTCAGCCTCCGTGAGCGATGGCAGGAGGCTGGGCAGGCGCTGCGCCAACATGCTCTTGCCACAACCGGGAGGGCCGAGCATGAGCAGACTGTGGGAGCCCGCGGCGGCGATGAGGAGCGCTCGCTTCGCCTGAAACTGACCGCGCACGTCGCTGATATCGGGTTCGGCACCAGCCTGCTGCGGGATGCGGCCATTCCTCGCCGACCGGTGGGCGCATAGCGACTCCTCTCCGGTCCAATGCCGGCAGACTTGCTTGAGATGTGATGCCCCGCGGACACTGGTGTTGGTACCGATGACCGCCTCATCGACATTGGTTGCGGGCACGATCAGATCATGTCCGTCGCGGCTCGCGTGCGCGGCTGCGAGCAGGATACCGCGGACCGATTTGATCTCCCCTCCGAGGCCCAACTCGCCATAGAGCTCGCACGGTGGCGTTTCGCGGGCGCGGGTCTGCCGGAGCTCACCCGAGGCGATCAGGATGCCGATGGCGATGGGCAGCTCGAATCGCCCGCCCTCCTTGGGGATTTCCGCGGGGGCGAGGTTGACCACGATGCGTCCGCTCGGGAATTCGAAGCCGCAGGAAAGTAGAGCCGACCGCACCCGATCCCGGCTCTCCCGCACGACGGTAGCCGGAAGGCCTACCAGCTGGAATGCAGGAAGGCCACTCGTCACCGTGACTTCGACCTGCACCAGCGGCGCCTCGAGGCCCACTTGGGCGCGGCACAGGAGAGTAGCAACGGGCAGAGACACACACCCTCCCTGGTCCGTCTGACGCGGTGCGGCGTGGTCCTAGTGTCCGGATGACTGCTCTGAGGGAGCGCTGTCGGGAGCGCCACCCGCGACAGGACCCGATGCACCTTCCAGCGCCTGCAGCCGCGCTTCGAGCTCCGCGAGGCGGGCGCGGGTGCGCTCGAGCACGCGGGTCTGAGTGTCGAACTCGTCCCGGGTCACCAGGTCGAGCTTGCCGAGGCTCGAGCGCAGCACGGCCCGGAAGTTGGTTTCGAGGTCCCTGCTGATGGTGCGAAACGCCGGCGGAACGCTCTCCAGCAGCCGGCGCGCGATCTCATCGATGCGGAAGCTGTCCATCGTCTCTCACCTCCAACGATGCCCCTCGATGGGGCGAAGCCTCTGGCGCGCAGCACCAAAAGAGTGCGCACCCGGTCCTGCGGCAACGCAAGCCCCGGAAAGTGCATCGGAAAATCCAATGGCATGGATTCTGCACCCCGACTGCCCGCTTCACCAGCTTACGCGCGCGAAGGCCGATCGTGCAGCCATCATTCGTGGCCCGATTGCCCGGAAACGCGCCCAAAGACTCGCGAACGTCCGGGAGACCACATGCGCACCGCTCCGATCCTCTGCAAGGCGATTCGTCGAATGACGGGCGTCGCCGCCCTCGCGACCCTCGCACCAACGCTGGCGTGGGCGGCCGATGCGCCTGTACCCAACAAGGGTGACACCGCCTGGATGCTGACTTCCACCGCGCTCGTGCTGCTGATGTCGGTGCCGGCGCTCGGCCTCTTCTACGGCGGGCTGGTCCGCACGAAGAACATGCTGTCGGTGCTGATGCAGGTGTTCGTCGGGTTCTCGCTGATCACGGTGCTGTGGTGCGCCTACGGCTACTCGCTCGCCTTCACGCAAGGCAATGCCTTCATCGGCGGCCTGAGCCGGCTCTTCCTCAACGGCACCTTCAACCCCGTGACGGGCGCCTACTCCACCGTCGGCACGTTCGACAAGAGCGTGCAGATGTACGAGCTGGTGTATGTCGCCTTCCAGGCCACCTTCGCCGCCATCACCTGCTGTCTGATCCTCGGGTCGCTGGTCGAGCGCATCAAGTTCTCCGCCATACTGCTCTTCCTGACTTTCTGGTTCACGTTCTGCTATTGCCCGGTCGCTCACATGGTCTGGTTCTGGCCGGGGCCTGACGCCTACACGGCGACGGCCAACGTCGATGCGGTCAACGCGACCGGTGGTCTCATCTGGCAATGGGGCGCGCTCGACTTCGCGGGCGGCACCGTGGTGCACATCAACTCCGGCGTCGCCGGCCTCGTGGGGGCGATGGTCCTTGGCAAGCGCATCGGCCTGGGTCGCGAGCCGATGGCCCCGCACAGCGTGACCATGACCATGATCGGCGCCTCTCTTCTCTGGTTCGGCTGGTTCGGCTTCAACGCCGGCTCCGCGCTCGAAGCCAACGGCTCGGCTTCGCTGGCCTTCATGAACACGTATCTCGCAACGGCCTGTGCGGTCCTTTCCTGGATGGCAGTCGAATGGCTGACGAAGGGCAAGCCGTCGATGGTGGGTGCGGCCTCCGGCGCCGTGGCGGGGCTCGTGGCGATCACACCAGCGGCGGGTAACGTGGGCATCCCCGGCGCCTTCGTGATTGGCCTCTGTGTGGGAGTGGTCTGCTTCTGGGGTGTCACGGGTCTGAAGAAGATGCTGCGCACCGACGATGCGCTCGATGTGTTCGGCGTCCATGCGCTCGGCGGCACCTTCGGCGCGCTGATGACGGGTATCTTCAACGATCCGGCACTGGGTGGTCCCGGCCAGGTCACCAACTGGGTGACCGGCGCGACGGGATATCCCGGCATCTGGGCGCAATTGCTGATCCAGGCCAAAGCCGTGGCGCTCGTCATCGTGTGGACGGCGGTGGTGGCTGCGATCGGGTTCTATCTGTTGAAGTTCGTGATGGGTATCCGGGTCTCCGAGGAGGATGAGCGCGAGGGGCTGGACATCACCTCGCACGGCGAGCGTGCCTATGACATGTGACCGCATG
>Ga0134128_10002596_pt1 | contig 22270 bp, 18 predicted proteins | sample KB31754_FD_96462 | JGI IMG/M metagenome (GOLD analysis project Ga0134128, IMG submission 96462) | Terrestrial soil microbial communities with excess Nitrogen fertilizer from Kellogg Biological Station, Michigan, USA - KB3-175-4 | ecosystem: Environmental > Terrestrial > Soil > Unclassified ... | reverse complement strand
CGGCTGCATCGCCCGCTCGCTCCGCTCGCGGACGATGCAGCCGCAAGATAGCATGAACATCAGCAGGCAAATCTGTTACCCATGTCCTCGAACATGTGTTACCTATGTCTCCGGTACAAAGAGCCAGGGCGCCTCCGCCCGCGCCTCGATCGCGGCCAATGACAAAGCTGGTGCGAAGGATCACCTTTCGCTGACCCGGCCGCGCACTCTCTTCAAATGCCTTCTCCCAGGCCTTGCCAATGAACGGCGCAAAACCGCACCCGAAGGCGCTTTCCTCGGAACAGACGACGCTTGGCGGATCACCATAGATATGTGCTGTGCTCATCTGCACCCAGACCGGCGGCGGCTTCTCGACCGCGCGCATCGCCTCGCCCAACACATTTGTCGCCTCCACGCGCGACCTCAGAATCTCGTCCTGATGATCTGGCGTCTTCACGCAATCGACGCTGCGCCCCACAAGGTTGACGACGCCCGCCGCGCCATCCAATTCGCGCTTCCAATCGCCTGGCGAACGCGCATCCCAACTTACATGTCGCCAAGCCCCCGCAACCTTCGGCGCACCGCGCGACAGCACGACCACAGAAGCTCCACGCGCAGTCAGATGATGCGCCAGCGAAGTGCCCAAGAACCCTGAGCCGCCGGCAATGATCACTCGTCCTGTGAGAGGCGCGTCAGTCACGATGCAATGGTACTGATCGCAACGGCGCGCAGCGACCATGTGTCCAAGAATTGAAAGTTCGAAAAAAAGTCGCGAACACAGTAAGCGGATTTGGGGGCGCGCAACCCGCCTTTCGCGGACCGCGCCACTGCGCGCAATCCGCTTACTTCGTGCGCGGCTCTTTTTAATATTCCATGAGAGCGCCGAATTCTGTTTGAACCTTTACCACCCTGCGCGCAACGTAAGAGGTAGTGAGCGATGGCGCGGGACAGATTTATGAGTGGCTTCTGGTACTTCGTTGCCAGGGTGGCGACGAGATGGCATTGCGCGAGCTGATCGAGCGGTATTCGCCGGGCCTGCGATTGTTTCTCGCGAAAATCTGCGATCGGCGCTCGTCGGCCGACGACCTGCTCCAGGAAACCTGGGTCGACGTCTATCAAAAGATCAACCGACTCCAGAATCCCGCGGCATTCGTGGCATGGCTTTATCGCATCGCTCGCGACAAGGCGTTTCGTGAAATGCGCCGACGCCCCATTCCAAGTCAGGAATCGGATGAGCGTTGCCCTGATCAGATCGCGGAGCCCGAAGAGGATTTCACGGCGGAGGAAGCCGAGCACGTGCGCCTGGCGCTGGATGAATTGCCGGTCGATCAGCGCGAGATGCTCATTTTGCGTTTCGTCGAATCGATGAGTTACCAGCAGATCGCGGAGGTTATTGGCTGCCCGCTGGGCACCGTGCGATCGCGGCTCTTTTATGCCAAGCAGGCTCTGCGCGCAAAGCTAGAACCGAATCTCGGTTGAAAGGAACATTGTATGAGTGAGAAAGATCTGAGTAAGGGATTTCTACGCGGCGAAGGTCCAATCGATCTGGATGGGCTGACCAGTTATGTGCTTCGGCGCGATCGCACGCGCATCTGGATGCTGGCCATCGCCTGCGTGATCGCCTGGATGCTCGTCGTGATGCTGCCCTGGTCAACGGTGTTGCCGATGCTGGCCAAGATCGGCCAGTACCATGCGCAATCTGCGGGCGCGACGGCGCAACAAGATCGAGTAGACCCAGTAGCGTTGCTCATGATCGTGAAGAAAGGAACGCTGGCGACGTTCTATGGCAGCATCGCATCGATGTTCCTTGCGGCCGTCTGCACGGTTTCATTGATCGTGCTCTCACGTCGCGCAACGCTTCGGCAGGTCAACATGCGCCTGCAGGAGATCTCGACGCAGCTTAAAGGTTTGTCCGGGCTGAAGTAGGAGCGGTCCGAGGGTGCAGGGCGCATGTGGGCCGCCAAGCGCCGCCGGACTCGCTTGCGCATTCGCGGACCGGAGCGCTACCGTCCGCCAATGCGCAAGCGACGCGAGTGGCGGATTCGGCGAGGGGGCACTTTAAATCGATATCACTATTGCATCCAAGGCGGTCAGCGACAGATAAAGATTGCCCCCTGAACTTCCGTTCGCTAAACTTTGCTCACTCGATTTCCACACGTTCTATATCGAAGGGATGGACCGCGATGACAGCGAATCGGATGTGGCCCGGTTCAAGGCTGATGTTGGTCGGGCTGATATTGTTCGCGACAACAACAAAAGGCGTGGCGCAGTCTTCTTCGGATAAAGGACAAACACCCGCGCCGCTGAACTGGAACGCGAATCAGGACCATCAAAACATGATGGACCAGCTTGGGATCAAGGCACTTCGCCCGGGCCCCAGTGGCAATGAAAATCAGCCCAACCACGCGAATTATGATGAATCCAAAGCCAATCCGTTTCCCGATCTTCCTGATCCGTTGACGCTCAAGAATGGCCAGAAGGTGATTACTCCACAGATGTGGTGGGATCAGCGCCGGCCGGAGATTGTGGAAGATCTCGAGCGCGAGATGTATGGACGGATTCCCAAGAATGTGCCGAAGGTCACCTGGTCGGTCGTGCGCACCGCCAATTGGATGATCGGCGGCCATCCGGTGACCGGCAAGCAACTCGACGGTCAGGTCGATAATTCCTCCTGCCCGGAAATCAAAGTGGACATCTCGATGACGGTGGTCGTCCCGGCTGACGCAAAAGGGCCGGTGCCGGTGATGATGATGTTCGGATTCTTCGGCGGGCTTCCGCCTCCGCCGGGCGCGACGCAGCCGGCAGCTCGCGGTGGATTCGGCGGGCGCGCTGGTCGAGGTGGAATTGGTGGTCGTGGGTTCGGTCCACCGGCCGGTTCTGATCCGCCTTCCACGACGCAACTCATCGCCGACGGCTGGGGCTACGTGCTGATTCTTCCCAACAGCATCCAGGCCGACAATGGCGCGGGCCTCACTAAAGGCATCATCGGTTTGGTGAACAAAGGGCAGCCGCGCAAGCCCGATGACTGGGGCGCGCTGCGGGCGTGGGGATGGGGCGCTTCGCGCGGACTCGATTATCTAGAAACCGACCCGGCGGTGGACGCCAAGCATGTCGGCATCGAAGGCGTGTCGCGTTATGGCAAAGCAGCTCTCGTGACGATGGCTTTCGATCAGCGCTTTGCGCTGGTGCTAATCGGATCGTCCGGCGAAGGCGGCGCGAAGCTCAGCCGACGTAACTGGGGCGAAGCGGTCGAGAATCTCACCGGCACCGGCGAATATCACTGGATGGCCGGCAACTTCCTCAAGTACGGAGCTTCCGACGCCACCTTCGGCAGCAAGACGCCGGGCGATCTGCCGGTCGATGCGCATGACCTGATTGCTCTCTGCGCCCCGCGTCTCACCTTCATCAGCTACGGCATCCCCGAGCGCGGCGATGCCAAGTGGCTCGATCATGAAGGCAGCTACATGGCCACCGTTGCCGCCGGTAAAGTCTTCCGCTTGCTTGGCGCAAAGGATTTGGGCGTTGGCGACAATTACAAAGACGCGAAGATGCCGCCGGTCAATACGGGGCTGCTGGACAGTCAGCTTGCCTGGCGCCAGCACGATGGTGGGCACACCGATGGCCCCAATTGGAAGTACTTCATTCCCTGGGCCGACAAGTTTTTCAATCGGCCCTATCACCCGGCTCCCCCGACGCCGCCTGCACCCGCAGCAGCGCCACAGGCTTCAGCCGCGCCGGCTGGCGCCGCATTACCGGCGCGCGGATTTGCGCCTGTCCCGGCGGACCAGCCGGTCGAACGCAAGGATCCCAATTCGCAGCTCGCCCATCAGCAGTTGCTGGCCAAGGCACACAAGGGTGGCATCGATGTTTATTTTGAAGGAGACTCAATAACCCGCCGATGGGGCGCGACTGACTATCCACAGTATCTGGCCAACTGGAAGCAGAACTTCTTCGGCTGGAACGCCGGTGATTTTGGGTGGGGCGGCGACACGACTCAGAACATTCTCTGGCGATTACAGAACGGCGAGCTCGATAACGTCAATCCGAAAGTGATCGTCCTTCTTGCCGGCACTAATAATGTTGGTGGCCGCGCGGCACGCGACCCGGAGGCCAAGGCTGCTGATGTCACCCACGGCATCGAAGCGATCCTCTCCACGCTCCATTCCAAAGCTCCCAATGCCACCATCATTCTCACCGCGATCTTCCCGCGCAATGACAACCCGGCAGCGATGAAGGTCATCAACCTGATCAACGACAACATCTCCAAGCTCGCCAATGGCAAATCGATTCGCTTTCTGAATGTGAACGACAAGCTTGCCGATGCCAACGGACAGCTTTTTGATGGGATAATGAATCCCGATCATCTTCATCCGGGACTAAAGGGGTATCAGGTCTGGGCGGGTGGGCTCAAGCCGATGCTGACCGAATTACTCGGGCCGCCAGCGGCGACGGATCATGCGCCAGAGCCGACCGGCGATCCAAGCGCACGCAAATGAAAATTGCGACGCCGCTTCGCCGCCCGATCAGGCTATCTATTTCCGTCATTGATCCAACCTGAGTCGCGCTTTCCGAAAGCGATGGGATGATGCGCACTTGGCGCGGCCCATCGCACTGCATTCTCGATAATCCTCAGGACATTGCGGTCGTGGTATGAGGGGAAAGTTTCATGGCCGGGGCGGAAATAAAAGATTCGCCCGGCTCCGCGCGTCCAGGTGCAGCCGCTGCGGAAGACTTCGCCGCCGGCAAAGCTGCTGATCAAGATCGTTTCCTGGGGCTCGGGGATATCGAAAAATTCGCCGTACATTTCTTCTTTTTCAAGGATGAAATGATCGTCGATGCCGTTCAGGATCGGATGGCCGGGCCGGGTGACCCAAAGGATTTCGCGCTCACCCACGTCGCGCCATTTGAGATTGCAGGTGGCTCCCATCAACTTCTTGAAGATCTTGGAAAAGTGGCCGCTGTGAAGAATGATCAGGCCCATGCCCGCCAGCACGCGGTCGTGGACTCGTTCAACGACTTCATCGCGGACTTCATCGTGCGCGATGTGTCCCCACCAGAGCAAAACATCGGTCATTGCCAGCCTGTCTTTGCTCAGACCATCTTCAGGTTGGTCGAGCGTCGCGGTTTCGACTGAAAAGTCATTGCTCTTTCGCAGGTACGTAGCGATGGCTTCATGCATGCCCTTCGGATAAATCTCCGCCACCTTCGGATTGCTCTTTTCGTGGCGAAACTCGTTCCAGACGAGAACGCGAATAGCCATGGCTCGATCTTCCTTTCTCGATCCTCAGCAACAGCTTTTACGCGCTTTGCAGTTTTTTTAGATCGTCAAAAAAATTCGGATAGGTCTTGTTCACGCAGGCCGGGTCCTGGATACGGACGCCGGTCGCTTTGCTCCCGGCAATGGCGAAGCTCATGGCCATGCGATGATCGTCATAAGTGGCAATCGACGCCGGCTGGATTTTTTCCGGCGGATGGATGGTCAGATCGTCGCCTTCGACATCTACCTTCGCGCCCAGCTTCTGCAATTCGCTAGCCAGCGCGGCCACCCGGTCGGTTTCCTTCACGCGCAGCGTGTGAATCCCGCGAAGCGTCGTTGGTCCCTGGGCAAACAGCGCGACAATGGCAAGCGTCTGCGCCGTGTCGGGCATAGACGACATATCGGCTTCGATTCCTTCGAGAATATCGGTGCCGGTCGCGGTGATTGAGTCGGCTTTGAGCTGCACATCCGCGCCCATCTGCCGAAGGAGATTGGCAAACCCGACATCGCCCTGAAGGCTGTTTTTTCCAAGTCCGCTTATGGTGACGCTGGAATCGGGATGAATCGCGGCAATCGCAAGGAAATAGGTCGCGTTGCTGGCGTCGGGTTCGATCGCGTAATGAGTGGGGCCATAGGCGCCCTGCGAAACGATGATCTGCCGGGGCTCGCTGGTTTTCGGATCGCGGATCAATTCGGGTGTGTGATGGAACTCATCCATCAGCCGCATCGTCATGGCGACATAGGGCCAGCTCGTCTGGTTGGGATCAAGATCGATGCGCGTTTCGTGGCGCGTGTAGGGGGCGATCTGCAGAATCGCCGAGAGAAATTGCGATGAAGTAGATGCTCCGAATCGGCAGCGCCCGCCAGGCAAGGTGTCAGCCAGGACGCGCACAGGCGGGAAGCCTTCTTTCATCAAGTACTCAACCCGCGCGCCCAGGTTGCGCAGCAATTCGACCAGCGGCCCGATGGGGCGCTGCCGCATGCGGGGAATGCCATCGAGGGTAAAGGTGCCGCGACCGAGGGCGCAGAGGGCAGTTAAAAAACGGATGGTCGTCCCGCTGTTGCCGCAGAAGAGTTCCGCCGAAGCCGAGGGGATTGCGCCGGATTTGCCCTGAATGCCAACCGTCTTATTGTCTCGATCGATCTTCGGGGAGAATCCGAGCCGGCCTAGACACTCCAGCATTACAAGCGTGTCATCCGAAAACAGCACGTTGCTCAATTCGCAAGGCCCTGCCGCCAGCGCGGATAAAACCAATGCCCGATTCGTCAGGCTCTTTGAGCCCGGCGGAGACATGGTCACCGAAAAAACGCGCTCGATCGGATTAAGAAGCAGTTCGTCCATGTCCAGCGATTATGTACAAAACCGCCGGTATGCCCACATGCGAAAGCTACAACTTACGATTCCGCTTTCACCGCGGTGAACGATCCGTCTTTGTCATACATCGCGGGATTTTCGAGATTATCGCCAATGAGCTTCCGCAAATCCTCGGACGATTCAATCTTTTTATCCTTGAAGAATTTGTCGTCGAGCTGGCGAACCGAAACCTTGCCGTTCAGCAGCTCGATGCGCGTGATGTAAATGGCTTCGGGAATCGTGCCGTCGCTCGTCAGCTCGTGCAGATTGGCAAACGGCACGTTCTTCACCTTGGTGATGTAGCCGCTCATGCGCATGGGCTTATCGCCCGGGTGATCCAGTTCAACGTAATAGTGCTTGTAATCGAGGTTCCGAATGATCAGTTTCTCTGGATTGTTCTGATCCCCGCCCTCGACCTGCCAATCGCCGACGAAGGCCTGGTCAAACTTCGCGTGCTCCTCTGTGTCAAGGGCAAACTGCGAGGTGTAGCACCCGATACAGGTAGCCATGATCGCCAACGAAGCCAAAAGGTAACGATAGCGCCAAACGGATGACATGAAAGCCTCTCTTTTCCCAGCCCAAATCTGAATGATTCCCAAAACCCAAAAGCCGCGGCGGATCTAACAACAAATACTATACCAGTTTTTTGCGGAATTGAATTAGGGGTTTCACCGATTCCACGCGCATGCATTTCTCTATTTCACGAGATGGCACCGAGGTCGATTACATGAAATGTCGGCTTCGGTGCAGAAAATGTCGAGGCTCAAGGAGATGCGGGTCGTGTCGAGGATTTCCCGCCATGCTCGATTTCGTTCACGATTTCGCGAGCGTGCGGCTCAAATTTCTCCCGCATCAATAAGTCAGCCGCCTCATAGAGGTGATAGGTTTCGGAAGACGAAATATTGAAGTAAGTCGCGATGCTGTTGAGCGATTCGCTGAAGCCGACAAAGGGCAGGTTGGGCAGCTTATTTATCTGGGATATGGTCATATAAATGATGCGAACGGGGTGGCCGGTGCGGTCGGTCATGCGCAGGAATCCATCATCATTGAGTTGTCGGATTTGATCTCGCAATTGCGCTGCCGTCTCCTGATCCTGCGCGCTGTTGACGATGGTCTCGGCCATCGTCGCTGAACTCGTTCTGTTCACTAAAGCCGTGCTAAGGCCGACGGCGGCCTTGATGCTCTCGATGATGCCCACGTCGCTTTCGGATGAAATCTCCGGATTAAAACGCGTGCTGGCATCGAGCACGATCAATACCGCGCCATTCGGATAAGGGTCAGCCTGTCCGACTCGTTGGGCGGTGCGGATCTGGGCCGAATACGTTTCGATCAAAGTCTGCACGCCAAGATTGTCGCTCACACCGCCGTCGATCAGATGGCGGTATTGATGAAACGTGGTGGAGAAATCGCGCAGCGTTACCGGATGCAGCACCACCGGCACCGCCGCACTGGCGGCCACCGCGTAGGAAATTGGAAGCTGCGACAGATTTGAATTGAGCAGATCGAAACTCTCATTGCAGAAGACAAACCGCCTGCCGGATTGGAGATCGGTCGCATTGATCAGCAGCCGCGGCCGATCGGGCCGAAGATCCGCGTAGGTCAGCGGCTTTCCGTAGCGGTTGAACAGCGTATCGCTGAATACGCCGGCCAGCAGATCGCTGCGGTCGTAATCGCTGAAATAAAACGCGACCTGGTTCCAGGGCAAAAGCGTGCGCTCCAGCAGCATCGACGCGAAGGGGCGCGTTAGGTTGTATTGCACATCCTTCGGATTCCACTCGCTGCCTTTCGTGCAATAATAAGCGGCGACGACTGAGCCACCGCTGACTGATGAGATATAGTCGACGTGCTGCAACAGCCCGACGCGCTCGAGCTGGAACATGCAGGCGGCGGAGAAATTTGCTGATCGCGAACCGCCGCCGCTGATCGCCAGGCCGACGAAGGTGCCGTCCTGATCGGGCGGCATGGAAAAGTCTGGCTTGGATCCGCGGACGATGCGATCGGTGCGAAGCGGCGAGGTTTCGGTTTCCTGCGGAGCTGTAACGTCGGCAAACACCGCCGATCGCGTGTGGTTCTTTTGCCGCTGCTCCAGCAGCAGGCTCGGGCCATTCAATTGGCGGTTGGGGTAACTGCAACCGCTGAGAATCAGTAATCCAACGACTACCAGTCGCAACTCGTGCATCATCCGCATGGGCGGGGATTGTACGCAGGCTGCGCGCAGAGAGAACGTTTGAAATCGCTTGGCGACAGGAATTATGCTGAGTCAAGGAGTACCGAAAGATTTGGTCGCGCGCATCAGCCGGTCACGAACGGCAAGCCATTGCGGCTTTTCCGGCGGCATCTCGATCAGGATCAAATCAGCGCCTGATTCATCGGCTTTCCGAAGCGCTGCGTATAGCTCATGCGCATAAGATTCAGGCAATTCAGGGAGTTGGAAGATGAAATGAATCCGTTCGCGCGAAACATGTTCGAGTGGCCCCAGAGATAACACCGCCAATTTTTGTTGCCTCTGCAACAATTGCTGCTCGGCGCTCACAAATTCTGTCCGGCTGGCGCGAAAAGATGGCAGTCGCGGCGCGTAATGGACCGGCCGCTGGCCCGGACTGGCGGCAACTCTTCCCTCTTGCTTCCCACCTAATCGAACTTCGCCAATTTCCGCGGCAATCTGCTCCAGCGTGATCGCCCCCGGCCGTAAGATCGTCGGCGTCTTTCCACTCAGATCCAGCACTGTCGATTCGATCCCCACGCGGCATGGGCCGCCATCCAGAATCAAATCCACCCGCTCACCAAGCTCCGCGCGCACATGCTCGGCCGTGGTGGGGCTGATGCGCTCGGAACGATTGGCACTCGGCGCGGCAATCGGTCCATCAAACGCGCGCAATAGCGCCTGCGAGATCGGATGATCCGGCGCACGCAGCCCAACCGTTGCGCCTCCCGCCGTCACTTCTTTTGCAATCCCAGAAGATGCGGGCACCACCAGTGTCAGCGGCCCCGGCCAGAATTTCTGCGCCAGGTGTTCAGCAGACTCCGGCCATTGCGACGCATACCGCCTTGCTATCGCCTCGTCAGCCACATGGGCGATCAGCGGATTATCCGCGGGCCGACCCTTGGCGGCGAAAACGCGCAAGACCGCATCCGAGCGCGTCGCATCCGCGCCCAGGCCGTAGACGGTTTCCGTCGGAAACGCCACGAGCCCGCCGGCGCGGAGAATTTCTGCTGCTCGATCGATCTCCGTCATGTAAGTGTTGGATTATTCGCGAAGCGATGAGCAGCTTCAAACGCCAGCACGAGAGCATCCATTCTGCCGCCGCCTGAGAAGTAGCAGACTATAAATACCTATCATCCCGAGGGTCCCCGGCTCGGGGCTAATAGAGATGTTATTGAAATAGACCGGGGAAGAATTGCCGGTTCCAAAATAGAATATGTCGACGTTTGGTTGATAAGGTCCTGAATTGAGGTCGAGGTTAGGGTTGTCAATGGTTGCGCTTTGCCCTGTTGTAAGACTGGTGATTTGCAAGGTGAAGTTGGAAAAATGACTAAAAACGGGCAACGCTGTGAGCTGCATGTGGATGGGCCCCGAAAAGGCGGGGACTTGTGAATAATAATATGACCATGGGATGCCGGTGTACCATGCCTGATACGACTCTACCACGTATTGGGTCGGACCGCTGTTTTGGAATTGGCCGGTATAGATCAGGGTGTAATCGAGGTGGTCGTCGCCAAAAGCGAAAAGCATCTGGCCTGACGGGGAATCGATATCAACTGAAAGGATCTGCCCCGGCTGTAGCGCACCGACGGTGTGCCGCGCGGCAAGTCCTCCAGTGCCACCGGAGGTTTCCCAGGCACGCCCCAGGGGCGATGAGGGCGAATTCACGATTCCGCCGTCGGACGGGTCCGAGCCCAAAGTCGCAGCCGCCGCCGTCCCCATGTTTTTGAAGTCCCATCCGCCATTCCAGCCGTAGCCGCCGTTTGATCCGGGAGTCCAGCCGCTGTTGTAGGCCGAATCGCCAGCGGTATCGAAAGATGTAGGCGCGGCCTGAGCAATCTTGCAGATCACCAGTGCGACGAATAGCGCCAATATCCTGGGTAGAAATTGCATTTTCATTTTCGCCTCCAGTCGCCCTTCACACCCATTGACAATAGATTTGCAGATTGGGGGTGCCACGATTTTAGCTTGACTGTAATTCCGATTGCAAGATTTAAGTGCTGGACGTCGCGCGGTAGTGTGCATGACGAAGCCGGCGGGGAAGGTCATTTTGGGAACTCTTTTGCGCCAAGAGCGCCAAGAAATTTAAGAGAAGCTCTTTAGTCACGCGTCAGTTTGAAATCTCGGTGTTTCTTATTGAGCCGTCGAGCAGCATAGATTCCCCACACGTAGCTTGTAAAAAGCGCGATGATGGCGTTTAAAACGATCCCCAGCGAAACAGAATCTGCGTCATCCGGAATGAAGATCCGGAAGATGAGAGCTAACGGAAGACTGGGAAGGTTCAAAGCCAAGACGGCAAAGCCAAGCAGCATCTTCCATAACCCATTTGGTATTGCGGGGAGACAATACATCAAAGGCAACAAAACCGAGTCGGCCACGAGTACGGCAAGGAATGTTTTTCGATGCAAATGTTTAGGCCAGGACATCGGATCCGATCATACATTGGCTGATCCGTATGACATCAGTTCGCGGCGCTCTTGGCTTCTTGGCGATCTTGGCGCAAAGAACGTTGGCAAATCGACCGCGGGTTTGGTTATCATCGTTCCCGCGGAAGAACTCCCATTTCCTCACTGACTGTCAGGAGAAAATCATGGCGTCGCATTCATTTTCCCGGCGTGGGCTCATCAAGGCGGCAGGCGTGGTAGCGGCGGGGGCGGCGCTGCCGAAGTGGTTTGTGGAGGAGACGCTGGATGCGCAGTCGGCGCCCGTCCCGACCTCGGCAAACGACAAGCCCAATCTGGCCCTGATCGGTTGCGGCGGGCGCGGGCAGGATGATGCCAGGACGGCGTCGAAATTCGGCAACATCGTCGCCGTCTGCGATGTGGATGCGAATCACGCGCGCGAAGCTTCGCAGAAATTCAAGAACGCGAAGATTTACGATGATTTCCGCAAGATTCTCGATCGCGATGACATTCCGATCATCATCAATGCCACGCCGGACCATTGGCATACGCTGGTCAACATTCATGCGCTCCGACGAGGAAAAGATATTTATGGCGAGAAGCCACTGACGCTGACCATCGACGAAGGCAAGCACGTCGTCGCGGAAGTGAAAAAGCAAAAGCGCATTCTCCAGACCGGCAGCCAGCAGCGGTCCGATCGGCGCTTCCGACTTGCATGCGAGCTCGTGCGAAATGGCCGAGTTGGAAAGTTGGAGGAAATCTCGGTGATCCTTCCCGTTGGCCGGCGCGAAGGGCCATTTGAGGCCAAGGAAGTTCCGCCGGGATTCAATTGGGATTTCTGGCTCGGCCAGTCGCCCAAAGTTTCCTACGTCCCCGAGCGCACGCACGTGACCTTCCGCTACTGGTACGACTACTCCGGCGGCACCATGACCGACTGGGGCGCGCATCATAACGACATTGCCCTCTGGGGCCTGGGCTTGGATCCCAGTGGGCCGGTGAGCATCGAGGGCACGCCGCTGGTGAAGATGATTCCCAATGGCTTCGACGCCTTCAGTGAATATCGCGTCGAATACACCTACGCGAATGGCGTGCGCCATCATTGCATCACCACCAACGATGATCAGTGGTACGGCGCACCGGTCCCGGGTCACACCGGCCCAAATAGCCTGCATAACGGCATCAAGTTCAGCGGAACCGATGGCTGGATCTTCGTCACGCGCGGCAAGATCGAAGCGAGCAAGCCGGAGCTGATCAATGAGCCGTTGCCGTCGAATGCGACTCGGCTGTATGTCAGCAACGATCACATGGGCAACTTTTTCGATTGCGTGCGGACACGGAAAGATCCGATTTGTGATGCTGAGGTGGGGCATCGCGCGGCATCCGTTTGTCATCTCGGTGTCATCTCAATGCGACTTGGGCGAAAGCTTCAGTGGGATCCAGCCGCACAAGCGATTGTGGGGGACGAGGAGGCGCAAAAGTGGGTGTCGCGCACGATGCGGGAGCCGTGGTCGTATGATGCGGTGTAGGTGCCGCGATTGAAGCAAGAACGAAAGAGCCGCGCACGAAGTAAGCGGATTGACGCACTCTCGTGCTAATCCGCTTACTTCGTGCGCGGCTCTTTTCGATCATCTGCGGTTTTTCGCGTCACTATTGCCCGTTCATCGTCGCGACAGACGAATGGCGCTTTGTCCCCGTACCTCCAATTCTCAATAATTCGCGGCGGCAGGACTGCCCCTCCAGACACGAGCAGGAATCTCACCACCGGGTCTAAGGGGCGCGAGCCGGCTATGTCGCGCCCTATAATCGGCGCATATGTCAGAAACCTCTGAAGTCAATGCGCCTTCGTCTCCGTTGCATGCGCTTCATGAATCGGTTGCGGCGGAATTTCAGCCTTATGGTCCGGTGCAGATCGTCAGCACGTTCGGGCAACCGGAAGCAGAATACTCGGCCGTTCACAAATCGGTCGGCCTCATCGATGAACCTCAACGCGGCATCCTGGAAGTTTCCGGGGATGATCGCTTTGCGTTTCTCAATAACCTGCTGACCAATCAGACCTGGGACAAAGCGAGCAAAACGGGAATCGCAGAAGGAAAGGGCGTCTACGCCTTTTTCCTGAATACAAAGGGTCGCATCGTTGCTGATATGCATGCCATCGAGCTCGGCGATCGCATGCTGCTGGAGATGGACGTGCGGAATGTCGAGCCGATCCGGTCGGCTTTCGACAAGTTCCTGTTTCGCGAGAAGGTCAAGATGACCAATCGCGTCGGCTCATTGCACACGATTTCGATGCACGGGCCGGGGGCGATCAAACTTCTGGAAGAGCTGGGGACGCAGGTTGGAGAGTTGCCGCAGCTCGGGTCGGTTTCGACAAAACTACTGGACACGGATGCAGCCATATGGCGCGACGATATTTGCGCGGTGCCGGGATTTCATATCGTCCTGGAAAGCACTGCAGCCAAAGAAGTCTGGACGCAGCTTCTATCGCGATACTATGAAAACCAGGAACTCGGCCGACGCCGGCTGCGCCCGATTGGCTGGGCCGCTTATAACGCTTGTCGAATCGAAGGGGGCCGGCCGATCTTCGGCATCGACTTTGACGATTCGGTGCTGCCGGCCGAGACGGGGCAAATGGCGCGGGCGGTGAGCCTGACCAAGGGGTGCTATCTCGGGCAGGAGATCGTCGCGCGGATGGCAGCACGCAATCAGGTTCCGCGGCAACTGGTCGGAATCCGCCTGGGAGGCGATACGCTGCCCATTGCCGGAGCTCAAGTGCAGGATGAGCAGGGGAACCAGATTGGCGGAATTACCAGCAGTACGATTTCACCCGTCTTGTCGAATGCTGCGATTTGTCTGGGATATGTGAAAAAACCATGGTTTGAGCTGGGAACGGTGGTGAATGTGCCGGCCGAGGGGGCGATTCATCGGGCGGTGGTGACGGAGCTGCCGTTCCTGAAACCATCGACTACTCCAGTTGCGTCCTAAGATCCAGGCGCCGCCCTTGAGGAAGTCGCGTTCATAAAATGCCTGCCGGGTCTACCGCCGTTCCTTCGCCGCAACGTTTGCCCACGTCGTTTGCGCCTTCGCTACGCGGAGCGCTTCCGCTCGCGAAGGCGCAAGCGACGTGGGCAGACGTTGCGGCGACGTGTCAGGTTCTCCTTTTTCAAATCAATATCGAAGATCACTCGGGTGGGCGACCCCTCGACTTCACCGTAGAAAACTTCGGCTGTGACGTGGTAAGCTTCAGCGCATGATCGATTCACCTTATCTCGCGGAGCCGGGGAAGAAATTCAAAATCGACCATACCAAGCCGGGTGACACCGGCGATTTCAAAGACCGCAAGGATGCCGAGGAAGCGACAGAGGACAATCTAAAAACATTGGAGAAGCTTCAGGACAAGCTGTATGCACAAGCAAAGCATGCCGTGCTGATCGTCCTTCAAGCCATGGACGGCGGGGGAAAAGACGGAACGATTTCCAAAGTTTTTAGCGGCGTCAATCCTCAAGGGTGCGTCGTTCACAGCTTCAAACGCCCGACCGACCTTGAGCTGGCACACGATTTTCTTTGGCGTATTCACGCCGGCGCGCCGCAAAAGGGAATGATCGTCATTTTCAACCGATCTCACTACGAAAGCGTGCTGGTCGAGCGCGTGAAAAACCTGGTGCCAAAGGATGTCTGGTCCAGGCGATACGATCACATCAATGCCTTCGAGAAACTGCTCGCGGACGAAGGCACGACCATCCTCAAATTCTTTTTAAATATTTCATGGGAAGAACAGAAAGAGCGCATGGAAGCGCGGTTGGCGGACCCAAAGAAAAACTGGAAATTCGATCCGGAAGACCTGAAAAATCGCGAGCGATGGGACGATTACATGGCGGCTTACGAAGACGCGATCTGCAACTGCTCAACCAAAGACGCGCCATGGTATGTGGTGCCATCAAATCACAAGTGGTTTCGCAATTGGGTGGTTTCCGATCTGATCGTTCGGACGCTCAAGAAGCTCGATTTGAAATATCCGCCACCGTTGAAGAACGCCGATGGAATCAAAGTAAAATAAGAAACGCCAGAACGTGATCCAAAAGTCGGATCACGCACTGGCGTTTGGGCGCATCTAAAAAATCAGCCGCTTCAATCAAAGCCAAACCAGACCAGGTTTTTCCCGGCCAGCGTTTCATCGAGCCAGCGCTCGTACCAGCTCAGGAAATCCTCGTTGCGCACGAAATAGGGCCGCTGCTCGCCGGTATCAACATAGACCACCCGGCCGCGCGCCTCACCCGCCACGATCAGCAGCGTGTAAAACGTGCTGCCCTGGTGCCCGATGGTGATGGCACCCTGATAGGGGTGCCATTCATAGGGCTTCAGTTCCGCCGTCCATTCGCTCTGCAGGACCTGGCCCGGCCGCAGGGGACTGAGGCTGGCTAGGAACCCTTTGAGCGGCCGAGGCACGCGCGCCACAAAATCGCCGACGCATTCGTGCCACTGCTCGAGCGGAAGAATGCCGCAATAAGGGCCCGCTCCGCCATCGCCCAAATGAAGCAAGAAGGCGCGGTAATCTTCCGGCAGACGAATTCCATGTCGTTTCTCGAACGAGGAAACGGCCGCTTCATCCAGCGTTGGATTGAGGCGGTAGGCATGATCGGTGCCGCAGGGCACGCGCGCCCGAAGGACGCCTCGCCGCGCCTGCTCCTGCACATCCTGAAGCTTTCGGCGAATGCGCAGCAGTCGCCGGGCGATCAGGGGTGATTCCATCGTTTGCGTCGCCAGTTCCATAGCGCCTCCCGTTCTTTCACAAATCAAAGACAAAACAGCCTCCGTGCATGCTCACTCTATTGACGGTTTGGTCGGACGAATCTCTCAGCCCTTACAAACTGAGCGGCAAATTCGAATGACCATCGCTCCGTCGGCCGCCGCCGGCTGGGGAATGGCCCCCAGCCGGCGGGAATCCGTTAGAAGCTCTCAAGCACGCTGCTCCTGGCTCACCAGGTCGCGCACCTGCGTCGCGATATCGCCGGAACCAAAGACAAACGTCGTCTTGGCTCCAGCGAGAACCGTCGCCAGCGTTTCCAGCTCCTTGAGCCGGGCGAGCTGCGGGTTGTCGGCAAGCAGTTTGGCGGTATTCGCCTGGCTGCGGACCGACGCCGTTTCCTCGCGCCGGCGGATCAGGTTCGCCTCGGCTTCCTTCTGCGCCGAGATCACCTGGTTGAGCAACACTTTCATGTCGCCCGGCAGGATGATGTCGCGCAGACCGACGCTGCGAACGCCCAGGCCAAACTCCGACGCACGCTCGGCCAGTGCATCACGAATCTGCTGGCCAACCGCTTCCTTGTCGCTCAGCAGCGCATCGAGCGTCTTCGTGCCGATCGCTTTGCGCAGAACGAGCTGCGCTTCGCGATACAGCGCCTGCGACGCATCCGACACCGCCGATACCGACTGGACCGCATCGGTCACCTTGAACGTCACCAGAAGGTTGACGCGGAGCGTGACCTTGTCGCTGGTCATGATTTCCTGACCCGCTACGTCCAGCGAAACCTCGCGCCGATCGATCGTTTTCCAGGTCACCTTGCCGGTGCCTTTCCAGAAGACATTGAGACCTTCGCTCAGGCGGCCAATCAGCACGCCATCGCGATACAGCAGCACGTCTTCGTTCGATTCGACCTGCACGCCATCGAAAAACTTCGTCGCATCCAGGTGCCGCAGGATTACTTGCAGCCGCGGGTGCTCGAAGCGAAACTGCGTGACGTCGAACCGCTCGACGCGCAGCCGGCCATTGGCCAGCCAGAACGCATGCCGGCCCGGCCCCAGCAGGTAAGCCAGCCGCTCGTCCTTCCAGACGATCGCCCGCTCGCTGTCGCCCAGGTCCACGACCAGCAGCTCTTCCATCAGCTCCGGCTCCAGGATCAACACATCCAGCAGGGCATGGCGGAACTGGGTCTCGAGCGTGTTCACGACCTGCACGCTGTTTCGGCCGGTCAGATTCCAGATTCGGTAATCGCCCGGCTGCAGCAGTTGCAGAAAGTCGCCATCGCGGAAAACCAGTCCGCGCTCGTTCTTCTTGATGTGAATATTCGTGAACATGTCGCCTCCGTGAATCATTTTCTAACCCATAAAACTTTTTGCTTTCGTCCTTAGAGCTCTTATCAATTCTTCAAAAACAGGCGTTCCAGGAGCCGCTGGTCGCGCCGCCGCGAAACGTCTGGCGGAGCCGAGGCGGGCAGCAGAGTTCTCGTTTACAGACTGACGCATGCCCCCCGCACGCGCCAGCCGATTTTCGTTTCATCTGCCGCAGCCGCTTGTTCGGCTGCAAAGCCATCGATTTCGCTGCCGCTCGGTGCTCGGCCAATGCAATGCATCAGCTTTCGCAGCCGTCGGCAGGCGGTTTGACCATGCGAATCTCCTGGACCGCTTTTGGTGCGACTTTCGTCGCGTTGGTTCCGACCCAACGGGTCGGCCGTCCCAACGGGATTCGAACCCGTATCCGTTGCTTAACAGGCAACTTCTCTACCATTGAGCGATGGGGGTTTCCTCCGACGGCCGTTTCCGAAGCTGCGAGCGGAACGTACGTGGGCAAGTCACATCTGACGCCCCGTCACGCCGACAGCACGTTCGCCGGTGGCTCGTTTTTCAATGCGGGAACATCTCGCCCGCATCTTCAAAGACTGTCTTGAAACTCCTGTTTATTCCTTCCCGGCTAATTCAGTGGGTCGCACAAAAATCTCCGTAACGAAAAAGCCCCGGAGAAGGCTCTCCGGGGCTTTGGAACATTCTTTTTCTTGAATGACCTGATTACCCCGGAGAAGCGCCAAAACCTGCGTGATTCATGACGCGATAGGCTTTGCGCGAAAGTTCAATCGTGAAGCTGGACGCCAACACGACCGCGCAACTTGACCAATCGCGCCCGCAGGCGGCTGGTGTTACGTGGATGTTTTGTCCTTTGCTTAGCACGTCAAACTCCAAGGTATCACTCTGCTTCGGCCGACACCGGCCCCAAGTTGAGCGGCGGACTGTATATCGTCCGCAACGTTCGTGTCAAATGAAAAATCGGAAAATACCTTAAATTTGAGATTCGAATGTGAGATTTGAAATCTGAAATTTGAGATTTCAAATCTGCGAATTCCCCTGCAAAAGGCCTTTCAAAAGCAATGAAACGGCTCCCAAACAATCGCAACGGCTTTTCACACCCATCGTGACGCCCTATGCTTTTGCATCCAATGTACACCGACCGACAGCCGCTTTCGTTTGATATTGACGCCGTCATATCCGGCAAGGCCCGCCTGACCGACGAGCAGGCGCTGGAGCTTTATCACAAGGCTCCGCTGCATGACCTTGGGCAGTGGGCGTCGGCCGTGGCGCAGCGGATGCATCCCGAGGATTACCGCACCTACGTCATTGATCGAAACATCAACTACACCAACGTCTGCACCGCCAAATGCACCTTCTGCGCTTTCCGGCGCGATCACGAGGATGCCGACAGCTATACCCTCAGCTACGAACAGATCGGCGACAAAATTCGCGAGCTGGTCGCGATCAACGGCACGCAAATCCTTATGCAGGGCGGGATGAACGATCGTCTGCCGATTGAGTGGTATGAAGGTCTGCTTCGCTATATTAAATGCAATTTCCCCCCCGTTCACATTCACTCATTCTCCCCGCCGGAGTTCGTGGAGTTTGAGCGGTTCTTCAACATGGATGTGCGCGAAGTGATCCGGCGCTTCAAAGCAGCAGGTCTCGACACCATCCCCGGCGGCGGCGGAGAAATCTTCGCGCCCCGTGTCCGCAGGCGCATCGGTATCGGAAAATGCAGTGGCGACGATTGGCTCCGCGTGATGCGCGTTGCTCACGAAGAGGGCATGAACACAAGCTGCACGATGCTCATCGGACATATCGAGTTTGTCCGCGAGCGCATCGAGCACATGTCGGCTCTCCGCGACATGCAGGATTATGCCCACGCGTTGCGCGACGATGGGACGACCTCCGATGACTCGCGTCGAGCCGCCATTCAGCACGCGAACGAGCGATGGCCCGGAGTCTTTGCCAAATCGAATCTCGACGTCGCTCCCGCATCCTTAGCCACGGCCGGCTCCTACACCGCCTTCATTCACTGGCCTTTCCAGCGCGAAAACACCCCGCTCGGGCGGGCAAAGGAATGGACGGAAGCCGTGTATGGCCCATTTGACGATTCAACGAACGACGACGTGCTGCGCGGCCGAGTGGTGCGCATGGCCGGCGCGGATGAATACCTGCGGATGCTGGCGATCGCGCGGCTCTTCTTCGACAACATCCCGTCGCTGCAGAGTAGCTGGGTGACAATGGGGCCGAAGGTCGGGCAGCTTGCGCTGTTCTTTGGCGCCAACGACATGGGCAGCGTGATGATGGAAGAAAACGTCGTCAGCGCCGCCGGCACGACCTATCGCCTCAGCGAGCGAGAAATCTGCCGGCTCATCCGCGACGCCGGCTGGACGCCCGCCCAGCGCGATCAATATTACAATGTTCTTAGATACCACGACGGGCCCCATGCGCCGGACCTTCGATCGGTCGAAGCGCCGCCAATTCGCAACGTCCGCAAGATCGACAATCAATTCATCGGCGCCGCGCCCGGCTTAGACGATGGCGCGGATCAGAGTGTCAAGCTGCAGCTTCCCATTCTTGGTGAAGGCCGGTGAGATCAATTGATTAGCCAGAGATACACACAGATGAACACAGATCAATGCATTTAACCTGTGTCGATCTGTGTTTATCTGTGGCTAATTCTTCTTTGTATTGGTTCAGGCCTTCGCGTTCTTCTCCACGATTGCAAAAAGCGCCTGCGTGCCCTCATCGGCGCGGCCTTCTTCCAGCGCGCGGTCGAATAATCGATGCACGAGGTTAAGCGCTTCGAGACGAAGGCCGCGTTCTTTGCAGGCTTGGAGCGCGAGTCGCAGATCTTTCTGCTGAAGCTTGATCATGAACCCCGGGCGAAAGTCTCCGGCAAGCATCTTGGGGCCAAGATTGCTTAGCTGCCACGACCCCGCAGCGCCGCCGCCGACGGCAGCAATGGTTTTCTGCGGCTCAAGGCCGAAAGCTCTCGCGAACGTGAGCGCTTCACAGGCGGCAAGATTGGTGACGCTGACAAGGATCTGATTGACCAGCTTCGTAAGCTGCCCGGAGCCGCTGGGGCCGCACCAGGTGATGGTTTTGCCGAGCTTTTCGAGGAATGGCAGCGCGCTTTTAAAAGCGGCTTCGTCACCGCCGACCATGATGGAGAGGGTGGCGTTTTTCGCGCCGACATCGCCACCGCTGATCGGCGCGTCGAGCCACTGAGCGCCGCGGGGTGCGAATTGCTTGGCCATCTCCTGCGTCGCCGAAGGAGAAATCGTTGAATGATCGATAATGATCTGCCCGGCGCGCGCGGCAGGCAGCATCGCACTCGCCACCGCCTGCACGTCCGGCGTATCGGGGACACAAATGAACACGAAGTCGGCCTGCTTCGCGGCCTCCGCCGGGCTGTCCCCCCATTTCGCGCCACGCGAAAGCAAATCCGTCGCGCGCGCTTTGGTTCGCGTATGCACGACCAGCGAATGACCCGCCGCGAGCAAATGCCCCGCCATCGGGCCGCCCATGATCCCAAGTCCGATGAATGCAATTCGGGAAGCCATGAGCGCCTTTTTAGACAAGCGGGAGAGATACTGCAAATTAGCAAATCCTCCGCAGATCGCCGCGGCCATCAATCGAGCTCGCACACCGCAGATTGAATAGCCTGCACGGCGGCTCGTATGTCCGCGGGGCTGATCATCAGGTGTGTAACCGCTCGGAATCGATCGGGGCCGACGGGCAAGATTAAAACACCTCGCTGCTTCAATGTCTGAGCTACTTCAGCGGCGCGGTTGCTTCCGATACGGAAGCGCACGATGTTAGTTTCGATGGGGTCGTCAATGGATACGCGCGGGATTTGCAGAAGCCCTTCAGCAACGAGGCGCGCATTGGCATGATCATCCTTTAATCGCTGGCGATGGTGATTGAGGGCGTAGAGCGCGCCGGCGGCGAGGATGCCGGCTTGTCGCATGCCGCCGCCGAGCATTTTGCGGAATCGGCGGGCGCGATTGATCGCTTCGCGCGGGCCGACAAGCGCCGAACCGACCGGCGCTCCAAGTCCCTTGGAGTAGCAGACGCTGACCGTATCGCAATGGCTGGCATAGTCGCGCTCGGGAGTCCCGCTGGCGGCGCTGGCGTTCCAGAGCCGAGCGCCATCCATGTGAAATGCGAGCCCGTGACCTTTTGCCGCTTGCGAAACCTGCGCGAGCGTTTCGATCGGCCAGACGCTGCCGCCGCCGACGTTGTGGGTGTTTTCGACGCAGACCAGCCGGGTGGGCGGATGATGGACATTAGGCGGCCGCAGCGCGGCCAGCAGATCGTCGGCGGTGAAAATCCCGCGTCGGCCGGTAATTGTCCGACAGGTGACGCCGCTCAGCGCCGCGGCGGCGCCGGCTTCGTTGCCCAGCACGTGCGCCCCGGCCTCCAGCAGCACCTCATCGCCGCCCTGCGTGTGCAGCCGAACCGCAAGCTGGTTGGCCATCGTCCCCGATGGCACGAACATCGCCGCCTCTTTGCCCAGCAAGCTCGCAGTCATTTCTTCCAGAGCGTTGACGGTCGGATCTTCGCCAAACACATCATCGCCCACCTCGGCATGAGCCATCGCCTGCCGCATGGCATCGGTGGGTCGGGTGACGGTATCGCTGCGCAAATCGATCATGATAGGAGTGTACCAGCGCGGCTCATCTAATTGTTCACGGTATCGCAAAGTTATGCGGAACAAACGTGATGATCCGCTCTTTGACCCGATTGTCGCCACGACGTGGCGCCCTGATCGTTTAGCCGCAACCGCTTGCGGTGCGCGTTTTCTCGAATCGAGAGCGCATGCAAGAGTCGGTCTGCGCTGCATTCCGATCTCGAATTGCTGGCGCGCTGACGACCCTTCGACACGCACCGCAAGCGGTTGCGGCTACAGATGGTCAGATTAATCGTGTCACCCAGTTTTCACAATTTTTGTTACTCTGGCCCGCATGACAAAGCCATGGACGGCGGAGACGCGCGAATATGCGCGG
>Ga0134128_10002595_pt1 | contig 22272 bp, 21 predicted proteins | sample KB31754_FD_96462 | JGI IMG/M metagenome (GOLD analysis project Ga0134128, IMG submission 96462) | Terrestrial soil microbial communities with excess Nitrogen fertilizer from Kellogg Biological Station, Michigan, USA - KB3-175-4 | ecosystem: Environmental > Terrestrial > Soil > Unclassified ... | reverse complement strand
CGCCCCGGAATCCCCGGCGGCCGGCGCGGCGGAAGCAGCCACGCAGCGCGCTGCGGAGTAGCAGGCCGTGGAGCCCCCCATCGAGGAGCCGGCTGCCGCGCCGCGCCCGCTGCCACACACGTGGGAGGAGGCGCGTGCGTTGGCCTATGACGTGGCGCAACCGCTCCCCGCCCACGACGTGCCGCTGGCGCAGGCTGCCGGGCGGAAATTGGCCGCGGACGTCCGTTCGCTCCACGCCATGCCGCACTACGCGTCGTCCGCCATGGACGGCTGGGCGGTTGCCGGCAGCCCGCCCTGGATCCTGGCCGAGCCCGGGCGCCGCCTGTCCCCAGGCCAGGCCGTGCCCATCGTGACCGGGGGACTGATTCCGGCCGGTGCCAAGGCCGTGTTGCGCAGCGAGTCGGGCACGCTTTCCACGGACGACGACGGCCTGCCGGTCCTGGTGCGCAACGGTGCGGCCCGCCCCGGGGAGCCAAAAAACGGCCAGCACATCCGCCCGGCGGGACAGGAAGCCGCAGCCGGCGAGCTGCTGGTCAAGGCCGGGGTGCGGCTGAATCCGGCCCACCTTGCCCTTGCCGCGCTGGGCGGGCTGGACTTCCTGTCCGTCCTGGGCCGTCCCGCCGTCTCCCTGGTCCTCACCGGCGACGAGGTGGTCTCCAGCGGCATTCCGGACCCCGGCCACGTCCGCGACGCCTTCTCGCCCCAGCTGGGAGGCGTGGTGGAAGCGCTGGGGGGCTCCGTCGTCGGGCTTCAGCGCGCAGGCGACAGCCTGCCTTCCATGCTGGACGCCCTGGCGGACTTCGACGACGACCCGGCCGATGTTGTCATCACCACCGGTGCCACGGGCCATTCGCGCGTGGACTTCCTGCGGCCCGCACTGCGGCAGATGGGCGCCACCCTGCATATTGACGGCATCGCCATGCGCCCGGGCCACCCCACCCTGCTGGCGGAACTGCCCGATGGCCGCTTTGTGGTGGGGCTGCCGGGGAACCCCCTCGCGGCCATGACCAGCCTCATTTCGATCGGCGCGCCCCTGCTCGCCAGGCTTGCCAGCCTGCCCATGCCGGCCACAGTGGAGATGGTGTGCGGATCGCCCGTCAAGGAATACCACGGGCCCACGCGCCTCATGCCGTACCGGCTGCTTTACGGGCTCGCCTCGCCATGCGCCTTCACCGACTCCGCCATGATGCGCGGGCTCGCCGCGGCCGACGGCATCATGGTGGTGCCGCCGCACGGGGCAAAGATGGGGGAGACCCTCACGGCATTCGGCCTCCCGTGGGCGTGAATTCCGGGGCCCCTGCCGCCTTGTCGGTCACGTGCGCCGACGGGCGGGAGGTGCACGGGCACGTCTTTGCGGTGCCGGACGGGGTGGCCCGGCTGGGAACGGTGGTGGTGGCCTGCGCCACCGCAGTGAAGGCCAACTACTACCACCGGTATGCGGCCTTCCTGGCGGAACACGGCTTCACGGCCGTCACCTTTGACTATCGGGGCATCGGGGAATCCCGCGGAGGGCCCTTGCGCGGCCAGCAGGTCCGCTGGCATGAGTGGGGCTTGCTGGACATCGACGCCGTGGTGGGCTGGGCAATGGCGCAGTCGGAAGGGCTGCCGGTGAACCTGGTGGGCCACAGCTACGGCGGCTACGGCGTGGGCCTGGCCGCAAACGCCGCCGCCCTGTCCCGGATCCTGACTGTGGGGGCGCAACATGCTTACTGGCGCGACCTCCGCTTCAGGCACCAGCTGGGCCATTGGGCCCGCGCTGCGCTCATGCTGCCGCTCGTGGCAGCTTTTGGGTATTTTCCGGCCAAGCGGCTGGGCCTGATGGAGGACCTGCCCGCCGGTGTTGCCCTGGATTGGGCGCGCAGCCGCAAGGACTTTACCGCATCGGCCGCGGCTTCCCAGCGTGCCGCCCTCCGCGCGCACCAGTTTGCCGTCACGGCGCCCGTCCTTGCACTGGCGCCCACCGACGATTCCTATGCAACACTGCCAGCCATGCGGCGGGCCGTGGCGTATACGCCGAACAGCCCTTCCCGGATTGTCCGGCTGCACCCGTCGCAGTACGGCGAGGTGTCCCTGGGCCACTTCGCCCTGTTCCACAGCCGCTACCGGGACACCTTCTGGGAGCAGACCCTGGCCTGGCTGCGCGGGGGCGACTGGGTTTAACGGGTGCCGCCGCTGCGGACACAGTGCGGCGGCCCGGTATTTTTCCGCCGTCAGGCGTCAGGCGTCAGGCCTGCGCCGTCAGGCGTGGGCCGGCAGCGGGACCGGTGCGTCGCCGTCGTGCGTGTCCCCGGGGATGGCGGCTGCCAGCTCGCGGGAGCGCTTCAGAGAGGGCAGCCAGAAGGCGGACGCCGTGGCCACCACCAGGACGGCGGCACCCACATAGATCGCCGGAATGGCGGCATTGACGTAGCCCGTGGGGGTGAGCTGCCCGCCGGCTCCGGTGAACACTGCGGTCAGGACGGCGACGCCCAGGGCCACGCCCACCTCTCGGAGGGTGGCGTTCGCGCCGGAGGACTTGGCGTGGTCGTCCTGGTGCATGTTGGCGAGCACGGCGGTGGACATGGGGGCGAAGACCAGGCCCATGCCGATGCCCGCCGCGAGGAAGCCGGGCACCATCACGGGGTAGGCGACAGTGGCGCTCAGTGAGGCGGCGAGCCAGAACATGCCGGCCGTCAACAGGGCCAGGCCGGTGATCATCAGGGTGCGGGTGCCCAGCCGGGGGGCCAGGAGGCCGGCCAGCGGGGCCACGAACATGGGCGCCAGGGTCCACGGCATGGTGAGCACGCCGGCTTCGAGCGGGCTGTAGCCCTGGACCACCTGCAGGAACTGGATCAGGATGAACACGGATCCGAAGATGCCAAAGCTGAAGGTGAAGCCCACGATGTTGGCGACGGTGAAGCTGCGGTCGCGGAACAGCCGCAGGGGCAGCAGGGGTGCCTCGGCGCGCCATTCGCGGACGACGAAAGCGAGCAGCAGGGCGCCGCCGCCAATCAGGGGAAGAAGCACCTCGGTGCTGGTCCAGCCGGCGGTGTTGCCCCGGACTATCCCGAACACCAGCCCCAGCAGGCCCAGGCCGGACAGCACCAGGCCGGCGACGTCGGCCTTCAGCCGTGCGCCGAAGCTGTTGGGCAGGCCCAGGAGCACCAACGGGACGGCAACGAAGCCGAAGGGGACGTTCAGCCAGAAGATGGCCTGCCAGTTCCAGCCCTCCACCACGGCCCCGCCGATCAGCGGGCCGAGGGCCACCCCCAGCCCCGAGACGCCGCCCCAGATGCCAATGGCCAGGGGGCGCCGTTCCCGGCTGACTGATCCGGCCAGCAGCGTCAGCGACAGGGGCATGATGGCGGCCGCGCCCAGTCCCTGCACGGCCCGGGCGGCGATGAGCGCCGTGGGGTCGGGACTCAGGGCGGCAGCGGCGGATGCCAGCGTGAAAATGGAGAGCCCGGCGAGGAAGACCCGGCGCCGGCCCAGCCTGTCGCCGAGGCCCACGGCCAGCAGCATGAAGGTGGCGAAGCTGAGTGCGTAGGCGTTGACCACCCATTGCAGCTCTTCGACGCCGGCGCCGAGCTTCTCGTGGATGACGGGCAGGGCGTTGGTGACCACCAGGTTGTCCAGGGTGGCCATGAAGACGGGAAGCGAGGCGGCCGTGATGGCCAGCCAGGCGGGGATGGGGCGTTTCATGGGAACTTCTTCACGATTGAGGTAATTGGATGATTACTTAGCAGCAAATGTAGTTATCAACTGATAACATGTCAAGCATGGTGAAGAAAATTGTCCGGGAATCCGGGGCCCGGCCCGCGCGCATGCCGGCAACTGAACGCCGTGAGCTCATCCTGCAGGCGGCCACGGCCGTGTTTGCCGAGCGCGGGTACTCCGGTGCAACCACTGACCAGGTGGCCAAGGAGGCGCACATCAGCCAGCCCTACGTGGTGAGAATGTTCGGCACCAAGGAGAACCTGTTCCTGGAGGCGCTGGACCGGGCGCTGGGCAAGCTGATGGACAGCTTCCGTTCAGTCATTGCGGATTACGACGCCGGACGGCTCGCCGGGAAGGTGGCGTTGCTCGACCCTGACAAGGGTTCCAGCCGGGAGGTTCAGCTCAAGCAGCTCATGTCGCTGGCCTATGCCGACCTGGTCCAGGACCGCGGCATTCTCTTGATGATGATGCAGTCATTCATTGCAGGGCACGAACCCGTCATTGGGGCGTGCGCCCGCGACGGCTTCGTGGGCATCTACCGCCTGGTGCGTGACGAGGCGGGGCTGGGTGAGGAAATGACACGTGACTTCCTGGCCCATGGAATGCTCATGAACACCCTCATCAGCCTGCGCCTGACCGATCTCTACGAGACGAATTCCTCGGTTGCGGAGTTGCTTGAATGCACCATGGGCGCCAAGTTGCCGCTCCTTTTTGCGTCCGGCAAGGCGGGCTGGGCCGGAGGCGTCCGCTAGCGCAGCACGGAGCTGAGCAGCAGGCTGCTTTCGCTGTTGACGATGCCTTCGATGGAGCGGATCCGGCCCAGCACCTGGTCAAACGCTGCCAAGTTTTCCATGGCGAGCTCGGCCACCAGGTCCCAGGCGCCGTTGGTGGGGTGCAGGGCCCTGATTTCAGGCAGGCCCTTGAGGGCGCGGATCACCTTGTCGGTGGCGCGGCCCTCGACTTCCAGCAGGGAGATGGCCCGGATCGAGCCGGCGTTGGTTTCGTCGCGGACGCGGACGGAAAATCCCACGATGGTGCCGGAATCCACCAGCCGCGCCAGCCTGCTGTTCACTGTTGCCCTGGAAACGTCCAGGCGGCGGGCAAGGGCGGCCACCGGCTCCCTGCCGTTCTCGCGCAGCGCGGACAGCAGCCGCCGGTCCAGGTCATCCAAGCTAGTCATGATCACATTGTATGGATTGCCTGTTAGATATGTGCAATATCTGCGCTGAATGTAGGTTGATTGCTCATTGAACATGCAAACCGACCAGACCTACAGTGGAAGCATCAATGACTTTTGGAAGGATCGCAATGACGCGTTTTGTGGATGTCGGGAACATGGTCCGGTGGGCGGCCGCCCAGGGAACTGAACACATTCTGGCCGAAATGGTGGGCTATGTTGAGGATGATTTCCGCCGCTGGGAAGATTTCGACAAGAAGCCCCGCGTGGCCAGCCACACGCCTCTTGGTGTCATTGAACTGTTGCCGGCCAGCGACCATGAGACGTACGGCTTCAAGTACGTCAACGGGCACCCGTCCAATCCCGCCCGCGGCTTCCAGACCGTGACAGCCTTCGGGGTCCTGGCCGACGTCAGCAACGGCTACCCGACGTTTGTTTCGGAAATGACCCTCCTGACGGCCTTCCGCACCGCCGCAACGTCCGCCATGGTGGCCAGGAAGCTGGCCCGTCCCGACTCGAAGCGGCTGGCACTCATCGGTGCCGGCAGCCAATCCGAATTCCAGACCCTGGCGTTCCGCAGCGTGCTGGGCATCAATGAGGTTTCCGTGTGGGACACCGATCCTGCCGCCGTCGAAAAGTATGTGCGGAACATGGCCCCCCTTGGCTTCGACATCACCGTGGCAACCTCCGCTGCCGACGCTGTCCGCGGTGCCGATATCATCACCACCTGCACGGCTGACAAGGCAAAAGCCGTCATCCTCACGGCGGACATGATTGAAGCCGGCGTGCACATCAATGCCATGGGCGGGGACTGCCCCGGCAAGACCGAGCTGGACCCGGCCATTCTGGCCCGGGGCGACGTCTTTGTCGAATTTGATCCACAGACCCGGATCGAAGGGGAAATTCAGCAAATGCCGGCCGATTTCCCGGCGACAGAATTCTGGCAGGTGCTCACCGGCCAGGCCGCCGGCCGCACGACGGCGGAACAAGTGACCATCTTCGATTCCGTGGGGTTCGCCATCGAGGACTTCTCAGCCCTTCGTTATGTGCGCGATGCCGTTGCCGGGACCGACTTCTTCGACGAGATCGACCTCGTGGCCAGCCCGGAGGATCCCAAGAACCTGTTTGGCCTGATCGGCGCGCTTGTCCCCAGTTCCTGACCCCGGGCCGTCCCGCAGACTGTGCCCCTCCTTACCTGGGAAGGATCTACCCTTGTAAGGAGGGGCACAGTCAATTGGAGGACCCATGGGACGCCTGATTCATCGAGTAAAGGCCACGAAGCTGGACCTGGCCGGCCACAGGCGCGTGGTGCGCGAGGAGGCCCTCGCCGCAGAGGAACCCCTGGAGATCCGGCTGGGCCACGAACCGTTCACGGTGAGCATGCGCACTCCCGGGGACGACTTTGACCTGGTGGCTGGCTTCCTGCTCTCCGAGGGAATCATCCATGAGCCCGATGAACTCATCTCCCTGCGGTTCTGTGCGGGCGAGGATGAGAACGGGCAGCAGACGTTCAACGTGGTCGAGGCCCAGTTGCGCCCTGACGTGGTCCTGCCGTCATTGGCCGCGCAGCGCAATGTGGCGACCACCAGTGCCTGCGGGATCTGCGGCACGGCCTCCATCGACGCAGTGCGGAAATCCTCGCATTACGCCATCACCGCACCTGTGGACCAGCCGCTGGTCAAGGCGGAAGTGCTGGCATCGCTGCCGGGGATCCTGCGTGAGCAGCAGAAACTGTTTGAAAAGACTGGTGGTGTGCATGCCGCAGGACTGTTTGCCCCGGATGGCGAGCTGATGATCCTGCGCGAGGACGTGGGCCGCCACAACGCCGTCGACAAGGTGGTGGGTGCCGCGTTCCGGGACCGCCGGCTGCCCCTGGCCAACACCATCCTGCAGGTTTCCGGGCGGGCGTCCTTTGAGCTCGTTCAAAAGGCCGCGATGGCGGGGGTGCCGCTGCTCGCGGCCGTGAGTGCGCCGTCGTCCCTGTCCGTGGAGCTGGCCCGGGAGTCGGGGGTGACGCTGGTGGGCTTTAGCCGCGGTGACACCTTGAACGTGTACACGCATGACGGGCGGATCGGCGACTGACGCTAGCCCGCGGAGCCGGCCCATTCGATGATGCGGGCCACCGTGGGCGACTGTGGAAGTCCCACGGCGTCCGGGGTGATGGTGTCCGGCAGGCCCTGCTCGCCCACTTGGAAGGACACTCCGGCGGAAGGGCTGACGTCCGGGGCTCCCGTGGCAAAGGCCTTGAGGGAATCCGTCATGACCGTCTCAAGTGACTGTGTGCCGGCAGCCGCGGTCACCAGAACGTGCACCGTGGAGCCCATGCCCGGATTGACGCTGTAGCGCACCTTGGCATTGGCCACGCCCGGGACCGCCATGAGCGCAGCAGAGAGCTTCTCGCCCACGCTGTCCGTGGAGGCTTTGGGTGTGCCGCCGCTGCAGGCTGACAAGAGGATTGCAAGTAGTCCCACAAGGACGACCATACTGGCTTTGCGCTTCACTGGGGTGCATCCTTCACTTTTGCCTGCCTACGGACATGTCTACGGCACTGACCTTTGAGGGGTCCGAACTCAGGAACACCTTGACGGACGGGCTGTCTTCATAGGCGGCAATGTCGGGGTACTTCCCTGTGTCCGCAATATCGTCCCGGTACAACATGAAATCATGGTTTGTGATTGCCCCGCTGGCAAATGCGCCAGCGTCGGCGCCCCATTTGGCGCCAAGAAAGGGACCCGCGCCTCCGGGAATTACGCTGCCAACGCCGCTGCCGAATCCTGCGCCCTTGGCCGAAAATTCTGACGCTTGGGCGGCGTTCGGGGGCGGATTGTCCATATTCACCACCACGACATTGGCGGGAGGGGCGGGGGACCGGCCCAGGGCGTCGAGACCTCCCAGGTCCAGCTTCGGAACCACATCCTCGTCGTGCTGGACTGCCAGGACATGGACGCGCGGATCAATGGCATTGATGTCGATGGGTGAACCCACCGTCATGATGTTGGTGACGTTGAACCGGGCCATGAACTGGGGGTCCGAGCCAAGTTGGGCGGCAAGCATGCCGCCCTGGCTGTGGCCATTGAGCATGACTGGCGCCCCGGGAGGAATGCCCGCTTTTTCCATCGCCAGCACAATGTCGTGCTGGGCCGTGGTGGATTGTCCCGCCACCAGCATCAGGTTGCTGGTGAGGTCCCGTGCCTGGCCGCTTCCGTCGATGCCCCAGTTTTCGGTCCCTGGAATGTTCACGATGTAGGCGTTGGAACCGTCGGCTTGTTTCACCGTCACGATGCGGATGTCGCCGTCCTTGGTGCCGTCAACGTGGCCGGCGTCATATGCGTCCACCACGCCTTGGAACAAGGTGCTGGCCGACGTTGGAAGCGTCAGCTTGTTCCTCTCCGTTCCGGGCCCAACCGGCACGGGTTCGCCCACCTTGGGTGACCCGTCGTCGAACAGATTCAGGTTGAGGGTGCCGCCGCTCAGGCCGAGCACGCCCGCACTCAGGCCGGTACCCGCCGCCAGGGCCAGCTGGGAAGCCAGCCCGGCCATTGACGGCGGTTTTCCGGCAAGGGCATCGGCACCCATCACGCCGAGATGGTTCAGCTGGTCCAGGAAGTTCAGGCCCGACTTGGCGAATGCTGCGCCCGGGCCCCGATCGAGGAGCCAGCCGACGCCGCTCTCAACCTCAGTGACTGTGCGGCCGGCCCCGGTGGTGAGGTCGTCCCACAGGTCGTGGGCGCCGCCGTCGAACAACGTGTCCAGCAGGCCCCCACCCCCTCCTTCGGCGGCGCTGGCGCGTTCCTGCTCGGCAACGTTGCGCAGCACCACGGAGGCGAGATCGCCCAGGGCCGAGGCGGTTTGCAGCATTTGGGCGCGCTGGCCGGGCCACTGCGCGCGGAAGCGCTGGCTGTCCGGCCCCTGCCAGCCCGTTCGGGCCACCGACTGGTTCAGCTGCGAACTGCTCTGTTCCAGCCGGTGCGCGGAATCCTTGAGCAGCTTCACCAGGTCAAGGCAGTCCTTCGGGTCCAGGCCGAGCATGGTTTCGCTCATCGTGCCGCCTCCGCCCGGGCTGCACTGAGGACATCGTGCCCGCCCACCACGGCGAAGATCAATTCGTGCGCAATGTGTCCGGCCGGAACTTCCGTCATCACGGCTTCCGTGGTCGTCCCATCCGGGGTGCCGGCCGTCCGCGTGCGGACGGAATACAAATGGCCATCCTTGACGCTCCACATGCCCGCCCAAACGTGCGCCGGCCCGCCCTCGGGTGCGGCCGTGACACTCAGCGTGACGTTGGCGTCCTCGCTGCTCACCAGGCCGGCTGCGGGTTCCGGCAGTGCGTTCAAGTCCGTGTCGGCGCCCAGCACGGCTGCCGGCGTCGAACCCAACGGGGCAGCCTTTGCGGGAGCGCGAACCGCCTCGAGCGGCGGGAGCAGCCGCCGGAGGGCCGGCCACAGCTTGACCTCGTCAAACAGCGTCACCTCCACCAGGTCCTCGCTGCCGGTCACCACGGTCCCGGCGCCCGTGGCTTCGGAAAGCTGGCGCTGGTGGACAGCAATGCCGCGGCCGCCCCGCAGCCCGATGGCGCTGGTAGTGCTGGTGCCCTGGTACGTAGCCCGGGCAGCCACGGTCAGGGGTGCGGCGAAGAGAAGTGCGACGGCGGCCAGCCACTCCCGCTGCACCTCGCCGGCCGCCGGGGAAAGTCCCAGCCCGTCGAGCTCGGCCCACGCCGCGGCGGCGGCTTCTTCGGTGAGAGGCGTGGCTGCCTGTCCGGCGGGCTGGTCCGTGGGCTGCTCCGTGGACGGCCGCATTTTCAGCGCCGTTTGCGCAGTTTCGGCCAGCAGCTGCCAGCCGGCGAGGCTGAGCTCGAGCCGGCGCAGTATTGCTGGGCGCGGTGTGGCTGGATCGGTCATTTATTTCCCCCGGTGCAAGTTGTCATTGCCGTGGAAGCCGGCATTGCCATCAACTGTGTACCAAGCTACGCGACGGTGCGCCGGTTCGCGATGGGGTGCACTGCCCATGCTTGCCGGTGATGGAGCTTGCCGAAATCCTTGGTCTCGACGCGCTCGCAGGGCTCGCTGCTCGACTACCGGGTGCGGACCCCGGGCCTCGATGCGCCCATGTATATCAAGCAGTTTTTTGAAGGGATTGGGGGCGTTCCTGGTTTTCCACCCCCGTCATCAGGCCAGCGGCCGTGCTGCGCCGAAAACGGGGTCAACACGCGGCAAACCAAGCCCCGTCCACCCATAAAGGGGCCAACCCGCTCCGCCGGTGCATCTTCCCCGGTGCGCTCGCGGGTTGGCCCCGCAATCGCGAAAAACGCTGCGACAAGCCACCGTTCTCGCGGCCTGGCCCCGCACTCACCGCGGGTCCGGGACAAGCGCGACCACCGGGGTGCTGATCCCGGGCCTTGACGCGCTCGCAGGGCTCGCTGCTCGACCACCGAGTGTGGGCAGCAGGGCTCGCTGCTCCACCACCGGGTCGGGTGCCGGAACTAAATTTCGTGCAGCAGCCTGCGCACGAACGCCTGGGTGCGCTCCTCCTGCGGGTTGCGCAGCACCTGGCTGGCCGGGCCGCGCTCCACCACCACGCCGCCGGCCATGAACACCACCTCATCCGCGGTCTGCCGGGCGAAGGCGAGCTCGTGCGTGACAATCACCATGGTCCAGCCTTCCTCGGCGAGTTCCTTGATGACCTCCAGCACGTCATCCACCAGCTCAGGGTCCAGCGCGGAAGTGGGCTCGTCGAAAAGCAGCAGTTGCGGCTTGAGCGCCAGGGCACGCACAATGCCCACGCGCTGCTGCTGCCCGCCGGACAGTTCAAAGGGGTGGGCGTCCTTCTTCTCCAGCAGCCCCACCCGGTCCAGCAGCTTTTCCGCCTCCGCCACCGCCTCGGCACGGGGCCGCTTTTGCACGCGCACCGGCCCCTCAATGACGTTTTGCAGCACCGTCAGGTGCGGGAAAAGGTTGTAGTGCTGGAACACCATGGCGCTGCGGTCTCGCAGCGCAGCAACCTCCCTGGGGGTCACCTTCGCCCCAAAGTCCAGCGTCAGCGCCGGCAGGACAGGCTCGACGCCGGTGCCCCCTTCGCTGCCCGGCCCGCCGGCCGCGCCTGCCGCACCATCCGCGGAGGTGCCGCGGGCACCCACGGTGACCGAACCGGCGTCGGGCGTCTCCAAGCCGTTGAGGGAGCGCAGGATGGTAGTCTTGCCCGAGCCGGAGGGGCCGATGAGCGCCACCACCTTGCCGCGGGGGACGTCCAGGTCAATTCCGCGCAGCACCGTGTTGGCGCCAAAGGACTTGCTCAAGCCCCGGACCTGCAGGACGGGTTCAGTGGGCGACATAGCGGTCCAACCTCTTTTCCAGCTGGGTCTGCGCCGTGGACAGCACCAGACAGATGACCCAGTAAATGAGTGCAGCCTCAAGGTAGAGCAGCATGAATTCCTGGCTGAACGCCGCCACCTGCTGCGCCACCCGGAACATCTCGGTGACCAGGATCAGGGATGCCAGCGAGGTGTCCTTGACCAGCGAAATGAAGGTGTTGGACAGCGGCGGGACGGACACGCGGGCGGCCTGCGGCAAGATGATGCGCAGCAGGGTCTGCCCGCGGGACATGCCAATCATGTGCCCGGCCTCCCACTGGCCCTGGGGGACGGAGAGGATCGCGGCGCGGATCACCTCCGCCGCATAGCCGCCCACATTGATGGAAAACGCGATGATGGCGCTGGGCCAGGGGTCCAGTTTCACGCCCACTGCCGGCAGCCCGTAGAAAATGACGAACAGCTGCACCAGCAGGGGCGTGCCGCGGATCACCGAGACGTAGAACCGGCCCACTCCGTTGGCGATCCGGCTGCGGCTGATCCGCAGCATGGCCACCAGGAGGGCCAGCACCAGCCCGATGGCAAAGGATGCCAGCGCCAGCGGGATGGTGCCCTTGACGGCGCCCAGGAGCATTGGCCCGAGCGAACTCCAAAATAAGTCCATGGCTGAACCTTAGCGCCCGGGTGCTTTTCCGGGGCCTATTTGGAGACGTCCTGGCCGAAGTACTTTTCGCTCAGCTTGGTCAGCGTGCCGTCCGCGGCGAGTTCCTTCAGGGCCGTGTTCACTGCCGCGTCCAGGGCCTTGGAGCCCTTGTGGAAGGCGAAGACGGAGTCCGAGGAATCCTTCGTGGTGGCCGCAATTTTCAGGCCGGAGTTCGGGTTCGTGACCTGGTAGTCCAGGAACGTGAGCTTGTCATTGACGATCGCGTCGACGCGGCCGTCCTTGAGCAGCGACACCGACTGGGCCCAGCCTTCCACCGCCTGCACCGTGGCGCCGCTGTCCTTGGCGAGCGTGTACCAGTTGCTGGTCAGGGACTGCGCCGTGGACTTGCCCTTGAGGTCGGCGAAGGAGTTGATGGAGGTGTTGTCCGCCTTCGTGACAATGACACCCTGGGACACGGTGTACGGCGTGGAGAGCTCGTACTTGGCCTGGCGTTCCGGGGTGGAGGTGACCTGGTTGGAGATGGCGTCAAAGCGCCGGGCTTCCAGGCCCGCGAAGATGGAGTCCCACTGGGTTTCCTCAAACTTCGCCTTCACACCCAGCTTGGCGGCAACCGCCGTGGCCACCTCGACGTCGTAGCCCGTCAGGTCACCCGCGCCGCCCTGGTGGTAGCTGAACGGCTTGTAGGTTCCCTCCGTGGCAAACACAATCTGGCCCGCTGCCTTGACGCTGCTCAGGGACGTGTCGCCGCCGGAGGCGTTGGAGGAAGAACCGCCTGCTCCGGCACCCGTGCCGCCGCAGGCAGCAAGGGCGATTGATGCCGCTGCAAGCATGCCAACAAGTCCGAAAGTACGACGATTCATGGGGAGTCCCTAACTGTGAAAAAGTGCGAAGGCGCTGCGAAGTTCCGCACGCCGCCCGTCCTGTGACGCTACCACTGTGGAACGGCAAAGCAAGAGGTAATATTTCCGCAGGTTACGTCCCTTGGCGGAGCGTGATTTGACTCACGGGTTCCAGCTGCGCTAGGCACACCACCCCGGGGCGACGGTGCCCGCCCGGGCCGCGGCAGCCCGGCGTCGTGCCTGCAGCGGAATGGGCTGTCCGGAATTCCCCGGAGGCCGCGGGGCGATTAGGCTGGTAGCTTGCCCGCCAAGTATTAAGGAAGCACGCGAATGAGTATGGAAGGCGCCGCCTGGAGCTCACTATGGAGCACCATGCGCTCGGACAAGAGCAACAGCGGCATTTCGAAGGACACCTTCCGCCGGACGGTCAGCTTTGCCAAGCCCTACGGCCGCAAGCTGCTGGTGTTCGTGGTGCTGTCGGTGGTCTCGGCAGCGCTCGCCGTGGCCACGCCGGTGCTGGCCGGGAAGGTGGTTGACGCGATCGTGGCGAAGACCGCCGTGGACGTGGTGGTCAACCTGGCGCTGCTCATTGCGCTGGTGGCCGTGCTGGATGCGGGGCTGTCGCTGGTGATCCGCTGGATTTCCGCGAATCTGGGCGAGGGCGTCATCCTGGACCTGCGCACCGCCGTCTTTGACCACGTGCAGCGCATGCCCATTGCGTTCTTCACCCGAACCCGCACGGGCGCGCTGGTCAGCCGGCTGAACAACGACGTCATTGGTGCGCAGCAGGCCTTTTCCGGCACGCTGTCAGGCATCGTCTCCAACTCCGTGCAGCTGGTGCTGACCCTGATTGTCATGCTGAACACGTCCTGGATCGTGACGCTGCTGGCCCTGGTCCTGCTGCCGATCTTCCTCATGCCCGCCCGCCGCTTTGGCCGCCGGCTGGCCGGGCTGCGCCGCGAAGCAGCGGACCTGAACGCGGACATGAGCACCCAGATGACGGAGCGCTTCTCCGCCCCGGGCGCCACCCTGGTCAAGCTCTTTGGCCGACCCGCGGAGGAGTCGCGCGAATTCGCCTCCCGGGCCAGCCGGGTCCGCGACATCGGCGTGCGGACGGCCATCATGCAGTTCGTGTTCTTCACCGCGCTCATGCTGGTGTCCTCCCTGGCCCTGGCGCTGGTGTACGGCCTGGGCGGCACCCTGGCCATCGGCGGATCGCTGAAGCCGGGCGACGTCGTCGTGCTGGCACTGCTTTTGACCCGCCTTTATGCCCCGCTCACCGCCCTGGCCAACGCCCGCGTGGACATCATGAGCGCGCTGGTCTCCTTTGACCGCGTGTTTGAGATCCTCGATTTGAAGCCGTTGATTGCGGAGAAGCCCTCGGCAGTGTCCGTGCCGGCCGGGCCGCTGGCCATTGAATTTTCCGACGTGAAGTTCGCCTACCCCTCCGCCGACAAGGTCTCCCTGGCATCCCTGGAGGACGTGGCCGTGCTGGACACCCGCGGCGGCGAGCAGGTGCTGCACGGCATCACCTTCCGCGCCGAACCCGGGCAGACTGTGGCGCTGGTCGGCTCCTCCGGTGCGGGGAAGTCCACCATTGCGCAGCTGCTGTCACGCCTGTACGACGTCGACTCCGGGTCGGTTTCCATTGGCGGCGTGGACGTGCGGGACCTGACCTTTGACGGGCTGCGCGCCGGCGTGGGCATGGTGACCCAGGACGGGCACCTGTTCCACGAGTCCATCCGTTCGAACCTGCGCCTGGCCAAGCCGACGGCCACGGATGCCGAGCTGTGGGACGTGCTGAAGCGGGCGCGGCTGTCGACATTTGCAGAAGCGCTGCCGGACGGCCTGGACACCGTGGTGGGGGAGCGCGGCTACCGGCTCTCCGGCGGCGAACGCCAGCGCCTGACCATTGCCCGGCTGCTGCTGGTTCAGCCTGCCGTGGTGATTCTGGATGAGGCCACGGCGGCCCTGGACTCCACGAACGAGGCCGCCGTGCAGGCGGCCCTGGGTGAGGCCTTGGAGGGCCGCACCGCGCTGGTTATTGCCCACAGGCTTTCCACCATCCGCTCCGCCGACGCCATTCTGGTGGTTGAGGCCGGGCAGATCGTGGAGCGGGGCACGCACGACGAGCTCATGGCCCGCGGCGGGCGTTACGCCGAGCTGCACGACACCCAGTTTGCCCAGGCAGTGGCGGCTGTTTCCGACGCGGCGGTGCCCGGAGAGGCCTGACGGGGCGTTCCCCGGGGGTCGAGCAGCGAGCTCTGCGAGCGCGTCGAGACCAGGGTCAGCGGCCCAGCCGGGGCAGCACGAATTCGGTGAGAAGCGGTGCGAGGTCGTCAAAGTTGCTGGCATCAGCCACGTCCATCCACCGCAGCTCCGCGATTTCGGCAGCTGCTTCGATGCCGCTGGCGTCCCACGTCCCGGGTGCCGTGAAAACAGTGGCCTCAATGTCGGTATTGGATTCGTTGGCAGCCGTCCCGGTCCAAACGCCCATGAGTTCAAGGCTGGCGGCGTCCACACGGACACCGATTTCTTCGGCTAATTCACGCGAGCCGGCCTGCGCGGCGCTTTCGCCTGCCTCGGGCTTGCCGCCTGGGTGCATGAACTTGCTGGTGCCTTGTTTGCGGACGGTCAGCAGACGCCCGTTCAAATCGTAGAGGCAGACTGCAGACACCTTCAGCACATTGTTCATGCCTTCGATCCTAACCAAGGCCTCCCGCCGAACTGCCCACCCCACCTCCGCCGAACTGCCCACCCACCTCCGCCGAACTGCCCACCCCACCTCCGCCGAACGGACATTTAACGGGCATGTTCCGCTGGAACATCCACGTTAAGTGCCCGTTCGGCCAGGGGGAGGAGGGGGAGGAGGACCCGAATTCAAGCCGAGCGCGGGGCGAACATGATGATGGATACCCCAAAGAGGCAGACCAGCGCCCCGATGACGTCCCAGCGGTCGGGCGTGAATTTGTCGACGACCATGCCCCAGATCAGGGAACCGGCAATGAAGACCCCGCCGTACGCAGCGAGAACCCTGCCAAAGTTGGCGTCGGCCTGCATCGCTGCAATGAAACCGTACGCGCCGAGGGCCACCACGCCCAGCCCGGCCCACCACCATGCCTTGCCCTCGCGCACAGCCTGCCAGACCAGCCAGGCGCCGCCGATTTCAGCCACGGCGGCAAGGGCGAACAAGATAACGGTTCTGGCGATGCTCATGGCCCCATCATCCCTTGAAGGATGTGGACACCGAAACTTCATTGAACCAGGCGCAACGGCCGGCTGCCGAGCTGCACCGTGATTTCCTGGCCCCACGACGCCGTGATCCGGTCGTCCTCCATGCCGTCCCCAAAAATGACGAGCTGGTCCGAAGCGACGGTGCTCCGCAGAGCTCGCCCGGAATCCAGCAAGCCTTCAGTCAGTGAAACTCCAGTGGCAGGCGACGCTCAGGCCTCGAGCACGAACCAGGCCAGCCGCGGATCGGAGGGTGCAGGAAGCGCCCGCCCTCCGCGCTCCAGGGCAGTCGACGCGCACCAGCCGGTGGCGCCCGTCCCTGTGGCGACAACCAGCCCGGAGGACGATTGGCTCCCAGGCCGGCCGTCCGGCGTCGTAAGTTCATAGCGGGCGGATTGGTGCGAGGCATGTCCGACGAAGATTTCATTGGGGGCGCAGAGCTCCTGGCCGCCGTCGGGCCGGGCCGAAACCATGGTCAGTTCCCGGCAGCCAGCGGGCCGCGGCCGCTGAGGTACTTTGCGGCGTTGGCCACGAGTCCTTCTTGGCGGACGACGGCGACGCTGAGGCCGCCGGCTGGTTCCGGTCAGGGACGTTTTTGCCGGCGAGCACCGCCTGGCTTTCGACCACCTGGCAATTCTTGGCGACGCCGTGGATCGGGCCCGGTCAAAGCTTGAGTATTCGCCTCTGGGAGCAGCGTTTTGTGGGGAAGTGTTCACCGTGGCGCAATTGCGCGCCTTCTTGAATCAGCCGCTCATGTGTCCAGGTGCCTCAAATTGATGCCACCGCTCAAATTCAGAGGTCAAACCAGGGGACGGCATCGTGGTGCACGGTCACTGGAGTGTCATCCGGCCGAATCTCCAGTTCAAAGGGCGGCTCGACGCCGGCGAGTTCCCGCACGGTGACCCGGAACAGGCCGGGCGCGCAGGGCAGGCGCAGGCTGTTTCTGGGGTCGGCTGCCAGTTGGTCCTCAAATTGTGCCGCCGTGGAAAGCTGGAGATGGCTGGTCAACCACAGGCCCGCATCGCCAACCCGGACAGTTCCTGACGCCTCACGGATGACCCGGCCACCGTCCCGCTGGCGCACAAGGGCGAACACCTCATCGGCCGCATCATCACCCGGGCAGGCAATGAAGGCATTGCCCAGGTTCATCTGCTCTACGAAGTGGTCTGAAACTTGTGTCAAGGTCCAGTTGTCGGCCACGAAGCTGGTGTAGCTGTCGGGGCAGACCAAGGCAATAAAGCCGTCTTCGTCGATGGGGAAGAAGAGATTCATTTCCAGCGGGGTGTTCATGGTGAAAATACTAGCCATGGGGTGATGGAGGCCCGGCCCGGACACTCCGGTGTGCTCACCCCGGACGCTCTATCACCTTCTGCTGTCTTTGTGCGGACCCTCCATCACCTTCTGGGGGGCGCGCCCGCCGGGGTGTCCGGACCACCGCTTGCGCTCAGCCGCACTTCCCGCTGGGGCAAAACTCAAGTCGGGTTCTGCCCCCGGTGCACCCGGGGCGCAACTCGGATTGGGTTTTGCCCCACAGCGAAGTCCGCAACCTATATACCGGATCACCACATAAACCACCCCGGCTGGCAGACCACGAAAGGTGATGGAGCGTCGGCCGGGAGAGCCCGAAAGGTGATGGAGCGTCGGCCGGAAATCCACGAAAGGTGAGGGAGCGTCGGCTGGCAGACCACGAAAGGTGAGGGAGCGTCGGTGGGGGAGGGCGGCGGTCAGGGGGTGCTGCGGCGGCCGTCCACTGCCAGGAACAGCAGCGCCGCCAGGATGGGCCCGTACGTCAAGAGGGCCGACCACCCCAGCGCCGCGCCCAACAGCACGGAAACGCCCACCAGCAGCACAGGCTCCACGTAACCGAGCAGTCCAAACAATGACAGCGGAAGCCACTTGCTGGCCAGCAGGTACAGCACCATGGCCACCCCGCCCAGCACCCCGATGGCCCAGACGGCCACGAGTCCGGAGGCCCAGGCCGATCCGCCGGGGATGCCGGCGGCCCCGTGAAGGCCGTGCGGCCCGCCAGCAATGGCAAATACGGCAACGGGCAGCAGCACCACGAGTTCGGCGGCAAACGCACCAAGGTGGTCGAACCCGGCCTTGCGGCGCAACACAAAATAAACGGGGTACCCCAGGCACACCACCAGGGTGGGCCAGGCCAGGCCACCGGACAGGGACTGGTGCAGCACGCCAACGGCCGCGGCCGCCACCGCGAGCTTCCGCAGGAGGCTCAGCCTGTCCCGGAAGAACAGCCGGCCCGACACCACCATGGTCAGCGGCAGCAGGAAGTACCCAAACGCCACGGAAAGAGCCATGCCGTTCAGCGGCGCCCACATGAAAAGCCACAGCTGCACGCCCACAATGGCGGCCGCGCACGCGCCGGGCAGCAGCAGGACCGGGCGGCGGCGGACCCGCAGCAGCATGGACCGGATTTCCGCGCGCCCCCAGGCCACAAACGGCAAGACCAGCGCAAGCGTGGCCAGCGTCAGCACCACGCGCCAGCCGAAGATTTCCCCCGAACCCCAGCCCGGCAGGGTACCGGCAATCAGAAAGATGACCGCGAAAAGCGCCGACGCCGTGACGGAAGCGGCCACACCGCGCCCGGAACCGCGCCCGGAAGCGGCCGCACCGCGCCCGGAAGCGGCACCTGCAGCAGGCGCCGTGCCCGAACCCATGCCAGTGCCCATGAAGCAAACCTTGAATCGAAGCGAATGCCTCGGCCCGGCCAAGGACAGGTAGCGGAAATAAAAAAGTGCCCCCGCCGGGGATCGAACCCGGATTTGCCCTTTAGGAGAGGGCCGTCTTATCCATTGGACTACAGAGGCGCGTCCTCCAGCCTAGCGGAATGCCTTATCAAGCAAAAAACCGCGCGGCCGGGAGACGAAAACAAAGGGAAGCGTCAGGATTCGGGGGACGTCGCCGGCACCCGCCTGCGCCGGCGCCCCAGGAACAAGGCCACGCCAAGTCCGGCAAGGGACGCCACCAGCAGCGACCACGACAAAACCACCAGCACCGAGGCCAGGGTGACCAAACCGGCGTCGAGCTTGGCGCCGCCCAGCATGTTGTCGATGGCCACATTGGCCCAGATCTGGACTCCGGCGAAGAGCACGGGAAAGGCCCACAACACCCACCGGAGGGACTTTTTGGCCACGTTCATGGCGATCAGCGTCACGGCGGAGAGCCCAAAGACCAACGGGAACAGCATGCCGGCCGTTTTGTGGACAAACTGCAGCTGGCCCAGGGCGTCGGAATTCATGGCCGCGCGCAGTGCCTCAACATGGGCAGTGCCGAAGCCGAACACCATGGAATCGGGCATGGCCAGGCCGCCGGAAAGGTCCGTCATTTGGATGAGCGTCAGCAGGTGGAAGTACCAAAAGAGGAACAGGCTTGCCACGGAGCCGGCAATCAGGATCAAATTGGCGTTGCCCTGTGCCTTCTGCGGTGAGCGGGCAGTGCTGGAATTGACCACGCCGGCGCGCGGAGGAGTTGCCTGCGGGCCGTACAGGGCGGCGCGCTGGGCAGGTGTTTTAGCCATGAACCCATTATGGCGCAGATCCGCGGACCCCACGGAATAGGCTGGGACCATGCCCACCACCATGCCCACCAACCTGGACCCAAGCCTGAACGACGCCGATCTCGCCGCAGCCCTGGTACGCAATGCGGGTGCCCTGGCGCTGGCCATGCGCGAACGCGGCCTTGAGGAACTGCGCGGGACGGCCGCGGAAAAAACCAATGTGGCCGACGTCGTCACCGCAGCGGACCTGGCAGCGGAAAGCTACATATTCGAGCAATTGCGCCGCTGCCGCCCGGCCGACTCGATCGTCGGCGAGGAGGGCGCCGGATTCAGAGGGAACAGCGGCCGCAGCTGGGTCATCGACCCGGTTGACGGCACCTACAACTTTTACAGCGGTTCTTCCTATTGGTGCTCGGCCCTTGCGCTGGCCACAGACGGGCACGACGGCGGCGCACCGGCAGGTGCCCCCGTCACCGGGGCGGTGGCCGGGTCCGCGCTGGGTGACGCGGACGTGCTGCTGGGCGCCATCTTCCAGCCGCAGGAGGACAGGCTGTGGCTGGGCGGGTCCGGGCAGCCGGCCACCTTGAACGGGGCGCCGATAGCCGTGGATCCGCGCCGCCACATTGGGCAGCTCTCCGCCGGCACCTACATCCACCCCAAGTGGCTTGGCGAGCCCCAGGCAGGCACTCCCTGGCAGCGGGCCGCCCAGCTGCCGGCAACCTTGCGCATGTTCGGATCCGGGTCCTGCGACCTGGGCCGCGTGGCGCAGGCGGAACTGGGCGTCTGGTTCCAGCACAGCTGCCCCGCCTGGGACTGGCTCCCCGGGAAGGGGATCGTGCGCGCCGCCGGCGGGGACTCCGCCGTCGTGCCGGTCAACGGTCTGGACTGGTTTGTGGCCGGGCCGGCGGAGGGTGTCCGGGCCATTCGGGCGGCGCTGGAAAGCGGCAGCCTGGGGCCGGGCGGCCTGGAACGGGAGTAAATCAGGGCGTTGTCCACAGCGGCGGCCCGCCCGCCCCCGGTGTCGGCCCGGCGAACTAGACTTGATTCCACCATGGACATGTTGTTTGACCCTTACCCCCAAAAGCCCAAGCCAACCCCCGGCGCAGGTGCCGGGCTGCCCGCGTGGCAGCCCTTTGACCAGGAAGACCCCGGCTCCGACATGCCGGAGTTCACGGCTGCCGCGCCGGCCTGGGAACGCCAGGAGACTGCCCCGCAGCGGCGCTGGCCGGACCCCGACGGCCTGCTCGAGGGCATGAATCCCCAGCAGGAGGCCGCCGTGGTCCATGCCGGCGGGCCCCTGTTGATCGTTGCCGGGGCCGGTTCGGGCAAGACCCGCGTGCTCAGCCACCGCATCGCCTACCTGCTGGCCACCGGCCGGGCACATCCCGGGGAAATCCTGGCCATCACGTTCACCAACAAGGCTGCAGCCGAGATGCGCGAACGCATCCACGCGCTCATTGGCGACGCCGCCAAGTCCATGTGGATTTCCACCTTTCACTCCTCCTGCGTGCGGATTTTGCGCCGCGAGGCCAAGACCATCGGGCTGAACACCAATTTCTCCATCTACGACTCCGCCGATTCCCTCCGGCTGATCACCCTGGTGGCCAAGGGGCTGGACCTGGACCCGAAGAAATTTGCGCCCAAGGCCATCATGCACAAGATTTCGGCGCTGAAAAATGAGCTCATCGACGACGATGAAAACTCCATGAACACCAACTTCAAGGACCCCTTTGCCGCCGCCGTGGCCGAGGTCTACAAGGGGTACACCCAGCGCCTGCGCCAGGCCAACGCCATGGACTTTGACGACCTCATTGCGCAGGTGGTGTACATGTTCCGGGCCTTCCCGGGCGTGGCAGAGTCCTACCGGCGGCGCTTCCGCCACGTGCTGGTGGACGAATACCAGGACACGAACCATGCACAATATGCGCTGGTGAAGGAGGTCGTGGGGGTCCCGGACTCCACCGGGCTTGAACCCGCCGAGCTAACCGTGGTGGGCGATTCGGACCAGTCCATCTATGCGTTCCGCGGGGCGGACATCCGCAACATTGTGGAATTTGAAAAGGACTACCCCAACGCCGCCACCATCAAGCTGGAGCAGAACTACCGCTCCACCCAGAACATCCTCAGCGCCGCCAATGCGGTGATTTCACGCAACCCCAACCGCCGGGAAAAGCGGTTGTGGACGGCGGAGGGCGACGGCGAAAAGATCATCGGCTACGTGGCTGAATCCGAACACGAGGAAGCACGCTTCATTGCCCAGGAGATCGACCGCCTGCAGGATGAAACCGACCTCCGGCCGGGGGACGTGGCCATTTTTTACCGCACCAACGCCCAGTCGCGTGCCATTGAGGACATCCTGGTCCGCGTGGGCCTGCCCTACCGGGTGGTGGGCGGCACCCGCTTCTACGAGCGCAAGGAAATCAAGGACGCGCTGGCCTACCTGCGTGCCCTGGTCAACCCGGACGACGACGTCAATCTGCGCAGGATTCTCAACGAGCCAAAGCGCGGCATCGGCGACAGGGCCGAAGGGGCCGTCGCGGCGCTGGCCGAGCGGGAGCGGATCTCCTTCTCCGCAGCCCTGGCCCGGGCGGAGGAGGCTCCCGGCATTGCCTCCCGCTCACTCAATGCAGTGAACGCCTTTGCCAAAATGATGGCGGATTTGGGCGAAGTCGCTGCCACGGCCGGGCCCGCCACCTCGCTGGAGGCCGTGCTGGAGCAGTCCGGCTATCTGGCGGCACTGCGTTCCTCAACGGACACCCAGGATGAATCGCGCGTGGAGAACCTGGCCGAGCTGGTCGCCGTCGTGCGAGAGTTTGAGAAGGACAACCCGGAGGGAACCTT
>Ga0134128_10002593_pt1 | contig 22274 bp, 22 predicted proteins | sample KB31754_FD_96462 | JGI IMG/M metagenome (GOLD analysis project Ga0134128, IMG submission 96462) | Terrestrial soil microbial communities with excess Nitrogen fertilizer from Kellogg Biological Station, Michigan, USA - KB3-175-4 | ecosystem: Environmental > Terrestrial > Soil > Unclassified ... | reverse complement strand
TCGAGGCTGAGCGCGCGGGGCAATAGCCATGCCCAAGGCCTCAGCAACCCAGAAATACGATGTCGGCGGCTTGCTTCTGGACCGGCCGTTCAAGATCCGCCGCCTCGGCCATTTCGGCTTCGACAATGTCGCGATGGCGGAGTCCCTCGCTTTCTATACCGATCTGCTCGGCTTCCGCCTTTCTGACATTCTCGACTTCAACCGTGTCGCGCGCGACAAGACGGCGATTGAAGGGCTCGGCGACACCAACGGCTACATGCTGCGCTACGGCACCGATCATCACGCCTTTGCGCTGTTTCCGCGCCGCGTGCGCCAGGCGCTGAACCATCGCGCCAACACCAATCCCGAGGTGACGACCAACCAGATCACCTTCCAGGTCGGCTCGTTGCGCGAGGTCGTCGAAGGCCACGATTATTTCAAAAGCCACGGCATCGAGATCCAGCGCGCCGGCCGCGATCCGCTCGGCTCGAATTGGCATACCTATGTCTACGATCCCGACGACCACGTCGCCGAGCTTTATTACGGCATCGAGCAGGTCGGCTGGGACGGCCTCGCGAAGCCCGAATTCAAGGTCTCGCGGCCGTTCTTCGAGGTCGCGAGCTTGCCGCAGCCGGCCGAGCGCGAAGAGATCCGCGCGGCGGCCGATAAAGGCGTCGATCTCTCCTCCGGCCATCGCGGCTTCGATGCGCTGCCGGCGAAATACGAGGTCGGCGGAATCATGCTGCCGCGGCCGTTCAAGATCGTGCGCATCGGCCCGGTACGGCTCTTCGTCAAGGATATGGAGAAAGCCGAGGCGTTTTATCGCGATCGGCTCGGCCTGATGCCGAGCGAGGAGATCGTCTGGGACGGCGCGCGCTGCGTTTTCCTGCGCTGCAACACCGAGCATCACACCGTCGCTCTCTATCCGCTCGCGCTGCGCGAAAAGCTCGGTCTCTCGCCGCATAGCAATTGCATGAGCTTTGGCTTGCAGCTCGGCTCTTATCGCCAGCTGCGCGATGCGATCGATTGGCTGAAAGCGCAAGGCGCGCGAATCGTCGAGCTGCCGCCGGAGCTCCGTCCCGGCATCGACTACGCCACCTGCGCCATCGATCCCGATGGCCATGCGCTCGAGCTCTATTACTACATGGAGCAGGTCGGCTGGGACGGGCGCGTGCGCGGCTCGGCGGAGCGGCGGAAGGTGAAGCAGGGAGTCTGGCCTGACGCGCTCAAGCCGCTCTCCGACAGCTATATGGGCGAGCCGTTCTTGGGACCGTTGGGATAGGTGGGGAAGTCATGTCTTATCGGCTGTTGAGCTATGCGAGCCCGACGGGCGCGCGCGCCGGATTTCTCGTCGGCGAGACGAACGTCGTCGATCTGCGCGCCGCGATTGAAGCTTATGGGCCGAAGCCGTCTTTCAGCGGCGTCTCGGTGCGCGAGACGCTCGAAGCGTGGGACGATGCGAAGAAGCTGCTGCCGCAACTGGCCGAAGCCTTCGCCGCCGGCAAGCTCGCGGGCGTCGCGGCCAAGCCGCTCCATGAGACCAGGCTCCTCGCGCCGATCCTCTATCCCGGCGCGCTTTTCGGCGCGACCGCGAATTACACCGACCATCTCCGCGAGATGAAGATGGGCGACGCGCCCGATAAATCGGTAACGCGGCCATGCTTCTTCCTCAAGACAACAGAGCATTCGATCATCGGCTCGGGCGAGCAGGCGCATCTCAGGCCCGCGCAGCAGATGGTGTTTTGGGAAGGCGAGCTCGGCGTCGTCATCGGCAAGCGCGCGCGCGCAGCATCAAGAAAGAGAAGGCGCTCGACTACGTTGCCGGCTATCTCAACGTGCTCGATCTCTCCGACGCGACCGACCAGGCGCAGCGCCGCCAGGACATCTATGGCTCGCGTTTCGGCATCGATTGGTTCCGCACCAAATGCTTCGACGGCGCGGCGCCGATGGGGCCGTGGATCACGCCCGCCGAGGACGTGCCCGATCCGCAGAACCTCGCGCTCAAGACCGTCACCAAAGGCGAGGTGATGCAGGACAGCAATACCTCGAACATGGTCTTCACCGTCGCCGAGCAGATCGAATATCTGAGCGAGCGGCTGACCCTGCGGCCCGGCGACGTCATCGCGACCGGCACCTGCCTCGGCGTCGGGCGGCCGCGCGGCCTCTTCCTTCAGCAGGGCGACGAGGTCGTGCTGACGATCGGCAATCTCGGCACGCTCCGGACGCCGATCGTCCGCGACAACGAGCCGTAAGGACCGGCTCTAAATTTTGGTAGCAGCGATGTTGCGGGGCGTCAGGTCCTTCGCCCGGGAGACGCCGGAGAGCAGCATCGTCGAGTGAAGCTCACCCGCCATCCAGTCGTAAACGCTCTTCACCCCCGGCGCGCCACCGCACATGAGGCTCCAGAGCACGGGCCGGCCCACCGCGCAAACCGTTGCGCCCATTGACACTGCCTTGAAGACGTCGACACCGCGCCGCACGCCGCTGTCGAAGACGATCGGCACGCGGCCCTGAACCGCGTCTACCGCCGGGCGCAGCAGGGTGAAGGAGCCAGGGCCGCCATCCATCTGCCGGCCGCCGTGATTGCTGACCCAGATCGCGGCGGCGCCCGAGGCAAGCGCCTCGCGGATGTCCTCGGGTTCGACAACGCCCTTTACAACGACAGGAAGCCCCGATGCCTCATGCAGGAAGCTGATGTCGGAGAAGCTGAGATCGCGCTTCAGGTCGCCGAAATTGCCGCGCCCGCCGTAACGCGGATCATGATTGCCGACGGTGAGCGTCGGATCGCGCGGCCGACCCAAGGCGATGTATTCATCGCTCTGCCCGGGGCCTAGCGCGTCGGCGGTGAGCACGATTGCCGTGAAGCCCGCGCCCTTCGCACGCTGCACCAGCCAGCGGTTCAGCTCCATATCGCGGTTCATGTAGATCTGGAACCATTTGGGACCGGGTGTCGCCTTGGCGATGTCTTCCATCGGCCGGGTCGACGCACCCGACGAGACGTAGAGCGTACCGGCGGCCCCGGTGCCGCCCGCTGTTGCCACCTCGGCATCGACATGGAAGCTGCCATGCCCGCCCATCGGGCAGGTGATCATCGGGAACGGCAGTTCGTGACCGAGGATCGACGTGCGCAGATCGATCGCCTTCTCATCGATGCGCTGTAGCCGGCGCGTCAGGATCGGTGTCGCATCGAGCGAAGCGCGGTTCGCGCGATAGGTCAGGCCTTCGCCGGACCAGCCGGTAATCGCAAACCGCCCAGGCGAGATCGTCTTACGCGCCGTGGCCTCGAGATGCTCGGGGCTGACGATGTTCACGGGATTGTTGGCGCTGCTGGCCTTACCGAAATCGGGTGGCAGCGCCGGCGGGGTTGCAGGCGCTGCGGCGGGCGGCGTTGCCGGAGCATCCGCAGCATTGACGTCGGGCGTGCCGGCCGCCAGCAGCGCCGCCCCGGCACCGACGGCTTGAAAAAGGTTGCGTCGCGATGGTCGCATGTCGTTCCCCCGAAATTTTGTTGCCCCGTAAAGAGTGCGGGAATCGGGCGCTGCCGACAAGGGCAATGCAACGCCCGCGCGGCGACGAAGTCGTGCTGACGATCGGCAATCTCGGCACGCTCCGGACACCGGTCGTCCGCGACACCGAGCCGTGACGTCGCGTTTTACTTCGCCGGGTTCTCCGCCTTCCACGGATCTTTCACCTGATCGAAGGTGACGATCTCGACATTGGCGAGGCGGCCATCGGCCTTATCGACCTTGCGGATGTAGATGTTCTGCACAATGTCGCGCGTCTCGGGATCGATCGCGATCGGCCCGCGCGGGCTGTCGGGATTCTTCCAATTGCTGAGCAGCTTCATCGCCTCGTCGCCGGTGAACTTGCCCTTGGTCGCTTTCACGACATCGAAGATCGCCGCCATCCCGTCCCAGCCTTGGACCGAGAAGGGGTTCGGCACGAGCTGGTCGCCGTAATCGCGCTTCCATGCGGCGAGGAACGCCTTGTTTTGCGGCCGCTGCCCGGCGGCGGAATAATTCGCCGCGCTGTTCACGCCGATCGCGATGTCGCCCATATTCGGCAGCTCTTCATCGGTCGTCAGATCGATTCCCGACACCGGATGGATACCGGCGGTCCGCATGCCGAGATCGGCCATCGTCTTCATGATCGCGGTCGATTGCTTGCCGGAGATGCAAAAGATGTACATCACGTCCGGCTTCACATCCTTGGCGCGCGCGAGAAACGGGGCAAAATCCGGGTTGACCACCGGATAGCGCACCGAGCCGACCATCTCGCCGCCGGCTGCGGTGAACGCCTTGGCGAAGGCGGTCTCGCTCTCTTGCCCCGGCGCAAAATCAGGCACCGCGGTATAGCCCTTCTTCCAGCCCTGCTGCGCCGCCCAGGTGCCGAGCGGCGTCACGAGCTGGGGCAAGGTATAGGAAACGCGGATGATATAGGGCGACATGCGCGTCAGCGTCACGCCCGCCGCGTTCATGATCACGAACGGAACTTTCGCTTCGGCTGTCAGCGGCGCGATCGCCGCGGCGTTTGGCGTCCACACCACACCGGTCAGGAATTGCACATGCTCGCGCGTGATCAGTTCCTGCGCGACGCGTTTCGCGACCTCGGGATTGGGTCCCGTATCGTCGCGCACCACGAGCTCGACGGTGACGCCCGGCGGCAGATCCTTCTGATGCTCTTTGACATAGAGCTTGATGCCCTTGTCCATCATGTCGCCGGTCTGCGCCTCGGAGCCGGAATAGGTGTTGATCACCCCGACTTTCACAACTGTTTGCGCCATGACGACACCGGGCGCCAATAAGAACGCGGCACCCGCAACACCCAAAGCGACAGCAAAGAACTTGCGCATCCCACCCTCCCCTGTTGTCATTCGTTCGCGGGCGCGGACGTCGGAATCGCGATCGCCCGCCCGCCTCCATCAGTGACCGATGTATTTCGATTCCGCGGTGCCGGTCTTGCCGATCTTCCATTCGCCATTGGGCTGGCGATCGAGCACGCCTTCCTCGCGCAGCCGGTAAAGCTCCATCGCGACCTCGCGCCCGTCGCGGCTGCCGACCGCTTCCATGAGCTGCGTGAAGAAGAGCGGCTGCGCCTCGAGCGCCTGGCGCACGGTCTGGTAGCGCGGCGTGCCGGTCAGATGCGGCGCGCGCGGCCGCCAGAAATCGACCCGATCCTCGCGCCCGTAAGGCGCCGTCGCATCGAAGCCCATCTTCGCCGCCTCGGACTCCTCGAACATGGTGGGATCCATGTAGGCGCCCTCATGGCCCTGCTCGAGAATGAGGTCGCGATCGGCGCGGAAGCGCGTACAGAGCGCCCATTCGACCTGATCCGATTGCGACACGTCGATATCGTCGTCGACGACGACGACATGCTTGCACGGCGTCTCTTTCAGCAGCACCTCGAGCGCCTGACGCGCCTCGCCCGGCTTGCCGCGCTTCAGGGCGACGCGGCCATGAAGACGCAGCCCCGGTCCCATCGCAACCGCCGCGGGCTCGATGCCGGCCTTGCGCAGATTGCGCCAGATCGAGAGCTCGGTGCCAAGCGCGCTCATATTGGGTGAATCGCCACGCGCGAGGATATGGCTCGAATGCAGCACGGTTTGATAGAGGACGTCCTTACGCTGTGTGATCGCGGTGACGGTGAAGACGGGATCGATATGCATCGGGCCGTAATAGCCCCACATCTCGCCATAGGGCCCTTCCATCTCGCGATAGCCGAGCTCGTCGAAATAGCCCTCGATCACCATCTCGGCGTCGGCGGGGACGAGCACGTCATTGGTGACGCTCTTCACCAGCGGCGCCGGCTCGCCGCGCAGACTGGCGAGGATGTTGCGCTCGTCGCCGGGGCGGCGCTGGACCGCGGCGAGGAAATCGATCGGATGCGAGCCGATGACGAAGCTTACCGGCAGCTTCTCCTTCCGCTCGACGCAGGCCTTGTAGATCTTCTTGAGATCGGAATTGGCCGTGAGATTGGCGCGCATCGTGTCCTTCGAGCGCAGCATCAGGCGGCGGCAGCCGATATTGGCGCGGCCGGTCGCCGGGTCGATCGAATAGTCGATACCCGACGAGATATAAGTCCCGCCGTCGAATTCATGCTGCGGATGGAAGGGCAGCTTGGTGAGATCGATCTGGTCGCCGGTTTTGATCACCTGATGGACAGGCGCATCGGCTGAGGCGATCTTGACGATCGGCTGCGGCGTCTCGATACGCCGCGCGAATTCGGAAACCGCCTTCGCCGGCTCGACCCCGAAAGCGGCAGCGAGGCGTTTGCGGCTGCCGGCGGTGGCCGCGACCACCTCGAAATGCTCGGCGCCGACATTCTTGAAGAGCTGTGCCTTGGGGCTGCTCTCGATGACATGGCTCAGATCGGCGAGCGCGACCGGCTCTTCATGGACCTCGAGTTCGCCGATCTCGGCGAGCTTGCCGACAAAATTCCGCAGCCGAAATTTGTCGAGGTCCATCTCCCGGCCCTCGACCGTCACTTTATGCACCATCGAAATCTCCTTCGAATCGTGGCGGGGTTTTTGCGCTTTTTCGGCCGGCACGCAACATGGTAAATGCGCGTCAAGGTAAACAAAAAGCGTGCAAAGCCCGTTATTGCCCACAGCGCGAAGCCAAAATCCCCAGCCGCTAAGCCGCGGAAACCGCAGGGGTAACGGAAATCTAATCTGTCTCTGGCTTGCTCAATCGTGATGTGGAAGCAGCAGAAGAGCAGCGGCGCAGAAAGCGTCCAGGCCAAGCGGATCGAGGCAGGCGAGCAAGTTCATCAAAGTGTGCCCCAGCGCGTGGCGGACCACGCGAGCGCGGCGCCGCGCGCGGCCGCTGTGCGCGCCGGCGGCCGGGTGATGACCTATGGCGAGCTCGATCAGCGCGCCGATGCCGTCGCCGGCTATCTTCGCTCGATCGGCGTCGGTCGCGAGACGGTCGTCGGTATTGCGCTCGAGCGCAGCTTCGAGCGCATCATTGCCTGTCTCGGCGTGTGGCGCGCCGGCGGCGCGTTGTTGCCGCTCGATCCGTCCGCGCCGGAAGCGCGGCTGCGCCACCTGCTCGACGACGCCAAGGCCCTCGCCGTCATCGGCCGCGCGGGCAGCGTCAATCGCCTCGCCAGCCTCTCCCGGCTGCCGGTTGCGCTCGATGCGCAGGGCAACGCCTTGGCGCAATTCGCGGTGCGCGCCGTGCGCGAGACCAATCATCCGCACGACCTCGCCTATGTGATCTATACGTCCGGCTCGACCGGCGCGCCGAAAGGCGCCGAGATCACTCATGGCAATCTCGCGCATCTCGTCGATTGGCATCACGCCGCGTTCGATCTGACCGCCGCCGATACGGCAAGCCACATCGCCGGTCTTGGATGCGATGCCGCAATCTGGGAAGTGTGGGCGTGCCTCGGTGCGGGCGCGACGCTGACCCTCGCCGACGACGCGGCGCGCGGCTCCGCGATCCGGCTGAAACAATGGCTCTGCGCCGAGCAGGTTTCGATCGCTTTCGCGCCGACGCCGCTCGCCGAGCTGCTGATCACCACGGAATGGCCAGCCGCGGCGCGGCTCCGCTTTCTGCTCACCGGCGGCGACACGCTGCATGTCTTCCCGCGGCCCGATCTGCCTTTCGCCGTCGTCAACAATTACGGCCCGACGGAATGCACGATCGTCGCCACGTCCGGCGTGATGCCGACGCGGAGTGTCGACGGCGCGCTGCCTTCGATCGGGAAAGCGATCGCGGGCGCGACGATTCACATCCTCGATGACGAGGGCGAGCCTGTTCCGCTGGGCTGGCCGGGCGAGCTGTGCATCGGCGGCCATGGCGTTGGCCGCGGCTATCGCAATCAGCCCGAGCTCACCGCGGAGCGCTTCCTCGCCGACCGTTTCGGCGGCGAGCCGGACGCGCGGCTCTACCGCACGGGCGATCTCGCGAGCATGCTGCCGAACGGCGAGATTTGTTTCCGCGGCCGGATCGACCATCAGGTGATGGTCCGCGGCTATCGCGTCGAGCCCGACGGCATCGCCGCCACGCTCGCGCGCCATCCCGCCATCGCGTCTTGCGCCGTCATGCCGCGCGAGAATGCGCAAGGCGAGAAATATCTCGTCGCCTATATCGTCGCGGCGGCCGAGCGGAGCGGCATCGCGGGAGAGCTGCGCGCCTTTCTCGCGCAAACGCTGCCGGAATACATGATGCCGGCGGCTTTCGTCGGCCTCGCCGAGCTGCCGCTGACGGCGAGCGGCAAGCTCGACCGGAACGCGCTGCCCGAGCCGACGCGCGAGAATGCGCTCGATCACGCCGGCTTCCGCGCACCCTCGACGCCGACCGAGATCAGGCTCGCCGCTATCGTCGCGGAAGTGCTCAGCGCCGAAGGCATCGGCGCGGACGACAATTTCTTCCTCATCGGCGGCCATTCCTCGCTCGGTGCGCAAGTCGTCATTCGCGCGCGCGAGGCTTTCGGCGTCGAGCTGACGCAATGGCATCTTTTCGAAGCGCAAACCGTGGCGAATCTGGCGGCGAAGATCGAGGATCTTCTCCGCGCCAAGCGCGCGTCGCCGAGCGGCGAAAAAGCGAAGCGCGCGCTCGGCAAATGATCGTCTGAACGATTATTTTTTCGCGCCGAGTCAAGCGCGCCGCTGTCGCGGCAAAACATCTAAAATTGCGCGCGATAGATTTATTTAAAGGTGGCGATGCGCGCGATGAATGCCCTTATATGAAAGCAAGCGATCAACGGGAGCACTCGAAGCATCCCAAAACGATCGCGAATGAGCGGGGGCATAACTTGGCACCGGTGGTGGCGATGCAACCGGGGCCGGCCGAAGAGGGACTAATCGATGTTCAAAATGATGGTCGCGCCGTGGCGCGATGCGAGCCCCTATCTGGGCGTCGGCACCTACTATCGAGCGCGCGACGCCGCGCCCGACGCTGAACCGGAAGACCTGGTCGACGTGACCCTCGAATCGCCGCTCATCCTCAACGAGCGCCAGGTCCGCATGCTGGTGCAGAAATACGGCACCAACTCGGCGGATCGCATGACGGCGCTGTCCGGCGCGTGGACCTTGCGGCGCGAGATCGTGCAGATGGGCCATGACGGCATTATCGCCGTGGGCTCGAAGCCGCAGCGCAAGCCGTTGACGCTCGTTGCTTTGGCGCAGCCGGGCGAGGTCGTGCGACCGATGGCACCCGACAATTCGGGCCGGAAATCCTCGGGTGCGCAGATAACGCGCCTCGCGCTGGCGGAACTCGGCGGCCCGATCTAATCGAATGGGCCCTCATCCGAACGGATGAAATCCCGCGGCCATGCCCGCGGGCTCGGAAAGTCTCCGTTAAGCCAGGCGCCCTAAGGTCGCGCTGGATCTGAACAAGCGCGACTTTGGGACTGGCCGACATGACGGCGATCGATTGGACCGACTGCTACCTCAGGATCGAAATCGGCGATGGCGTGAAACGCGCGCTGGTGGGCCATTTCACCAGCTTCATCGCCGGCGCGCTCGGCGCACGCGACGTCACCGCAACGATGGGGCCGGCGCGGGACAAAATCGATCGCGATGCGTGGCGACTCGCCGCGCGCGTGCTGCGCGAGGTCGAAGCGGAAATCGATGGCGCGCTCGATGAGACGCTGCTCGCGCCCGATCCGCAGAAGACCGTGCAGGACATCCTTGCCGCCGCGGTCGAGATCGCGGTTGGCGAAAGCGAGCAACACTATCTCGGCGACGAGCTGTTCGGCCTGCCCAGCCTGCTCGAGAACCTCGCCGGCGACAATGCCGGCGCCGCGCCGGCCGCGCGCTAAGAATCAGCGCAGCGGCTCCGCCCCCGGCGTCAGCATCGGCGGCAGTGCGAGAACGATCCGCACCAGATCCGCCTGACGGCTCGCGCCGACCTTCTTCAGCACGGCGCGCAGCTGCGTGCGCACCGTCGGCATGCGCACGTCGAATTCCTGAGCAATCTCGGTCAGGCGCCGTCCCTCGGCGATGCCGGCAGCCACCCGAGCCTCGGCTTTGGAGAGGCCGAAGAGCTGGCTCAAGCGCGGCGCAAGCTCGTTGTTGCGATGCGCAAGATCGCTCACGAAGACGAGTGCCCGCGCCCCCTTGCCCTCGGCGCCGCCGGTGGCGGTCAGCGGCATTACCACGACCGCGTAAGGCAGCTTGCCGGAAGGGCGAGCGATGAGCAGCGCGCCGCCTTCTCGTTTTTCCGCACGTCCCGTCACCGCCGCGTCGCGCAGCGCCGCGAGCAGGCTGTTGGTCTCGAAAGAGCGCGCCGCCTGGATGCGGTTATCACGCCGTCCGAGCCCGTCATTCTCGGCAAGGATCTCCTCGGCGGCGGCGTTGGCGAAGCGCACCTGGCCGCTTTGATCGGCGACGAGCGCCCCGACAGACATGTTGTCGAGGATGCGTTGCGGCAATTCCCAATCGAGCGCGCGTTCATCAATCGCGCGCGAGAGGCGCTCGGCATTCGCCATGTGGTGGACGAGGCGCCGGAACTCGATCACCTCGGCCGCCGAAAACGGCGGGCGCCCGGTGGCGCGCTCGACATAGATCTGGCGATACTCGCGGCCGATCTCGGTAAGATTAGCGCCGAGGCTATGGCCGATCCCCTGCTCGGCGAGGAACGCGCGCTCGAAGCCGCCATCCTCGAGGATCGCATCGCTGCGATCGTAATGCGAGACGAAGATGCTCTCGGCATGAGCGCGCTCGAGGAAGCGGCGGCGCGGATCGACGGCGCCCCAACGCGTGCGGTAGAGCGTCACGAAATCCGGCGAGAGGGTGCCGGCCACAATGCAATCCGCCACCGCGTTATTCTCTTTATCCCAGACGAGATAGAAAGCGCCGGCCGCTTCGAGCGTTTGCGCCAGCATGCTGAGGCCGCGGCGGCGCGTCGCCGGCTCGATCGCCGCGTCGTATAGCGAGGCGATGGCGTCGTCGCGCAGGATTTCGTAATTGTCGACCCTTGCCATGTGCGCGCCGTGCTGAACTGAGCTCATTCGAGGCACCCGGAAGCAACGTGTTGGTAACCCTAACTCTACCGTAACCCTTTCCTTCGGCGTCGAACGAACGAAGACAAGTTCAGCTAAATGCAATCTTTCGGTAAGCGCATCAGCCGTTCATCATTCGAATGCGCGAAAAATTCGAAACAGTTTTCATAGCGATGACGTGAATGCGGCACGGAACCGCATGGCGGCCTTGCTCCAGCGAGCCAAGAATAGCCGCGCCGCCGTCCATACATGCGCCGCTTAAAGCTGGCCGCTAAGAGGTCGGCGGGACGCCGCCCTGGAGCAAACGAGGCCAATAGCGCGGGAGATTAGGTGGTATTCAGGGACGCAGCGGCGGGACGTCGCGATAGCGGCGCGAGAACGTTCGCTCGATGCGTTTCTTCAGCCGCGCGATCGCGTGCCGATCCATGCGGATGAGGACCCGCTGCTGGTTGCTCGCGACGAGGACGAGAGCCGCCGGCTGATCGCTACCATTATCGAGGATGTCGGCAGCGATCGCATCGTAAGTGACGACGAATTTTCGTTCTGTCATCGGCTCCTCGCACCAATCGCGGCGACGCGATTATGCGCTCGCAGCGGATGCAATCATGATTCCGCTTTTCATTCGTTCGACGTAAATCGCCGAGTCGGACGAGTCGGCAAGCACATGCCATAGTCTTGCCACAAAGCGCCGCGCAGTGCCGACGCCGCTCTCGTTGGCCGGATGACTTTGGGGGCAAAAAGGATGGCGTGGTTCCCATGGTGAGTAAGGTCATGAAGCTCGGGCTCGGGTGGCCCCCGCTGTCGCTCTGGCGGCGGCGGGCGTTGCGCCCGGCCATCACCGCGCCGGCAGCCGCGCGTCACGCGCGCCCGCCGCGCATCATCGGCTATGGCGCCGCATTCTTGATCATCGCGCTGACAAGCGCCGACGGCGTTGCGATCTGGCATCTGCGCCAGACGGCGATGGAGAACGCCGAAGACAGTCTCGGCAAGCTCAATCGCGTCCTCGAGGAGCAATCGGTACGAACCCTGCAAGGCGCCGATCTTGTCCTCGCCGCGATCGACGCGGAATTTGCGAGTGCCGGCATCCGCGATGCAGTGCAGTTCCGGCGCAGCGCCACCAGCAGCGACGCGCATCTCGGCCTTGCCCGCAAGATCTCCGGCTTGCCGCAGATCGCAGCCTTGTTTCTGGTCGATGCCTCCGGCGCCGTGCTCGGCAATTCGGGCGCGCGCCTGGCGCGTGAGATCAACATCCGCAATCGCGCCGATTTCGCGCTGCTGCGCGACCACGCCGATCTCGGCACCATCATCAGCGCCCCGGTTGTCAGCCAGTCGGAGGGCGTCGCGACGATCTATCTCGCTCGCCGCTTGAGCACCGTCGATGGCCGCTTCCTCGGCATCGTCTCGGCCGCGATCCGCCTCGATTACTTCGAGAATTTCTACCGCGATGTCTCGATTGGACCCGGCAGCGCGATCGCTTTGTGGCGCACCGATGGCACGCTGGTCGCGCGTTATCCCGCCGTGCCTATGGACACCAAGGCCGTGCTCGACAGGTCCTTGCTGGGCGACGGCCGGCCGAGCGAGAAATTCGGCCCGGTGCGCATCGGCAATCCGGTCACCGGCGAGCCGGTGGTTCTCGCCGGCCAGCGTCTCGGCACCTATCCGCTGATCGCGACGACATCGCTGACGATCGCCGGCATCCTCTCGACCTGGAAAATCGAGGCAGCGATCGTCGCCGCGGTCGGCCTCATCCTCAGCATCGCGATCGCGGCAATCGCCGTGCTGTTCCGGCGGCAGTTCCTCGCGCAATTGATCATGACCCGGACCTACGCGCGGCTTGCCGATGAGAGCGAGGCGCGTCGCGATCTGGTGCGTGCGGTCGAGCGCGCTGAAGCGATCGCCGCCGAGCGCCGCCTCGCCCAGGAAGCGTTGCAGCATAGCGAACGACGCTTCCGCGATATTGCCGAGTTCAGCGCCGATTGGATTTGGGAATCCGACTTCAATCATCGCTTTACCTTCTTGAGCGGCGAAGGCGCCCAGGCGGTTTTCGGCAAGACGCGCTGGGAGGTAGCCGGCGGCGATCCGGTGAACGATCCCTATTGGCGGCGCCACAAGGCCGATCTCGACGCGCATCGCCCCTTCCGCGGCTTCCGCTTCTCGATCACCTGGCCGGGCAGCGGCACGGCGCAGCATTTCTCCGCCAGCGGCAAGCCGATCTTCGACGATGAGGGGCGTTTCCAAGGCTACCGCGGGACGATCACCAACGAAACCGAGGCGATCGTCGCCAGTCAGCGCGCGCGTCTCGCCGATCGTCTGCTGCGCGACGCCGTCGACAGCATCTCCGAAGGCTTCGTGATCTTCGACGCCGAGGATCGGCTGGTGATGTCCAACGAGGCCTATCGCCGGATGTATCCGGAGATCGCCGACCTGATGGTGCCCGGTGCGAGCTTCGAGGACATCGTTCGCGCCGGCGTGGCGCGCGGCCAGTTCGCCGATGCCGAAGGCCGTGAAGAGGAATGGATTGACGAACGCATCCGCCAACACCGTCAGACCGAAGGCGCGGTCGAGCAACGCTTGAGCGGCGAGCGCTGGTCGCTGGCTTCCGAGCGCCGCATGAGCGACGGCGGCATCGCCGGCCTGCGCATCGACATCACGGCGCTCAAACACGCGCAATTCGCCCTCAACGAAAGCCGCTTGCGGCTCGATGAAGCGGAGAAGATCGCGCAGCTCGGCTGCGCCGACTTCAATATCGTCACGCACAAGCTCACCTGGTCGAGCGAGACCTATCGCATCTTCGGCCTCGATCCGCGCGAGCTTCCGCCGATGGGGGAGGCCTATCTCGCGCTCGTCGATCCGCGCGACCGCGCGCGCGTCGGCGCGCTTTGGGCCGAGCTCGAGCGCGGCGTGAAACCCGCGCCGATCGAGTACTGGATCATCCGCCCCGATGGCCAGGCGCGCCTGATCCACGGCGAACACGAGATCATTCGCGACAGAAGCGGCATGGCGGCCCGTATCGTCAGCACGCTGCAGGACGTGACGGCACAGCGCGCCGCCGAGCAACGCTCCCGCGAGCTGGAGCGGCTGCTCATCCATTCGCAGAAGCTCGAAGCGCTCGGCACGATGGCCGGCGGCCTCGCGCACGAGCTCAACAATATCCTCGCGCCGGTCCTCTCGCTGGCGTCGGTCGCGCTCGAGGATTTTCCGGCCGATTCCGCGACCCGGCGGGATCTGGAGCTGGTCGTCGTCGCGAGCCAGCGCGCGCGCGATCTGGTGCGGCAGGTTCTGGCTTTCGGCCGCAAGCAGACAATGGAAAAAAAGCTGATCGAGCCCGCCACGACGATACGCCAGACCTTGCGCATGATGCGCGCGACGGTGCCGGCCTCGATCGAGATCGTCGAGCAAATCGATGCGGTTCCGGCAATCCTCGCCGATCCCGATCAGCTGCAGCAGGTGGTCGTCAATCTGGTGACCAATGCGCAGCAGGCGATTGGCGAGCGTCTCGGCAAGATCACCGTCAGCCTGACCCAGAACGATGACACGGCCGACCAGAACATTCGCCTCGTGCGGCTCGCCGTCACTGATGACGGCTGCGGCATGGAGGCCGTGCTGGCGCAGCGTATCTTCGAGCCCTTCTTCACCACCCGCGAGGCCGACCGCGGCAGCGGCCTCGGCCTCTCCGTGGTGCACGGCATCGTCACCAGCCATGGCGGGCGGATCGATCTGCGCACGGCTCCGGGCCAGGGCTCGGAATTCGCGATCACCCTCCCGGCGGCCGAGCGGCGCGAGCTCATCTGCCTCGTGCAGAGCGCGGCGTGAGGAATGGCCGTGCGCGACGATACGATCCTCATCATCGATGACGAGCCGATGATCCGTCACCTCGCGGCGCGGGTCCTCGATCGTGCCGGCTACCGGACCGTCAGCGCCGCGAACGGGCTCCAGGGCGTCGCCTGCTTTCGCCGCGAGCGGCCGGCGCTCGTGATCACCGATCTCATCATGCCCGAGCGCGAAGGGATCGAGACCATTCGCCTCATCCTGCGCGAAGGCCCGAACATTCCAATCATTGCTATTTCAGGCGGGACGCTGACCGGCACGGCGGATTTCCTCGCCATGGCGCACGAGCTCGGGGCGACCGCTATCCTGCGCAAGCCCTTCGAGCCGATCGAACTGCTGCTCCTCGTCGAGCGCTGCCTCGGCGACGTGCCCGTGACAAGCCGCGCCCATCTCACGCATTAAAATTCCGTCAGATCACGCTCGCACGCGACCACGGCCATAGTATCGCCACGATCTGTCGACGGATTGTTCAAATCTGTTGACCGATTGTTCAAGTAGAAAACGAATTGTGGTCGCAGTGTGGAGAAATAAGCGACCGTTTTCCGATATTGGATTTTCCTGTGAAAGCGGGGAAATGTCGCACAAAACTCCAGGTTTGACGCATAAAAGCCGAGATTACCGACAAAGATTTCTTCCACTGCTGTTGTGGGTCTTAGCAGGAGGAAGAAAATGGCCGTTACAACATTTGCGGACGACGTCGTCCAGAACCTTCCCCGCCTCGAGGGCTTTGCGCGCCGGCTCGCCGGTAATCGCAGCTTTGCCGACGATCTCGTGCAAGAAACGGTTTTGCGCGCCCTCGTTCACGCCGATCAATTCCGTCCCGGCACCAATCTGCTCGCCTGGCTGACGACGATTCTCCGGAACGCCTATTTCAACGAAAAGCGCCGGCAGCGTCGCATCGGTCCGCTCGATCCGACGAGCGTGCCGTCGCCCGCGATCAGCGACGAGCAGGAATGGCATCTGCGGATGCGCGACGTGACCTGCCGCTTCGCGACCTTGCCGGCGGCGCAGCGTGAAGCGCTCATGCTCGTCGGCGCCAACGGCTACTCCTACGACCACGCGGCGAAGCTCGCGGGTTGCGCCGTCGGCACGATGAAGAGCCGTGTCTCGCGCGCGCGCTCGGAGCTGCAGAATATGCTCGATCGCGGCGATGTCCCGGCATGGGCGCGCGATCTTTATTACCGCGATCTGGAGCATCTCGACAAGGCCGCCTGAGCGCACCACCATTGAAGCCGCAAAGCAGCGGGTTCCGGGTCTCCGGAACCCGCTCTTTTTTGGCGCGCGCTTTCACCCGCGCGCGCGCCGGCGCGGCGGCCGGGCGGTGCGAGCGCGCTCAGCCGCCATGCGGATCTCGAGCTCGGCATTGAGCTCGGCGCCGAGCAGCACCACGAAGGCGGCGATGTAGAGCCAGAGCAGGAGCACAACGACGCCGCCAAGCGAGCCGTAGCTCGCATCGTAGGACGCGACCTCCGAAACATAGAGCGCGAACAGCGCGGAACTGCCGATCCAGACGATCGTCGTCAGGATGACGCCCCAAGCGCCCCATGGCCGGTCGCTATCCTCCCGCGCCGGGCCAAAGCGATAGACCCCGGCGATCGCGAGCGCGACCAGCACGGTCAGCGCCGGCCAACGGATGAGCTCGAACACCAGGCGCGTACCGTGGGAAAACGGAAAGAGCCAATTGATCGCCACCGGCAACACAGCAAATAGCATCAGCGAGAGCAGCGCGAACACCATGGAGCAAAGTGCAAGCACCAGCGCTGCGAGCTGGAACCGCAGATAACCGCGCGTCTCCGGCTGCTCGTAAGCGGCGTCGAGCGCCGAGATCATCGAAGACGCCGCCGATTGCGCGCTCCAGATCGCCACCAGCAAGCCGAGGATAAGGCGAAGCCCAAGGGTCGTTTGCGGCTTGGTCGCGAGAAGCTTGAGGAAATCCGTCAGTATGTCGATGACGTCGGCGGGCAGCAGGCCGATCAGAGAGCTGACTTGGGCCTCGACCTGGGCCGGATTGAACATCAGGCCATAGATCGAGACGATCGCGGTCAGGATCGAAGGGATAGCAACGAAGATATAGAAGGCAACACCGGCGGCGAGGATCGAGACATTGTCGCGACCGATGCGCGCCCCGGTCGCGACGAGAATGCTCCACCATTCCCGGCGCACGATCTGGTGCCAGCGCCGAGCTTCGGGAATGAGGCGCGTCGTGAGCGCGACTTTTGCCTCGCGCAAGATCTTGCTGTCGGCAGCCATCGAGCGATTGCCTCGCGGATTGGCCTTCCGCCTCCGCAACAAGGACGTATGTCTTCCTTCAACCGGGAGCGCGAAGCGCGGTTCCGCTGCGCACTTGAACCGGTGCCGCGCGCCAGCGTTTAGTGCGCGGGAGACGAGAATGGCCGCTATTGTGCTGCGCGGGCTGTCCCTGGCGGCGATCTATCTGCTGCTGGTCGGCCAGCTTTCGGGAGACGAAATCGGCCTCGCGCTCGCCTGCGGGTTGCTTGTGCTTGGCTGGTCGCTGGCGCTCGATCGCGTCGCGCGACGCAACTTCAGCTTTTCGCTCGGCGCGCTCGCAATCGTCGGCCGCGCCGCGAGCAATGTGCCGCAGGCGATCATCGCGGTCGCTCCGGCGCTGTTGTGGCGTCGGCGCGGCAGTGTCGCGCAGGAGGCCCTGGCGCGGGGCGGCAAGAGCGGCGTCGATGCCGGCCAGCGCGCGGCAGCTCTCCTGGCGATATCGCTCGCACCCGATCGTTACGCGCTACGCTGGTCGAAGCGTGGCGAGGTGGTCGAAATCCATCGTCTCTCGCTAAAGCCGGCGCCGGGTGAGCCATGACATCCGAGGCGACGCTGTGGACGGCCGCCGCGCTCGCCCTGGTGCCGCCGCTCGGCGTTGGCGTGCTGCTTTGCTGCCGGCGGAGCGAGCCGATGCGGCTGGCGGCCATGCAATTCATCGTCGCCACCGGCACGCTTTTTCTCGTCGCCTTGAGCTTCGTCCTCGACGAAGCATCGTCGATCGATCTCGCCCTCACCTGCGCGTTCCTCGGTTTGCCGGCGACGCTGCTCTTCGCGCTCTTCCTCGAGCGCTGGCTGTGAGCATCGCTCTCGGCATCCTGCTCGCGCTGATGGTCGCGGCGGCTTGGCTCGGCGCGATCGGCCTTCTGCGCTTGCGCACGGCACTCGCGCGCTTGCATTGCGCCACCTTCGTCGCCGTCGCCGGCGGCCTTGCCACGACGGCGGCCGTCTTCGTTGGCGACGGCGCATCTTCGCGCGCGTGGAAATCGCTCGGTCTCATGTTCATGCTGCTCATTATCGGCGCCGCCACCAGCCACGCTTTGGGACGTGCGCTCGTGACGCGCCAGGAGGCGGATAAGTGACCTGGCTTGTCGCGCTCCTGCTGCTCCTCGCGGCAGCCGCGGGGAGCGGCGTGGTGCTTAGCCGCGATCCGCGGCGCCAGATTTTTGCCATCGCGGCAAACGGGCTGGTGCTGTCCGCCTTGTTCTTCGCGCTCGAGGCGCCGGACGTAGCGCTCTCCGAGCTCGCCGTCGGCACCGCCGCCACGCCGTTGATGTTCCTCGTCATCCTGGCGGCGATCCGCATGGACAGGAAAGGGTGATGAGCACGCGACTGCGCTTGGCACTGTTCGCTGTGGCGCAGCTCTGCCTGCTGCCCGCGATCTGGAAGATCGCCCGCGCGCTGCCGCCTTTCGGCAATCCGATCGAGATCTACGGCCGCAGCATCGATACGCTCGGTCCGCCGCTGCGGCATATTTCGAACATGGTGAGCGCGGTGAATTTTGACTTCCGCGGCCTCGACACGGTCGGCGAAGAGTTCATGCTGCTCTGCGCCGTCACGGGCGCGGTGACGCTGCTGCGCGGGATTCGCGGCGAGGACCGCGGCGCCAAAGCGGAACGGCTGCCGGGACGCCCTCTCCTCGACCGGGCAGAATCGACGATCCTCGTCGCGCGCGTCTTCGCGCCGCTGATCCTGCTGTTCGGCCTCTACATGGTGCTGCACGCGACCGTAACGCCGGGCGGCGGCTTCCAGGGCGGCGTCATCATCGCGTCGGGTCTGCTGCTGGTCTATCTCGGCGAAGGTTACGACGCGTGGCGTTGCCTTGCTCCGTCGCGCGTTTTCGACGCGATGGAAGGCGGCGGCTCGTTGCTCTTCCTACTCTGCGGCTTGGGGCCGATGGCGGCAGGCGGCGTGTTTATGGAAAATCTGCTGCCGCTCGGCAGCATCAAAGACGTGTTTTCCGGCGGTCTGATCGTGATCGAGAATGCCAGCGTCGCGATCGCCGTGATCGGCGGCTTCGCGATGCTGTTCCTCGAATTCATGGAGGAGACGCGCGCTGCCGAAACGGAGAATGAGCGGTGAGCGTGCTGCCGTGGCTCGTCGCAGCGTGGCTCTTCTGCGTTGGCATCTACGGCATCGTGACGAGCCGCAATTTCGTTCACCTCATCGGCTGTCTCTCGGTCTGTCAGTCGTCGACTTATGTCCTGCTGCTCGGCATCGGCTATCAATGGGGCGCGGTGGCGCCGATCTTTTACGATCATCCGCCCGGCACGCCAGCCGTCGATCCGGTGGTGCAGGCGCTCGTGCTGACCGATATCGTCGTCGGCGCCACCGTCACCGCGCTCCTCCTCGCCATGGCGCTGCAGGTTTCGCGCAAGCACGAGACCCTCGATCCGCAGAAGCTGCGGCCTTTCATCGACGAAGGGCGACGATGACATGACGGCGCTGGTGCCGCTGACCATTGCCGTGCCGCTCGCTGTCGCGGCGCTCCTCATCGCGATCGCACACTTCATCCCGCCGCGGCTCGCCGATGCGGCAGCTTTGCTTGCGGCGCTTGCCTCGGCGGCGATATGCGCCGTGCTCGCCATCCATACGATGCAGCACGGCGCGCTCACCTATTGGTTCGGCGGCTGGATGCCGCGGCCGGGCGTGGTTCTCGGCATCGGCTTCGGCATCGATCCGGCGAGCGCGGGATTTGCCGCCTTCATCGGCTTGTTGATCGCCGCGACCTCGGTCTTCGCCTGGGGCTTCTTCGACGAGGTGCACGCGCATTTCCACGTCATCATGCTGCTCTTCCTGGCGGCGATGGTCGGGTTCTGCCTGACGCGCGATCTCTTCAACCTCTTCGTCTGGTTCGAGGTGATGAGCGTTGCGGCTTATGCCCTGACCGCCTATCGGCTGGAGCGGCCGTCGCTGGCCGGCGCGCTCAACTTCGTCGTCGTCAACAGCATCGCGAGCTTCATGATGCTCGGCGGCGTCGCCCTGCTGTATGCGCGCGCCAGTACGCTCGATTTCGAGGCGCTGAGGGAGGCGATTGCCAGAGCCGGCGACGATCCGGTGACGACCGGCGCGTTTTGCCTGCTCGCCGCCGCGCTGATGGTCAAAGCCGCGATCTTCCCCTTCCATTTCTGGCTCTCCGACGCGCATGCGGTCGCGCCCAGTCCGGTCTCGGTCATCTTCTCCGCCGCGATGGTCGGGGTCGGGCTCTTCGGGCTCGCAAAGCTCACCCTCGACGTGTTCCCAAACGCGACCGCGCCGCAATCCTTCGCGCAAGGCGGCTTCGCCGCTCTTGGCGGGCTGACCGCCGTCATCGGCGCGACCATGTGCTGGATGCAGCGCCACTTGAAGCGCATGCTCGCCTTCTCGACCATCAGCCATCTCGGCATCATGTTGCTCGGCCTTGCCTCGCTCTCGGCGACGGGGTTCGGCGGCATGCTCGCCTATCTCGTCGGCCATGGCCTCGTGAAGGGCGCGCTCTTCATGCTGGCGGGGATTTTGCTCGCAACCCAACCGGGTGCCGACGAGATAACCCTGCGCGGCCGCGGCCGCGACATCTTTCCGGCCGGGATCGCGATGGCCGTCGGCGCGCTGCTGCTTGGCGGCCTGCCCTGGGGCATTCTCGATGCTGGCACGCAGCTGATCGGTGCGACCTCATCGCTCGGCGTGGCCTGGATCGAGGGCACGGTGCTGTTCGGAACGGCGGTGACAGGCGCGACCGTGCTGCGCGCAGCGCTGCGCATTTTTCTCGATCTCGGCCCCACGGCCAATCCGGAAGAAGAGCAATCGCCGACCGAGGAAGAGGCCGAGGTCGCGGACCGGCCGCTCTGGCTGATGCTCGCGCCTTGCGTTTTTTTGCTGGCACTCGCCCTCATTCCGGGCGAGGCCGCCCGGCGCTTCCTGACCGTCGCGGTGGGGTTCTATCCGAAACTCGCGCCCGGCGATCTCGCAGCGAGCGGCGCGGAATGGCTGCCGTGGCTCTCGGTTTTTCTCGTAGTTGCGCTCGCCCTATCGGAGCTTTTGCGCGATCGCTTTCCGACGCGTGTGCTGGTCGCGCGCGATGCGCTGTTGAGGCCGATTTTCTTCGGCGTGCGCAGCCTCCACACGGGCCTCGTCGGCGACTACGTCGTGTGGCTGATGCTCGGCATCGCCGGCTTCGCCTGCGCGCTCGCCGTCGTTTGAGGCTTACTTCGCGGGAGCCGGTTCGCGGATCGCCTGCTTGACCGCCGCGGGCGCCGGGTCGCGCAGCTTCAGGATACGCCGCGCATTGCCCTGGAAGATCTTCTCCTGATCGGCCTGCGACATGCCGGTCTCGCCGAAGAATTTCAGCGCCGCGGCCGGGTTCCAGCACGGATAGTCGCTGCCGTACATCACGTGATCGACGCCGTAGAAATCGATCGCGAATTTGATGCCGGCGGTGTGCGGCGAGACTGTATCGGTATACATGCGGCGGAGATATTCGCTCGGCAGCCGCGGCAGCTTGGCGGCGCCGGAATTCTTGTCCATGCGGCCCGCCTGATAGGGCAACGCCCCGCCGGTATGCGACATGAAGATCTTCAAATTCGGATGCCGCTCCATCATGCCCGAGAGCACAAGGCGGTACGCGGCGACACTGACATCGACGACACGGCCAAGGCTGAGATAAAGCGCGCCGTTATAGCCGTCGAGGAGATCCTCATAGATGCCGTCGGTCGGATGCAGGAAGAGCGGCACGTCGAGCGCTTCGACGCGGTCGTAGAACGGCTCGAGGCGCGGCGCGTCGATATGCGGATCCGCGCCGACGCTGCCCGGCAGATTGATGCCGACGAGGCCGAGCGTGTTGATCGCGTGCTCCATCACCTCGATGGCGATCTTGGTGTCGTTCAGCGGCACCACGCCGGTGCCCCAGAAGCGGCCGGCATACTGGCGCTGGCGCGCCGCCATCTCCTCGTTCCACATCATGCAGATGTCGCGGGCTTCCTCGCCCGCGAAATCGGTGAAGGAAACGGTGAACGGCCCGACCGAGCAGATCACGCCCATGCCTGGATCGAGCGTGTCGAGATGCGCGAGCTGCGCCTCGAGATCGAACCACTCGCCGCCGACATTGGAGATGCGCTTGCCCTCATGCCGCCAATAGGTGTAGCCGCCCTTCGCATTGGGCTGAGCGCGCGGATAGTCCGTGCGCCGGCAGAGGTAATCGAGGACCGAGCGCGGCCGCCAATGGAAATGGGAGTCGATGATGCGCATCAAGGGTC